>ENA-UEYG01000003-UEYG01000003.1-human-gut-metagenome-genome-assembly--contig:-NODE-3-length-138819-cov-6.026185_pt1 | contig 138819 bp, 107 predicted proteins | sample MGYA00242933_ERZ507934 | MGnify/ENA primary metagenome ERZ507934 (study PRJEB26167, sample SAMN06115527) | human gut metagenome | host: Homo sapiens | place: China:Zejiang | collected 2015-11-10... | reverse complement strand
CTTAGGCCCCCCACACCCCCCATACCCCCCGCTTCCAAAGACAGCCCGGCCATGGCCGGCGCGGCTGGGGCGCGACCGCTCACGCGGCCGCGCCCCTTATGCCGGGCACAACAACCGCAGCCCCCACAGCCCGGAGCCGCAACCGCGTCCCATGACCAGCCGGCAACGTCGCCCCACAACCTGTCACAGCGTTTGCCTTCCGCCTTTCCTCAACGCCGGCTGGGCGACAGCGTAACGGTGTCCGACGCGACTGGGGCACGACGCGCAAGCGCCGCACCCCTTTATGTCGCGCGCAACTTCCCCAACAACTGGCAACACCTGGAGAAAACTTCACGTTGGGGTTGCTTGGCCGACTGCGACACAGGAGCTTGGCCCGTTACGACGAAGGAAGTTACGGGCAAAGACAGCAGTGCTCTGTATTGCGCGGCTAAACGCCGAACCGAGCGTGCCGTAACCTTTGAGAATACCCATTAAAGGGATCTGCTCTACGGTACGCCCAGCGCGGTTCTGTGAGGAAAAAAAGTTTTTTGAGGGATGGAGGGTGTGGGGGGAAGGGAACTTTTGTTCACAAAAACTCCCTTCCCCCCACAAAATCCTTCTGCTCTTTCCCTTAGCGTGGTTCGCGCAGGCTCTGGTCGAAGCCGGCGATAATGGGATAGAGGAAGTATTCAATAATACGGCGTTCGCCCACGTTGATTTCGGCCGAGACGGTCATGCCGGGCAGGATCGTGAATCCCTGGGGCAGATTACGCATAGAGGACAGGGGATCAGGGGGCAGTTCAAGGCGGGCGCGGTAGACGCTTTGTTCGCCGGCGGCAGTTTTTTTAAGAAAGGCGTCTTCGCTCACGGCCAGGACGGTGGCGTCAATTTTGCCGTGTTTCTGGAAGGGCATGGTGGCGAGTTTGACGCGGGCGGTCTGCCCCACGCGCACATAGCCTATATCCTGGGGCTGGATTTCCACGTCCACTTCCAAAGGACTGTTGAGGGGCACCAGGGTAACCAGGGCTTCGGCTTCGTCGGCCACGGAGCCCACATTGCGTTTGGCCACTTCCAGCACCACGGCGTCCATAGGCGCACGGATATTAACCAGTTCGTTCATTTTCTGAGCTTTATTGAACTGTTCGCGGGCCTGGTCCAGGTCGCGGCGCACGGAGACCAGTTCCTGGGCCGTGCTGCTGCGCCAGCCGGTAAGGTAGGCGGCTTTGTCCGACTCCACGCTGGCGGCCTCGTAGCGCAGTTCCTGAATGCTGCTTTCCAGGCGCAGCACGTCGCTTTCCACGGTAAGGCGGTCTTTTTTCACTTCCAGAAAGCCCGCGCGGGCTTCAATGCCCTGTTCGTAGAGCTTGCGGCGCATTTCCTCAAATTCACGATAAATTTTGAGGCGTTCCTTGCGGCGCTGGAGGTCGTCAATGGTGGAGGCGATTTCAGAGGCCAGGCGTTTTTCCTGCTCCTCATACGTCCGGATGCGGGCCGCAAACTCGGCGTGGCGATTATTGTAAATATCGGCCTGCACACGCTGTTCGCGCTGCTGCGAGGCGCTGGGGGGCGGCGCGTTGGGAACCGACGCTTCTGGGGCCGATGTTTCCGAGGCCGGCGGGGGGTAAGGAATTTCGTCCATTTCGCACTGCAGGCGCGTAGCGTGGGCGGTAAGACTGATGATGCGCTCCTGCAGCTGGGAAAGATCGGCCTGGGCAAAGGTGGGGTCCAGCACTACCAGCAGGTCGCCTTTGTGCACACGCTGCCCCATGACCACGCGGATATCCTTGACAAGCGAGATGCTGTAGGACTGGAGCACCACGGGCGTGGCCACGGTGACGATTTTGCCCTCGGCGGAAACGATTTTGTCGATTTTGCCCACAATGGCCCAGAGGATGAGCACACAGAGCACGCCCGCCAGGGTAAAGAGGGTCCAGCGGGCCCCCAGAGGGGGAGTGGCGCGCTCCAGAAGGACGCGGTCGGGCTGAAAGCGCAGGATGTCGCGGGGCACCTCGCGCGGCTGCGGGGGCTGTTGCTCCTGAGCTTTTTGCTCCGGTTTTTGTTGTTCCTGCTGTTCCGAAGGCTGTTGCGCCTGAACTGCGCTTTCGGTGACAGGCAAGGGCAGGGGCGACGGCGGCGCGGGACGGAAACGGGCGGGCACAAGGGCGATGGCGCGCTCGCGCAGCTGCGAAAGAAGGGTGAAAAGCCTCACAGTGCCCCCTGTTGGACGGCGTTCTGGCGGTCCCAGAGCGAGCGGTAGATGGGGCAGTTGGCATAGACGTCCTCATGCGCGCCGGCGCCCACCAGGCGGCCGCCGTCCAGCACCAGAATCTGATCGGCGTGGCGCAGCATGGAAAGACGGTGGCTCACAATGATCATGGTACGTCCTCTGCCGATGGTATTAATATTGCCCTGGATTTCGGCTTCGCTTTCGGGGTCCAGGGCGCTGGTGGCCTCATCGAAGATCATCAGCTTGGGATCTGTGAGCAGGGCGCGGGCAATAGCCAGGCGCTGACGCTGCCCGCCGGAGAGGTTGGATCCGCCTTCTTCCAGCACAGTGTTGTAGCCTTCGGGCAATTTTTCAATAAACTCGTGGGCCGCGGCCATGCGGGCGGCGTGGACGATCTCCTCCAGAGTGGCCGTAGGCCTGGTCATGGCGATGTTATCGCGCACGCGGCCGCGAAAGAGGAAATTTTCCTGCAAAACCACGCCAATGGAGCGACGCAGATGGGCCATATCGATATCGCGGATATTGTGGTTATCAATCCAGATATCGCCTTCCTGCAAGGGCTGCAGCCGCTGGATAAGCCTGGTAAGCGTGCTCTTGCCCGAACCGGAGCGGCCCACGACGCCCAACACGCTGCCCGCCGGGCAGTCGAAGCTGACATCCGAGAGGGCGGGGGCGCCGTCCTTGGTATAGCGAAAGGTGAGGTTACGGCAGCGGATGGCCCCGTTGATGCGGGGCAGCACGCCGCGCGCGCCGCCGTCTTCCGGAGGTTCGTCCATAACCTGGGCCAGCATACGCATGGAGATGCCCGTTTCCTGATACTGCTGGATAAGCCCGGCAATCTGCACCAGGGGGCCCGTAACGCGGGCGGAGTACATGTTGAAGGCCACCAGCGCGCCCACGGTCATGGTGTTGTCAAAAACCTGGTATACGCCCCACCAAATGATGGCCAGGGTCATGCACTTTTGCATGACCTGCATAAACGTGCTGATGGCTATGGACATTTTGCCCACACGGAAACGCATGCCCGTGGCCACAGCGGCGCGATTGTCCCAGCCGCGACGGCGCAGGGGCTCCAGCGAAAGAGATTTAACCGTAGGCATGGCCCGGATATTTTCCACCAAAAAAGCCTGGCGCTCGCCTTCAGTGGCGTAGAGATCCTGCAGGCGCTGACGGAAGGGCCCCATGGCCAGAAAGATGATCAGAGCCGAAAGGCCGGAAAAAAGCAGCACCAGCACGGTCAGCCGCCAGCTGTACGCAAACAGGATGGGCAGCACCACAAAGAGCGAGACGCTGTCCAGCATGGCGCCGAACAGACGGCCCGTAAGAAATTCACGAATTTTTTCAGGCTGCTGCATATGTTTGATGAGCACGCCGGCCGGGGTGCGCTCAAAAAAGGGCAGGGCCACGCTGGTGAGATGCTCAAAAGTGCGGATGGCCAGGCGCAGGTCAATGACACTGGTGGCGTAGAGCAGCAGGTAGGAGCGCAGCCAGCCGAAGACAGCCTCAAAAATGATGGCCGCCAGCATGCCCAGGGCCAGCACATGGAGGGTGATTTCCGCGTGGTGGGTCACCACCCTGTCAATAATAATCTGAAAAAACAGGGGCATGGCCAGGCCCAGCACCTGCAGTGCAATGGCGGCCAGGCCCACTTCGGCCATATTAGCCTTCATCTGCTTTATTTCATTAAGAAAAAATGAAAATCCGAACTTCTTTGGCGGCGGCGGAATAGCGCTTTCCACATGCAGGGATTTGACAAAGGTCACCTGCCCGGTAAGCAGGGGCTCCACCTCGGCCCTGGGCAAAGAAACGTGCCCGGCAAAAGGGCGATCTGGGTTCTCTATTTCCAGGCTGCCGTCCTCGTTGATCTGCCAGAGGATGAGCAGGCCGCCGCCTTGGCAGTGCAGAACGGCCGGCAGGGCGGATTGCATCTGCACAAGGCCATCCAGGCCCAGGGCGGCGGTGTGGCCCTGAAAGCCGTTGTCGCCCAGCATGCGCAGAAAAAGTTTGGGGTCCGGCTCGCCGTTCTGAAGCAGGTAGGAATGGATAAGGTCGTCGGCGGCCAGGTCTTTGTTGTAATGGCGGGCGATGCTCACCAGGGCCTGGACGTGCCGGTGGGGCTGGCGCTGGGGGGTGAGCAGCAGGGCCACGCCCGTCCATTGGGGCTCCAGATCGGCAAAGGGGATATTGACCTGCTTGAGGGGCTTCTGGGCCGGATCAATGACACTGGCCAGGGGCTTGCCCCGCACCTTGCCCACAAACAACACGGAAGCGCCGTTTTTAAGCGGCAGGGCCACGGGACCGGCCAGGGGCCTGGCGGCTATGTCCGCCAAGGGTTCCCCGTGCACCACATTGATGCCGATCCCCAGGCGCTGGGCCAGAGCCTCAAGGTCGGCTTCGGGCACAGTGCCTTTCTGCGGCACGCTGATGGAGGCAGGGGCGGGCAGCTTGCACAAATGCGCGGCCAGAGCCAGACAAGGAACAATAGAAGTAGGAAATTGCATGCTTACCTTTTGGGAAATTGCGCCTGATTCAGGTAGCAGGCGGCCTTGAGCAGGGCCACGTGCCTGGGCAACAGCTTGTGCAGGGCGTAGCGCGCCAGGATGGTTTTGCGGGCATTGGCCCGCACCTGGTCCAGTTTGGCGCGGTTGGCCAGACAGGCAACCACGCGCCGGGCCAAGGCCTCGTGGTCCCAGAAATCCGCCAGAAAGCCGTTAACGCCGTCCTGCACCACTTCACGCACGGGCTCGGTATTGGAGGCCACCAGCAGGCACCCGCAGCTCATGGCCTCCAGCATGGACCAGGAAAGCACAAAGGGCGCGGTGAGGTAGACGTGCACGTCCGAGGCGCGCAAGAGCGCGCGGTACTGATCATACGGCTGAAAGGGGATAAAGTGCACGCGGCTTTCGTCTACATGCACTTCCTCGCGCAGCACGTCCTTCCAGGTTTTGCCGTCCTTACGCTTGCCGCTGTAGGCCGCGCGGTCGTCGGCCATAATGACCACATGGGCCTTGGGCCGGGCCGCCAGCAGCGCGGGCAGGCTGCGGTAGAAGGTGGGAAAGCCGCGGTAGGGCTCCAGCCCGCGCGTGGCGTAGGTGACGATTTCCTCAGCCTGGGAGAGATCCAGGCTCTTGAGCTTGAGGGGTGTTTTATTCGCCTGGGGCGAAAAAAACTGCGTGTCTATGCCGTCGTGCAGGGTATGGATTTTGTGCAGAAATTCCGGCGGATGCTGTATGCGCTGCCATTCGGTGGGGGCAATGCCCAGCACGCATTCCTTGAGGGCCGAAAGGGTGCACATGTTGCTCTGGCGGTTTTCGGCCCGGGTATTCAGCGCCACGGGCTTGTTGCCGGCAAAAAAACGTGTGTCCGCGTCGGCGGAATAGTACCATTCAAAAAAGCCGGCGTGGGCCGCGTCGGGAAAGATGTCCGGTGCGTAGATGCAGCAGCCGAAGCCCACATGGCCGTAGATAAGGTCCGGCCTGTAGCCCTCCTTGCGCAGGGCCACCATGGCGTCGGCAAAACGCTCGCCCTGCGCCAGCAGGGTAAGATATTTTTTGCGCGGCGAACTGGGGGTGTTTTCTTCAGCGGGGAGAGGCACCTGCCGCCACTCCACCTTGGGCACGTTCAGATCCTTGCGCCGGTAGTGGGAAAGAAACAGAACCTTGTTGGCCGGATCCGCCGCCAGTTCCACGGCCAGGCGGTGAAACTGGCCGGGAAAATTGTTGTGGGCCAAAAGAATATTCATAGGCTTCCATATACCGTTCAGGGATGTCGCAACATCGACTACAGCCAGAGCCTTTTTAATTGTGGTCAGGGGAAAACTTGTTCAACCTATGCCAATGCCCTCCACCGGTCAAGAGCGCGGCCTGACGCAGAAAACCGCCGCCAGGCTTGCCCCGGCGGCGGTTATAAAACACAAAAACCCATGTGGCACAATCAGCTTTTTTGATGTTTTTGCATGCCCAGTTCTATAAGCCGCTCCAGAAGCCGACCAAAGTCCAGCCCCAGGGCGCGGGCTTCACGCGGCACCAGGCTGGTGGCGGTCATGCCGGGCAAGGTATTGACCTCCAGCAGGTTCAGGCTGTTGTCCGGCCCCAGGATGAAGTCGGCCCGGCTGTACCCCGTAAGCCCCAGGGCCCGGTGAGCGGCCAGGGCGAACTGCTGCGCCAGGGCTGTGAGCTCCGGCCCGATGGGGGCCGGGCAGAGCTCGCGCGCGCCGTCGCTGGCGTACTTGCTTTTATAGTCAAAAAAATCTCCGGCCAGGGGTTCTATGAGAATGGGCGGCAGGGCTTCTTCGCCAAGGATGCCGCAGGTCACTTCCCGCCCCGGCAGCACGGGTTCCAGCAAAACTTCATCCCCGGCGGCAAAAACGGACGCCAGCACCGCGTCCAGCTCCTGCCGATTTCGGGCGCGGCCCAGCCGCAGAGAAGAGCCGCCGGTGTTGCTCTTGGCAAACAGGGGGTAGGGCAGCCGGGGTTGCCAGCCCGGCGGCGGGGGCAGGGGCAGAAACTCCCAATCCGCCGTGGGCAGGCCCGCCTGACGAAAAATCTGCTTGGCCGCGGCCTTGTTCAGGGCCAGAAAGGAGCCCGCCGGGCCGGCCCCCTGGTAGGGGCAGCCCACCCGCTCCAGCATGGCCTGCACCAGGCCGTCCTCGCCGGGCGCGCCGTGCAGGTTAATAAGGGCAAAGTCGTGAACGCGGGCTGTAGCGAGCAGTTCGTCGAAGGATTCCAGCAAATCAAACAGGGTGACGTTGTGGCCGCGCGCTGTGAGCGCCTGGCGCATGGCCTGCGCGCCGCTGAGCGAAACTTCGCGCTCAGTGGACCAGCCGCCCGCTATCAAAAGAATCTTCATGCAAGGACCATCCCAGCAACACCGCAAGGGCGTCTTCAATGGTTTTGCCCTGCCTGTAGGCGGCGCGGATGCCTTCGCGGGCTTCCTCGGTGCGGCCGTAGCGCTGGAGGAGGTCGTCATAGCGCTCTTCCAGGGTGACGCAGGCGTCGTGACGCACGCGCTTGTCGGCATACATGACAAAAAAGGGCAGAGCGCAGATGTCCGTTCCCTGCGGCAGGGACCAAGGCCACCAGACGTGCAGCATTACACCCTGGGCCACGGCGTAATTGCCGGTTTCGGCCACGGTCCAGGCAGCGCCCACCTGGGCATGGCTGCCGCCGTAACGGACGCAGTAGGTTTTGGCGATATCGTGCAGCAAAGCGCTGGCGCGCACCTGCGCCGCCCGCACGGGCAGGCCCAGAGCCTCGGCCTTGCGGGCCAGAGCAGTGGCGATGTGGGCCACCAGCAAGGAATGCCGCCGGATGTTGGGCAACATAGCGTATTTGTCCCAAAGGGCAAAACAGGCCGCGTCGCCGGGCGCGGCCCCGCTTTTGCCGCAGAGCTGCGGCAGAAAGGGCAGGGCGGACAGCGGGCTGACCGGAGGCGTGGCGGAACCGACGGCGTTCATGACCGGAGTATGCCAGCAAGGCCCGAACCTGGCAAGGCAGATGACTTTGTGCGACAGAGAAAAAGGGACGGACCCGCGCCCTTGGCATCACGACCACGGCCGCAGGCGCGGCCCGTCCCGATTTCAGAGCCATTGCAAAGTTGCAAGGCCCTAAGAGGCTGCTCCCTGCGGCGGTGCGGTTTTGCCCAGCGTTTTCAGCAGTTCTGCCAAAAATCCCAAAGACTGTCGGCCTTCGGCGCTGCGCAGAACCGCCAGAAGTCCCAGCAAGCCCGTGGGTCGGGCCTGGGCGGGATCATAAGACGCCACCGCCTCCAGCAAGGCCGTGATGCGGGCCTGCAGGGCGGGGTCGGCCAGTTTTTGCAGCTGACTGGTCAGAAAGACAAGGCTTTCTCCCAGCCTGGCAATATCTTCAGGGCTCTGGGCCGCCAGCCAGTTCCCCCCCGCAGTTTTGAAGGCGGCGAGGTTGGCGAACAGGCCGCTCTTGTCCCATGCATCCATTTTTTCAATAAGATGCGGAAAGGTCGGCCCCATGGCAGGATGCAGAATGCGCCAGAGGTCGGTGAGGTTCTCCAGCTGGTCCAGCAGCCAGATGAGCCGGGGCACGGTGAGCAGCCCCTTGCGGCACAGATCCAGGATGTCGTCCAGCGAAACCCGGCCGTTAAGACACTCCAGCTCCGTAACCAGCAGGCGGAAGGCGTGGTTGCCTATGGGCGCGGCCTGTTCCAGAAGGGCGCGGCTGTTTTCGCCGCGTTCCTGCAGGGCCGCCAGCCTGTTTTCAATAGCGTCAAGACGCTCCAGAATTTTGTCTTCAGATGCCATACGACGCCTCCGGGCTACTTGCTGCGCAGCAAGGAGGTGTCTTTCCCTGCAAGATACATGTTGGGTTCAAACGGCAGTTCGTGCCCCTTCATCATGAGGTTGTAGTACACCCATTTGAACATGAGCTTGCCCCAGTAATTGATGTGGCTTTCGCCCAAGAGCTCAAAGGGACCCACCCCCGGCAGGGGGAACATGCCCGGCAAGGGCTCCACGGCATAGCTGAAGTCTATGAGCGAGGCTTTTTCAAAGCCCGTAACGATAAAACAGTTGGTGTGCCCGTCAAAGCGGTAGTAGTTGTCCGTGCCTTCGATATCCGCCATCAGGTTCTGAGCAATGACGTCGGCCTCAAAGTGGGCGACGGAACCGGCCTTGGAGGCCGGAACATTGGTGGCGTCGCCGATGACGTACATGTTTTCAAACTTTTTCGCTTTGAGCAGCTCCTTGTCCGTATCAATATAGCCGGTGACGTCGGCAAGGCCGGATTCGACCAGGAAAGGCTGCCCCAGGTTGGGCGGAATGGACACCAGCAGGTCGTAAGGAATTTCATCGCCCGTCACCGACGTGATCACGGCGCGGCCCGCGTCCACGCTGTCCACGCTCCAGTTGGTGGTGACCTTGATGCCCTTTTTGGCGCAGAGCGCCCCCAGGATGTTGTTGGCCACCGGCTTGGTGAACGCGCCGGTAAGGGGCGTGACCAGTTCTATTTCCACATCCTGCCGCACGCCCAGCTTCTGCAGATACCAGTCCGCCATGTACACAAATTCCAGAGGCGCCACCGGGCACTTGATGGGCGTTTCGCAGATGTGCAGCACCAGCCGCCCTTTCCTGAAATGCTTCAGCTTGTCGTACAGAGCGGCCGCGCCGTCGGGGGTGTAGAAATTATGGATCTTGCCGCCCCAGTCGTCCGTGAGGCCGGGAACCTCCTCAGGGGCGATTCTGGCCCCGGTGGCCACGATGATCCAGTCATAGTCATAAGTGCCTTCCTGGCAGACTACCTTACGGTGTTCCGCATCCACGGCCTTGATGGCGTCCAGCACAAAATTGACGCCGTGCACCATAAAATCTTTTTTGGGGCGAACGCAGCCCTGCGGCGTATCCACGCCAAAAGGCACCAGCAGCCAGCCAGGCTGATAGTGGTGGACGGGGTCGCGGTCAATGAGAGTTATCTCCCACTCCCGTGGGCTCAGGAGCTTTCTCATCTTCGTGGCCATCATGGTCCCGCCGGCGCCGGCGCCAAGAATAAGCAGTTTTTTCATAAACCTCACCCAAGGTTGCAAATAGGCAATCTGCCGTGAAGGGCTTGCCCGACACGCGCCGCAATCTTTTTGTCGGCCATATCTTAGCAAGCAGGTATGTTTTATGCCTAGCACAAAAAATTCCTGATTGCACCATTTAATCCAATAAAATTTGATAAGTATGATTTTAATAATACTATAATAGTATGATTATGCGGCAGCAACCCCTTGCCGAAGTGCCTTCCCTTTTGCGTCGGAGACGTCTATACTGGCTGTCCCTCCGCCTGGAGCGGAAGCGACTACCCAAGGAGAGCCGACCAGATGAGCAAAAAGCTGACCGTTGCCGTTGTGGGCGCCACGGGCGCCGTGGGCCGAGAAATGCTCAAGACCCTGCACGACCGGGACTTTCCCGCCACGGAAGTGCGGGCCTTCGCTTCCGCCCGTTCCGAGGGCGTCAAAGTGCCCTACGGCGAGCGTGAACTCACCGTGCACGAACTGAAAGAAGACGTCTTTGACGGCGTGGACATGGCCATTTTTTCCGCCGGCGGGGCCACCTCGCAGAAATTTGCGCCCCACGCGGCCCACGCGGGCTGTGTGGTGGTGGACAATTCCGCCGCCTGGCGCATGGACGAGCGCTGTCCCCTGGTGGTGCCGGAAGTGAACCCCCAGGCCCTGGACGCGCACCAGGGCATCATTGCCAACCCCAACTGTTCCACCATCCAGATGCTGGTGGTGCTCAAGCCGCTGCACGACGCCGGAAAAATCCGGCGGGTGGTGGTTTCTACCTATCAGGCCGTGTCCGGCACCGGGCAGAAGGGCATGGAAGAGCTGGAGCGCCAGGTGCGCGATCTCTTCAATTCCCGCGACCCGGAAAACAAAGTCTATCCCTATCGCATTGCCTTCAACGTGCTGCCGCATATCGACGTCTTCCTGGACAACGACTATACCAAGGAAGAAATGAAGATGGTCAACGAGACCGTGAAGATCTTTGACGACCCCACCATCAAGGTCACGGCCACCTGCGCGCGGGTGCCCGTGTTCTACTGCCACGCCGAATCGGTGAACATTGAAACGGAAAAGAAAATCACCCCCAAAGAGGCCCGCGTCATGCTCTCGCAGGCTCCGGGCGTGCGCGTCTTCGACAACCCGCGCGAACTCATGTACCCCATGCCCGCCTATTGCGTGGGCGAAGACGCCACCTATGTGGGCCGCATCCGCGAGGACGAAAGCATCGCCAACGGGCTGAACCTGTGGATTGTGGCCGACAACGTGCGCAAAGGCGCGGCCCTCAACGCCGTGCAGATTGGCGAAGAGCTGCTCCGCCGCGACCTGGTGCGCGTGCGGGATAAAAACGTGTTTCTGCGCTGACGGAGATCCACTCCGCCAGCGTATCCACAGGGATGTCGGGAAGGCCGCGGGCCTTCCCGACGCCCGGAGAAACTCCATGCACGCCCCGGCCATTTTCCCTCCCTCCAGCCCTTCCGGCAGCCGGCCGGGGTCACGCCCCGATCCTGCAAGGCCGCTGCACCGCTGATGCGCGTTCTGCTGCTGGCCCCGCAAAACGCGCCGCCGCCGACTCTGGAAGAGCAGCGCCTCTGGGCCGAGCTGGGCTCCCCCCGGCGCACGGCCCGTCTGGAAGAGGACCACGCCCTGGCCCTGGCCCTGCATATGCGCGATGGCGGTCCCCTGGCCCCCATGCTGGCCTGCCGTCAGGGCTCTGCCCTGCATCGCCGGGCCATGACCCTCAACCTGCCCGTGCTGCCTTTGCCCGGCGTACACCCGGCCAACCCGCTGACCCTGTTCCGCCTCTGGCGCTGGCAGCGCCGCCATGCCCGCTTGCTGGTGCAGACCGTGGGCGAGGAAGCGCTGACCCTGGGCCATTGCCTGCTCCGCCTGAGGCCGCGCGGCAGCACCTTACTGGCCCACGCATTTTTGCTGCGCCCGCCCCTGGACGGCAAAAATCCTGCCCTGCACGCCGCCCACAAAATTTTTTGTGGGTCCGGGCATGTCCGCGCGCGTCTGACTGCGGCGGCAGATCCCGGCGAGCAGGGCGGGCGCGCAGATCCGTCGGCGCCGCGGCTTCCAGGCCCGCGCCAGGTATTGCTGGCCCCAGGCCTGGCTCTGGAAGCCGAGGAGCACCCCCTGGCGCGGGAAGATTCCCCTGCGGGCGCGCGTTGCGTCTTCGGCCTGGGCGAGGCCCTGGCCCCGCGCTCCGGCGCGCAGATCGTCACCCGCGCCATGGCCGCCATCTGGCAGCGGGAAGACCTCCCCCCCTGGGAGGTACGCGCCCTGGGCGGCGGCCCGCGCTATCAGGAACTGCTGGATGAGGCCCTCACCCTGGGCGTGGCCGCGCGGCTCTGCCTGCTCAACGATCAGCCCCCGGCCCTGGCCTTGCCCGCCTGTCGGGTCTGGATAGCCCCCGGCACCTCGCCGGAAGAGCTGCCCGAAACCCTCTGGTCCGGCGTGGCGGCGGGCCTGCCCAACATCTGCACCCGCACGCCTCTGCACCGCGAACGGCTGGACGCGGCCGCACTGCAGCCAGACGGCCCTTGCCCCGCCCAGAGCACAGCTGTGCCGCCGCCCGACCTCTGTATGGAGGAGAACGGCCCCGCCCTGTGGGTGCCGCCGGACGACCCGCAGGCCCTGGCCAAGGCCATGATAGCAATGATGACCGACGCTCCATTGCGCCGCCGCCTGGCGGAACGCAGCGCGGCCCTGCGCCCCCTGGTGGGGCTGAACGCCTTTGCCGCCCGCGCCTGCCGCTGTTATACGATCTGGGGACGCGAACTGGGCTGGATTGCGCCGGAGGCCGCGCCCGCAGGGCAGAGCTGACGCCGCGGGCTGCGCCTTCTCGTCTTCAGCCAGGGGCCGCTCACACTATCACAGTATTACACCCTTGCACCGATACGGGCTCAAAATCCACAAAGCGGTACGGCGCGGAAAAGTTTTTGGGAAGTTTCCTTTCCCCACCCAAAACCCCTCCCCCATATAACAAAAAAGACAGGATGCAACGGACCGTTCATGAAGTGTAAAATCTGTAAAGCCGCGGCCGCGGTGGCCCTGCGCCGCCACAATGCGGCCTTTTGCCCCGTGCTACAAAGAATTTTTTGCCCGGCAGGTGACGCGCGGCATTGAGGGACAGAACCTCTTCAGCCATGAAGAACGCGTGCTGGTGGCGCTTTCGGGCGGCAAAGATTCTTTGGCGCTTATGCTGGAGCTTTCCCGCCAGGGCTACAACGTCACAGGCCTGCACATTGACTTGGGCATTCCCGGTTCTTCGGCGGCGGCGCGCGGCGTGACCGAGCGCTTCTGCGCCAAGCACGGCCTGCGGCTCATGGTCAAAGAAATGGCGACGGAAGGTCTGGCCATTCCGCTGGTCAAGGCTCGGCTGCACCGGCCCATCTGTTCCGCCTGCGGCAAGATAAAACGCTATTTCTTCAATAAAATCGCCATGGAAGATGGCTATGACGCCCTGGCCACCGGCCACAATTTGGACGACGAGGTGGCGCGCCTGTTCAGCAATACCCTACGCTGGGACACGGCCTACCTCTCGGACCAGGGGCCGCGTCTGGACAGTGAAAACGGCTTTGTGCGCAAGGTCAAGCCGCTCTGGCGGCTTACGGAATTTGAAACGGCCAACTACGCCTTCCTCATGGGCATAGAAAACCACTATGCCCCTTGCCCTTACAGCCCCGGGGCCAGCTTCAGCGTGCTCAAGGGCCTGCTGCAGCAGCTGGAGGCGGCCATGCCCGGCCGCAAGCTGGACTACTACCAGGGTTTTCTGGCCCGCGGCCGCCCGGTTTTTGCCCGTCGCGAGGCGGAGCAGGGGCAGGCATTGCGGCCTTGCCCGCAGTGCGGCTATCCCACGTCTTCGGGCGATCTCTGTGGGGTGTGCCGCATCCGGGCCGCCCTGCGGGATACAGATGCGGACCGGACAGACTTGCCGGAAAACAGGGTGGAAGGCGCGGCCTAAACGTTTTTGCCGGGCAACCGATAACACCGGCATACGCTTTATGCGGCCCCTGCTGGCAGGCCGCCCAAGGAGGGGAGCATGGCCCAGACCAATATTCTGCTGGAAACCGGCACCAACGAACTGGAAATTGTCGAATTTTTCGTCAATCAGGACGGCTACGAGGCCCACTATGGCCTCAACGTGGCCAAGGTGGTGGAGATCGGCCGCCGCCAGCCCGTGACCGCCATGCCAGAAATGCGCCACAAGGCTCTTCTGGGAGCCTTTCTGCACCGCAACGGACGCATTGTGCCGCTCATCGACATGGCCCAGTTTCTGGGCAGCGGCCCCATCACCAATGAAGACGCCAAGGTCATCGTTACGGAGTTCAACAAGGTCTGCACGGGTTTTCTGGTTTCCGGGGTCAACCGCATCTACCGCCTGAGCTGGACGGATGTGGAGGCCCCCGGCCAGTTCTTGCAGAACATGAGCCGCAGCTCCATCACCGGCGTGGTGCGCCTGGAAGAACGGGTCATCTTTCTGCTGGACCTGGAAGCCATTGTAGCCGAGCTGCACCCGGCCATGGCTCTGCGCTTTGACGGCGCGGGCCTCACCGAAAAGGACGGCAAGACCTACCGCATCCTGCATGTGGACGATTCCAGCAGCATCCGCTCTCTGCTTCTGGACCTGCTCAACAAAGAGGGACGTTTTGTGGTGGAACAGCGCGTCAACGGGCAGGAAGCCTGGAACTACCTGCAGGAACTGCGCGACCGCTGCCAGCAGGAAAACCGCCCCATTTTCGACTTTGTGCAGGGCGTCATCACAGACATTGAAATGCCCGCCATGGACGGCCTGGCCCTGTGCAAGCACATCAAAGAAGACCCCGTGCTGCGTCAGCTGCCCGTGGCCATCTTTTCTTCCATGATCAACGAGAGTCTGTCGCGCAAATGCGCAGTGGTGGGTGCGGACGCCCAGTACACCAAGCCGGACCTCAAGGCCCTTTCGGTCAAGCTGCACGAGCTTATTTCGCGTCTGCTGACCACGGCCAGGGCCTGAACGGAGCGCCCGTGTCCGCCCCCGCCCTTGTCGCGCCCCCCGGCTGCGTGGTGGCCGGCACGGGCAGCGCCAGCGGCAAGACCACCTGCACTCTGGCCCTGCTCTGCGCCCTGCGCGCCAGAGGCCTGACGGCGCGCGCCGCCAAAACCGGCCCGGACTTTATCGACGTGGCCTTCCACGCCGCGCTTACGGGCCAGCCCGCCGCCAACCTGGATACCTGGATGTGCCGCGCGGCCCGGCCCACGGCCAGAGCAACGCCGGGCCGCCAGCTGCCCGCCGGCCTGCGCCGCCTGTACGCCCGGCTCTGCGCGCCCGACGCGGCCGGCCGCCCGCCGGACCTGATTGTGGTGGAAGGGGCCATGGGCCTTTTTGACGGCGGACACAGGGGCGCAGGCAGCACGGCCCTTCTGGCGGCCCGGCTGGGCCTGCCCGTGCTGCTCTGTCTGCACGCCGGCGGCCTGGGGCAGTCCGCAGCGGCCGTGGCCGAAGGTTTTTTGCGCCACCGCCCGGCCTGGGCCGCCCACGAAGCCCCCCTTGCCTTTCTGGGCCTGATCTGCACCCATGTGGGCAGCCCACGCCACGCCGACCTGCTGCGCACGGCCCTGGCCCCTTTGCGCAAGGATCTTCCCCTGCTGGGCCTGCTGCCGCGCCAGGGCGCGCCCGATCTGCGCTCTCGCCATCTGGGCCTGGTAGAGGCCCGCGAGGCCCTGCCCTTCATGGACCGCGCCGGACTGGCCCGCTGGATGGAAGAAAACTGCCGCCTGGATCAGCTGCTGCGCCGCCTGGGTCTTGCCGTGGGCCGTGCAGCCCCTGCTGACCTGCCCGCTGGCAGTGCCGCCGGGCTCACAACCTGCCACGCTCTCGGCCTGACTCCCAGCCTGCCCCCCGATCCGGCCGCCAATCCGGCCCGCGCGCTGTCCGCCAATCTGACCGAAATCCCGACCGGCACTCTGACCGCCAAGCAAACCGCTACTGCAAGCCCCCAGCCGCCCGCCAAGCCGGCGGCAGGCAGCCCCGCAGATCGCGCAACTGCGCCCGTTGCGGCTGCAGCGCCGGCCACACGTTTCTTTGCGGCTGCCCGCGCCGTGCCGCCGGACCTGGCCCCGCCGCCAGCCGCAACTTCCTGCGCCCCCAACCCTGCCGCAGCGGCCTCGGCCGACGCCCTCCTGCCACCGCCTGCCGCCCCGGCGCGCGCCCGGCGCCCCTCGCGCCGTTCCCGACGACGCCCCGTAGTGGGTATGGCCTGGGACGCGGCCTTCAGCTTCTGTTACGCCGACCTGCCCGCTCTGTGGCAGGAACTGGGGGCGCAGGTGGCCGTTTTCTCGCCCCTGCGGGACAGTGCGCCGCCCCCGTACTGCGCGGGTCTCTACTTTCCCGGCGGCTATCCGGAGCTGCACGCCGCCGCCCTGGCGGCCAACACGTCCTTCCGCACGGCCCTGACCCGTCTGGCCGACGCAGGCCTGCCCATCTACGGCGAATGCGGCGGCTACATTTATCTCATGCGCTCCCTGCGCCTCTCCGGCCAGGACTACCCCATGAGCGGTCTGCTGCCCCAGACCTGCACCCTCACCGACCGTCGTGCGGCCCTGGGCTACCGCGCGGCCCTGGCCTTGCCGGACTGGCCAGCCCCCACCCAAACCGCCGCCCCCCTCTGGACGCGGGGACACGAATACCACTATGCTCAGGAGGACGGCCCCCTGCCCGCCGCCTGCCGCCATCTCTGGCGGCTGTACGACAGCGCGGGCGGCCTGCTGCGCGAAGAAGGCTGCCGTCTGGGCTCCGTGGCCGGATCCTGGCTGCACTGCTACCCGGAGGGCTCCCGCCGCTTCTGGCGGACCTGGCTGCGCGCCCTGCCCCCAATCTGAAGCCGCCGGGCCGACGCAACATCCGCCCGCAAGGAAATTCCATGCCCCCTATCGCTCCCGCCCCCTCCCAGGGCCCGGCTCCCGCCCCCACCGCCGCGCCGTCTGCAATCGTCCTGGATCCGGCCCACACCCCGGCCGCCATTGAAGCCCGCTCCTTTGCCGTTATTGATGCGGAAATCCCCGAACCTCGCCCTTTTTCCGGTCCGCTCTGGCAGGTGGCCCGACGCTGCGTCCACACCCTGGGCGATACGGAAATCGTGCCCGACCTGCGCCTGAGCGCCCAGGGCCTGCGCAACGGCCTGGACGCCCTGCTGCGCGGCTGCACGGTCTTTACCGATACCCGCATGGCCGCCGCCGGTCTGCCCCTGCGCCGCCTTACCCCCCTGGGCGTCAGCGTTACGCCCATTATGAGCCTGCCCGGCCTGGACCAGCTGGCCAAAACCCGCGATACCACCCGCACCCGCGCCGGACTGGAACTGCTGGCCCCCCGCATGGGCGGCCAAATCGTGGCCATTGGCAACGCCCCCACCGCCCTGCTGGGCCTGCTGGACGCCCTGGCCGCCGGAGCGCCCGTCCCCGCACTGATCATCGGCATGCCCGTGGGCTTCGTCAACGCCGCCCAATCCAAAGCCCTGCTCCACCAAAGCCCCTGGCCCCACTTCACCCTCCTGGGGCGCAAGGGCGGCTCTGCCCTGGCCGCCGCCTGCGTCAACGCCCTGGCCGAACTGGCCCTGGCCGAACGAAAAACGTGAGAAAAGAATCTGTAGGGGGAAGGGAGATTTTGTGGGGGGAAGGGAGTTTTTGTGAACAAAAGTTCCCTTCCCCCCACACCCCCCATCCTTCAAAAAACTTTTTCTCTCCCAGAACTGCGCCAGGCATACCCTGGCCGAAATACAACTTGCTGTTACATTGAATATGTTCAGAATAGCTGCGATGTTTTCCACACCCGCAGCACACGCCGCGCCGATACCCCAATATATCTGTCGCCTCCGACTGCGGTGCGGGATGAATTTTGTTCTCCGGCAAGGAAGTGGGCCGCTGCGGGACGGGGATAGTGCTCTTCTGGTACAGCCCCGGACCGCAACGGCCCGCTGACGCAGCCGGGGGGCAAAAGCCGCCCGCGCCGGGGCGCCCCCCTGTACTAACGGCCGCCCCTGTATTAGCTTGTACAAGCGGGGCCGGTGTTCCAACCGCCATGCGGCGATTCCCTTTCCCTATCCGCCCCAAGTGAGGAGACCCATGAAACTGCCCGAACTTCCCGCCGTCCTGAAACTGCAGGTGGTACTGAAAACCCTGGCTGTGCAGGCCTGTCTGCTGGTAGGCGTGCTGTTGGTGGCTTGGGGCCTGCAGCGCGCCTACAGCTTTGTGGACCGCACCACCTTTCCGCAGGCCATGAACGTGCCTGCCGCGGCCGCCGATCTGCCGGACACAGAAAAAGGTAAAATTCTGCTGGATTCCATCAGCAACCAGATGCGCCGCGAGCTCGACTCCACCTTTGGCTGGAGCTTCAACGACATTATTTTTAACCGCTTTATTCTGGATAACCGCGCCTACCGCCAGTACGGAGTGTACCACGCCACTAAGTTTCTGCTGGACCTCTATTCCAGCCAGATCGCCAAGCTGGGCTCCAGCGACCGGGAAAGCGAATTTCTCTACAAAGCCCGCATCAACAGCTTCGCCATTGATCCACGCAGCTTCATGTTCCCTTCGGCCGAAGGTTCCTACAAAAAAGGGCTCAAACTGCTGGAGGACTACAAGACTTCTCTGGATAAAGGCACAGGGGTTTACAACTGCCGCACGGACGATCTCTACGCCTCTTTTGTGACCATGACCGGAGAAAACATGCTGGGCTACGCCCAGGGCCTGCTGGAAAACGCCCAGAGCCTGCCCTTCTATGAGCTGGACAACCGCATCTATGAGGTACAGGGCATCGTGCTGGTGCTGCGCGACTTCGTCAACGCCCTCTACCAGCTCTATCCAGAGATCAAGGCCAAGAACAACGAGGAAAATATGGCTGCAGCCATGACATATATGGACCGCATCGCCACTTATGATCCTCTCTATATCACCTCCACCTTCAATTCCGGCGAGCTGATTCTTTCCTATCTGCTCTTCACTAAGGCCCGGCTGGAAGACATTCGCGACAGCATCCGCATGTAGGGTATTGCAACGTTGCAATGCCCTGACGGTTGCGTAAGCAGCCGACCAAAACAGCCCCCGCCGCCGACATGCGTACTGCACCGGCGGCGGGGGCTGATTGCTTACTTGCGCCAAGACTCCGGGCCAGGACGCCTCAGCGAAAGCCCGCCACGGCCCGGCCCTGTTTGAGGGCTACCAACCCCAGGGGCAGGTCGCGCCACCACAGGGCGGCCCAACGGCCGCCAAGGCCCGTCTGACGGCTCTGCCCGCTGAGCAGGGCCGTCACTTCCTCCGGCGTGTCCAGCACCAGGCTGGCCCGCGGTTCCGGCCGCTCCGGCAACAAGGCGCGCAGGCGCGGGGCAGGGTCCAGGCCGCTGCCCTGCCGCCGCCCCAGCAGCCCGCCTTGCCAGACCAGTTCCGGCGGCAGCAGGGCAGGGGCCTGCTCCGGCACAAAGCGCACATGATCTCCAAAAACCACCGCCGCTCCGGGCGGCAGGCGCGCTCCAGTCCCGGCCGGGCCGTCCAGCGCCGTGCGGGGCAGTTCCTGGCCCAGGGGCTGGCCCGCAGCGCGGTTGCCGTGGCGGCGGGGCGCTCGGCCGCCGCGTGGGCCCGCATCCGGCGGGGCAGAAAATTCCCCGGAAGACGCAACTGCAGCGTCAGGGGCAGCGACGTCCCGCAAAGGCCCCGTGACCGTGCCGGGTTTTTCCAACAGAGCCACATAAAAGCCCTGCGCGCCGGAGCGCTCCCCATCCACGCGCAGCGTGCCTTCCCCGCCGGGCTGTTCTTCCCAGACAAAACCGGGGAAAGGGGGCAACGGTACGCGCACAAGGCCCAGTTCTTCTTCAGCAAAGTGCACTTGCGCTTCATTTTCAGCGGTGTTGGTGGTGCAGGTGGAGTAGACCAGCCGTCCGCCCTGGGCCAGCAGCCGCGCGGCCTGGCGCAGCAGGCGGCGCTGCAGCGCAGTGAGGTTGTCAATCTTATCCCCGCGCCAGAGCCTGAGCACCTGCGGATGTTTGGCCGCCGTGCCCCAGCCGGAGCAGGGCGGGTCCAGCAGGATGGCCCGCCAGCTTTGCGGGCGCAGGGGCAGGGCGTCCCCGCTGTAGGCGCAGGTGGCCGCGTGCAGCAGGTTCATCTGGTGCAGATTGGCCCGCAAGGTGCCCAGGCGGGCAGGGGTGGGTTCATTACCCAGCACAAAACCCGTGGGCCCGGTGAGCTGGGCCAGAAATCCCGTTTTGCTGCCGGGGCTGGCGCACATATCCAGCACGGCCGCGCCCGGCGCGGGGTTCAGCGCCAGGGGCGGCAGCATGGAAGAGCGATCCTGGATGTAGATGTAGCCGAAAAAAGCCGCCAAAGAGCTCCCCAACGGGCGCGGTTCGGCCAGCAGGCGACGGCAGAAGGGCGAAAAGGGCTCCGGCGCAAAAACATAGCCCTGGGCGCGCAACAGCGCCTCCACCAGGGGCGTGGCCGAAGGGGGACAGACCAGACGAAAGGATCGGGCGGCATTGCTCATGGAGCGCATACTAGGGACACGCGGCGTCGGACGCAAGCGGGCGTATTGCGTGCCGAGGCAAGTGCGGGTATAGTGCCCGGGTGCGGATTGCCCGCGCTGTCGGGGCCTGCCGCCCCTTTTGCCGCCCGTGCCCCATGCCGGGCGCGCCCATGCCCAAGGAGTGTGGAATGAAATATACCCTGTCACTGGCCTTCGCGCTCTGCCTTCTGGCGCTGGGTCTGGTCACGGCCTCCGGCGCCGCGGCCAAAAGTGCCGTAGTCCTGCCTTTTGCGGTCAATGCCCCCCAGAGCTACAGCTATCTTTCCAAGGCGGTGCCGGCCACCATTCAGGGCCGCCTCAACCAGCCCGGCGTGCTGGACGCGCGTGCAGGCCAGGCCAAGGCCGCCTCACAGGCCGAGGCCCGTCAGGCCCTTGCCGCCTCCGGGGCGGACGCGGCTGTCTGGGGTTCGGTGAGCGTGATGGGCAGCCAGTGCACAGTCACGGTCAACAGCGTGGACAAGGCCGGCAAGACCTGGAGCAAGACCGGGCAAGGGCCGGTGAGTTCCCTCACCGCCACGGTGCAGCAGCTGACCGCCGCGCTGGGGCAGGAAGCCTTTGGCGTGGCCGCCGTGCGCACGCCGGGCATGACGGCCGCAGGCGGTCCCGCGCCCCGCGGCGATATTCTGGTCAATGAAACGGGCCAGCAGCAGGTCTACCTTAACCCCCAGTTCCGCTATCAGGGCGCCGGAGCCGCGGACGGCTCTCGTCTGCGCAGCCAGCGCCTGCCTTACAGTATGGTGGATATGGCCGTGGCCGATTTTAACGGCGACGGCAAAAATGAAATCGCCGTGCTGAGCGACCACAATCTGCGCATCTACAGCTGGCAGGCCGACGGCAAGCTCAAACTGCTGGGCGAAACCTCCATCTCCCGCTCCAATGTCTGCTTTTCCATGCGGGCCATTGATCTGGATCGCGACCGCGCGGCCGAGCTGGTGGTATCCACCTTTGAGGAAGACAGCAACCGCCCCTACAGCTACATCTACACCTTTAAGGGTAACAAACTGCGCCAGTTTGCCGAGCGTGTGCCCTACTTCATGAGCGTGGTGCGCCTGCCCCCCACCTACACGCCCACCCTGGTGGGCCAGGGCTGGGATTCCATCAAACTTTTCGCGCCCGGCGTGCACATTATGGTCAAGTCCGGCGGCAAATACACCCTGGGTACCCGTATCGACGTGCCTTCCGGCGCCACGCCCTTCAATATTGTCTGGCTGCCCGGCGGCCGCCAGAACAAGGGCGACCAGCTCGTCATGCTGACGGATACCGAAAGGCTCAAAGTTTTTCAGGGCCACGGCAACAGCCTTATCCACACCACCATGGAGCGCTTTTCCGGCTCCGCCACGGGTATGGACCACTACAAGGGCATGCCCGGCCTGGGCGTGGACAAAAACTACCAGCTGCCCAGCAAATACTACGCGCCCATGCGCCTTATCGCCGCAGACATCGGCAATACCGGCGAATATGTGCTGCTGGTCAACAAGCCCATTTCCACGGCTTCACAGATCTTTGACCGTTACCGTTACTTCCCCCAGGGCGAAATCCACGCCCTGTACTGGGATGGCGTGGGCCTGGGCCTCAAGTGGAAGACCCGGCGCATCCGCGGTTCCGTGGCCGAAGTGGACCTGGCCGACGTGAACAACGACGGCGTGCTGGATCTGGTGGTAGGCCTGAACACTTCGCCCGACCTGGGCATCGGCAGCCGCCAGAGCATGATCACCGCCTATCCGCTGGACGTTTCGGCCACAGACCCCAACGTGCCTGCGGACCTGAGCGACTTTGAGGTCACGCCCGGCCGCTAGGCGGGCAGATTCCGGGGCGGTCCGACAATGCCGGGCCGCCCCTGTTTTTTCACCGGCAACAGGAAAGTACCATGCGCATTCTGGTAATAGGTTCCGGCGGGCGGGAACACGCCCTGGTCTGGAAATTTTTGCAAAGCCCGCAGGTCAGCATCGTGCTGGCCGCGCCGGGCAACGGCGGCACCGCGCGCGACGGCGCGCGCAATGTGCCCGTAGCCGTGGACGATCTGGACGGCCTGGTGGCCCTGGCCCAGGCCGAGCACATCGACCTGGTGGTGCCTGGGCCGGAACTGCCCCTGACCTTGGGCATCACCGACCGCATGCGCGCGGCGGGCATTCCCTGTTTCGGGCCCGACGCCTACGGCGCGCGTCTGGAGGGTAGCAAGGCCTTTGCCAAGGAGATCATGCGCCGCGCCCAGGTGCCCACGGCCCAGAGCGCCGTATTCGACGATGCGGCTGCGGCCCGCGAACACATCCGGCGCATGGGCGCCCCCCTGGTGGTCAAGGCCGACGGCCTGGCCGCGGGCAAGGGCGTCATTGTGGCCCAGACCGAAGACGAAGCCCTGCATGCCGTGGATGAAATCATGGGCCAACGCGCCTTTGGCGACGCGGGCAACCTGGTGGTTATTGAAGAATGCCTGGTGGGCGAGGAAGCCTCCTTCCTCTGCCTCTGCGACGGCGAACGCGCCCTGCCCCTGCCCTCGGCCCAGGACCACAAACGTGTTTACGACGGCGATGCCGGCCCCAACACCGGCGGCATGGGGGCCTACAGCCCTGCGCCCATCCTGCCCGACGACCAGCTGGAAGCCATGGCCGAAGCCACCGTGCGGCCCATTCTGCGCACGCTGGCCAAGGACGGCCATCCCTTTGTGGGCGTGCTCTACGCGGGCCTCATGCTCACAGCCCAGGGCCCCAAGGTGCTGGAATACAACGTGCGCTTCGGCGACCCGGAATGCCAGCCCCTGCTTATGCGCCTCACGGGCGACCTGCCCGCCATCATGCTGGGCGCCGTGCGCGGCCGCCTGAATCCAGCCGCCCTGGGGCAGAAGCCGCAGACCGCTCTGGGCGTGGTGCTCACAGCCAAGGGCTACCCCGGAGCCTACCCCAAGGGTCTGCCCATCACAGGCATAGCAGAGGCCGAAGCCCTGCCCCAGGTCAAGGTGTTCCACAGCGGCACCAGCCTCAAGGAAGGGCAACTCCTCTCCACCGGCGGCCGCGTGCTCTGCGTCACGGCCCTGGGCGACGATCTGGCCCAGGCCCAAAAAGCCGCCTACGCCGCCGTGGAGCGCATCCATATGCCCGACAGCTTCTGCCGCAGGGATATCGGCGATAAGGGCCTGCGTCGGCTGGGATAAAGAGATCTTTTTTGTGGGGGCAGGGGGGATGGCTTCTTTGCAGAAAGCGCTTTTCGGCAGTAACTATATGTCGCTATGGGGATAAAGCAGATGCCGCAAGTAGTTATTTTTATGGGTTCAAAGTCGGATGAAGAAAAAGTCGCCCCCTGTGTGGACGTGTTGCGCGGGCTGGGCGTAAGCTGCGCCATCACCGTCAGTTCGGCCCACCGCACTCCGGACCGCACGGTGGAGCTGGTGCGCCGCTATGAGGCCGAAGGCGCGCAGGTCTTTATCTGCGCGGCGGGCATGGCCGCGCATCTGGCTGGGGCCGTAGCCGCCCGCACCGTGCGCCCGGTCATCGGCATCCCCATTGGGGGCGCGACCTTGGCAGGCATGGATGCTCTTTTCTCCACCGTGCAGATGCCTCCCGGCTTTCCCGTGGCCACCGTGGCCCTGGACAAGGCCGGCGCGCGCAACGCCGCGTGGCTGGCCGCGCAGATCCTGGCCCTCAACGACCCGGCTCTGGCAGCAGGAATTGCAGCCGCCCGCGAAAAGATGTGCGCGGATGTGGCCGCTGCGGGCGAAGAAATCAACCGCAAATACGCCTGAACGCGAAGGGCGCAAGTCTGCCCCCAGTGCCCTGTGGGCCCAGATCTGGCTTTGATGCCGAGATGGCGCCACGTTTGTACAACCCTGTGGGCCTGAAGCAACTTCAACATGAAATTGCCCCAGGGCCACAGGGTTGTGTCGCGTCCGGCACGCAGGTGTAGACGCAATTTTTTTTGCGCCGGCAAACACCGAAGCGAACGGAGTACCATCTTTGAGAATATCTATTCTCAGAGTTGCAAGGCCGTCAGGGCAGGCGCAGAGCAGGAGCCGCATGGCGGATAAAGCTGCCGTCCTCCAGTTCCTGGTAGGCCTGCCGCAATTCCGCTTCTGTATTCATGACAATAGGGCCACCCCAGGCCACAGGCTCGTGCAGGGGCGCGCCGGAAACCAGCACCAGGCGTGCGCCCTCTGGGCCACCGGTAAAGGCCGCCGTATCGCCCCCACCCAGCAGATAGGCGTGGCGGGCCAGCAAAGGCGTGCCCGCAGGGACCAAGTTCGCCTCGCCCTCCATAAAATAGGCAAACAGCGTATCTTCCGGCGGGGCAGCTACGCTCCAGGTTTTGCCAGGCCTGAGGGTCACGTCCAGAAAGCGCACGGCCACATATGCGCCCCTGGCCGCGCCGTCCACCTCGTTATATCTGCCGGCCACCACGGCCACGCGGGCGGCATCCTCCTCCAGCACGGGCACCTGGTCGGCGGTGATGTCCCGGTATTGGGGGGGCGCCATTTTGTCCCTGCGGGGCAGGTTGACCCAAAGCTGCAGGCCCAGCATGCGTTCTGATGCGCGGGGCATTTCTTCGTGCAGTATGCCGCTGCCGGCGGTCATCCACTGGCAGCCGCCGTCCCTGATGCTTCCGGCATTGCCCAGGCTGTCCTTGTGGTCGATCCTGCCGGCTGCAAGGTAGGTAAAGGTCTCAATGCCCCGGTGGGGGTGCAGGGGAAAGCCCCTGATGTAGTCCTGCGGGTCGCGGGAGTCAAAGGCGTCCAGCATGAGGAAAGGGTCAAACCGCGCCACCGTAGGGTCGCCCAGCACGCGGACCAGCCGCACGCCCGCGCCGTCTGTGGTCCGGCGGCCGGTAACATCGTCTGTAACTGTTCTGTAGTACATACAACACCTGCAACGGCTCACGGCCGTCCTTTTATCGTTAGAGCAAAGTATCTTTGAGAATAAGCATTCTCAAAGTGTACGGCACGCTCATTCCACACTTACGCGTGCAACTATACAGCCCCGCTGTCTTTGTCGTAACTTCCTGCGTCATAACGGCTGCAGCTACGCTTGCCTCCACGGCGGGCATCTGCGTACGCAGCTGCCGGTCTGAAGGGCGCACTGCGCGCAACGGCCTCTAGAGCATTTAACACTTGAAATGCTCGCTTACGGCAGGCAAAAGCCTGCCGTACGGCACATCATCCTGCTTTGATAATAACGCTTCTGCTGCTTCTGGCAATGGCGCAAGGGGCGGCCGACAACTTTCCTGCGTTTACTTTAAATTTCATTTTCGATAACATTAAAAAATTCTTCACAGCCGTACCTGTGTTGCTTTCCCTATTTTTTTTTCATGACAAGCCGATATGGGTACAGATGCAAGGTCTGCGCCGCATGGTCCGCGCGCGGAGCGGTGACCGCACCGCTTGCGCACAGAGGCGCAGCGCGGAGTCGCCCGGTCCGGCGCGACCGTATTTTTATTTTCTCTATCCTGCTCCCCATATTTTCGGTAGGGCAGGCCAAATGCAGGTGTGGCATGAGCATACGTCTACGCATTATTCTAGGTTTTCTTCTTACCACTGTAGTTCTGGCCGCGGGCATCATGATCAACGCCGCTTTTTCGCTGCGGCAGGAGGCTGAATCCTCTTACCAGACTGCAGCCCAACGCCAGCTCCGCCTTATGGCCGTCTATGTGACGAGTTTTCTGCAGACGGCCGAAAGAAATGCCGCCCTTCTGGCCCAGGACCAAGATGTGGCCAGTGCGGGCGATGCCTTCCCCACCTACAAAAATGTCGCCGTCAAGTCCCTGTTCCGCCACGCGGACCTTTCCTGGACAGCGCGCCGCGTGCTGGAGAAGTTTACGCGGCTGGACAAGGGCTATGCGGACTATGCCGAAGTCTACGCCGGGTACCTGGACGGCAACTACGCCTCCTCCATTGACAATGCGGAGGTGGCCCCCGGCTTTGACATGACCAAACGGCCCTGGTACGTGGCCCGCAAAGCCTCGCCGGACGTGTACGGCATTTCGGAAAGCTACCGCTCCTATACCGGCGAAATGGTTTTTGCCGTCACCCACAAGATGTTTGACGCGGACGGCAACTTTACCGGCGTACTCGGCGTGGACGTGTCCCTGGCCGGGCTTTCCGCCCGCTTCAAAGAGCTGAACTTCGGCCAGACCGGCTACTTCATGCTTATTGAACATACGGGGCGCATCCTTTCGGACCCCAAGCACCCCGACGCCGCAGGCAACATCATTGGTCAGGACATCAAAGACCCCGGCCTGGAGGCCCTGCAGCAAGCCAAGGACGGCATGGTGGCCGTGAGCGTGGGGGGCATCCCCATGCTGGCCACGCTGCGCACCACGGAATACGGCTGGAAAATCGCGGCGCTGCAGGCCAAGGACGAAATTTTCGCCGCCACCTACAGGGATATCCGCAATATGGGGCTGATCAGCGCGGCCATCACCATCCTGGCCCTGGGGCTCTCCCTGCTGATCGTCCGCTCCATCAACCGGCCGCTGGACAGGCTGGTAGGCATGGCCCACCAGGTGGCCGGCGGCGATCTGAGCGTACAACTGGACGGCGCGGGCTTTTACGGCGAACTGGCCGCCCTGCGTCAGGCCCTGGCCGAAATGGTGCAGAACCTGAAAAACATGCTGCAAACGGCGGAACAAAAAAGCGGCGAGGCCGAGGAACAGACCCGTCTGGCCAAAGCTGCCACAGAAGAGGCGGAACAGGCCCGCCAGGCCGCAGAACGGGCCAGGCGCGACGGCATGCTGACCGCCGCAGGCCATCTGGAAGAGGTGGTGGCCGTTATTTCCGCTGCGGCGCAGCAGCTGGCCACACGCATTGAGCAATCCGACACGGCCACCGGGGCCTCTGCCCAGCGCCTGGCCGAAGCCGCCACAGCCATGAACGAAATGAACGCTACTGTGCAGGAAGTGGCCAAAAACGCCTCCGACGCCTCGCAGGTTTCGGCCGAGGCCAGAGCCAGGGCCGCATCAGGCGCGGATATCGTGGGGCAGGCCCTAAGCAGCATCGATCAGGTGCAGGCCGTTTCACTGGAACTCAAAGAGGACATGACCCGCCTGGACGCCCACGCCCAGTCCATCAGCAGGATTATGGGCGTCATCTCGGACATTGCGGACCAGACCAACCTGCTGGCCCTCAATGCCGCCATTGAGGCCGCCCGTGCGGGCGAGGCCGGGCGCGGCTTTGCCGTGGTGGCCGACGAAGTGCGCAAACTGGCCGAAAAAACCATGACCGCCACCAAGGATGTGGGCAGCGCTATCCAGGCCATCCAAGAAAGCGCCGACAAAAGCGTGGTCGGCATGGACAATGCCCTCAAAGAAGTGCAGACCGCCACCGGCTTTGCCAGCCAGTCCGGCGAGGCCCTGCAGCAGATCGTCAGCCATGTGGAGGCCGCGGCAGACCAGGTGCGCGCCATTGCCGCCGCCAGCGAAGAACAGTCCTCCGCCAGTGAAGAGATCAACCAGTCCATTGTCCAGGTCAACGCCATTGCCGCCCAGACCACTGAAGCCATGCACCAGGCCGCTGCAGCCGTAACCCACCTCACGGAACAGGCCCAGCGTCTGCAGGAACTTATCAACGAAATGCAGCAAAGCTGAACGGCGGGCGCGGGACACAACAACGCCCGAGGGCGCGGGGCCGTCCCGCGCTCTTTGCAACTGCGCGCCGAGGCGCTACACTGCCCGCAGGAGAACACGCATAATGAAGCAGACCTACGCCGCCCGGCGCGAAAACCTGCGCCGGGCCATGCGGGCCCGCGGCCTGGACGCCCTGTTGGTGAGCCACGCCGCCAACCGCTACTATCTTTCGGGTTTTGAGCTGCACGACCCCCAGTGCAATGAAAGCGCCGGCCGTCTGGTCATCACCGCCGACGGACGGGACTGGCTGGCCACCGACGCCCGTTATGCCGACGCCGCCGCCCGGCTCTGGGACGCGGAAAGCATCTTCATTTACGGTGGCGACGGCGTGGAGGATCTCTACGCCCTGTTGCGCCGCTGCGGCGGCCGCGTCGGGCTGGAGGCCAGCAGCGTAAGCCTGGCCTTTGTCCGCGCCCTGAGCCAGACCGGTCCGGGCCTCTGCCTGGAGGCCGCCGACGGCTTGGTGGAAGACCTGCGCCTGATTAAAGACGCCGACGAAATCGCCGCCCTGGAAAAATCTTTTGCCCTCAATCACAAAATGCTGCACTGGGTGGCGGGCGAACTGACCCCAGGCCGCAGCGAAAGCGATCTGAGCTGGGCCATTGAGCGCTTTTTTCGCGAAAACGGCGCTTCGGAGCTGGCTTTCGCCAATATCGTGGCCGTGGGCAAAAACGCGGCTCTGCCCCATGCCGTGCCCGGCACGGACCAGATTACGGAAAACTGCCCGGTGCTCATCGACGTGGGCTGCCGGGTGGACGCCTACTGCTCGGACCAGACCCGCACCTTCTGGGTGGGTGAAGCCCCCACGCCGGACTTCAGCCGCACTCTGGAGCTGACCCGCGCCGCGCAGGAGGCCGCCCTCAAAGCCATGCGCCCCGGCCTGCCCCTGGCCGAAGCCTACGCCCTGGCCCGCAACGTATTTGTGCAGGCGGGCGTGGCCCAGGCCTTCACCCACGGGCTTGGGCACGGGGTGGGCCTGGAAACCCACGAGGCCCCCAGCCTTTCCCCCAGGGCCAACGGCGTGCTCAAACCGGGCATGACCGTGACCGTGGAGCCGGGCCTCTACTACCCCCAGTGGGGCGGCGTGCGCTGGGAATACACGGTCCTGGTGGAAGAGGACGGGGTCAGGATCTTATAAATGTGGGAAGGAGCATTCGCAAAAGGCTGCTCCGTGCGGGAGCATGGTCACACCCCGTGCAGGCACGCCTTCTGCCCCTCCTGTGCTGGGCGCGCTCGTTCCGGCGCGTAAGCGCGCAAACAACTTGCGCCCCCACGGCGGACGGCACCGGACACAACAGCCAGGGCATTGCAATGTTGCAATGCCCTCGTTGCAACCAAAGGGCCTGATATGCAAAACCCCCCGGTTTCGCCAATACTGATTTTTCTTGTGGGCGCGCGGGCTTCGGGCAAGACCACCGTGGGCCGCGCCCTGGCCCGGCGGCTGGGGCTGCCCTTTGTGGATACGGACGCGGCCGTCACGTCCGCCGCAGGCAAAACCGTGGCGGCAATCGTGGCTGCCAAAGGCTGGCCCGCCTTTCGGCAACAAGAAAGCGCAGCTCTGCGCGCCACGGTGGCAAAATACCCGCAGGGCGCGGTCATCGCCACGGGCGGCGGCATGGTCCTGGCAGTTGAAAACCGCCGGTTTATGCGAGAGCGGGGCGTAGTTTTTTATCTGGAGGCCACAGCCCCTCTGCTGGTCGCACGGCTGACCAGCTCCCCCCTGGCCAGCCAGCGCCCCAGCCTCACCGGCAAGGGCGTGGCCGCCGAAATGAAACAAGTGCTGGCCCACCGCGCGCCCCTCTATCTGGAGGCGGCCCACCACCGCCTGGACGCCGCCCTGCCCCTGGAACACCTCTGCGAAGCGGCCGCAGCGCTCTTGCCTCCGGCGGCGGAATAGGCGCTTGCGCACGAGGCGTGCGCTGAAAAATGCCGGCGGCGGCTCAGGGGGCACAGCCCCCTGCGAACCCCTTTTTCTCCAGAAGTCGCTGCAAACCAAACTGAACCAGGCAAAAATATGTTGCCATGAGCGTTCGTTACGCCATCGGCGCAAAAAAGACTGTTTTTGCCCAAGCGGTACGACATTCTCCATTCAGGGGCTTCCCCGCAGACCGGCCCCTGCCGACGGCCCCGATCCCTTCCTGCTTGCGCTATTCCTACCTTGCGTCATTCCGGCCCTTGCGTCCCTTGGCGTGGGCCTTGCCTCCAGCCCCCACAGCCCAGCACAATAGCAATCTATTGAGCAAAGCCCCCTTGGACCGCCGAGCTTGCGAGGCGGGGGCTGGTGTCGCAAGGCTTGAAAAAAATAAGAGTTTTTTGATTCCGACAAGGAAACGGCGTTTTTTTGCGCGCAGCGGACTCAAGTCCGTGAGCAGCAAAAAATCGCCGTTGACGCCGTCGGCGCAAAAAAGACTGTTTTTGCCCAAGCGGTACGGCATTCTCCATTCCGGGGCTTCCCGCAGACCGGCCCCTGCCGACGGGCCCGCCCCCTTCCTGCTTGCGCTATTCCTACCTTTGCGTCCCTAACCCTCTCCCCGGTCCAGAACCCGCAGGGACACGGCCTCGGCCAGATGCTCCGCAGCTATGCGCTCCGCGCCCTCCAGATCGGCAATGGTCCGAGCCATGCGCAGCACCCGCGCGCAGGCCCTGGCCGAAAGCGCCAGGCGATCCACCGCACCCGCCATAAGCGCGTGCCCCGTGGCGTCCAAAGCGCAGTGCCGCTCCAGCAACCGGCCGCTGAGCTCGGCATTGCAGCGCGGCCCCTGAGGCCCATAGCGCTCGTGCTGCCGCTGCCGCGCGGCCAACACGCGCCGCCGCATGCCCGCAGAGTCCGCCCCGGCGCTGCCCGTATCGCGAAAATCCGCGTAGGCCACGGCAGGCGCTTCCACATGCACGTCAATGCGGTCCAGCAAGGGGCCCGAAAGCCGCGCACGGTAGCGGGCCCGCTGGTCCGGACGGCAGGTGCACTGGTGCGTGGGGTCGCCGTAATAACCGCAAGGACAAGGGTTCATGGCTGCCACCAACATGCAGGCCGCGGGAAAAACCACCCGGTGGCTGGCGCGGGCAATGGCCGCCGTGCCGTTTTCCAGGGGCTGACGCAGAGCTTCCAGGGCGGTTTTATGAAATTCCGGCAGCTCGTCCAGAAAAAGCACGCCCCGATGAGCCAGGCTGACTTCGCCGGGCCGGGGCACGCTGCCGCCGCCCACCAGGGCCACGTCTGAGATCGTATGGTGCGGCGCGCGGAAGGGACGCTGACGCACCAGCCCGGCGTCCGGGGGCAGCAAGCCGGCCACGCTGTAAATTTTGGTCACTTCCAGGGCTTCTTCAAAGCTCAGGGGCGGCAGAATGGTGGGCAGGCGCTGGGCCAGCATGGTCTTGCCGCTGCCGGGCGGCCCCAGCAGCAGCACGTTGTGCCCACCGGCGGCGGCCACTTCCAGGGCCCGTTTGGCGGCCTCCTGACCCTTGACTTCGGCGTAGTCCCAGCCGCAGACCGGCGGAGGCAGGTCGTCGGGGGGCTGGGGCAAGGGCTCCAGACTTTCGGCCCCGGCCAGAAAAGCGGCGCACTGGGCCAGATCGCGTGGGGCAAAGACGTTCAGCCCGCGCACCACGGCGGCCTCCGCGCCATTGCCCGGCGGGACCAGCATACCGCGCGCCTTGCGGGTACGGGCCAGCAGCGCCAGAGGCAAGATGCCGCTCACGGGGCGGATTTGTCCGGAAAGGGAAAGCTCCCCGGCCAAATACAGGCCGTTGAGGCGCTCTGCCGGCAGCAGGCCCGCAGCGGCCAGCAGCCCCACGGCCAGGGGCAGGTCATAACTTGCGCCGTTTTTGCGCCGCCAGGCCGGGGCCAGATTGACGGTGATGCGGGCCGGCGGCAGGCGAAAGCCCGAAGCGCGCAAGGCCGCAAATACACGGTCCTTGGCCTCACGCACGGCGGCTTCGGCCAGGCCCACCATGGTAAAGCCCGGCAGCCCCTGGCGCACGCAGTCCACTTCCAGCTCCACGGGATAGGCGTCCACGCCCTCCACGCCGCCGCTCAGCAGCCGGACCACCATGCCCTTTGCCCCTTTTTATTGAATTTTCTGTCCCAACCGGCTCCAGCGGATGTCGTCCAGTCCAGCCCAGGACCAATAGATGCGCCAGGCCTTGGCCCGGATGGCGGTACGGTCCACAAAACCCCAGAAGCGGGAATCCAGCGAATTGTCGCGGTTGTCGCCCATGACAAAAAACTTGTCCGGCGGCACGGTCACAGGGCCGAAGTTATCGCGCACGGGCTCCACAATGCCCGGCTGGGTAAAGCGGACATAGCTTTCCCGCACGGGCTGGCCGTTGCGATAGAGCTGCTTGTCGCGCACTTCAATGACGTCGCCGGGCGTGCCGATAATGCGCTTGATGTAGTCCACGCTGGGGTTGTTGGGATATTCAAAAATAATGATGTCGCCCTTTTGCGGATCGTCCCCCCGCCACAGGTAGGTGTGGGTAAAGGGAACTTTAACGCCGTAGGCGAACTTGCTGGCCAGCAGATGGTCGCCCACCAGCAGGGTTTGCAACATGGATTCGGAAGGAATCTTGAAAGCCTGCACCACAAAGGTGCGGATGAACAAGGCCAGGACCAGGGCCACCAGAAGGGCCTCGCCGTACTCGCGCCACAGGGGCTTTTTGTAACGCGCGGACGACTGCAACAGCGTAGCCATGCGGGTTCCTCTTGATTAATTTTTTTGTGGCGGCAGGGGAACTTTTGTTCGCACAAGTTTCCTTCCGCCACCCCCAACCTTTCAGAAATTTTATTTTTCTCAGGGGACGCGCCAGGCGTGCCCACGTCAGGTCGGGGCAGGCGCGCCCCAACGACCAGAGCGCGCCGCCACACCTTACTATGCCCGCAGGCGCGGGCAAAGGCAAGGAGCGCTAGCCAAGCCGCAGGGCGAAGTTGATTACAAAGCACAGGGCAATGATCAGCATGACCAGGTTCACGTCTTTAAAGCGCCCGGCCAGCAGTTTGACGCCCACCCAGCTCACAAAACCGAAGCCGAAGCCCGTGGCAATGTTGAAGGTAAGCGGCATGCTCAGGATGGTGAGAAAAGCGGGCAGGGCCACGGTAAAGTCGTCAAAGCGGATGCGCCCCACCTCCTGCATCATGAGCGCGCCCACGATAATCAGCACCGGCGCCGTGGCGTAGGCGGGCACCAGACCCACCAGAGGCGTAAAGAACAAAGCCAGAAAGAACAGCGCGGCAATGGTCACGGCCGTGAGCCCGGTGCGGCCGCCTTCGGCCACGCCGGCGGCGCTTTCCAGATAACTGGTGGCGGTGGTGGCGCCCATGACGGCGCTGGTCATGGTGGCCACGGAATCGGTAATGAGCGCCCTGTCCAGATTTTCAATATGGCCGTCCTCACGCACAAAACCCGCTTTTTGCGCCAGGCCGATGAGCACGCCCATGTTGTCGAAAAGATCTACCATGGTCAGGGTAAAAATGATGGAAATGAGCCCGTGGTGCAGCGCTCCCTTGAGGTCCATCTGCAAAAAAGTTTCCGTAGGCAGGGGCAGGCTGAAGGAAAACACTTGCCCTTCGGGCAGTTGGGTCACACCCAGGGCAATGCCCGCAAGGGTCACAACCAGAATGCCGATGATCATGGCGCCGGGCACGTTGAGCGCCAGTAGCCCGCCGATAAGGAATATCCCTGCTACCGAGAGCAGCGTGGCGGGCTGGGCCAGATTGCCCAGGGTCACAAAGGTGGAGGGGCTGTTCACCACGATGCCGCAGCTCTTCATGCCGATAAAGGCGATAAAGGCTCCGATGCCGACCACAATGGCGTATTTGAGATCCATGGGCACGGCGTCAATGATCATCTGACGCACGCGGGTCACGGTCAGAAGCAGAAAGACCACGCCGGAAATGAATACCGCGCCCAGGCCCGTCTGCCAGGTGTAGCCCGCCGGGCCGCAGACGTAGTAGGCAAAAAAGGCGGTAATGCCCAGACCCGGCGCCACCCCCACAGGAAAGCGCGCCCACAGGCCCATGATCAGCGTGGCAATAACGGTCACCCAGATGGTGGCGGCCACGGCCCCATCTCTGGGCATGCCCGCGTCGGCCAGCATGTTGGGCACCACAAAAATGAGGTAGCACATGGCCATAAAGCTGGTCAGCCCTGCCAGCAGCTCCCGCCGTACTGTGCTGCCCTTGGCCGCTGGCCGGAAAATGGTTTCCAGAAGGCTCATGCCGTTTCCTCCGTTCGGATGTGGATTATGGCCCCACACGCAAGGGCGAACTTAGCCCAGAAAGGCGCGGATGCCCGTAAAAATTACCTGGGCGGCAATGGCCGCCAGCAGCAGGCCCGTAAGTTTGGAAAGCACGGCAATGCCCGTGCGGTGCAGGGCGCGCACCACCGTATCGGCCATGCGCAGCAGCACAAACATGCCCAAGGCGGCCAGAAGCAAGGAGAGCACCCCTACCAGGGTCTGCTCCAGCCCCTTGGCCGAAGCGCCCATAACCATGACCGCACCGATGGAGGCCGGGCCCATGCCCAGGGGAATGGCCAGGGGCACCACGCTGATGTCGCCGTCCTTGCCTGCGGTCACTTCCTTGCCGTCATCGTTCATAAGGGAAACGGCGGTAAGAAAAAGCAGCACGCCCGCGCCAATGCGAAAGGCGTCCAGGGTAAAGCCGAAAAGCGCAAACAGGTGCGGCCCGAACAGAAAAAGCGTCACGCCGATACAGAAGATGGCCGTGGAGGTTTTGGCGGCCACGGCGGCCTTTTGCCTGCGATCAAAGGTGCGGGTGCCGCTGATAAAGGCGCTCAAAACCGCCGGCGGCGTCATGAGCGCGTAAATTTTGATGCTGGTGCCCACCACGTCGGCCACGATGTCCATAAAACGTCCTCACGGAGCACGGGGCCTTGCTGCCCCCCGGAGCAGATTACCCTTGAGAATACATATTCTCAAAGTTTACAGCACGCTTGTCCCGGCGTTTAAGCACGCAAATAACGTGCGCTTGCGCCTCCACGGCGGGCGTCTGCTTACGCAACCGCCAGGGCATTGCAACGTTGCAACGCCCTGAAGCGGGGGCGGCATTGGCAGCGTTGGTTTGTGCAGTGCGCGCGCAGTCCTCTACGCCAATTTGCCTGCCTGAAAGGCAGGCAGTATGCCAGTGTGCGGGGCGGCTGTCCAGAATAGCCGGTTGGGGGGCGTGCGGAAAAATCGCCGGGTATCTTTTCACTGAAGGCGCACTACTTTTTTTCCTGCATAGCTTCAGGCCAGCGCGCGGCGGCCATTTCGCGCAGCTTGTACTTCTGGATTTTGCCGCTGGCAGTGAGGGGAAAACCGGTAATTATTTCTACATATTTGGGGATTTTGAACCAGGCAATTTTGCCGCGGCAGAAATCACGCACATCTTCGGGGCGGATGTCCACGCCGGGACGGGGGATGACAAACGCGCCCACTTCTTCGCCGTATTTACGGCTGGGCACGGCCACCACCTGCACGTCCAGCACGCCGGGCATGCTCAGGAGGTATTCTTCCACCTCGCGCGGGTAGACGTTTTCGCCGCCGCGGATGATCATATCCTTGATGCGGCCCGTGACGCGCAGATAACCGTTTTCGTCCATGACGCCCAAATCGCCGGAGTGCAGCCAGCCTTCTGGGCTGATGGCGGCGGCCGTGGCTTCGGGCATATTGTAGTAGCCCTTCATGACATTGTAGCCGCGGCAAAGGATTTCGCCCACCTGGCCGCGGGGCAGTTCCTCGCAGGTTTGCGGGTCGCCCACGCGCACCTCAATGCCGGGCATGGCGCAGCCCACGGTTTCACAGCGCAGGGGCAGGGGGTCGTGGATGTCCGATTGCGTCATGACCGGCGAGCCTTCCGTAAGGCCGTAGCAGATGGTGATCTCTTTCATATTCATGTCCTCCACCACGCGGCGCATGAGAGGTTCCGGGCAGACGGATCCGGCCATGATGCCTGTGCGCAGGTGAGAGACGTCAAAACGCTTGAAGAGCTTGTGTTCCAGTTCGGCCAGAAACATGGTGGGTACGCCATAGAGGGCCGTACAGTGTTCGCTGTCCACAGCGGCCAGCACCTTGAGCGCATTGAAGGATTCCAGGATGACCATGGTGGCCCCGTGGTTGACGCAGGCCGAAACGCCCAGCACGCAGCCAAAGCAGTGGAACAGGGGCACGGGCAGGCAGACGCGGTCGTTGGGGCCGAAATTCTGGTGTTTGCCTATCCAGTAGCCGTTGAGGCCCACGCCCACATGCGTGAGCATGACCCCGCGCGGAAAACCCGTGGTGCCTGAAGTGTACTGCATGTTGATGGCGTCCCAGGGGTCCAGGGAGGCCTGACGGGCCAGATAGTCCGCGTCGTCCACCATATCGGCCAGCGCCAGAACCTCAGGCACGGAATACATGCCCCGGTGCTTTTCAGCACCCAGAAAAAAAACCCGCTTGAGGTGCGGCAGATTTTTGCAGACAAAAGAATCGTGGGACTGAAAGCGCAGCTCCGGGGCAATGCGGTAGAAGGTTTCCAGATAGTCGTGGTCGCGCAGGCTATCAATAAGAAAGACGTTCTCGCATTCGGACTGGGTAAGCAGATAGCGCAGCTCGTGCTCGCGGTAGTTGGTGTTCACTGTAATGAGCACAGCCCCGATCTTGGCTGTGGCAAACTGCAGGGCCACCCAGTAGGGCACATTGGTGGCCCACACCGCCACCTTTTCGCCCTTTTCCACGCCCAGGGCCATGAGCCCCTTGGCAAAACGGTCCACCATTTCCCCGAATTCACGCCAGGTCTGGCGGTAGCTGCGGTCCGCATAGACAACGGCCTCATTGTCCGGATACCGCGCCACCGTGTGGTCCAGAATCTGCCCCAGGGTCCACTCGCGCAGCTCAAACTGCGCCTGGCGCTCACGCACTTTTTCGTCCATGCTTTCCTCCTGAGGCATCCTTGTGGGGGATCAGTAAATCGAGTTTACGCCGCTGCCGTTGCGCGGGGCAAAGGCCCCGGAATGGCGTTGTCTAGAGCAGTTAGCGAATGAAATGAGCTAACTGCTCTGCAAGGATTTTCTTGAAAATCCTTGCCACGAAATGCGAGAAGGCAGGCTCTTGCCTGTCGTAAGCGAGCATTTCAAGTGTTAAATGCTCTAGGGATTGTAGGTGACGGCCAGAATCTCCACTGGCTCGTCGCCGGCCGCGCCCACATAGTGAGGCACAATGGAATTGTAGTAGATGGTTTCGCCGGGCTTGAGCATATGGGCTTCGCGTCCGTACACCACCAGAAGCTGACCCTTGAGCACCAGAATAAATTCCTCGCCTTCGTGCGAGGTCGTCTTGCGCTCACCGCCGTCCGGAAAAATACGGATGTGGAAGGGCTCCATATTACGGTCGTTCTTGCCCTTGCCCAAGGCGTGATAGACATAACTGGGCCGGGGAATGCGTCCGGTATGCAGGGCCTCATCGGCCTCGCCTTCATTCTGGATGCTGCTCACAATGGGGTCGCGGCTGAACTGGTCGTCCAAAAAGGTGCCCAGACGCACGCCCAGAGCACGAGCCACCTTTTGCAGGGGACCGATACAAGGGTAGATGGCATTGTTTTCCAGCTTTTCCAGATACGCTTCGGCCAAGCCCGTATGCTGGGCCAGGGTGGGCAGGTCCATCTCGCGTTCTTCACGAAAAACCCTGATGCGGGAACCGATGGTGTGGGGGGACATGCAGACCTCCTGCGGCGTTGGCTGTAGTTGCGACGGGCGCGCGGGGCGCGCGGGGCGGGAAAAAAGATGAAGAAAGGGGGGTATGCCAAGAGGCGCGCCGGTGGCGCGCCTCTTGGATATGTTCTGCACCGGTGGCACGCCGGTGGCGCGCCGCTGCGGTCTAGCTGTTGTTTTCGCTTTCTTCAAACTTCTGCTTGAGCAGATCGCCCAGGCTCTGGCCCGCTTCCTGCGGTCCGGAATGGAATTCCTTGGGCTTGCGACGGTCGTCCTCGTCCTTGATCTGCTTAATGGAAAGCCCCAGGCGGCGCTCTTCGGCGCTCACATGGATGACCTTGGCCTGAATTTCCTGGCCTTCCTTGTACATTTCAGCAGGCGACTTGACTTTTTTGCTGGAAAGCTCGGAAACGTGCACCAAGCCTTCAATGCCTTCTTCAACCTCCACAAACAGGCCGAAGTCGGTGATGTTGGTCACAATGCCCTTGACCGTGCAGCCCACAGGGTAGGTGTTGGGCACATGGCCCCAGGGGTCGTCCACCAGCTGCTTGACGCCCAGGGTGAACTTTTCGTTTTCCTGATCCACGGTCAGCACCTTGGCCTGCACGGTGTCGCCCACCTTGTACAGCTCGTTGGGGTGGCGCACCTTTTTGGTCCAGGAAATGTCGGAAACGTGGATGAGGCCGTCGATGCCGTCCTCAATGCCGATGAACATGCCGAATTCGGTAATGTTCTTGATGACGCCCTCAAGGATGGTGCCTTCGGGGTACTTTTCGGCCACCAGTTCCCAGGGGTTGGGCCGCACCTGCTTCATGCCGAGGCTGATGCGTTTTTTGTCGCCGTCCACGCCCAGAATGACCACGTCCACCTCGTCGCCGGTGTGGACCATCTGGGAAGGATGACGCAGCTTGCGCGTCCAGGACATTTCAGAGATGTGCACCAGGCCTTCCACGCCGGGCTCCAGTTCCACAAAAGCGCCGTAGTCCACCAGATTGGTGACCTTGCCGGTGCATTTGGCCCCTTCGGGGAAGCGGGCGGAGATGTCCTGCCACGGATCGGGCACCAGCTGTTTGAGGCCCAGAGAAACTTTGTTGGTTTCACGGTCAAAGGAAAGCACCTTGAGGGTCAGATCCTGACCGATGGTGATCATTTCCTTGGGATGGCGGATGCGCTTCCAGCTCATGTCCGTGATGTGCAGCAGGCCGTCCAGACCGCCCAGGTCCACAAACACGCCATATTCGGTGATGTTTTTAGCCTTGCCCTGCACAATCTGGCCTTCGGCCAGGGTGCGCAGCAGCTCCTGCCGCTTGGAGTCGCGCTCTTCCTCAAGCAGCACGCGCCGCGAAACAATGACGTTGCTGCGGCGACGGTTGATCTTGAGCACGCGGAACTCGAACTCCTGGTTGACCAGGGCGTCCATATCGGGCACCGGGCGCAGGTCCACATGCGAACCGGGCAAAAACGCCTCCACCCCGCCGATATCCACCGTGTAGCCGCCCTTGATGCGGCGCACAATGTGGCCTTTGATGACCTTGTTGGTCTCCTGTACGGCCTCGAGCTGGTCAAAGACCTGCATGCGCTTGGCCTTCTCAAAGGAAAGGGTGATGGTGCCGTCGTTTTCGTTCTTGCGAACCACATAGACGTCCACCTTGTCGCCCACCTTGACGGTCATGTTGCCGGCGGGATCGCGGAACTCTGCCGCGGGGATCTGCCCCTCGGACTTGAAGTTCACGTCCACCAGCACCGTGTCGTCGTCCACGCGGACAATCTCGCCCTTGGTGATGGAGCCTTCCTCAAGGTCGCCAAAATCGGGATTGAGATAGTTTTCAAGGGCGCTTTCGAAATTGATTTCGCTGTCGTGCCCGGTTTCCAAACCTGCCATATGTCCAGCCTCCAAACATGATTTCCCCCAACCAGGGAGGTTGACTTAGTAGCAGGATTTTACCAAAAGAACAAGGGAAAATCCGCGCAAATGGGCACAGGAAGCCAAAAAAACGGCTCCAGCGCAGGCCGCCGGCCTTGACTTTTGCCCCGGCCTGGTATCCTCTGCGGTAAGAACAGTCACGCCTGTAGTGCCCGGAAGGCTGCCGCCCGCGGCCGTCCGTCAGGCGGGCGCGGGCGCGTTTATGCGGCGCCATGCGCCCCGGCATTGCGCCGTCCTTGCTGAAATGTTTCGGCAAAGACGGTCTGTTTTGCGCTGCGGGGAATTCCGTGCAAATCGGAAACAGTCGCGCTGCGGTAAGAGGGTACAAGGCTTCTTCGCGTCCGTCGGGCAGCCCGGCAGGCGCGCGACAGCCAGTCGCGCAAGCGGTGAAGGCGAAGCCGAGGCCAGCCCCTCAAGTCCGAATACCCGCTGGGCGTTTATGCCCTTTTTCAACCTGTCAACGCGCCATTGAGGAGGTTGCCATGCCGCGTTTTTCGCCCTTTGCGGGCTCCCGTCTGTTCCTGCTTCTGCTCCTGCTCCTTGCGGCCCTGGCCGCGCCCGCCGCGCCCCACGCCGCCGACGCGCCCCAGCAGGGCGTTCTGCTGGTGGCCTTCGGCACCAGCGTGCCCGAAGCCCTGCCCGCCATGCAGGCCGTGGACCAGGAGTTTAAACAGGCCTTCCCCGGCCAGCCTGTGGTCTGGGCCTATACCTCGCAGATCCTCCGCAAAAAAATCGCCGCTCAGGGCCGCCCTGTGGGCGGCATCAGCGACGGCCTCGCCAAACTCGCCAAAGACGGCGTAAAAGTAGTGCGCGTGCAGTCCCTGCACGTCATGGCCGGCGAAGAATTTTCCGCTCTGGAACGCGCCGTGCTCATTGACCTGCAAAAAAATCCCGGCCGTTTTGAGGCCGTCTATCTGGGCCGCCCCATGCTTGAATCTGAAGCCGACGCCCAGGCCTTGGCCTCCGCCATTCTTGAGGACACCAAGGCCCTGCGCGGCAAAAACGCCGCCCTTGTCCTCATGGGGCACGGCCAGGAACACGGCCGCGCCGGCCTGACCTTTGAAGGCGTGCGCGCCCTGTTCCACAACCAGGACAAACACGTTTTCATGGCCACAGTAGAAGGCGAACGCAGCTTCGACGACCTGCTCAAAGAACTTAAGGCCGCCAAGGTCAAGTCTGTGGTCATCGCGCCGCTCATGCTGGTGGCCGGCGACCATGCCCGCAACGACCTGGCCGGAGACGAAGCCGATTCCTGGGCCTCTCAGCTCAAGGCCGCGGGCTTCAAGGTGACCGCCAACCTTAAGGGTCTGGGCCAGGTGCCCGGCGCCCGCGCCCTGCTGGTGCAGCACGCCAAAAGCGCCTCCGACGACCTGACCAAGGAACCCAGAAAGCAGTAACAAATCCTTTCTGCACCCTGCAAAAACTTTCCCCCGCCTTGCGGCAGGGGAAAGTTTTTGCGAGGAAGGACGTGCGGGGGAGGGGACGCTTTTTAGTAAAAAAGTCCCCTCCCCCGCAAAGTATTCGCCCTATGCCCGCCGCCGCAGCAGCGCGCCAAACATGCCTTCCAGCCAAGGATGGTCGTGAGGGGTCTGCCAGCGCTGTTCCAGGCGCAGGTCGGGATGTTGCCGCAACAGGCCTGCCACGACCCCCTCGTTTTCGTCGGGGTTGAGGGTGCAGGTGATGTAGGCCAGGCAGCGGCCAGGCTCCAGCAAGGCAGCTGCCCGCTCCAGTAACCGGCCTTGCAGGGCGGTCAGCGCCGCTAGGCGCTCCGGCCCCCGACGCCGGATGTCCGGCCGACGGGCCAGCACGCCCAGGCCGGAACAGGGCGCGTCCAGCAGCACAGAGCCGGGCCAGCGGGCCAGGGGCGGACGCGCGGCGTCCGCTAGGCACACGGGCGGCAGGCACACGGACGGCAGGTGCAGACCCAGACGAGCGCAGTGCCCCGGCAGGGCCCGCAGTCGCCCGAAGCTGCTGTCCGTACAAAGGCCCACGGCCACGCCGCGCTCCAGCAAAGCCGCAGTTTTGCCGCCGTAGCCCGCGCACATGTCCCACACCGGGCCCTCCAGCGCGTACAGGTCCAAGGCCGCAAGGACGCGCTGCGACCCTGCGGACTGAAACGAAAGCGCCCCCTGGGCCTGCCAGTGGGCTAACGGCCGATCCATCACGCTTTCCGGCAGCTCCCCCGGCCCCAAGGCCACGCCCCAATCGCCCACGGCCGCCGCGCCGGGCAGGGCGCGCAAGGCCGTCAGCAAGGCGGCGCCTTCAGGGCGGCGGGCATTGACCCGCAGTCCACTCCAGGGGCGGCCGCAGGAACGCCGCAACAACAGGGCCGCGTCCGCTTCGCCATAGGCCCGCGCCCAGAGCCGGGCCAGCCAGTCCGGAGCCGCGCAGAACAGGGCCAGCGCGCCCAGCGGGTCCGCCGCCCCCTGACGGTAAAAATCCTCATGGCGCGGGGCTTCTCCCAAGCGCTGCACGGAACGCAACGCGCCGTTGGTCAGACCGGCCAGCCGTGGTCCGTACAGGGTCCGCGCCTGTTCCACGGCCTCGTGCAGCACGGCGTGGGGGGGCGTTCTGTCCTGCAGCAGCAGTCCATAGACCCCCAAAGCCAAAATGTGCCGCAAGGGGCGCGGCAGACCTCCTGGCCTGGGCAATACCCGTCCCAGCACATAATCAATGCGGGTTTCCGCCCGCAGACAGCCGTAAGCCAGTTCTGCGCACAAATGCCGGTCCCGCGCCGCCAAAGCCGTGCCAAAGGCTGCACTGCCAACCTGTCCCGCAGGGGCGTGCGGGGCCGCACCTAAGGCCATATCCAGGGCCGCCTGCACGGGCATACCCGCGTCCGTCAGCAGCAAAGTCCGCAAAGCCGCATTGCGGGCCGTAACCCGCAACTTGCCGAACCCTTTTGGAAAACCCATTATTTGCTCCCCGGCGCGCTGCTTGCCGCCGCCACAGACCCGGCAACCATCCGGCCCGGCGCAGGGCCCAGCCCCAGAAACAGCCTGATGGCGGCCTCAATGGCGTCCAGCGGCGCCAAAGTGTCCAGGCAGGGGCCGTGGGGCCGCTCGTTAAGCACGCCAAACACAGGGACAGGGTAACTGTCCTGAATGCCGGAGGTCAGGTCGCGTTCGCAGGCCACGGCAATAATGCAGCGCGGCCGGGCCTGGACCACGATGCGCCGGGCAATGGTGCCGCCCGTGGCAATGGCTAGCCGCACCCCGTAGGCGTCGCGCAGGTCCAGCAGCGCCCCTACCGGGCAGGCCCCGCAGCGGCGGCAGTGGTCCGCATTGTGCATCAACCGGTGTGGGCAGGCGCTGCGCTGCAGGCAATGGGGCAAGAGCACCAGCAGTTGCTCCGGCCGCACCGGTTCGCGCGCCGCCAGCACCATTTCGTTGTTGACCTTGACAAACGACCGCCGCACCGCCGCCCGGTCCAGACCCACCAGCTTGGCCAGCATCTCCATGAGCGGAAAAAACAGCCGCACCGTCATGTGCCGCACGCCGCCGCCGCCCGGCAAAGGCCGCCCCGTATAGATATGAAAAACCAGGCTCAGGCACAGCCCCAAAACCGCCAGCATGGCCGCCGCCGCCACGCTGACGCTCACTGCCGGCAGCCAGTGCCGCACCCCCAGAAACCCCGTCCAGGGCAAAATCAAAAACACTGCCAGCGCCAGGCACAGCAACAGACACGAACCCAACATGAGCCCGATGAAGACCCGCTTGCGCGCGCCGCCGTACTGCGCCGGCGGCAAGGAATACGGAGACTTGCGCAGAAACGCCATAGACCCTCATCCAGCGCGGGAAAAAGAGGCTGCGGGAGCGCTCGCTGGAAAAACGCGAACCTCGCCTACGCCCCACCCCGCAAAAAATTTTCTCTTTCCAGAAAAATCCGCTGACGTACCCTGTACAGAAGAAAAAATGCCCCACATTGCCGCCACGCGCCCGAAAGCGGAATGCCGGAGCCGCGCCTCCCGGCACAGCCGGAGGCAGATTTTTTATTCCCCCTGTTCCACCAGGCCGCAGGGTCCGGGCCGCAGGCCGCGCAACGCGCCATTGACAAAGTCGCGGGCGGACATGGTCTTGCGGCCCTGGGGACGCAGCGCGCCCAGGGCGTACCAACGGTCGGCGCAGGCCACGCGCAGCGTGTCATCCGCATGGTCGAGCGTGCCGGGGCTGACGCCGGGGCAGGGCTCGGCCAACCTGCCCGGAGCCAGAGTGCAGGGAAAAGTTTTGTCCTGACCGCTGAAGTGCAGGACTACGCGCGCGCCGGGCCAGGGCGTGACCCCGCGGATATGGGCGTGCACCTGCACCGCCGGGCGGTTCCAGGTAATGACGGAATCCTGTTTGCCCATTTTGGCGGCGTAGGTGACGCGGCCGGCATCCTGATCCTCCGCTGTGGCGCGGCCTTCCAGCAGGGCGTCCAGCACCTGGGGCAGGAGGTCTGCGCCCAGTTGGGCCAAGGCGTCGTGTAGGCTGCCTGCAGTGTGGTCATTGAGGGGCAGGGAGGCGCTGGCGTATACCGGACCGGCGTCCAGTTGGCGCACCACACGCATGATGGAAACGCCTGTGCGGGCATCGGGCTGCCAGTCCTCCATAATGGCGCGCTGGATGGGCGCTGCCCCGCGCCAGCGGGGCAAAAGGGAGGCGTGCACGTTAAGGGGGGCGAGACGGGGCAGATCCAGCACAGACTGGGGCAACAGCAGGCCGTAGGCGGCCACTACCAGCACGTCCGGGGCGTAGGCGGCCAGACGGGCCACGGCGGCGGGATCCTTAAAACTTTCCGGTTGTTCGACGGGCAGACCCAGTTCCAGGGCCGCGCTTTTGACGGGCGGCATGCTGAGCTTGTGGCCGCGCCCGGCGGGCCTGTCCGGCTGGGTGTAGACGGCGACGAGGCTGCCGCGCGGCCAGACGGCCAGACGGCGCAGGGTGGGCACGGCAAAGTCCGGCGTGCCCATGAACACTAGGCGGCAGTTTTGCGCTTGAGCCACTTTTTTACCTTGCTGTCGTAAAGGCTGCGCCGCAGGCGGCTGATTTTGTCGATAAACAGGATGCCGTCCAGGTGGTCGTATTCGTGCTGCAGCACAATGGCGGGAAAATCTTCCAGGTCTTCTTCAATGCGCTTGCCATCCAGGTCTGTGGCGGTCAGGTGCACCTTGCTCATGCGTTTGACGTCGGCCCGGTAATTCATGGGCACGGAAAGGCAGCCTTCGGCCTCGCTGCGCACTTCTTCGCCCGAAAGGGCGAGCACGGGGTTGATCAGTACGCGGGGATTTTTTTCGCCATCCTGCACGGAAGGGTCCATGACCAGCATGCGGATATTGCGGCCCACCTGCGGCGCGGCCAGACCCACGCCGGGCGCGGCGTACATGGTTTCCAGCATATCCGCCGCCAGGCGGCGGATATCCTCCGTTATTTCCTGAATGGGCGCGCAGACCTCTTTAAGGCGCGGGTCCGGGTAAGTCACAATGTCCAGTAGCATGGCAGTATCCTTGTGGCGGCACACCCGCGAGGCGGTACGGCCATTGTCCTTCCCGCCGACAGGCAGCGGAAAAGCAATGGCCGCCGTGCATAAGGATGCGTACGCATCCCGAAAGCGGGGGCCCCGGGGGACAAGCCCCCTGGCCCTTCTTGCAGCGCGTCAGCTTGGCTGCGGGGCTGGCTGCTCCGCCGGGGCAGGCTGTTCGCGCAGGCGCAACCCCAGCTCACGCAGTTGTTTGGCCGACACGGGAGAAGGCGCCTCGGTCATGAGGCAGGTGGCCTTTTGGGTTTTGGGGAAGGCAATGACGTCGCGAATGCTGCCCGCCCCTGTCAACAACATGATAAGGCGGTCAAGGCCGAAGGCAAGGCCGCCGTGGGGCGGCGCGCCCTGTTCCAGGGCCTGAATAAGAAAGCCGAACTGGGCTTCGGCCTGCGCCGCAGAAAAGCCCAGGGCGGCAAACATGCGACGCTGCACTTCGCCCGTATGGATGCGGATGGAGCCGCCGCCCACCTCGTTGCCGTTGAGCACCATATCATAGGCGCGGGCGCGGGCCTTGGCCGGATCCTCGCGCATGAGCTCCAGATGGCCGGGCGCGGGCGCGGTAAAGGGGTGGTGGCAGGCTACGTAGCGCTTTTCCTCCGCATCGTACTCAAAGAGGGGAAAATCCGTCACCCAAAGGAAATTGAAGCTGTTTTCGGGAATCAACCCCAGACGCCCGGCCAGATGCACGCGCAGATTGCCCAGGGCGGCGTTGACCATGGCCGGATCGCCGGCCTGAAAAAAGACAATGTCGCCCGCCTGCAGATCCAGAGCCTTGGCAATGCCCTGGCGTTCTTCTGCAGAAAGGAACTTGGCAATGGGCGACTGCCATTCGTCGGCCTTGATCTTGATCCAGGCCAGGCCCTGCGCGCCGTAGATCTTCACAAATTCAGTAAAGCCGTCAATTTCTTTACGGCTCAGGCTCTCGCCGCCGGGCACCTTCATGGCCTTGACCAGGGGGGCCGCCGCAAAGAGCTTGAAGCCGGAACCGTGCACAATGGCGGTCACGTCCACCAGCTCCAGCCCGAAGCGGGTGTCGGGCTTGTCCACGCCGTAGCGGCTCATGGCTTCGTCCCAGGTCAGGCGCGGGAAGGGCCGGGGAATCTCCAGGCCCATGACCTCGCGGAACACGCGTTCCATCAGGCCCTCGGCCACGGCCATGACCTGTTCTTCATCCACAAAGCTCATCTCCATGTCCACCTGGGTGAACTCCGGCTGGCGGTCGGCGCGCAGATCTTCATCACGAAAGCAGCGCACGATCTGAAAATAGCGCTCCAGACCGGCCACCATGAGCAGCTGTTTGAAAATCTGCGGCGACTGGGGCAGGGCGTAGAATTCGCCGGGATTCAGCCGGCTGGGCACCAGAAAGTCCCGCGCCCCTTCGGGCGTGGACTTGGTGAGCACAGGGGTTTCCACCTCCGTAAAGCCGTTCTCGTCCAGAAACCGCCGCACGCACTGGGCCACCCGGTGGCGCAGACGCAGGTTGGCCTGCATGCGCGGTCGGCGCAGATCCAGATAGCGCCAGGCCAGACGCAGATTTTCGCCCGCATCGCAACGGTCCTCAATGGGGAAAGGCGGCGTTTTGGAGGTATTGAGCAGCTTCCATTCGTAGACGACCACCTCGATCTGACCCGTAACCAGGTTGGGGTTGACCATGCCCTCTGGGCGGGGCCGCACCCTGCCCTTGATGGCCAGCACGTATTCCGAGCGCAGAATGTGCGCATTGGCGTGAGCCGCCGGGGCCATGTCCGGGCTGAAGACCACCTGAGTAAGACCCTCGCGGTCACGCAGGTCTACAAAAATCAGCCCGCCGTGGTCGCGCCGGTACTGCACCCAGCCCATAAGGCAGACTTCCGCCCCATCGTCGGCAATGGTCAGCTGCCCGCAGTGCTGCGTGCGCCGCCAGTCGCCCAGGTCGGTAACGTATTTACGGTGCTCCTGCTGCACATCCTGCTGCTGGCGGTCCTGCGCCGCCGCGTCCATCTGCTCAGTCATTGCTTTCGGCTCCCGCCTGCAAAAAGTCCACAAGTCCGGCCCGGACCACGCTCTGCTGCCGGCCGCTCTCCAGATGTTTAACCACCACTTCGCCGCGGGCCAGTTCGTCCGGCCCCAATATCAGACAATAGCGCGCGCCGGACTTGCCAGCCTGGCGCATAAGGCTCTTGAAGCCGCCTTCGCTGCTGTTCATAACGCCGCGCAGGCCAGCGTCCCGCAGGCCCTGAGCCAGCAGCCAGCCTTCCCGGCGGCTGAGCTCGTCCATGCAGACCAGATAAAAATCCTGAGGCGCGGCCGCGCGCCCCTCCAGCATAAGCGCCAGGCGCTCCATGCCGCAGGCAAAGCCCACGCCGGGCACGTCCGGCCCGCCCAGGCTCTTCACCAGGCCGTCGTACCGACCGCCCCCAGCCACCGCCGCCTGCGCGCCGATGCTGCCGCTCACCACCTCAAAGGTGGTACGGCAATAATAGTCCAGCCCGCGCACCAGGCGGTGGTCCAGCTCATAGGGCAGGCCCGCCGCTGTGAGCAGGTCCAGCACCGTGTCGAAGTGCGCCCGGCACTCCGGACAATTGTAGTCCAGCAAATGCGGGGCCGCGTCCGTAATGGTCCGACAGCCGGGCTGTTTGCAGTCCAGCACGCGCAGGGGGTTGGTCTCCACCCGGCGGGCGCAGTCCGGACAGAGGGCCGCCTTGTCCACCCCGGCCAGATAGGCCAGCAGCGCTTCGCGGAAGCGAGGCCGACACTGAGCGCAGCCCAAAGAATTGAGCTTCAGGGTCAGATCCCGCAGGCCCAACGCGCCCAGAAAACGCAGCAGCATGCTGATCAGCTCCGCATCCGTGTACGGACTGTGGCTGCCCAGGCACTCACAGTTAATCTGATGAAACTGGCGCATGCGCCCCTTTTGCGGCCGTTCGTAACGGAACATGGGGCCCGTGGTGAACAGACGGCTGACGGCCTCCCTGTTGACCAGACCTGCCTCAATATAGGCTCGCATAACCCCGGCCGTAGCCTCAGGCCGCAAGGTCAGTGAACGCCCCTTCCTATCCGCAAAGGTATACATTTCTTTCTGCACCACATCGGTTTCTTCGCCGATGGAGCGCTGAAACAGCTCCGTAAACTCCACAATGGGCGTGCGTAGCTCCACAAAACCGTAGCGAAAAAACACCTCCCGCGCCGTGTTTTCCAGGCGCGTGAACGTATCGCTTTCCGGCGGAAACATATCCGCAAAACCCTTGATGCGCGTAATGCTCATACTGTCCCCTGGGGAAGGGAGAAGTGCGGGGAAGGGACTCCTGTAAAAGGGTCTCCTCCCCCGCGCCCCCGCCTCCTGAAACTTTTTCTGGTGCTCCAATATATCAAAAAAAGCCGCAAAAAAATGCAAATTTTTTTGAGGGTCATGCCCCAAAAACCGCCGAAGACAGCTTTCCGTCAGGCCTCTGCAGCAGATTTGAGGATTTTTCTCCTGCAAAACGGGGTATAGTTACCGTGGACTAGCGCTGGCCGCAAGGGGCGTCAAAGCGGAATTTATCGCCGCAATCCTCGCAGGGCACGGGGTAGTCGCCGGTAAAGCAGGCCAGACAGTAATCGTCCGGACGACTTACGGAACCCAGCAGGCCTTCTACGCTCAGATAGTGCAGAGAATCCGCGCCCAGACTGCTGGTTATCTCCGGCAGACTGTGCTGGGCGGCAATGAGTTCGCCACGCGAAGAAAAGTCTATGCCATAGTGGCAGGGAAACTTCACGGGCGGACAGGAAATGCGGATGTGCACTTCTTTGGCGCCCAGTTCGCGCAGTTTTTTCACCCTGGTGGTCATGGTGGTGCCGCGCACGATGGAATCGTCAATAATGCAGATGCGCTTGCCTTCGATCATTTCGCGCACGGGGTTTATTTTGACCCGCACGCCAAAGCTGCGCATGCTCTGGGAAGGCTGGATGAAGGTACGGCCCACATAGTGGTTGCGGATCATGGCGTGTTCGTAAGGCAGACCGGAACGCTGGGCAAAACCCAGAGCCGGATATACGCCGGAATCGGGGAATGGCATGACGTAATCCACCTCTGGAGTGGATTCTCCCGCCAGATTCCAGCCCATTTTTTTGCGGCAAAGGTAGACCTGCTCGTCAAAAATATAGGAATCGGGCCTGGCAAAATAAACCAATTCAAAAATGCACTGCCGCCTGCAGGCGGGGGGCTGGCCCAGCAAACGGTCGCTGTGCACGCCAGTCTGGTCTACAATGACGATCTCGCCCGGGTCCACGCTGCGCTCGTATTCGGCTTCCAGCAAATCAAAGGCGCAGGTCTCGGAAGCAAAAACCACGCTGCCGTTTTTGCGCCCCATAGCCAAGGGGTGAAAGCCAAAAGGATCGCGCACGGCCGCCAGCACGCCGTCCATCATGACCAGCAGACAGTAGGCCCCGCGCACGCGGGCGCAGGCCTCCTTGATGGCGCCGGGCATATCGTTGTGGCGCAGGGCACGCACCAGCAGGTGCATAAACACTTCCGTATCGTTGCCTGTGGCAAAGATGGCCCCTTCGTCTTCCAGATCCTGACGCAGCTGCCCGGCATTGACCAGGTTGCCGTTGTGGGCCAGGGCCACGTCGTGGCCTTTGTAGCGCACCAGAAAGGGCTGGGCGTTGGCGCTGACCGAACGGCCCGTGGTGGAGTAGCGCACATGCCCTACAGCCATGCGCCCGGTCAGGGCCTGCAGGTCCGCTTCGTCGAACACGTCCGGCACCAGCCCCATACCTTTGTGCTCGTGCACGCCGTCGGCGTCACAGGTGACAATGCCCGCGCTTTCCTGCCCCCGGTGCTGCTGCGCATAAAGGGCAAAATAGGCCAGGCGCGCTGCCTCGTCATGATCATAAATGCCGAAAACGCCACATTCGTGCTTGATCATACACTGTTACTTCTTCATTTTCCCGCGCAGGTGCATAATCCGGTTGTCAATGACCGGGGGGTTGGGATACGCGTCCCGCGCAAGTTCAAACTGTTTCAGGGCTTCTCTGGTTTTGCCCAGTTGTTCCAGAGCGTCCGCTAGCACATAGCCCGCCAGCCCCTTCAAAGGCGTGTCCGGCGCGCTGTCCAGAATCTGCTGCGCAAGGTCCGCAGCCTCCTGCCAGCGTTGCCGCGCCACGTTCTGGTCCGCCAGATCATACGCGCAAAGCAGGGTTTCCTTTTCCGCCACGGGCAGGGCCAGACACTGCTGCAGGGTGTCTTCGGCCGCGTCAAAGCGCCGCAACTTGAACTGCATGCCCGACAGCCTGCGGTACCCTTCCACGCTCTGCTCCGGAGAAAGACCAGCCAGGCCTACATAGGCATTCCAGGCGTCGGCCGCGGCCTCGTGCCGGTGCAGGCTTTCGTTCACTTCACCCATGCGCCGCAAAATCACGGCAGCGCGGGCGTCGTTGTCCATATATTCCTCAAGCATGGTTTCCAGCAGCTCCAGACTGGCCCTGGGTTCCTGCCCCGCGGCGTTGACCACCTCCAGCAGTTGCCGCCAGGCTTCCCAACGCTGATCCGGGTTCTGTTCTTCCCGCAAAAACCGCTCCAGCAGCCGTTCGGCCAAAGACCAGTCCTGTCGGGCCACGGCGGCGCGGGCCTCCGTGAGATCGTCTCCGGTCAGATCCCGGTTGCAGCCCGTCAGCAACGCAAAGCCGCACAAAACCAGCAGCGCCCACAAAACCTGCCGAACGGGGAGACCCGGCGCGCCGACCGACCCTGCCCTCACGAGCTAGTTCTCCCCATCTCCGGGTTCGCTCTGCGGTGCTTGCGGCGTGCTGCCATCCGCAGCGGGATGTTCCGCCATGGCGGGGGCGTCATCCATATCCTCGCTCACATCGCGCCCGGTCTGACCGCCCTCGTCCACACGGTCAAAGCCCACCACGCGCGCGCCTTCGTCCAGGCGCACCAGCATGACGCCCATGGTGGCCCGGCCCTTGCTGCGCACGTCTTCCACCCCGATGCGCACCACCTTGTTGGTGGAGGTGAGCAAAATGAGGCCGTCATTGTCCCGCACGGGCATGGCGCCCACCACATGGCCGGTTTTGGCGGTCACCTTGAAGTTGATAATGCCCTTGCCGCCCCGGCTCTGAACGCGGTAGAGCTTGACGCTGGTGCGTTTGCCGAAGCCATTGGCCGAAATGGACATAATTTCCGTGGTCTGGTCCACATCCTTGAGGATGACCCCGGCCACCACCGCATCGTGCCGCCGCAGGGCAATGCCCTTGACGCCCGTGGCCACGCGGCCCATAGACCGCACGTCCTGGCAGGCAAAACGGATGGCAAAGCCGTCGGCCGTGACCAACACAATATGACTGTTGTCGCGGATGGAGCGCACCACCACCAGTTCGTCATCCTCACGCAGCCCCACAGCCATAAGGCCGGTTTTGCGGCAGCGGGCGTAGAGCGAAGCCGAGGAGCGCTTAACCATGCCGCGCTTGGTGATAAAGAGGAAGAACTTGTCTTCGGCAAATTCCCGCAGGGCCAGCACCGTGGTGACCCATTCCCCTTCCTCCAGCGGCAGCAGATTGTTGATATGCACGCCCTTGGCCGTGCGGCTGCCCTCGGGCACCTGGTGCACCTTGAGTTGGTGCATGCGCCCCTTGTTAGTAAACAGGCAAAGATACTGGTGGTTGGTGGTGGTGAGAAATTCCTGCACATAGTCGTCTTCCGACGTATGCAGGGCCGCAATGCCCTTGCCGCCGCGCTTCTGCTGCTGGTAGTTTTCCAGCGCCGTGCGCTTCATGTACCCGCGCCGCGAAAGGGTAATGACCATTTCGTCGTCCGGAATCAGGTCCTCAATGTCTATGCTGTTGAGGGCCTCGCGCAGCACTTCCGTACGCCGGGGCGTGGCAAAGGTATCGCGGAGTTCCGTAATCTCTTTTTTAAGCTCCCCGCGCAGCACTTCCGCATTGTCCAGCACAGACTTATAAAACTGGATTTTCTGCAGCAAATCCTTGTACTCGGCCATAAGCTCATCGCGCTGCAGGCCCGTGAGCCGCTGCAGACGCATATCCAGAATGGCCCTGGCCTGTAACTCTGAAAGTTCAAACCGGGCCATCAAGGCCGCCCTGGCTTCGTCCGGATTGGCCGAAGCGCGGATCAGCGCCACCACCTCGTCAATATTGTCAATGGCTATGCGCAGGCCTTCCAGAATATGGGCCCGGGCCTCGGCTTTTTCCAGATCATAGCGCGTGCGGCGGATAACCACCTCGCGCCTGTGGTCCACAAAGCAGGCCAGCGCTGTCTTCAAAGTAAGCAGCTGCGGCCGGTTGTCCACCACGGCCAGCATGTTGATGCCGAAGCTCGTCTCCAGCGGCGTGAACTTGTACAGGGCATTGACGACCAGATCCGGAATGGTGCCGCGCTTGAGGTCAATAACCACGCGGATGCCCTTACGGTCCGATTCGTCCCGCAGGTCGGAAACACCGTCGATTTTGCGGTCGTTGACCAATGCGGCGATCTTTTCCACCAGAGAGGACTTGTTCAGTCCAAAGGGGATTTCGCGGATAATAATGGCCTGCGCGCCCTTTTTGCGGTCTTCAATTTCCACCCTGCCGCGCACCTTCACCGTGCCGCGCCCCGTATGGTAGGCGTCGTAAAGACCCTTGCCCGCATAGACAAAGCCACGGGTGGGAAAATCCGGCCCCTTGACAAAATCCATGAGGTCGTCCACCCCGCACTGGGGATTGTCCAGCAAATAGAGCAGGGCCTCGCAGAGCTCGCCCAGATTGTGCGGCGGAATATTGGTGGCCATGCCCACGGCAATGCCCGAACTGCCGTTGAGCAGCAGGTTGGGCACCTTGGTGGGCATGACCGCCGGTTCTTGCAGGGTATTGTCGTAGTTGGGCCGGAAATCGACGGTGTTTTTATCGATATCGTTCAAAAACTCCTGCGCCAGACGCGACATGCGCACTTCTGTGTAACGCATGGCCGCCGGGGCGTCGCCGTCAATGGAGCCGAAGTTGCCCTGTCCGTCCACCAGGGGATCGCGCATGGAAAAATCCTGCGCCATACGCACCAGAGCATCGTATACCGCCGAATCGCCGTGCGGGTGATACTTACCGATCACATCACCCACAATGCGCGCCGACTTTTTGTGCGGCCGATTGTAAGCGTTGGAAAGCTCGTACTGCGCATACAAAATGCGCCTGTGCACAGGCTTGAGACCGTCGCGCGCGTCAGGAATGGCGCGTCCGATGATTACAGAAAGCGAATACTCCAAATAGGACTTGCGGAGCTCTTTCTCAATACTGACTTGCTGCTGCGTTTCTGCCACTACAGGCCTCGCTGCTTGATAATTGCAATGCTTTTTATGGGAGAGAAGCCTTTTTTAAAAAAGGCTCTTCCTCCGCAATTCTTAAATATCCAAATCGTGCACAGCCAGGGCGTTGCGCTCGATAAACTCCCGGCGGGGTTCCACGCGGTCGCCCATGAGTTCTTCAAAAGCGTCGGAGGCTTCATTGGCGTCTTCCACAGAAACCTGAAGAAGCACACGGTTTTCAGGGTTCATAGTGGTGACCCAAAGCTGTTCCGGGTTCATTTCGCCCAGGCCTTTATAGCGCTGGATATTGATGCCCTTGCGGGCTTCGTCCAGCACCATGCCCATGAGGGCAAAAAGGCTTTCCGCTTCAGCTTCGCCGTCTTTACGACGCAGGCGGAAATTGAGCCCGCCGCATTCCTGGCGCAGGTCGTCAAACATCTGCCAGGTCTGGCGGTAGAGGCGCGAGTTAAAAAATTCCATACCGCGCCTGGTGTGGTGGCCGCCGGAATTTTCAAAGACAGCGAAGAGGCGCTCCTCTTCGTCTTCGCTCTGTTCCCGTTCCAGAGTAAGCATATAATCGTGTTCGTTGAGCCACCGGAGCAGGTCTTCGTCCTTGTTCTGGAGCAGTTCCGGGTCTATCTGCCGGGAATAGGTGACCAAGGTGAGGAAGAGCTCGCGCGGGTTGCCGCCCAGTTCCGCATCGTTGATGCGGTTTTCCAGCTTTTCAATGCGCTCCATGAGCTCCACCATGACCTTGCCGCTGTAAACCTTGCCGTTGGCGGCCAGCACAGCCACGTCTTCACTCACGCGGGAAAGCAGAAACTCGTTCAGTTCCGGGTCATCCTTGATAAAGCGTTCCATGCGGGAATTGTGCACGCGGTAAAGAGGCGGTTGGGCAATGTAGACAAAGCCGCGCTCCACCATTTCCTGATACTGCCGGAAAAAGAAGGTCAGCAACAGAGTGCGGATATGCGCGCCGTCCACATCGGCATCAGTCATGATGATGATTTTGTGGTAGCGCAGCTTGTCCAGATCCGTGTCTTCTTCGCCAATGCCCGCGCCCATAGCCGTGATGAGGGCCTTTACTTCCTTGTTGGCCAGCATGCGGTCAAAACGGGTGCGCTCGGTATTCAGAATTTTGCCGCGCAAAGGCAAAATAGCCTGATTTTTGGGGTTACGGCCCTGCTTGGCCGAACCGCCTGCGGAGTCGCCCTCCACGATAAACAATTCAGATTCGCCGGGATCTTTGCTCTGGCAGTCGGCCAGCTTGCCGGGCAGGGCGTTGTCTGAAAGCGCTCCCTTACGCCGCACCAGCTCCTTGGCGCGGCGGGCCGCGTCGCGCGCACGGGCGGCGTCCACGGCCTTGTCGATGATCAGGCGGATATCCTTGGGGTTTTCTTCAAAATACACATTGAGGCGGTCGTAGACCACACCGGCCACCAGGCCGGCCACTTCGCTGTTGCCGAGCTTGGTCTTGGTCTGGCCCTCAAATTGGGGTTGGGGCAGCTTGACGCTGACCACGGCAGTAAGGCCCTCGCGCACGTCATCGCCGGAAAGGGCCGTGTTTTTCATTTTTTTAGAAAGATCCGGCTGGCTCTTGATGTAGGCGTTGATGGCGCGGGTCAGGGCCGTGCGAAAGCCCACCAGGTGGGTGCCGCCTTCCTTGGTGCGGATGTTGTTGGCAAAGGTGAGGATATTTTCTTTGTAGCCCGCATTGTACTGCAGGGCAAAGTCCACGGTGACATTGTCCACCATGCCTTCGCCGAAAATAATGGGGTGAATGCCCTGTTCGCCGGAATTGAGGTCGCCCACAAACTGCCGGATACCGCCTTCGGCGTGAAACATGTGGTTTTCACCGGTACGTTCGTCCACGCATTCGATGGTCAGGCCCTTGTTGAGATAGGCCAGCTCTTCAAAGCGTTTTTTGAGCGTCTCGTAAGAAAACTCCAGGACTTCAAAAATTTCTTCGTCCGGCCTGAAGGTCACGGTAGTGCCGTGACCTTCCACGCCCTCGCTGATGACCGCAAGCTCATCCTGCGGCACCCCACGGGAATAGTGCTGCCGATAGCGCTTGCCGTCACGCCGCACAGTGACGGTGAGCTCTTCAGAAAGAGCGTTAACGCAGGACACGCCCACGCCGTGCAGACCGCCGGAAACCTTGTAGCTCGAATTGTCAAACTTGCCGCCGGCGTGCAGCTTGGTCATGACCACCTGAACGGCAGGCACGCCTTCCTTGGGATGGAGGTCCACGGGAATGCCGCGGCCGTCGTCCCGCACGGTAACGCTGTTGTCCGCATGCAGAATGACGGTAATGTGCGAACAATAGCCCGCCATGGCCTCGTCAATGGAGTTATCCACCACCTCATAAACCAGATGGTGCAGGCCCCGCCCGTCCGTGGAGCCGATATACATGGCCGGGCGCTTGCGCACGGCCGACAGGCCCTCAAGAATGGTGATGGAAGAGGCGTTGTAGCCGCCGTTGCCGGAGGTGTCAGGAGCCATTAAACGTCTTCCTCACTGTAATAGGTCGTTTCAGAAATGCGCATGGGCATGATGATGACCGTATAGTCCGGGTCTTCCGCACCGCGGATGCCGCAGGGGCCTTCCGTGCCGGTAAGCAGCATCTCTACCTTGGCGGAAACAAAATGCCCCAGAATATCCAAAAGATTGCGGGTAGGAAAGGCAATACGCTGAATATCGCCCGTGTAGCTTACTTCCAGGCTTTCATTAGCCGAACCCACGTCCTGGCCCTGGGCGGAAAGCTGCACTTCCGCGGCGCTCAGGTCCATGTAGGTGCAGCGGTCGCTTTCCGTATTAAAAATGAGGATGCGGCCCAGGGCCTCCATGAGCTCTTTGCGATCCAGGCTCATGGGCCGCATGCTTTCGTCCGTAAGGCGGCCAAGAAAAACATTGTAGTCCGGATACTGGTGACCGGCCCGGGGCAGACTCAGCGTTTCATCGCCGTTGACCGTGCGCAGATAAAGGCGTTTGTCCGTGAGGTTCAGCTCAATTTCGTCCACGCCCAGCCATTTTTTGATGTCCTGTAAATACTTTTTCTGAATGAGCATGCCTTCCTGCGGCAGGCGGGCGGCCAAGTCATCGTGGGTAAAGGAAACCAGGGCAAACTGGTGGCCGTTGAGCCCGCAGACGTCAATACGGCCATTTTCCTGCGGCTTCATGCAGAGGCAGGCAATGGCGTCGCGGCTGTCGTCATCGTCAATGCAAAAAGAAACCTTGTCCAACACGTCCTGCAGAAAATCCCCGGACCAGGCCACGGCGTTTTCTTCCGGAAAGGCAGAAACATTCTGAAACCATTCCGCCCCGCTCACGGGCAGCTTGTAGCTGCGCCGACCCTGCTCCAGGTGCAGGTTGCCCGAAGCCGCATCCAGAGAAAGGCGCAGCAGACCGCCAGGCAGCTGGCGCACCAAGTCCACAAAGGCGCGCCCCTGCACGCCCACCAGGCCGGGTTCCTCCACTTCCGCAGGATACCGGCCCGTAAATTCCAAGGTGGCGTCCGTAGCCATCACTTCCAGACGGCCGTCCTCGGCCTTGAGCCAGATGGAGCGCAGATACTGCGTGCCGGCTTTGGCAGGAAGAATAGCTGCGGCCTTCAGCAGACCTTCGATGATCTGCTCTTTGTTTACAGTAAGTTTCATAAAATTTCCTTACTTGTTATTAGGGCTGTCAGTTTGTGCGTAAGCCATATAACAACTGACAATTATTTATTTTTTTTGGAACACTCCACCGCTCTGGCCAGGAACGGAAGGCACAATTTGCGCGGCTGTACTTGTTTTTTTCCTTTCAGGGCAGCTTTGCTTCCACCTTTGTCACCAATTGCCTGACGCTTTTGTCACTAACTAAAAGTTTGTTAATTTTTTTAATGGCATGGATGACAGTACTGTGGTCTTTTCCGCCAAAAGCCCGGCCAAGTTCCGGGTAGGAGAGGCCCAGTTTGCGGCGGCAAACGTACATGGCCACCTGCCGGGCCAGAACCAGGTCCGGCCTGCGTTTTCCGGTCAGGGTCTCTTTTGGGTCAAGATTCAGGGCAAAGGCCACTTCATTAATAATTTCCCGGCAGTCCGGAGTTTTGTCCACCAGGCCCGTGCGCACGATATTTTCCAGGTCCGTGCGGGTCAGGGTGCATCCCTTGACGGTGGCAAAGGCCTCCACCTTGAGCAACAGCCCCTGCAGCAAACGGAACTGAGTGCAGCGCTGGGCCAGAAAAAGCAGCTGGTCGCGGGTGAGGCGCAGGCCGCGCTCCTTGCAGCTGATCTGCAGATAGCGCAGGCGCACGTCCAGGTCCGGTTCCATAAGCTCCACCACCAGCCCGCTTTCCAGGCGGGAGCGCAGACGCTCGTCCAGGGCTTTGAGGGTTTGCGGCCTGCCGGAACAGGCAAAAACCATTTGCGGAGCGGCGCCGACGTCTGAAGTCGTAACGGCCCGGGGGCAGGCGTCCATACAGACGATAAGTTTGTTTTGCCAGGCCGTTTCATTGGTAATATCCTGAATATCGTCCAGCAAAAGAACCTGGTAGCGCTCCCAGAGCAGTTCCGGCTTGCGGGCCCAGGCCGGATTTTCGGTACAAAAGCGGGCTGCATCGGCGTGCATTACTCTGGTTTTGCCCCAGATTCTGCTGAGCATGGCGGCCATGGCGCGTAAAAGCTGACTTTTGCCCGTACCGCTGCGCCCGCAAAGTAAAAAGGGGTTATAGCTGCGCCCCGCGCGGCCTGCGGCTATCTGGCGTGCCGCGGTAAGGGGAAAAGCGTTTTTGTTGTTGCAGAGAAAAGCCGTAAAAACGTCTTCTTCCTCTTGGGCCATGCCGTTGGTTATGGAAGCGGCGGTTTCGTTCAGCGGCCTGTATTCTTGAAATTCATGCCGGGCGGCCGGCGCGTGCGGGGCAGCGTGCTCGTAGACAATGGCAGGGTTGTTGCCCGCGGTAAAACAGCGTTTGCAGACCTCTTCAAACAGTGCCTGTTTGTGCTGGCCGAACCAAAGTGCGAAATATTTGTGGGGAAAGCCCACCCGCAGAATATCTTCCTCCTGGCGCAGGGTAAGGCACTCCAGCCAGGTTTCCCCGGCCAGAGCCGGATGGCGCGCCAGTATATCCCGCAATGATTGTTTTAACATACGATGGTCGGGCCCTGCCCGCGGCCCTGCGCAAAAGTCGTGTTTTTCCTTTGTCCGCACGGCGTCGGTCTGGAAGAACAAAGATAGCACATAGCATAGAAGAAGTCATGAAACAAGTGTGTGCTCTTGTGGCCCCTTGCAGCCTGCGGGAAGCGCTGGGCCGCACAGTGCCGGGCTATGGCGTTTGGATCGGCATAAGGACATCTGGACAAGGGTTTTTGATGCGGGTATGCTGCAACGATGTGGTTCCCCAAGAAAAAGGTCTGGCTGGTACTGGCGGCGGCTGTGGTTTTGCTGGCCGTTGTGCTGGTGCGATACGCCGGCCAGCGGCCGCAGATTCACAAGACTGCCGTATCAGAGGCAGTGCAGGATGCGCCCACTTCATCGGTCCCTGCACAGAATGAGGAAGGGCCGTCGGAACAGCCTGCAGAAGCGCCGGAGGGGGCAGCCAGACCTTCGGCGGATGCTGCCGTGTCTGCTGCCGATTCTGAGGAAAATGCCGCTGCAGCCGCGGATGCTGCGGCCGACGCTGCGGACGCGGGGGCTGCGCCGGGGGAAGCTGTGGTGCGCGGCACCCTGGAAAAAGGGGATACGGTGGGTAAGCTGCTGGCCGAGGCGGGCAGCGACGGCGCACAGGAATATGTGAGCGCCGCCCGGCGGGTGTTTTCCATGCGGGCCTTCCGTGAAGGGCAACCCTATGTCATTGTCACGGATGCGGGTACGGGCCGGGTCAAGCGGTTTGAATATGAGATCGACAGCCGCCGCCGTCTGGTTGTGGAAGGGCAGGAAGCGCCTTCCGCCAGGGTAGAGGCCATTGAATACGTCACCTTGCTGAACACGGTAACGGCCACCATCACCGACAACCTTTTTCAGGCCGTGGCGGATGTGGGCGAAAGCCCGCAAATGGCCCTCAGGCTGGCTGAACTTTTTGGCGCAGAAATCAACTTTATCCGCGATCTGCAGCCAGGAGACAGCTTTTCCGTCCTGGTGGAAAAACGCTACCGCGATGGCGACTACAAGGGCTATGGGCGCATTCTGGCCGCCCACTTCACCAACAAGGGCAGCACCTACGAAGCCTACCTGTTCCACGACGGCGATAATCCCGCCCAGTACTACAACGCCAAGGGCGAAAATCTGCGTAAGACTTTGCTGCAGGCCCCTTTGGCCTTTACCCGAATTACCTCCCGCTTTACAAACAGCCGGAAACACCCCATCTTGGGGTATAGTCGTCCCCACCAGGGTGTGGACTACGCCGCGCCCACGGGCACGCCCGTCAAGGCCGTGGGTCGTGGGGTGGTTACGCATAAGGGCTGGGCCGGGGGCTATGGCAACCAGATTATAGTGCGGCACGGTTCCGGGCTGGAATCGCTGTATTCCCACCTTTCTGGGTTTGCGCGCGGCCTGCGTAAGGGGCAGAGCGTGCGACAGGGGCAGGTTATCGGCTTTGTGGGCAGCACCGGGCTTTCCACCGGGCCGCATCTGGATTTCCGTCTACGCCAGGGGGGCAAATTCATTAATCCGGTCAAGGCCATTAACCCTCGCGGCGCGCCGGTGAGCAAAAAATCCTTGTCCGCCTTTCACAAGGTGATGGAACAGGAACTGGCCTATCTCAATGGCGAACAGTCGTTGGGGCTTTACACGGTGGACAGTCTGGTTCCGGAAGCTCCCGTAGTCATCAGTCAGGATAAGGACGCCGACAAAGAGCCGCAGCGGGATAAGCCGCGCCGCCGGCATCGCTGAAGTTGTCTTTAGAGCATTTAACACTTAAAATGCTCGATTACTGCAGGCAAAAGCCTGCCTTCTCGCATTTCGTGGCAAGGATTTTCAAGAAAATCCTTGCAGAGCAGTTAGCTCATTTCATTCGTTAACTGCTCTAGGAAGTTTCGGCTTTAATTACGCGGAATTTCCATCTTCGGAGGACGTATGACCGTCTTCGTCCCCATGACAGGGCTGACACTGGTGTTGCAGAACACGCCGCCGGACAGCACCGAGGTCATCGGTTTTTATCCTTCCATCATCAATGACAGTACCGCAGCTGCGGATGAGCTGCTTTCTCAGGACAGCGCCACCTCTTTTATGCAGACCCAGTGGCGTCTGGCTGCCGCCAATATTCTGGGTATTGGGGTAGTAGCGGGCGGCTGGGCGTAGGGAGATCTTTATTTTTCAGTCAGGGTAGGCCCGGCGCGGTTCTGTGGGAGAATGGGGTTTTTTGAAGGATGGGGTGTGGGGGGAAGGGAATTTTTGTGCACAAAAGTTCCCTTCCCCCACAATACACGATGTTTACTGCATATCCGTAAACAAGCGGGTAGACATATAGCGTTCGCCGGTATCGCAGGCGAAGGTAACGATGTTTTTACCCTGCATTTCCGGTCTGGCGGCCACGCTGAGGGCGGCGCGGACGTTGGCGCCGGTGGAGATGCCGGCCACGACGCCCTGTTTCATGAGCTCGCGGGAGGTTCGCATGGCTTCCTCGCCGTCGGCGAGGATGATTTCATCCAGCAGGGTGCGGTCGAGGATTTTGGGAATAAAGCCCGCGCCGATGCCCTGGATGAGGTGGGGTGCGGCCTTGCCGCCGGAGAGTACGGGCGAGGCCGCAGGTTCCACGGCGATAACCCGGAAGTTTTTGATATGTTCTTTGAGAAAACGCCCGGTGCCGGTAATGGAGGATCCGGAGCCCACGCCGGCCACCAGAGCGTCCATGTGGCCCACGCTGTCTTTGAAGATTTCCGGCCCGGTGGTTTTGTAGTGGGCCTGGACGGCTTCAGGGTTGGTGAACTGGCCGAGGATGCAGCCGTCTTCAGCGGCGGCGATGCGTTGGGCTTCGGTCACGGCGCCGCTCATGCCTTGGGCGGCGGGGGTGAGGACGACGGAGGCTCCTAGGGCCTTGAGCAGGTTGCGGCGTTCTATGCTCATGGATTCCGGCATGGTCAGGATGCAGCGCAGGCCGCGCACGGCGGCCACCAGGGCGATGCCGATGCCCATATTGCCGCTGGTGGGTTCTACCAGCAGGCCGCCCGGTTCCACTTTGCCTTCCTGCAGGGCGTCTTCAATAAGATGGAAGGCTACTCTGTCTTTGATGGACCCGCCAGGGTTGCGGTTTTCCAGTTTGAGCCAGACAGTGCCCGGCAGATCGCTGGAGCGCTCCACGCGCAGCATGGGTGTATTGCCGATGGTTTGAAGAATTGTGGTCAGCATGGTGAAGCCTCGCATTGCGTCAAAGGCGGCGCGCACGCCGCCGAAAAATTCGGGATTGCTTTACATTGGACGTTTTTTACCCGAAACTTGAAGGGTAGAATAGAGGAAAGCGTCCGCCTTGGCAATTTTCCCCTACCGGGGTTTGGCAGACGCGCGGTCTCTGCCGTGAGCGTACGGGCGTCAGGGGCGGGGCCGTTTCACCTTGTGCCGCGCCGACTGCGCGGCGGAACACCGGAGCGTATATGATGAAGATTTTTTCTGCCGCCGCCTTGATTTTTACCCTTATGCTGGGTTCGGCCGTAGCGGCCCAGGCCAGGGCAGACACGGTGGCGCTGTACACGGAAGCCGTCATGACGGGTGATATTCCGGCACTGGAAACCCTGCTGGCCCCCAACTACTGGCATATCAACGCCAATGGGCATATTCAGGACAAAGAGCACTTTATCGCCACCATTAAAAACAAGGAAATGGTCATCGACCGCCTTTCCTTCACCAATGCCCGCACGACCATTATCGGCGACGCCACGCTGATCACCGGCAACGGCACCCTCAGGGGCCGCGCCGAACCCCCACTACCGCAGGGCTTGATGCGCTTTACGCTGGTGCTGGTCAAAGACAAGGGGCGGGATGAAGTGGTGTTGTTCCAGGCCACGCCGGTCATTCCTTCGGTGGACTGCGCCGACGGCAACTGCAAAATCCAGTAGCGGCATTGCAACGTTGCAATGCCCTGGCGGTTGCGCAAGCACAGCTTCAGCCGTTGCGACGCAGGAGCTTGGCCCGTTACGACGAAGGAAGTTACGGGCCAAGACAGCAGCGCTATGTAGTTGCGCGGTGAAGCGCTGGAACGAGCGTGCCGTAACCTTGGAGAATGCATATTCTCAAAGGTAATCTGCTCTCGTTTTCCTTGCTGCGGCGGTACAATGAAAAAGGCGCGGGGCCGTAAGTCGGTGCCGCGCCCTTGATTTTCGCATAACCGCAATGCGGTTCGGCGGATCAGTTCTGAGCGGCTTCGGCCAGCACGGCCAGTTCCGCGCCAATCCTGTCCAGGGCCTTGGCCAGCACGTCGTCGGCCACGGCGTAGGAAAAGCGGATGCAGTTATCGTCGCCGAAGGCCGCTCCCGGCACCACAGCCACATGGGCCTTGTCCAGCAGCCGGGTGCAGATGTCTGTGGAATTGGCGGCCAGGCGGCCGAAGCATTTGCGCACGTCCACAAAGAGGTAGAAGGCTCCGTCCGGCCTGGGACAGACGGCAAAGGGCCAGTCCTCGATAATATGCATGGCCAGGTCGCGGCGGCGCTGGAAAGCCCGGCACATTTCGCGCACACCGTCCATGGGGCCGGTAAGGGCCGCCAGGGCCGCCTTTTGCGCGATGGAGCAGATATTGGACGTGCTGTGCCCCTGCATGGAGGAGATTTTTTTGATCAAATCCGGGTGCGCGGCCAGAAAGCCCACGCGCCAGCCGGTCATGGCATAGCTTTTGGAAAGGCCGTTGAGCACGGCCACCTGCCGGGGGTATTCGGCAAACCAGCCAATGGCGCTGGTCATGGTGGCCGGCGAAAACACGAGCTGGTCGTAGATTTCGTCCGAGAGTACAAAGATGCCCTGGCTCAGGGCCCAGTCCATGATGGCCGTGAACTCCGCCTCAGTGTAGACGGCCCCGGTGGGGTTGCTGGGCGAATTGAGGATGAGCAGGCGGGTCTTGGCCGTGCGGTGGGCCTCCAGCATGGCCGGGGTGACCTTGAAGTTCTGCTCCGGCCCGGCGGACACGGGCACGGGTACGCCTTCGGCCAGCATGACCATGTCCGGGTAGCTCAGCCAGTAGGGGGCGGGCAAAAGCACCTCGTCGCCGGGATTGATGGTGGTCTGGATGAAATTATACAGGCAGTGTTTGCCGCCCGCGCCGATGATGATGGATTCTCGCGGTACGGGCACGCCGTAGGCGCGTCCGAAGTAGTCGCCTGCGGCCTTGCGCAGCTCCGGGATGCCGGGCACGGCGGTATAGTGGCAGAAGTTGGCGTCTATGGCGGCCTTGGCCGCAGCGCAGACGTGCGGAGGAGTGGGAAAGTCCGGTTCGCCCACGGCCAGGCTGGTGACGGATACGCCCTGCGCTTTGAGCTCCAGCGCGCGGCTGTTGACGCTGAGGGTCAGGGAAGGTTTGATATTGCTCAGACGGTGCGATATCTGCATGGGGGCTCCTTGCGGCACAAAGGGGGCGATTGCGGCCCGCGCCTGCGGACCGTGAAGAGTTTTATCAATTTCAGCCCAGGGTGTAAATGCGCCAGAACCAGAACAGAACCGGCAATGCGCCGCCAGCAGACGCGGACAGACCGCCTTTGCTGCCTTTGCCGTCCGGCTGCGTGGTGGGGGCCTTTGTGCAGCGGCGTAACCGCTTTAGCGTGGAAATACGTACGGCGCAAGGGCCGCTCTGGATCCACAGCAACAATTCCGGCAGCATGCTGGGCCTGACCCGGCCTGGCGCGCCTGTGCTGGCCTCGCCGGCGGCCAATCCCGCCCGCAAGCTCAAATATACCCAGGAAGGCGTCTGGCTGGCCCGTACGGCCTGTCCGCCGCCGCCTGATCTGCCGCCGGGTGCGGAAGACGGCTTTTGGGTGGGCGTCAATACCTCCGTGCCCAACAAAATGCTTGAAGCGGCCTTCAAGGCCGGTCGGCTGCCTTTTGCCATCGGCTATACGCAGCTGACCCGCGAGGCCCGGCGCGGCCAGAGCCGCCTGGACGGTCTGTTCAGCGGGCCGGGCCTGCCGCCTCTTTGGGTAGAGTGCAAAAACGTCACCCTGGTGGAAGACGATGCGGCCTGTTTTCCGGATGCGGCCAGCGAACGCGGGCGCAAGCATTTGCGGGAGCTCATGGATATTGTGGCCCACGGTCAAAGGGCCGCCATGTTTTATCTGGTGCAGCGGCCCGACGGCCGTTGCTTTGCCCCGGCGGACTGCATTGACCCGGAGTACGCCGCCCTGTATGCGGCCGCTAGGCGGAGCGGGGTGGAAATATATCCCTTCCGCGCTTTGGTTGGTCAGAATGGGGTGGATCTGGGGGAGGCGCTTCCCCTGGCCTGAGCGCGGGGGGCTTTTGTGCTCAGGCGGCGTCAAAACGGGGACAACGCTCTTTGGTCCAGACCCGTTGCGGGCAGTCCATTCCTTGTCTGAACGTAAAATTTCTCCCGCACTTGCGCGCGGCCTTCCTGTATCCTGCCTGCCCAAAGCCGTCTTGGCAGCCCAATCTCTCCCGCGCTTCACAGTGTTCTGAAAGGGATTGCGAGCCCCCCCATGACCGCGCAGCGGTCGGGGCTTATGCGCCCGGAGGCCGCAAGAAGGCCGTTGCCAGCGGACCGGGCGCGGCTTATGCTGGGCGGACGGCGGCGCGTGCGCCCCGCAGGCTTCATGCAGGAAGACGTTATGCTGACCCTGGTTCTTTCCATCACTCTGGCCATTGCCGTGTGTTTTTTGTGTTCCCTGGCGGAAACCGTGCTCTATACGCTGCCGTGGTCTGCCATTGAGCGGCTGCGGCGGTCCGGCCGGCCAGCGGGCGCGGTGCTCTACAAGCTGCGGCTGGAGGTCAACCGGCCCATTGCCGCTATTCTTACCCTTAACACCATTGCCAATACGGCCGGGGCCACGGTGGCTGGCGCGGCTTTTCTGGCGCAATTCGGGCCGGACTTCACGGCTTTGTTTGCCGTGGGCTTTACGGGCTTGCTGCTGATTCTGGGCGAGATTCTGCCCAAGAGCCTGGGGGTGGCCCATACCGAGGCCCTGGCCGTGGTCATGGCCCGACCTCTGGCTGTGCTTACCCGGCTGCTGGCGCCCTTGTTGTGGGTCACGACCTGTATCAGCCGCCTGGTGGTGCGGCCGCGCGCTTCCGGGCCGATGGTTTCGGAGGACGACATCCGCGCCGTCGCCAGCCTGTCGCGCCAGGCCGGGCGCATCAAGCCCTATGAGGAAGCCTTTATCCGCAACGTGCTGGCCCTGGACCAGAAGCGCGTCTATGACGTCATGACCCCGCGTACCGTGGTTTTTTCGCTGCCGGAAAACGCAACGGTGGAAGCGGCCTATAATGACCCGCGCATCTGGCATTTCAGCCGCGTGCCGGTGTACGGGGACGATAACGAGGATATTGTGGGCTTTGTGGAGCGCCGCGCCCTGGCCCGCAACCTGCGTGATGGTCAGGGCGGGCTGCCGCTTGCGGCTGTTCTGCGGCCCATTAATTTTATTCTGGAAAATCAGACGCTGGACGTGCTTTTGCGTGAGATGCTGGAGGCGCACGAGCATCTGTTTGCCGTGCTGGACGAATACGGCGGCCTTGCGGGCGTGGTTTCGCTGGAGGATGTGGTGGAAGAGATTCTGGGCAGCGAAATTGTGGACGAAAGCGACAATGTGGAAGACCTGCGCGCCCTGGCCCGTCGCCGCAGGGAGGCCGCCACACGCGGCAAAATCTAGAGCAGAAAAAAGTTTTTTGAGGGATGGGGGGCGTGGGGGGCAGGGGACTTTTGTTCACAAAAGTCCCCTTCCCCCCACAGCTATTCCACCTTAATAACAGGCGATATTGCTGTCTGTGCGCGGTTCCGCAGCGCCCACCAGCACGTTGTTGTCCAGGCGCAGGATAAGCTGGCCCCGTCCGAAGGACGTGCTCTGCAGGGCCACTTCCACCTCATGGCCTTTGCCCGCCAGCTGGCGGGCCGTTTCCACAGGAAAGGACGGCTCCACCAGAAAGCGGCGGTCGCCCACCCACTGCCAGCGCGGCGCGTCCAGGGCCTGCTGCGGATTGAGCTTAAAATCCACAAGATTGCACATGACCTGCACGTGCCCCTGCGGCTGCATGTAGGCCCCCATGACGCCCATGGGCCCTATGGGGCGGCCGCCCTTGGTGATAAAGGCCGGGATGATGGTGTGGTAGGTTTTTTTGCCCGGCTGCAGGCAATTGGCGTGCTGGGGGTCCAGGGAAAAATCCGCGCCCCGGTTCTGCAGGGCAATGCCCGTGTCGCGCACCACAATGCCGGAGCCGAAGCCCATATAGTTGCTCTGGATGTAGGAAACCATGTTGCCCTGTGCGTCGGCTGCGCACAGATAGACCGTGCCGCCTTTGGGCAGCTGCACAGGCGCGGGCAGGGCGGCCTGGCTGGTGATCTGGCGGGCGCGGGCCGCGCCGAAGGCCGGCTCGAGAAAGTTGTGGTAGTCCACGGTCATGTGGCGGTTGTCGGTGACGTAGTGGCGGGCGTCGGCAAAGGCCAGCTTCATGGCTTCCCATTGCAGATGGCGGGCCTCCACGGCGTCGAGGCTTTCCAGGGGAAATTCCTTGAGGATGTTCAGGGCCATGAGCGCTGTGATGCCCTGGCCGTTAGGCGGTATTTCCCACAGTTCGCAGCCGCGGTAGCTCACGCTGATGGGGTCTACCCATTGGGGCTGGAAGGCCGCCAGGTCCGCGGCCGAGAGGTAGCCGTCAAAGGCGGCGCTTTCTGCTGCTATACGGGCCGCCAGGTCGCCGCGGTAAAAATCTTCGGCGCGGCTTTGGGCTATGGCCTGCAAGCTGCGGGCGTGGTGGGGCAGGCGCACAATTTCGCCCGCCAGCGGGGCCCGTCCCTGGGGCGCAAAAGTGCTGTACCAGGCGGCAAATTCCGGCCCGGTGCAGTGTTCCCGCAGGGTCTGGAAGGCTTCGCCCCACAGAAAGGCCAGCATGGGCGGCACGGGGTAGCCCTCACTGGCGTAGGCGATGGCCGGTTCCAGCAGCGTGGCGAAGGGCAGTTTGCCGAACCGGGCGGAGAGTGCGGCCCAGGCCCCCACCGCGCCCGGCACGGTCACGGGCGTCCAGCCGTAGCGCGGCATGGCGGGGCCGCCGTGGCGGGCCAGAACCTTTTCGATGGAAATGGCCTGGGGCGCGGGGCCGCTGGCATTGAGCCCGTGCAGGGCGTTGTTCTGCCAGACCAGGGCAAAGGCGTCGCTACCCAAGCCGTTGGAGGTGGGCTCCAGCACGGTGAGGGCTGCGGCCGTGGCCACAATGGCGTCCACGGCATTGCCGCCCTGGCGCAGCATGGCCAGACCCGCCGCGGAGGCCAGGGCGGAAGAAGCGGCCACCATGCCGTTGCGGGCGTAGATGGGTATTCTGCGGGAAGGGTGGGGCGCGTAAAGGGGGTCAAAATCAAAGGGATGGCGCATGGCGGGACTTCCTGGTCTTGCGGGCGGCCCCTGCGGCACAAGGGCCGCCCGTGTTCGCGCAAAGCCGTTGGCGGGTTATTTTACCTCCACGCACTGCCAGGGCAGGCCGTAGCGGTTGAGGTCTTCCATAAAGGGGTCCGGGTCCATCTGTTCCATGTTCCAGACGCCGGGCTTGCGCCACTGGCCTGAGGCCACCATTTTGGTGCCGATCATGGCGGGTACGCCCGTGGTGTAGGAAATGGCCTGGGAACCCACCTCGGCGTAGCAGACTTCGTGGTCGCAGATATTGTAGATATAGACCGTTTTTTCTTTGCCGTTTTTTACGCCGCGCAGCACGTCGCCGATGCAGGTCTTGCCCTTGGTGAGCGGGCCCAGGGAAGCCGGGTCGGGCAGCAGCTTGGCCAGAAACTGTATGGGCACGATGTCCTGCCCCTGGAATTTGACGGGATCAATGCGGGTCATGCCCACGTTGCCCAGCACCTTGAGGTGGTTGAGATAGTTTTCCGAAAAGGTCATCCAGAAGCGGGCGCGGCGGACGCCCTTGAGGTTGCGCACCAGGGATTCCAGTTCCTCGTGGTACATGAGGTAGCATTTTTTGGGGCCGATGCCGTCGGGGAAGTCGTAGGTCATGGACCAGGACAGGGGGTCGGTTTCCACCCATTCGCCGCGTTCCCAGTAGCGGCCCCTGGCCGTGACTTCGCGGATATTGATTTCCGGATTGAAATTGGTGGCAAAGGGCTGGCCGTGGTCGCCGGCGTTGCAGTCGATAATGTCCAGTACGTGCACTTCGTCCAGCTGGTGCTTGAGGGCCCAGGCGGCGTAGACGTTGGTGACGCCGGGGTCGAAACCGGAGCCCAGCAGGGCCGTGAGCCCCGCGTCGCGGAAGCGTTCGTTGTAGGCCCACTGCCATTTGTATTCAAATTTGGCCGTGTCCAAGGGCTCGTAGTTGGCCGTATCCACATAGTGCACGCCGCATTCCAGGCAGGCGTCCATGATGTGCAGGTCCTGGTAGGGCAGGGCCACGTTGCAGACCAGGTCGGGCTTTACGTCGCGCAGCAAGGCGCAGAGTTCGGGTACATTGTCCGCGTCCACCTGCGCGGTGCTGAGGTCCACGTCCAGGCGTTTTTTGACGCTTTGGGCAATGGCGTCGCACTTGGCGCGGGTGCGGCTGGCCAGGGTGATGCTGCTGAAGGCCTGCTCGTATTTGGCTGCCTGGGCGCACTTGTGGGCCACCACGCTGCCCACGCCGCCCGCGCCGATGATCAGAAGATTGGCCATGATGTCTAACCTCATCTGTTGCAAAGGTTGCCTGGGACAGGAAAGCGCCTGCCCCGCAGGCTACACCGCCGCAGCCCGTGAAGGCAATGGGCGGAGGTCTGTGAAACGTCCTGTGCGCCTGCGGAAGAGGGTCGCCGGGCATTCATGTTGCTATGGCGCTGACCGCAAGGCCCTGCGCGCCGGGGAGGGGGAGAGCGGGGCCTGTGTCCCCCAGCCGCCTCCGGCGGCTTTTCTTTCTCTGGCTGCAGCTACGCGGGCTGCGGCCGGCGTTTGGTCCTGTCCAGGCGTTCCTGCATGAGAAAGCGCCCGGTGACGGAGTTCGGGTCGGCCACAATGGCCTCAGGTGTGCCCGCAGCCACGATGCGCCCGCCGTTTTCGCCGCCGCCGGGGCCCATGTCCAGCACATGGTCCGCGGCCAGGATCATATCTGTATTATGCTCAATGACCACCACGCTGGCGCCCCGGTCCACCAGAGCGTGGAGCACCTTGATGAGCTTGCCCACCTCGTGCATGTGCAGGCCGGTGGTAGGTTCGTCCATAATGTACATGGTGCCGGGCAGGGAGCGTTTGCCCAGTTCGCGCGAGATTTTGATGCGCTGGGCTTCGCCGCCGGAAAGGGTGGTGGCGGGCTGGCCCAGGCGCAGGTACTCCAGGCCCACTTCTTCCAGCACGGCCAGGCGGCGCTCCAGGGCGGGATAGCTGCTGAAAAGCTCCCGCGCCTGGCGCACGGTAAGCTCCAGCACGTCGGCGATATTCAGGCCTTTGTAGCGCACTTCCAGGGTTTCGTGATTATAGCGGCGGCCTTTGCAGACGTCGCAGGTGACGTAGATATCGGGCAGAAAGTGCATTTCTACCCGGATCTGGCCGTCGCCGCCGCAGGCTTCGCAGCGGCCGCCGCGCACGTTGAAGCTGAAGCGCCCCGGTTTGTAGCCGCGTTTGCGGGCGTCGGGCGTCAGGGCGAAGATGTTGCGGATTTCGTCAAAGATTTTGGTGTAGGTGGCCGGGTTGGAGCGCGGGGTACGGCCGATGGGGGTCTGGTCAATGGCCACAATGCGCTCCACAGGGGCGGCGTCCTTGGTATAACTCAGGCCCGCTATGCTGCCGGGCTGATCCACGCGTTGGCCCAGACTCAGGGCCAGATGTTTGTAGAGGGTATCCACCACCAGCGAGCTTTTGCCCGAACCGGAAACCCCCGTAACGCAGGTGAGCACGCCCAGGGGGATGCGGCAGTCGATGTTCTGCAGGTTGTTGGTGGTAATGCCGTGGAGCAGCAGCGCGCCCTTGCCCTCGCGGCGCTGGTCGGGCAGGGGGATGCTGGCGTCGCCGCGCAGGTAGCGGGCCGTGAGCGTGTCCGCCCGCAGGAGCTGGTCCACAGAGCCCTGGAACATGATTTCGCCGCCCTGCGCGCCGGAGCCGGGGCCCAACTCAATAACTGTGTCCGCCGCGCAGATGGTGGCCTCGTCGTGCTCCACCACCAGCACGGTGTTGCCGCGGGCCTGCAGAGAACGCAGGGTGCCCAGCAGGCGTTCGTTGTCGCGGGGGTGCAGGCCAATGGAGGGTTCGTCCAGCACATAGGTGACGCCCACCAGGCCGGAGCCCAGCTGTGAGGCCAGACGGATGCGCTGGGCCTCGCCGCCGGAAAGGGTGGCCATGGAGCGGCCCAGAGAGAGGTACTCCAGCCCCACATTGCGCATGAAGGACAGACGGTGGGTGAGTTCTTTCAAAAGTGGTTCGGCGATGAGGGCGTGGCGGCCCGTAAAGCGACGCCGGGCCAGCCAGTCCAGGGCGCGTTCCACGGAAAGAGCGCAGAATTGGGCGATGTTCAGGTCGTCTACGCGTACGGCCAGAGCGCCGGGGTTGAGGCGCGCGCCGCGGCAGTCCGGACAGGCCATGGTCTGGCGAAAGCGCGCCAGCGCCTCGCGCCAGGCTTCGCCGTACTGCATGCCGCTTTCCAGCAGGGGGATGACGCCGGGCCAGCGGTGTTCGTCGGCCTGCACCCGGCCCTGTGTTTTGAGAACTTCAGAAAAATGCTCGCTCTGGTAGTCGCCCGCCGCGCCCAGGGCCACGCTGCCGCCCATCCAGTTGCGGCGCAGGCCCAGCGAGGTCCGCGCCGGGCGGCCATGCTCGTCCTCGCCGTAAAACAGGGCGGCCAGGGCGTCTTCGGAAAATTTTTCCAGCGGCGTGTCAAGACTGAACCGGAAGCGTTTGCCCAGGGCCTTGAGGGCCGCCGCATAGCGGGCAAAGGACTTGCCCGTCCAAGGCAAGAGGGCCCCGGCATTGAGAGCCAGGCCCATGTTGGGAGCAATGAGGCGCGGCTCAAAGTAGTCCACCCCGCCCAGGCCCACGCAGCGGGGGCAGGCCCCCTGCGGCCCGTTGAAGGAAAACAGCTGCGGACTCAAGGCCGGCAGGGAAATATGGCAGTGCGGGCAGACCGAGGTAGTGGACTGCACCGCGTCCTGCTCCGCTTCCGGCAGGCCGGGGCGGTGCACCACCAGGCGCCCGTCGCCGAAGCGCAGGGCCAGTTCCACAGAATCGGCCAGCCGCCCGCGGAGGCCCTCTTTGTTGACCAGGCGGTCCACCACCAGGTCAATGCTGTGCTTTTTATTCTTGTCCAGCTCCGGCAGGGCGTCCAGAGTATGAAACGCGCCGTCCACCCGCACACGGGCAAAGCCTTCGGCCTTGAGTTTTTTAAACTTGTCCTGATGCGTGCCCTTCTGCAGTTCTACCAGCGGCGCCAGCACCATAAACTTTTCGCCCTGGGGCAGGGCCAGAATGTCCGCAATGATTTCGTCCGCGGCGCGGGCCTCAATGGGCCGTCCGCACTGGGGGCAGTACATGCGCCCCAGCCGGGCGTAGAACACGCGCAGAAAGTCGTAGATTTCCGTCACCGTGCCCACTGTGGAGCGCGGATTGCGCGAAACGCTCTGCTGCTCCAGCGAAATGGCCGGAGAAAGGCCCTCAATTTTTTCCACATCGGGCTTGTCCATCTGGGGCAGAAACTGGCGGGCGTAGGTGGAGAGGGATTCCACATAGCGCCTCTGGCCTTCGGCATAGACAATGTCAAAGGCCAGGGTGGACTTGCCGGAACCCGAAGGCCCGCAGACCACCACCAGCTCGTCTCTGGGGATATCCAGGCTGATGTTGCGCAGATTGTGCTGCCGGGCCTTGACGATGTGGATGCAGGGCTTTTTTGCTTCGCTCATAAGGAAAGGCGTTGCCGCCAGGATTGCACGGTATTGGCCAGCAGCATGGCAATGGTCATGGGCCCCACGCCGCCGGGCACCGGGGTGATGGCCCGGACCTTTTTGCTCACCGCGGTAAAGTCCGCGTCGCCGCAAAGGCCCTCCGGGGTGCGGTTGATGCCCACGTCAATAACTACAGCGCCCTCGCGCACCATGTCGGCGGTGATGCTGCGCGGCCGACCCAGGGCCAGAAACAGAAAGTCCGCCTGCCGGCACTGCGCCGCCAGGTCGGGCGTGCGGGAGTGGCACACGGTGACTGTGGCGTCGCCGTAGGGGCCGGGGCGGGACAAGAGCATGGCCAGGGGCTTGCCCACGATGTTGGAGCGCCCCACCACCACGGCCCGCTGACCCGCCGTGGGCAGCTCGTAGCGCCGCAAAAGCTCCATGACCCCGGCGGGCGTGCAGGAAACAAATCCCGGCAGGTCCAGGGAAAGCCGCCCCACATTCATGGGGTGGAAGCCGTCCACGTCCTTATCCGGATCAATGGCCAGCAGGCAGGCCTGGGCGTCCAGGCCGCCGGGCAAGGGCAGCTGCAGCAAGATGCCGTCCACGTTGGCGTCTGCATTGCAGGCGCGGATCAGGGCCAGCAGGTCCGCCTGGCTGGTCTGGGCGGGCAGATGGTGCGGAAAGGAAACTATGCCCGCCTCGGCGCAGGCTCGCTCCTTATTGCGTACATAGACCTGCGAGGCCGGGTCTTCGCCTACCAAAATCACCGCCAGGCCTGGCGCGCGCGCGCCGTCAGACCGCGCCGCGGCCACGGCCTCGGCCAGTTCGGCCCGCAGGGCCGCCGCCGTTGCTTTGCCGTCAATCAGAATCATGTCGTCTCCAGAACACAAGGAACGTGCGCGGCGAAAATTTTGCGGGGAAAGAAGCCCTTTTTGCAAAAGGGCCGCCTCCCCCGCAACTGTCTTCCCTGCACAAGATGCTGGTACCCTGCCGACAGGGGCAAACCGGACGAGGCTACTCGTCCCCCCCTTCCTGCAGGTAGTATTCCGCCATGATGGGGCCGAAGAATTCGGCGTCCTCGTCCAGCTCTTCTTCAATGCGCAGCAGCTGGTTGTACTTGGCCATACGCTCCGAACGGCAGAGGGAGCCGGTTTTAATCTGCCCGGCATTGAGGCCCACGGCCAGGTCGGCAATGAAGCTGTCTTCGGTTTCGCCGGAGCGGTGGGAGATGACCGTACTGTAGGAGGCCTCCTTGGCCATTTCCACCGTGTCCAGGGTTTCGGTGACTGTGCCGATCTGGTTCAGTTTGATGAGGATGGCGTTGGCCACGCCCGCGTCAATGCCCTCGGCCAGAATGGCCGGATTGGTGACGAAAACGTCGTCGCCCACCAGCTGGATGCGGTCGCCCAGAGCGCCCGTGAGCATGCCCCAGCCGTCCCAGTCGCCTTCAGCCATGCCGTCTTCAATGGAGATAAGGGGGTATTTGTCGGCAAACTCGGCCAACCACTGGCTCATTTCGGCGTTGTTGAAGGTTTTGCCTTCACCGGCCAGCACGTAAGCGCCGTCCTTGTAAAATTCTGAAGCCGCGGCGTCTATGGCCAGGGCCACTTCACGGCCGGGGTTGTAGCCCGCTTCTTCAATGGCTTTGATAATGTAGGTGAAGGCCTCGTCGTGGTTTTTGAGGTTGGGGGCAAAGCCGCCCTCGTCGCCCACGCTGGTGACGTGGCCGTCCTTTTTGAGGATGGCCTGCAGGGTGTGGAAGATTTCCGCGCCCATGCGCAGGGAGTCGCGGAAGGTCATGGCCCCCACGGGCATGATCATAAATTCCTGAATGTCCAGGTTGTTGGGAGCGTGCGCGCCGCCGTTGACGATGTTCATCATGGGCACGGGCAGGACCTTGGCGTTGATGCCGCCCAGATATTTGTAAAGGGGCAGGCCCAGGTATTCCGCGGCCACGCGGGCGCAGGCCATGCTGGCCCCCAGCATGGCGTTGGCCCCCAGGCGGGATTTGTTGTCCGTGCCGTCCAGATCAATGAGGGTATTGTCAATCTGCACCTGGCGCAGCACGTCCATGCCCGTGAGGGCGTCGGCAATTTCGCTGTTGACGTGCTCCACGGCCTTGGTCACGCCCTTGCCGCCAAAGCGTTTTTTGTCGCCGTCGCGCATTTCCAGCGCTTCGCGGCTGCCGGTGGACGCGCCGGAAGGCACGGCGGCTCTGGCGCTGTGGCCCGATTCCAGCGTCACTTCCACTTCCACAGTGGGGTTGCCGCGCGAATCAAGAATCTCACGGCCGAAAACCGAGGCGATGCTGCTCATGATGGCTCCTTTTGCCCTGCGGGCGGTGATTGCGAAAAAAGCGCGCGAACGGCGCGGGGTCAGCGGTCCAGCGTGTCCCGCTGTTCGTAGTACAGGCGGCGCAGCCCTTCAAGCAAGAGCATGGGGGCCACCTGATCAAAGACCGGACTCACACGGGCGATGGCGTCGGCAAAGCCGCCCGTGCCCAGCACTTTGACCGGGCCGGACAGCTGGCGCTTGAGCCGCTGGACCAGCCCTTCCACCATGCTGGCAAAGCCGAAGACCAGCCCGTGTCGCATGCTGGTGCTGGTGTTGCGGCCCGGCGAGGGCTCTGTGGCGCGCACGTCCAGATTGATGCGCGGCAGCTTGGCCGCCGCGCCCGAAAGCGCGGCCAGGGCCGTGCGCGGGCCGGGAAAAATCAGGCCGCCCAGGTAGGCATCGCCGCTCACACAGTCCAGGGTGACCGCCGTGCCGAAATCCACCACCAGGATGGACGGAACTTCAGGGAACAGCCGCCGCGCCGCATAAGCGCCCACCAGACGGTCGGCCCCCACCTCGCAGGGGCGTTCGTAGCGGTTTTCCAGCGGCACGGGCAGATCTTTGCCCACCCGGTGCAGGGGGCGGTCCAGGTAGCGGGCCACGGCCTCGCGCAGCAGGGGATCAAAACCCGGCACCACCGAAGAGGCCACGCAGCCGACCAGCTGCCCCGGCGTCACGCCTGCGTGCTGCAGCAGGGGCAAAAGCGTCAGGCCCAGATTGTCCGCCGTCTGCCCCACGTCCGTGTGCAGCGTGTAGGAGGCGACCACCCGACGCGCGTCGGCCAGGCCGATTTTGACCGATGTGTTGCCGATATCAAACAGCAGAAGTTCGCACCCCATATTTTCCCCCCTGCGGCGTCCGCACGCGCTGCCGCAGTATGCCCCATTCACCGCCTGGAGGCAAGGCGCGCCGGGCCTTACTCCACGGTGACGCTCTTGGCCAGATTGCGCGGCTGGTCCACATCCTTGCCCAGGTAGTCGGCCATTTCATAGCTGAAGAGCTGCAGGGCGGGCAGGGCCATAAAGCCGGCCAGAGGCGCGGGCAGGGCCGGGATGCGCCAGACGTCCTCGGCCTCCGGCTCCACGCCGGGGTTGGTCAGGGCAATGACCTTGCCCTGACGGGCCTGCACTTCCACCATATTGGAAACTACCTTGGGCAGCAGCCCGTCGTCCAGGGCCAGGGCAAAGGTGGGGAAGGCCGGGTCGATGAGGGCAATGGGGCCGTGCTTCATTTCGCCGGCGGCATAGCCTTCGGCGTGGATGTAGGAAAGCTCTTTGAGTTTGAGCGCGCCCTCCAGGGCCAGGGGGTAGCAGTGGCCGCGCCCCAGGTAAAAGAAGTTGCGGGCCTGGGCGTACTTGCGGGCCAGTTCGCGCGCGGTGGCGTGCATGGCGGGCAGGGCGTCGTCCAGCATGGCGGGCAGATTTTCCAGCTGGCGCAACAGCGCGCGGCATTGTTCCAGCGGCAGGGTGTTCTGCCGCCGGCCCCAGTACAGAGCCATAAGGGCCAGCATGAGCATCTGGCTGCACATGGCCTTGGTGGAAGCCACGCTGATTTCCGGCCCGGCCTGGGTGTAGAGCACGGCCGAAGCCTCGCGCGCGATGGAAGAGCCCACCACGTTACAGAGCCCCAGCACCGTGGCCCCGCATTCCCGCGCGCGGCGCAGGGCGGCCAGGGTGTCGGCGGTTTCGCCGCTCTGGCTGATGACCAGCACCATGTCGTCCTTGTCCAGGAGCAGGCTTTCACGGTAGCGGAATTCAGAGGCGATTTCCACCTGCACAGGCACGCCGGCCCAAGGTTCCAGCAAGTGCCGCGCCCAGAGCCCGGAGTGGTAGGAGGTGCCGCAGGCCACAATGTGCAGGCGGCGTGGCACGGGCAAAGCGTCCAGCTCCGCCAGGCGCACGGCGCTGTGGTCGGCGCTCACGCGGCCCGTGAGCCCGTCGGTGATCACGCGGGGCTGTTCAAAAATTTCCTTAAGCATGAAGTGGCGGTAGCCGCCTTTCTGCGCGGCCTGCATGTCCCACTGGATGGTCTGCACCTCGTGCTGCACCGGGCGCAGGTCCGCCAGTTTGAGGACGGCATAGTCCGCGGCGGTGGCGCGCACCAGCTCGCCGTCTTCCAGAAAAATCACCTGCCGGGTGTAAGGCAGAAAGGCCGGGATGTCCGAGGCCACAAAGTGCTCGCCCGTGCCCAGGCCGAAGATGAGCGGGGCGGACATGCGTGCGGCGTAGATGACGCCGGGCTCATCGCGGCACATGAGGCACACGGCGTAGGCCCCGTGGGCCTCGCGCAGGGCCGCGGCAAAGGCGTGCAACAGGTCTGGTTCGGTTTTGCGGCGCTCGGCAATGAGGTTGACCAGCACCTCGGTGTCCGTCTCAGAGCTGAAAGTGTAGCCTTTGGCCGTAAGGTCCGCCTTGATTTCCAGGTAGTTTTCAATGATGCCGTTGTGCACCATGGCCAGGGCCCCATCGTTGGAGCGGTGGGGGTGGGCGTTGCGTTCGGCGGGCACGCCGTGGGTGGCCCAGCGGGTGTGGCCCATGGCGCAGGTGGGCGTGGTGACGCCTTCTTCGTGGGCCAGTTTTTCTTCCAGCGCAGCCAGTTTGCCCGTGGCCCGCACCACGTCCAGCGCGCCCTGGCGCAAAAAGGCCACACCGGCGGAATCATAGCCGCGGTATTCCAGACGGCGCAGACCCTCCACCACTACGGGAACCGCGGGCCTGTGGCCCGCATAGCCGATAATGCCGCACATGGCGTATCTCCTTGATGTCCGTTGGTTCCGGCCGAGCCGGGGATTTTTTCGGGGGGAGGGAAGGGAACCTTCCGCGTGGGGATATAAGGGAAAGGGCCGGGCAAAGCCCGGCCCTGGAATCACATGTTCTTTCTGTCCACCAGGTCCGGATTGTTCACTTCGATTTTGGCGTTGACCAGCAGGCGCTGCATAAAGACCTCGAACAGCCCTTCGCTCCGTTCGCGGGTGACGGCGCTTTGCATGATGTCCTTGACCGTTTCCCATTCCTTGACGTCGGGCGGCAGTACAGCGGCCACATGGGCCAGCAGCGCGCCCTTGCCTTCTTTGAGGTTCTGCACGGCATAGGCCGTGGGCAGCCAGGCGTCCACAGGGGCGCTGAAGACGGCCTCGGCCAGAGCCGGCTCTGGAGCAAAGCCCTCCAGCGCGCCGCCGCGTTCCAGCGGAGCGGGGGTGCGCGCCCCCAGACCCTGTTTAAAGGTGGGGTTGAGGGGGCCGTCCCGCAGCTCTTTGCGGCGTTCTGCCGCAGCCTGGAGGGCGGTGGCCAGGGCCTGCTCTTCCGTCAGCGCGGCAAAAATTTTGTCCTTAACTTTGTCGAAGGATTCCGTGGCGGCCGGTTCGGCCGCCAGCACTCGGGCCACCACATAGGCGTCGCCCGCTTCCAGCGCCGTATCCAGGGGCGCGCCAGCCGGCATGTTGACCAGGGTCTGGGCCGCATCGGGCTTGACGCCCAGGGTCTTTTCCAGCTCCGTCGCGGCGGCGAGGTCCGTTTCTTCGGCGGTGAGGCCAAAGCGCCGGGCGCTGGCCGCAAGGGGTTTGCCCAGGATGTTGTCCTCAATGAGGCTGTCCAGCACGTCGTGGAGTTTGTCCGCGCCCTCTTCGGCAGCCATGAACCGGCGCACATCGGGCAGGGCTTTTTCAAAGGGGGTGACGCCGCCGGACTTTTTTTCTTCCACCTTGATGATGTGCAGGCCGAAGGGACTGCGTACAGGGGCAGAGACCTGGCCGGGGGCCAGGGCAAAGGCCGCATCCTCGAAGGGCTTGACCGTGGCGCCGCGCTTGAGCCAGCCCAGTTCTCCGCCGGGACCGGCGGCATTGGGGCCGTTGTGGGCGTCGGCCACGGCGGCAAAGCTCTTACCGGCGGCCAGCTCCTTCTCTATGGAAGCCGCGGTTTCCTGCGCCTTGCGCACCTCGGCCTGGGGGGCGTCTTCGGCCAGGGGCACCAGGATGTGGGCGGCCTTGACCTGCTCCTCCTGGGTAAAGCGGGCGCTATTGGCGTCGTACCACCGGCGGGCGGCGGCCGCGTCAATGTTTTCAGGATTGACCAGATCCTGGGGCCGCACGCGGATATAGGCCGCCTTGACCTTGGCGGGCACGGCAAAGGCGGCTTTGTGGGCCTCATAATAGGCCTGAGCCTGGGCATCGGTGGGTTTGACCTTGTCCATAAAGTTGGACGCGGGCAAAAAGATATAGTCTACCGTGCGTTTCTGACGCAGGAAGTTATAGCGCTGCCGGGCTTCGGCGGGGTCTGTCCAGGCCCCGGCCGTCACCAGGGCAAAGAGCTTCCGGCGCAGCAGGTCCGCGCTGGTCTCTTGTTCAAAATCCGCAGGACTGAGGCGCTGGGCCTGCAGCACACGCTTGTAGGCCGCCGGGTCGAAGTCGCCCTTGTCATTCTGGAAGGCCTTGATCTGGCCCACGGCCAGGCGCAACTCCAGGGGGCTCACGCTGATGCCCATGCGGGCGGCCTCCTGCCTGAGCAGGCTTTGCGTCACCAGGTCGCGCAGTACCTGCCGCCCCAGCTGCTGGGCCTTGAGTTGTTCGCGGGTGAGGCCGGGGTTGTTGCGCAGCAGGGATTCTTCCGCATTGCGGTAGGCCATTTCAAAATCCCGCGCCGTAATGGGCTCGCCGTTGACTGTGGCCGCCAAGTTGCGGCCGCCTTTGTCGCTGAAGCTGCCCACGCCCCAGAAGACGAAGACGAGAATGATGACGCCGAAGACCAGTTTGACGCCGAAGGATTGGGCATTGGAACGGATATACTCGAGCATGCGGACTCCGAAAAGCGCTGATTTCTGTTACGCAAGGGGACATGATATGCCCACTGCCCGCGAAATTCAAGCCGGGGGCGCGACCGGCCCGCTGCGGGAACGGGAAAAAGGCGGTTTTAGGAGGTTGCAGCCAGGCCCAGTTTGCGCATGCGGTGTTGCAGGGTGCTGCGCGGCACGCCCAAAAGGGCGGCGGCCCCGTGCGGACCGGCGATTTTGCCGCCCGTGGCGGCCAGGGCGCGGCGGATGTGGGCGCGTTCGTTTTCCTCCAGCGTGGGCAGCGTGGGCAGCGTGGCCGGGGCGGGATGGGACGGCGTTGCGGGCGCTGCGGCCTGCGGTGTGGCAGTGCAATTTCCGCGAGTGGCGGCGGGTTGCGGCTGGTCGTCCTCCTGGGGGGCAGCCCAGAGGTGCAGGGCCTCGCGCACAAAGGCGTCGGTCACGGCCGCGTCCAGCGAGTGGAGCAAAATGCGGCTGACCACGTTGCGCAGCTCACGGATATTGCCGGGCCAGGCGTGTTCGTAAAGGGTCTGGACCACGCTGTGCGGCAGCCGGGGCGGGCGCAGCTCGTATTCCGCAGCGAACTGCTTGATGAAGTAGTCCACAAATAAGGGGATGTCGGCCTTGCGCTCCCGCAGAGCGGGCATGTGCAGCACCACGGAGCCCAGGCGGTAGTAGAGGTCGCGGCGTAGCCTGCCCTCGGCCATGGCTTCGGCCAGATCCACATTGGTGGCCGAAAGCACGCGGATGTCCACGCCGATGGGCGTGGCCTCGCCCACGCGCTCAAAGGAGTTTTCTTCCAGCACCTGCAGGAGTTTACTTTGCATTTCCGGAGCCAGGTCGCCGATTTCGTCCAGAAAGAGCGTGCCGTGCTGGGCTATCTCGATGCGGCCCGTGCGCTTGGCCGTGGCCCCGGTAAAGGCTCCTTTGGCATAGCCGAACATTTCGCTTTCAAACAGGGTGGGGGCCAAGGAAGGGCAGTTGACCTTGACGAAGTTGTGCCCGCGACGGGGACTGTGACGGTGCAGCCAGCGGGCCAGCATGCTCTTGCCCGTACCCGTTTCGCCGGTGATGAGCACAGGAATGTGCAGCTTGGCCACCTTGCGCGCCGTGCCCGTGATGCGGGCCATGTCCGGGGTTTCCAGCAGGCGGCTTTCCAGGCGGGCCTTGCCGGCGGCATTTTCGCCCGCTTCGGGGTCGGGGGGCTGGGCGGCGCGGGCGTTGGCCGCGCGCTCTTCGGCCAGCACGGCAAAAAGAAAGGTGGTCAGCACCGGGCTCAGCTCCAGCAGAAAGTTGAGAATCTCCACCACGTTTTCCGGCTGGCGGACAAAGGAAACGTGTAGCGTGCCGATGACCTCGCGGTTGATGATCAGGGGCAGGGCAATGGTGGCGTTGAGGCCCACTGTGGCCAGAGAAAGGGGCGCCATGCCGAAACCCTGTGAGGCCAGATCGTTGATGACCACGGGCTTGCGGGAGGTTATGGCCAGGCCGGCTACCGTGTTCTGGGCAATACGGGTGTTGGAGAGGGATTCCACCACGGTGCCGTCGGCGGCGGTGAAGAGGTTCAGAAATTCCCGCTCGGCGTCATAGAGATTGATGCAGAAACGGTCGTAGTGAAATAAAACACGAAGCTGCTTGGCCAGGATCTGGAAAAAGGCGTTGCGGTCCATCTTTTCCGTTACCAGGCGCGCAAGATGGTGCAGTACCTGCCCCACCGTAAGGGAAGGATTGCTGAGGCCGTTGGGGCTGATCTGATAGGGCATGGGGGCTCCTGTTTATATATGGGCTTTTTGCTGCCTGTATATGGACATCACTGCTTAAAAGTCAACATGTTGATTGGTTAAACAAACATGAATGTGAAAAAAATATAGAGGCAACGCCAGTTTCCGGTGTTGGATGGTGTTGGCATGCTGCTTGCTAGTATAAGGCCAGAATGATGTTTTTGGATAAATAATAATTTATGAAGTGGTTTTTATGAAACAAATTGTATGTAGTATTCTGATATTATTTTATGCATTGTGGAAGGATAACATTAAGGCCCGCTTTGATTTAAAAAAAGCGTATTACTAACAGTACTATGAAGGAGAATGGCATGGTAACCCATTTTGTAGTGCACGAGCCCGGCGACAGCGTCGGCGTTGTCGTGGTCGAAGGGGTGAAAAAGGGCGATAAGCTCAACGGCTGGATCATGGACGGCGATTCCAGTGTGGAAATGGCCACCCTTGACGACATTCCCATCGGGCACAAGATTGCCCTTAAGGACCTGGCCGAGGGCGATACAGTCATCAAGTACGGTACGGACATCGGCAAGGTGGTCAAGCCCATCAAGCGTGGCGAGCACCTGCACGTTCACAATGTCAAAACCAAGAGGTGGTAATCCGATGCAAAAGACTTTTATGGGCTATCGCCGCGACAATGGCCGGGTAGGCATCCGTAATCATGTGCTCATCCTGCCCCTGGACGACCTTTCCAACGCCTCCTGCGAGGCCGTGGCCAACAACATCAAGGGCACCCTGGCCCTGCCCCACGCCTACGGCCGCCTGCAGTTCGGCGAAGACCTGGACCTGCATTTCCGTACGCTGATCGGCGTGGGCTGCAACCCCAACGTGGCCGCTGTGGTGGTTATCGGCATCGAACCCCAGTGGACCCAGCGCGTGGTGGACGGCATTGCCAAAACCGGCAAGCCTGTGGCCGGCTTCGGCATTGAGCAGCACGGCGACCTGGAGACCATCCGCGCCGCTTCGCTCAAGGCCAAGGAATTTGTGCACTACGCCACCGAGCTGCAGCGCACCGAGTGCCGCGTGGACGAGCTGTGGGTTTCCACCAAGTGCGGCGAATCCGACACCACGTCGGGCATTGCCGCCAACCCCACGGTGGGCAACGCTTTTGACAAGCTGTGGGAAGCCGGGGCCACTACCCTCTTCGGCGAAACCACGGAAATCACCGGCGGCGAACATCTGGTCATGGCCCGCTGTGCCAACGACGAAGTGCGCGCCAAGTTCAAGTTTTTCTTCGATCGTTACGCCAAGGTGGTGGACGACCACAAGACCAACGACCTGTGCGATTCCCAGCCCACCAAGGGCAACATTGAAGGCGGCCTGACCACCATTGAGGAAAAGGCCCTGGGCAATATCCAGAAGATCGGCCGCAAGGCTCCGGTCATTGGCTGCCTGGACAAGGCTGAAAGCCCCACCGGCCCCGGTCTGTGGTTCATGGATTCTTCTTCTGCCGCTGCCGAGATGGTGACCCTTTGCGCCGCCTCCGGCTTTGTGGCCCACTTCTTCCCCACGGGGCAGGGCAACATCATCGGCAACCCCATCCTGCCGGTGATCAAGCTCTCCGCCAACCCGCGCACTGTGCGCACCATGAACGAGCACATTGATGTGGACGTTTCCGGCATCCTACGTCGGGAAATCAACATGGACCAGGCCGGCGACATGCTGCTGGACATGCTCTTCCACACCTGCAATGGCCGCAACACTTCTGCAGAGGCTTTGGGCCATCGTGAGTTCATCATGACCCGCCTGTACGAAAGCGCGTAATATGTGATGACGATTTCGGTCAGGGGCCCGTGCCTCTGACCGAAATCGTTTCCCCCTCACCCCTAGGAGGCACGGATGAAACCTACCACCTTATTCCCCAGCCTTGCTCTCGCCCTGACGCTGCTGCTGGCCGCCATGCCGGCCGCTGCGGCCTACCCGGAAAAACCCGTCAGCATGATTATTGCTTTTACGGCTGGCGGTTCCAGTGACGTACAGGCCCGTATCATGCAAAAATACTGGGACAAATACGTGAAAGAGCCTTGGGTTTTTGTGTACAAGCCCGGGGCGGGTGGCATTATCGGCTTTACAGAAATAGCCAAGGCCGCTCCTGATGGTTATGCCATCGGCGGTCTCAACGTGCCCCATCTGGTGTTGCAATCTCTGGCGCAGCGCGCCGCATTTGATGCGGAAAGTTTTGACTACATCGCGCAGGTGGTCAATGACCCCCAGTGTGTTGTTGTGCTGAAAGGCAGTAAATTTAAGTCGTTTTCTGAAATTCTCGAATACGCCAGAAAAAATCCCAACAAACTTAAAGTAGGTTTGGTGGGCCCACTTAGTGGGCATCACCTGATGTTTCTGGAGTTTTGCAAGCTGTTCCCAGATGCTAAGCTGAGCCGTGTTTTCTATAAAGGTGCTGCAGACCAGAACGCCGCTTTGCTGGGCGGCGAAGTGGACTTGATTTTTGGCAATATAAACGATGTGATGCGCTCCATTGAAGAGTTCAATGTGTTGAACGTAGCGGCGGAAAAGCGCAACAGTTTCCTGCCCGACGTGCCAACGTTGAAAGAGCAGAACATCAATCTTGTTTCGGATATCCGCCGTATTTTTGCCGCGCCCAAAGGCACTTCGCCCGAGGCGCTTGCTTTTTTGCGGAAAACTTTCAAAAAGATTTGCAACGACCCTGACTACTTGTCTGATATGAAAAAAGCCGGTCAGCCCGCGGAATATATGGACGGCGCCGCCACCGCCGCCTATATCCGTTCGGTGCAAGAAGCCGATAAAAAACTGCTGCAGGAAGCCGGGCTGCTTAAATAATTCTGCAGATTCCTTGCACTTTATGCGGGTGGGGCGGTTCGCTGTCAGTACAGCATGACGGCGAACCGTTCCACGCCCGCCGGCGCAGGCCCCAGGCTTTCTTTTCGCGCCGGCTCCGCAGCGAGACCTGTCCAAACCGCAGTCGGGGCGGCCTTGCCCGCTGCCCCTGATTCAAGGAACCCCCAATGACAGAATTTATTGTTCCTTCTTTACTTAACTTGCTGGACCCCTTTAATATCATCCTTATGTTACTGGGGCTGGCGGGCGGCATTATTATCGGGGCGCTGCCGGGGCTTTCCGCCACCATGGGGGTGGCTCTCATGGTGCCGGCCACCTTTGCCATGTCTCCCACTTCTGGGCTGGTGATGCTGGGGGCCATTTACGTGGGGGCCATCTATGGCGGCGCCAACTCGGCTATCCTCATCTGTACGCCGGGCACGCCTTCGTCCGTGGCCACCACTTTTGACGGCTGGCCGTTGACCAAACGCGGCGAAGCCGACGCCGCCCTGTACACCTCTTTGTTGTCTTCGGCTTTCGGCGGCATTGTAGGGGTTTTTTTCCTCCTTTTTCTGGCCGGGGCCTTGGCCCGCTTTGCCTTACGCTTCGGCGGGCCGGAAAATTTTTGGCTCTGTTTGTTTGGCTTAAGCACCATTGCCGTCATGAGCCCTGGCAACATGGGCAAAGGCATTGTTTCCGGCGCTATCGGCCTGCTGGTTTCCACCATTGGGCTTGACCCCAATACTGGCGTGCCACGTTTTACCTTCGGCAGCTATTCCCTCATGCAGGGCGTTTCGGTTATCCCTTGCATGATTGGTCTGTTTTCTTTTTCCCAGGTGCTGTATCTCATCGGCACGGATAAAACCTTTGTGGCAGAATACAATCCGCGCAAGGGCACGTTCCGCCGTACGTTCAATTATCTGGCCGGACGCTGTAAAAAGGTGCTGTTGCGTTCTTCGCTTATCGGCACCTGGGTGGGCATGTTGCCCGGTGCGGGCGGTGAAATAGCTTCTATTATTGCCTATAACGAAAGTAAGCGCTGGTCCAAGGACCCTTCCAAATACGGCGCGGGGTGCCTTGAAGGCGTGGCCTCGTCCGAAAGCGCCAACAATGCCGTTATCGGCGGTTCACTGATTCCCATGCTGACCCTGGGCATTCCCGGCAGCGCCGTGGCTGCCGTTATTCTGGGCGCGCTCATGGCCCACGGCATCCAGCCGGGCTTCAAGATTTTTACCGCCACCGGCGAGCTGGCCTACACTTTTATTTTCTCACAGTTCGCCGTCAACCTGCTTATGGTGCCCGTGGGCTTTGTGCTCTGTCGCTGTATGGCCAAGCTGCTGACCATCCGTCTGACGTTTGTGGCCATCAGCATTGTGGTTCTGTCCTATATTGGCGCATATGCCATCGCCAACAGCCTGGTGGATATCTGGGTGGTGTTGGCCTTTGGTTTTGTGGGCTTTTTTGGCGGCAAGCTGGGCATGGACACCGGGGCCATGGCTCTGGGGGTTATTCTCGGTCCCATGATTGAAGAAAACCTCGGCAAATGTCTGGATCTGGCGCATTCGGTGGAAGGCGGCTTGCCGGCTATCATGTTTGAGGGGACCATCAACAAAGTGTTGATTGTGGCCCTGGCCCTTTCGTTGGCGACGCCCTACCTGCTGCATTTGAAGAAACTGCGCGAACAGGAGCGTGAGGCTCAGTGCCACTGCAATGAAGAACGCCCCGAGGAGGACCGCCATGCGTAAAAGCAGCACTGATATTTTTTGCGGCCTGAGCTTTTTGGTCATCGGCGCGGGTTTTTGGGTGCAGTTGGCGGAACTGGAAGGCGTCAGTCGCGTTTTTCCCCAGGCCTTGCTGGTTGTTATCGCTTTGGGCGGGTTCTGGTTTGTGGGGAAAGGGTTTTGGCAACGCCGCCGGGAATCCGCCCAGGGGGAGGAGTGTGAACCTGTGGCCTGGCCCAAGGTGGGGCTCATCGCGGCGCTCAGTCTGGTATATGCGGCGTTGATCAGCATTCTTGGCTTTTTTTGCAGCACCTTGGCTTTTCTTGTCGTTGCGGCGCTCATTTTGGGTGATAAATCGCGCGGCCTGGGGCATCTGCTCAAGTTCAGCGTGCTCTACGGTGTGGTGTTCTGCACGCTGCTTTGGGTGTGTTTCGTCAAATTGCTCAATGTCCCCACTCCTGCGGGCCTGTTCTTTTAATCTTCGGAGCGCGGTGCGCCTGGCTCCGCGCTCCATACTGAGGTGCAGGTATGCAGTATCCAATTAAATATGGCGCGGGCAGCCTTTGTGTCGACCTGCCCGACACCCAATCGGTCACTGTTGTCACGCCGCGGCACGTACCTCCTCTGCGTGATCCTGTTGCCGCATTTGCCGCGGCCCTGGACGCGCCGATGGGCTGCCCGCGCCTTGAGGAAATGGCCGTGCCGGCCACTGTCGCCATTGCGGTGCCGGACGAAACGCGGCCTTTCCCCATAAAACTTTTGCTGCCCCCGCTGCTGGAGAGGATTTTTCGGGCTTTTCCCCAGTTGCCGCACGAGCATGTGCGCATTGTGGTAGGCGGCGGTCTGCACGAACCTCCGGACGCGGCCCAGCTGGCGCGCATTCTGCCTGAAAATCTGGATGGTTGCACGGTGGTGGCCCATGACGCCCAGCATTCGCCTCTGCGGCAAATGGGCGTGACGAGTCGGGGCACGCCGGTGGAAATTAATGCTGCTTATGCCGATGCGGACCTGAAGATTGTCATGGGCATGGTGGACGCTCATCAGTTTGCTGGATTCACGGGTGGGGCCAAAGGGGTGGTGGTGGGCTGCGCTTCGGCCGCCATGATTGCCCGCAACCACAGTATGCTGTGCCGTGACGGGGCCTTCGCCGGCAACATCGAAGGCAATCCGGTGCGGGAGGATCTCAATGAGGCCGGCGTACTGGCGGGCGTCCGTCTGGCTGTCAACGTGGCGCTTACGTCCGCCAAGGAGCCGGCGGCGCTGTTTGTGGGCGATCCGTCCACCGTGCTGCGCCATGCCGCCAAGGAAACCAGCCGTCTTTATGGTCATGAGCTGAAGCAGCGGTTTGACATCGTGGTGGCCTCCTGTGGCGGCGCGCCCAAGGATATTTGTCTGTATCAGGCCCAGAAGGCTTTGGATGCAGCCCGCCACTGCGCCGCCCCCGACGGCAAAATTCTGCTGGTGGCCCAGTGCGCCCAAGGCATTGGCGACGAACGTTACGAAGAGTATGTGTGCCGGTTTCACAGTCAGCAGGATTTGATGCGGGACTTTGCGCAACATGAGTTTCAGATGGGGGCGCACAAAGCCTTTTTGTTTGGTCGCGTAGCTTCTGCCCATGAGCTGGTACTGCACACGGACCTTGCGGAAGCCGATGTGGCCCGTTGCCTGCTGCGCAAAGGCGATGCGCAAGCAACGCTCAACGCCTGGCTTGCCGCAAAGCCCGCCGCCAGGGTGGGCATACTCACCCACGCCAATTCCACATTTTTTTACAGCTTATAACGGCGCGCGGCGCGTTCAGAAAGGATATTCCATGCGCTACAGCATTACCCGTGAATTTGTGCGTCCCGCTTCCGAATTGTTGTCCCTGTTTACCGATCTGGCCGTGGCCGACATCTGCGATGTACTGGGCCGCAACGCCGCGTTGCCTTCGGCCCTCAAGCCCCTTGGCCGCGCCCGTCTGCTGGGCACGGCCTATACCGTCAATCTGCCCGCCAGCGAAAACCTGTTGCTGTACTATGCTGTGGACAACGCCCAGCCGGGCGACGTGCTGGTGGTTTCCTGCGCCGGGTATACGGAGCGCGCCGTCACGGGCGAGATCATGGCTAACGTGGCCCTGCGTCGGGGGTTGGCGGGTTTTGTCGTTGATGGGGCCGTGCGCGATGCCGCGGCATTGCGGCAGCTGGATTTTCCCGTCTACGCCCGCGCGGTTTCGCCCAACGGGCCGTACAAGAGTGCCTGCGGCGCGGTCAACGTGCCCGTGGCCCTGGGCAATGTGGTGGTCAGCCCCGGCGACATCATCGTGGGTGACGCCGACGGTCTGGTGGCCGTGCGCCCGCAGGAGGCGCAGGAAGCAGCGGAAAAGGCGCGGCGTCTGGCCGAAGACGGACAAGGAAAACTGGCGCAGATCGCGCGTGAGGGCAGACTGGACTACGCTTGGCTGTACAAAAAGCTGGAGAGCGGCGGTTGCGTTGTGCGCGACAGCGCTTGCGGCACGGAGTGATTTGGAACAGAGGCTTTTTAGACCTGGGCCGTCGGGTCCTGTAAGAAAAAAAGTTTTTTGAAGGATGGGGGGTATGGGGGGAAGGGAACTTTTGTTCACAAAAGTTCCCTTCCCCCCATAAACAAACATTATCCTGCGCCGCCCTCCGTCGCCAGTAGGCGGCGGCCCCACACCGCCTGCCCCAAAGAAAGGCCGCCGTCGCCGGGGGGCAGCTCGCGGTGGGTGAGGGGCGTCAGGCCGCGCGCCCGCAAGGTCAGCGGCAGCAGCCGGGCCAGCAGGGCGTTCTGCATGACCCCGCCGGAAAGGCCCACCAGGTTCACGCCGTGCTCCCGCGCGGCCTGGGCCGCTAGATCCGCCAGACCGTGGGCCAGGCTGAGGTGAAAGCGGGCGGCGATTTCTCCCGTAGGCAGGCCGCGTTGCTGGGCCGTGACCGTTTGGGCGAACAGGGCCGCGCTGTCCAGCTCCCACAGTTCGCCGCGTCGCACAGGCTCCCAGGGCCAGCAGGACGTGCGCTGGGCGTCTTTCCCCCGCAGGGCTGCGGCTGTGGGCGCTTCCACGTCGGTGGCCCTGCGGGCGGCGTCCTCCAGGCGAATGGCCGCCTGCCCCTCATAGGTGGTGCGCGCGCACAGGCCCAGTGTTGCGGCTACGGCGTCGAACAGTCGTCCACAGCTGGAGGTCAGCGGGCAGTTGACCTTGCGGCGCAGCATTTCCTGCACCGCTGCGCGGGCGGCGTCGCCCGCTTCCGTTGCCCAGGGGGCGGCAGCCCCGGTCAGGCCCGCTTGCCGGGCCAGGGCCAGGGCAATGCGCCAGGGCTCGCGCACGGCGGCGTCCCCGCCGGGCAAGGCAAAAGGGGCCAGGCGACCCAGGCGCTGCCAGCGCGGCGCACCCAAATCTACAAGCAGCAGTTCGCCGCCCCAGACCGTGCCGTCCGTTCCCAGGCCCGTGCCGTCCAGGCAGAGCGCCAGGGCCGGTTCGCAGCGGCCGTTTTCCGCCAGGACGGCGGCGGCGTGGGCTGCGTGGTGCTGCAGTTGCCAGAGGGGCAGCCCTTCCCGCGCGGCGCGCTCCTGCGCGTAGCGGGTGGAGAGAAAATCGGGGTGCAGGTCGCAGACCAGGGCCGCCGGGCGCACCTCCAGCAGGGCCTCCAGATGGGCGGCCACCTCTTCATAAAAATGCAGCGTGGCGGGGTTTTCCAGGTCGCCGATGTGCTGGCCCACAAAGGCCTCCCGTCCGCGTGTGAGGCAGAGCGTGGCCTTGAGCTCCGCGCCCGCGCCCAGCACACAGGGGGCGGGCGCCTCCGTGGGCGGCAGAAAGACCGGACGCGGCACATAGCCCCGCGCCCGCCGGTAAAAAAGCGGTTGGGCGGCGTGGGGGGCCTCCTCCTGCGGCTGCAGGGTGACCACGCTGTCGTCCACGCGCACCAGAATATCCCTGTCGTGCAGCAGCCAGGCATCGGCCAGATGGGGCAAACGGGCCAGGGCCTCGCGGTTGCCCAGGCAGATGGGTTCGCCGCTGGCGTTGGCCGAGGTCATGACCAGAACGGGCGGCTGGGCCGTGCGGGCTGTGAGCAGATCAAAAAGCACGGCGTGCAGAGGGGTATAGGGCAGCATGATTCCCACCTGCGTGGTGTCCGGCGCTATTTCCGGCGGCAGGGCCGCGTTGGCGCGGCGGGGGCAGAGCACTATGGGCTTTTCCGGACTTTGCAGCAGGGCTTCGTGTTCCGGCGTCAGCGCGCACAGGCTGCGGGCCGCTTCCAGGCTGTCCACCATGAGAGCCAGGGGCTTGTGCGGGCGTTGTTTGTGTTGCCGCAAGCGGCGCACCGCTTCCGCCTGACGCGCGTCGCAGGCCAACTGAAAGCCGCCCAGGCCCTTGAGGGCCAGCAGCCCGCCGGCCTGGAGCAGATCCGCGGCGGCGCAGATGGCCGCCTGGGCGGCTGCCGCAGCGGTCCGGCCGGCAAGCAGGGGCGGGGCCGTGCGCCCGGCCTCCCTGTCCGGCCGGGTCACAAACCAGAGCCGGGGGCCGCAGTCCGGGCAGGCTATGGGCTGGGCGTGGAAGCGCCGGTCCAGGGGGTCGGCGTATTCGGCGGCGCAACGCGGGCAGAGCGGGAAGCAGGCCATGCTGGTCACGGCCCGGTCATAGGGGATGGCGCGGGTGATGGTGTAGCGCGGGCCGCAGTTGGTGCAGTTGGTGAAGGGGTAGGCATAGCGCGGATTGGCGGGGTCGCGCATATCGGCCAGGCATTGGTCGCAGAGGCCCATATCCGGACTGACCAGCACGCTGTGGCCGCTGTGCCCCTGGCTGGGCACAATGCGGAAGGCGGTTTCGCCTGTCAGCAAGGGCAGTGCTTCCTGGCGCAGGTTGGTGAGGCGGGCCAGGGGGGGGAGCTCGTCGTGCAGACGGCGGCCAAAGGCGGCCACGGCCTGGGCCGGGCCCTGCACTTCCATGCGCACGCCGTCGGAGGTATTGCCCACGCTGCCCGTGAGTCCCTCTTCGTGGGCCAGACGATAGACAAAGGGGCGAAAACCCACGCCCTGCACCTGCCCGCAGGCTACAAAGGCCCGCCGTTCCAAGGTCTGTTCGCTCATAGGGGCAGCATAACGCAAGGTGAGCGCCCTGTCATGCGGCGGCAGCGCGGGCTTTGTGCGCCTGCTGACAGAAACGGCCGCTATGCTGGAGCCATGGCCGGGATGTCTGTGCCCCCGCGCCGAAGCAAAAACGGGGCCTCCGTCGCAAGGCGCTTCAGAACCTGGCCCAAGGTTTGGCTACAGTTGGAACAGGCCTGGTTCTTCGCGGACCAGACTTTCGGCAATGCGGCGACTGTCAACAACATACGTGCCTGCAGCCACCTGCTGACGCAGGCTTTCCACCTTGTCGGCGCGCACGTCGGGTGTGCTTTGGGCCGTGCGGCGGGCTTCGGTCAGGAGCAGGGCGTCCTGTGATACGCTCACCGTATCGCCGCCGCCTTCGGTCTGGGGAGCGGCGGCCGCGGCATCGGTGCGGGCCTGGGTGGTTTTATCCAGGCTGCCGGCGGCATAGGGATCAAAAAGGGTATATGTTTTTGCGTCTATTTTCATGAAGTATCTCCCTCGGGCACGGTCGAAAACAGGCCGCACGGGAAATTCAGTCGTTGGTTTTAGGGTATTTCAACGTTGAAATGCCCTGGCGGTTGCGTAAGCAGACGCCCGCCGTGGAGGCGCAGGCGCAATTTATTTGCGCAGTTAAGCGCCGGAACGAGCGTGCCGTAACCGTTGAGAATACATATTCTCAACGTTACTCTGCTCCAGAATGCCCTGGACAAAAGCCGGGGGCGGGGCGCAGCACGCCCTTGTCCACACGGCGGCGGGTAATGCGCCACAGGGCGTGGCGTGCGGCACGCTGCTGTTCTGGAGTCAGGGCGCCTGTGCCGTCGGGCCCCTGGCCCAGAATGCACAGACTGCCGTCCGGAGGGTAGGTGAAGTGGACTTCGCGGCCCAATTCCTGACTCAACTCCTGGCGGATGTCTTCCACCACCGGGTTGTCGCTGCCCGTGTAAAGCAGCATATCGTACAGTTCTCTGGCCACTTGCTCCACCGTGGCGTGCCGTTTGGGCAGGGGATCGGGTTCGCGTGGATCCTCGCCCGCGGCCAGCCGCCGTCGGACCCGAAACCGCGCCAGCCTGCGGGCTGCCAGAAGCTGCTGTTCGTAGCCTTGCAGCATAATGCGCAGACGTGCGGTGGTGGTGTCGGGCATGGCATGTACCGTCCTCACATGCTATGTCGGCAAATTGCAAAAAAACTTTAGAGTCTGTTACGACCCGCCGTAAACGGCGGACTGCCGCAGGGGCTCCTTAACGTTCTCCGTCACAGGCGTCCACAATGGCGCGGGCGTCCATATCGGGGTGCAGGGGCAGCAGTGCCAGGCGCTGAAAGTCCTGGGGCTGGTCCACGTCCAGTTTGAGGTCCGGGCGCTGCAGCCACGGTTCTGTGGGGTTGAAGGTGCCCAGGCGGAAGCGGGCGGCATTGTCCCAGAGGTAGTTGAGGCAGTGTTCGCGCTGGGCTGTTTGGCGAGCCTGGGCGTCCAGGGCGTCCAGGAGTTCGCGGGAGAGGATTTCCGCGCCGAGGCCGTCGGGCCAGAGGTTGTTGCGGGGGATGTGGTTATAGGCGTAGTCCCACCGGCCTGCGCGGTAAAAGTCCACCAGGCGGTCCACGGCTTCGCCCCAGATAAGGGGGTTATCCGCACAGACGCGCACCACCAGCCCGGCGTCCGCCTGACGGGCGGCCAGGCAGAAGCGGGCCAGCACATCCTGTTCCGGCCCGGCCAGGCAGGGCACGCCGCGCCGCTGAAGGTGCTCCAGCAGGACGCGGTCCAGGGGGGTATCCGGTACGGCCACCACCAGTCCATCCAGGCGGGCGGCGGTTTTGAGACGACGGACGACCCAATCGATAAGGGGCACGTCACGCAGGCAGAGCAGGGACTTTAGGGGCAAACGGCTGGAGCCCAGCCGGGCCTGAACAATGGCGACGACCTTGTCGTGGGGGTGGGGAGCGGACATGGCCTGACCTCAGGGTTGTGGTGCGGGGGTGGGCGCGGCGGCGGGGGCTTCGGCCAGCAGGTCGAGCATAAGGCGTACTACACGGGCCTTGTTGCCGGTAAAATCCAGGGCGTCTTGACGGCTCCAGAAGCGTTGGCGCCGGGGCGTTTTGAGCATGGCCAGGAAGACGTTGCGGATTTTGGCGTCGCTGACCCGGTCCATAAGGCCCAGGAAGGCGAAGCCGTTGCGCGGACGGGCAAAGGTGTGGCGGGCCTCGCGTTCGTGATGGGCCAGGACCATGCCGGGCACGCGCATGTGGGCCAGCTCGTAGACCGTGCGCCCCGCGGAACAGATGGCCAGGTCCGCGCCTTCCATCATGCGGCTCATGACGTTGGTGGCCCAGGTGAACTCCACCAGGGGATTTCTGAGGGCGGCCAAGTGGGCCTCCATGCCTTGCTTGTGGGCGTAACCTGGTCCGGCCACCAGGCGGATGGTGATGCCGTAAGCCCGGCAGATGGGCTCAATGACGTCCAGCACCCGGCGGGAGCAGTTGTTCTGGTCCGTACCGCCAAAGGTAATGAGCACGGTTTTGACCTGTGGCCGAAAGGAATTGCGCGCGGCGGCCAGAAATTCGTCCCGCAGACAGAAATAGGCGGGCCCGCAGCGCAGGCGGTCGGTAGAGCGGCGGTCTTCATAGAGGGCGTTGACAATCAGGCGGGCCCAGTCCGCGCCGGGGCCCTCGTCCTCAAAATTGACGCAGCGCGCGCCGGCGGCCGTGAGCCGGGCCATATAGGCCGTGGTGGTGTTGAGGATATCGTTGACCACCAGGTCCGGCCGCAGACGCAGCACGGTTGCGGCCAGGTCTTCAGGCCCCTGGCGGACGATTTTGTAGTCGCGGCGGGCGATATTTTCCACAGCCAGTTCGCTTTCGCGGGTGCAGACAAAGGTGATTTTGTGGTTGGTGATCTCGTGCGCCAGCATCAGGGCGCGAAAGACGTGCCCCATGCCGATGGCAGGCCAGCCCGCCACCACAAAGACCACGTGCCGACGCTGGAGCAGGTGCTCGCAGATCCACCAGTCCTGATAGCCCTGGATTTCAATGCCCCGGTCGTTGAGGAAGTAGGGCACGATTCTGCCCCGCGCGTAGCGCAGGGGGGCGCTGCCCGCGCTGTCGCGCAGGAGGGCCAGGCGCAGGATGATCAGGGCGCGGCTTTCCACCACCAGCGTCTGTTCGCCCTGATGGTCCGCATCCTGGCTGAGCAGGCTTTCCAGCCCTTCGCCGCGCACGTTCCAGAGGCGCTGGCGCATCTCCTTGACCGTGACCAGGCTGTCCGCGCCGCTGCGGCAGTATTTTTTCCAGGCGTCTTCCACGTCCACCCAGGTGAGCAGGGGGCAGGAGGCCCGCAAAATAACGGCGTGCTCGTAGGCGGCGGCCAGTTCTGCCAGCAGGCCGCGCATTTCGGCCACAATGTCCAGGCTGGTGAAGTGCAGGTCGCGGTTCCAGCGAAAGCCCACGCCCGCGCGTTCGCAGATGAGTGCAATCTCCTGGCTGTCGGTAAGGACCACGATGTCCGTGCCGGGCAGCACGCTGCGGGCCGTGTTGATGGCCCGCTCCACCAGGGTGACGCCCGCCAGTCGCTTGACCAGCTGATCGGGGATGACGGCGTTCTTTTTGATGGCCGGAATGATGATGCAGCGTTCTTTCACGGGGAACCTGTGGGTCTGACGGGCGGGCAGGGGCGGAAGCCTCGCGCCGCCCCTGCAGACCTTTTTCAGCGCAGCGCGGCGAGAACCTCGCGGCTGGCGGCGAGCATGTAGTTGAAGTCCTCCTCCGGCATCCAGTGCTGGAAGGGGAAGGAAATCATGCTGTCAAAAAAGGCGTCGGCATTGGGACAATGGGCCGTGCCCAGGCCCTGACGCCGGTAGTAGTCATAGCGGTCCAGGGGAATGTACTGCACCACGCATTTGACGCCCTTGTCGTCGTGCATGGCGCGGATGAAGCGGTCGCGCGCTTCCGGCCCCGTGGTCATGCGGGCGGCCAGCAGGTGGTAGTTGTGCCGCCGGGTGTCCACGCGGTGGAATTCCAGCTCAGGAAAGTCCGCCAGGCCGTCGATAAAGCGCAGGGCCCTGGCGCGCTTTTCGTCGTTGATCTGGTCGATGCGTTCCAGCAGTTTGGCCCCCAGGGCGCATTCCACTTCGCCCAGGCAGTAGTTGTTGGGCTGGAGCATGCGGCCGTCCAGCAGGGGCATGTCCACATTGCCCATGGCCGGCTTCCAGTAGTCTGGGCGCGCAAAGTCGTAGGCGCAGTGGCCGTTGTGGCGCAGGGCCGGCACCAGGGCCGCCAGCTTGGGGTCGCGAACATAGAGCATGCCGCCTTCGCCCAGGGTGGTGAGGTTTTTGTGTGAATGGAAGGAAAACACAGCCATGTCGCCAAAACTGCCGGCCTTTTTGCCGCCTACTTCCGTGCCGATGGCCTGGGCCGCGTCCTCGATGAGGATGAGGCCACGTTCCCGGCACAGGGCGGCGATTTCGGGCATATCCGCCACGTAGCCGTAGAGGTGCACCACCACCACGGCCTTTGTGCGCGGCGTGAGGGCTTTTTCAATGTCGGCGACCGTGACCACGCGGGTGTGCAGGTCCACGTCCGCCCAGACCAGCCGCGCGCCTTTTTTGACATACGGATAGGCCGAGGCCGTGAAGGTGTGCGAAGGCATGACCACTTCGTCGCCGGGGGTAAAGCAGCAGAGCTGGGCCGACATTTCCAGCGCGGCGCAGCCGTTCATGGTGGTGAAGCAACTGCCTTGGGCCACGCCCTGGTATGCGGCAAATTTGCTTTCAAAGGCGCGCATGTATTCCCCCTGGGTCAGGGGGTCGGCATGGCGCATGGCCTCCACCACCACGGCGATTTCCTCTTCCGTGTAACGGATGGCGCGGCCGCTGAAATTGATTTTGAGATCCATGGTTGCTCCTTGCCGGATTATCGGGCCGGATTATCGGCCGGAGGCTTTGGGCCGGGATTGTAGGCCTGCCGCCTTGGGGCGGGTCGGACGCGCCGCCGCCCCCGGACCGCCCCGCCAAAGGCGGCAGCGGCCCCGCAGGGCGACAGCCTGGACGCCGCGTCACATGCGCTTGAAGCGGGCCGTGACGTTTTCTTTGGTGAGGATTTTTTTGAAGTCCGGCCCCAGACGGTTGGTCAGGGGTTTTTCGTGCACAATGCTGGCCGCGTACAGGGCGTCGAACTGGGCGTCAGTAAGCCCGCGGCAGATGCCCTTGGGCAAATCAATGCCCTGGCGCTCCATCATGGTCATGAAATCTTTGTATTCCTGCGGATAAATGTCTTCCAGCACGCTCAGGGCATGGCAGTTGGCCACGCCGTGGTGCATGTGCAGCACCATGCTGAGCCCGGCGGAAAGGGGATGCACCACACCCACGAATCCGGCGGCCATGCCGCCCAGAAATGAGGCGATCATGAGCTTTTCACGGTTTTCGTCGCTCATCATGTCTGCCGAAAGAAAAACCTGCTTGCAGAGGTCAATGGCCTTTTCGGCCAAAGAGTCCACCACCACGTTGCGGTAGGAGCCCGTGATGCTCTCAAAGCAGTGCATATACGTATCAATGCCTGTGTAAAAAAACTGGTTGCGGGGCACGCTGGCCGTGAGGTCCGGGTCCAGCAGAACCTGGTCAAACATGGTGAAGTCGCTGTTCATGCCCAGCTTGATGTTCCTGACCTCGTTGCAGACAATGCCCGTGCGCGAGGTTTCGGAACCTGTGCCCGAAAGCGTGGGCACGGCTATTTTGTACGGGGCGGGATTTTTGACCAGTTCCCAGCCCTGGTAGTCCTCGGCCTTGCCGGGATTGGTCAGAAGGTTGCCCACACACTTGCAGGTGTCCATGGTGCAGCCGCCGCCAAAAGCCAGCATGGCGCAGGGCGTGGCCCCCTGCAAAAAAGTCTTGACCTGTGCGGTGTAGGCGTCCACGCCCTCGGTGGTGGGTTCCTCACTGCTGTCCACATAGACGAGCATGTCTCTGCTTTCCATCGGCAGGCGCGAGGCCAGGTCTTTGCCTTCAAAATAATGGTCCAGAAAAAACACCGCCGGCCCGGCCTGCGCCTTGCGCCGCACGGCCAGCAGATCCCCCAGCTGCGACAGGGATCCTTTGCCGATCATATAATAACCCACATTTTTCGCATTGCGATACATGGCCGTGTGTCCTCCGAAGAGTTTGTTTTTGTGGGGGGAAGAGAACTGTTATGCACAAAAGCTCTCTTCCCCCACCTCCCCACCCGGCAAAAACTTTTCCGTTCAGGGGCGCCACAGGCGTGCCCTGAACCAAAAGCCAGGAAGGGCTCCCGCGCCTGCGGCGCGGAGTTTTCCGGGCATACGCCATCCGCGCTGTACTGGCAAGCATGCGATGTTATGCTGCTTTTTCAATATGTTAATGGCTATTTTCAGGCGGCTTTAAGGCATTGCAACATTGAGAAGAGCTATTCTCAAGGCCGATCTGCTTTAGGCGCGCAGTTGCCGGGTCCGGTCCGCCAGGGCCTGCATGAGGTCAGCCACCTGTTTGGTCAGGCCCGGTTCCTGCACGTCGCCGTTATCCGCAAAGGCCGGACCAAAGGCGTTGGAGAAGACCTCCGGTTTGTTCAGCAGGCACAGGTTCAGGTATACGCAGACCTGCCGCAGGTGGTATTGGCTGCGGCTGCTGCCCATGCCCCCGCCCGCGCCCAGCAGGCAGGCGGCCTTGCCGTTGAGCGGGGCCAAATTGGGTTCGCGCGAAAGCCAGTCCAGGGCATTTTTCAGGGCCGGGGCCAGGGAATAGTTGTATTCCGGGCAGGCCAGCACCAGGGCGTCCGCCCTGCTGACCTGCTCAATCAGGGCTTGCGCGGCCTTGGGCTTTTCCAGGTCGGCATTATAGAACGGCAAGGCGCTGATGTCGGCAATTTCCATACGTACGCCCGCCGGCAGATGGGCCGCGCAGCAGCGCAGCAGCCCCGTATTGCGCGAGGCCTGCCGCAAGCTGCCGGAAATGCCCACAAAGGTCAGATCAGCCATAATAACTCCTTATCTATATATACGGCGGTGCGGGAATGTCCGCTTCCGCCTGCACGGCGGGCGTTTGCTGACGCAACCGCCGGGCATTGCAGGGTTGCAATGTTCTACGCCGGGGCCTGGCCTTTGGCCTGAGCCCGCGCCTCAAACTTTTCGCGCAGCACCACCACGCGCTGATGCGTGCCCTCGCCGATGAGCCCGGCGGCATCGTAGGCGGCCACCTTGAAGCTCAGGCCTTTGCCGTTGGGCGAAACGTCCGTGAGCTCGGCCTCAAAGCGTACTGCCATGCCGCAGGGCGTGGCTGCCAGATGTGCAACCTGGATGCCCGTGCCCACGGTAGTCTGGCCGTCTTCCAACAGGCCCTGCACCACTTCTACGGCCGTGGCCTCCATCCAGGCCACCATCATGGCCGTGGAAAAAACGTCCACCAAACCACTGCCCACACTGCTGGCCAGCATGGCCGGGGTCACCACCAGTTCTTTGCGGCCGTGCAGGCCGGGGACCAACTTGCTCATGCGTCACTCTCTCTGGCTGAAAACGGCGGGACTACCCCCGCCTGGCGTTCCAAGCTCATTGCTGTTGTAGCCCAGGCCCGGCCCGCGCCACAAGGGGGGCGCCCCATGCCCCAGCCCACAATCGGGGGGGATACTCCGTCCAAAGACGGCAGCGCTGCGGTTTATATCCGGCTCTCTGGAGACAATATCCCTGTCTTTCAGGCAAAGCGCCCTGCGCGGTTGCGGGGGAGAAACGTTTTTTACAGCATGGGGCGTGTGGGGGGAGGGAGCCATCCCCCACAACTCTTCTGATTTTGTCACGCTGCCGCGTCCGGCACGGGAAAGACCAGGGCTTCATACCAGAAAAGGCGCGCGCCGGGTTTGCGCCAGGAGTCCGGGGGCAGGCCAGCCTTGCGGCAGAGGTTTTCCAGATAGGCGGCGCGGTCCCAGCCTTGTTCCACGGGCACTTGCGGCAGGAACACGCCACTGTGACCGTTGTACTGGAGCACGAGACCGTGGCGGCCTACCTGCACGGCCTGCGGGTCGGGGCAGAGGGTTGGTTCATCCAGAACAGAGATTTCCAGGTGGGTTTGGGGCCATTCCGGGGCGGTGAGGGGTGGAAAGCGCGGATCCTGAAACGCCGCTGCGGCGGCCATGTGCCAGACAGTGGCGTAGAGGGCTTCGTGCCCGATGATATTGCCGATGCAGCCGCGCAAGCCGTGGTTGATGGTGAGGGTGACAAAAGCCCCCAGGCTGCGGGTCAGAACGTCGTCGGGCAGACCTTGCGGCGGCGCGGGCGGCGTGGAGGAATAAACGCCTGCCAGCCCGGCCTCAATGGCGGTGCGGGCCTGGTGGCCCAGAAATGTTTTGTCCGCAGGGGTAAGGCTGAAGGAGAGGGGCATGTGACCTCCTTGCCGCGGGCGCAGGGGGAAGCACGGGCGGGTTTGCCGAATCTGCGTCAAGGGTGGGGCAAACGCCGTTGCAAGGTTTCTCTGAGCGAACATTGCGCCCGCGCGACACGCCCGACCTGCGGCGGACGGATGGACGGAGCGCCGCGAGTGACGGGGCAGCGCAGGCCCGCTGCGCTGCAAGCAAGAAATGCCACAACAGGGTTGCGGCATCACTTGTAAAGGGCTCATCAACAGGTGCAAGACCGCCAGGCCGGTCCGGCCTGCGCTGCACCTGTGTAGGCCGGACGCCCCCGCGCAACGCCGGGGTATTCCGCCAACAATCGCTTGTGCTGCGGTTACGTCCGGGCGTGCCTGGCGGCCGGATTTTCCTGGAGCGTCCCCAGGGCTCGCTAGTCTTCGCCTTCAGCGTGGCTCTGCTTGCCCGCGCCCTTGAGGCCGTACATGGTGGTGGAGCCGGAGGACCAGAATTCCAGCACCTCTTCGTTCACCAGCTTGGTGAGCACCTTTTTGACGTCGCGGGGGCCTTTGTCCGGAAAGAGCTCCAGAAAGTCCTTGAAATAGAACTTGGACTTGGCTGCGGATTTGCTTTTCAGAAAGTCGATAACAACGTCTTTGTCGTCAGCCATGATGTTCTCCTGTCCCGGCGGCGCTGGTGCGCCGCCGGGGTTAGAGGGATAAAGCCTAGAACTTGAACTGCGTGCTCTGCCGCCAGGTGTAGTAGGCAGGGTCACGGAAGTCGTCAATGAGGTGGTGGGTGAACTCCAGGCCGGTGAGCTTGAAGAAGGTTTCCCAGCCGATGCGTTCCGCCCAGGAGCCCAGGCGTTCGTACTTATTGGCGTTGGCCGCATAGACCTCGACAATGTGCTTCACGGTCTTGGTCAGGGTAGGCCAGCGGGGCGGTTCGTTGGGGATGTAGCCCACGACCACCTTGGAGAACTTGGGCATGGTGATGCGGTTGGAAACCTTGCCGCCCACCATGATGGCAATGCCGTCGCCCTCGCCGTCAGAAATGGGCAGGGCAGGGCACATGGTGTAGCAGTTGCCGCAGTACATGCAGCGGTCTTCCTTGATGGCGATGGAGTTCACTTTCTTGCCGTCGTGTTCCACCTTGGTGGGGCGCACGGCGGCGGTGGGGCAGGCGGCCACGGCCAGCGGAATTTCGCAGAGCTGGTCGGCCCACTCATGGTCCACCATGGGGGGCTTGCGGTGGATGCCCACCAGGCCGATGTCGGAGCAGTGCACCGCGCCGCACATGTTGATGCAGCAGGCCAGGGCGATGCGCACAGGGGCGGGCAGGCGCATGCTCTTGAAGTCTTCAAACACGGTGTCCATGACGGCCTTGACCGGGCCGGAGGCGTCGGTGGCCGGGGTATGGCAGTGCACCCAGCCCTGGGTGTGGACCATGTTGCTGATGCCGGCGCCGGTGCCGCCCACGGGGAACTTGAAGGAGCCGCCGTCAAACTTGCGGCTGTTCAGGTCGTCGCGCAGGGCCTTCATGGCGGCTTCGTCTTCCACCATGAATTCGATGTTGTTACGGGTGGTCCAGCGCAGGTAGCCGCCACAGTACTTGTCGGCGATGTCGCACAGCTCACGGATGTGGGTGATGGACATGGTGCGGGTGCCGCCCACGCGGACGGTGTAGCACTTGGCGCCGCCTTCGGCTACGTGCAGCAGCACGCCGGGCTCAAGAATTTCATGATAGAGCCACTTGCCGAAGTTGTTTTTGATGACCGGCGGAAAATAGTCGTCGTACTTGTGGGGGCCGATGTCGGTAATGCGGCCTTCCATCGGTTTTTCGGGATTGTACCCGGAAGAAATAAAAGCCATGTTCTTCTCCCCCTTTGACTAGCGTTGATGGCGTTTGCGGTAAGCGGCGAGGTCGCGTTTCCAGCCGCCGGGCACTTCTTCTTCTTTGAAGAAGATATACGGGTTGGAGCGCGGTTCTTTCACATGGTAGGCGGCGGCCGGGGTGTCGGTCACTTCCAGCAGCTTCTGGAAGGAGAGACGCTTCATGGTTTCGCCCACGCGTTCGCGGTTTTTGCCTTCTTCCATCCACCAGTCCCAAATCTTTTCGATGACTTCTTTGACGTCATCGTAAGGGGCTTCACAGGAGATGAAGGGCACCAGCAGCGAACCCATCTGCGCGCCGTCCACCACCGGGGCCTTGGCGCCCACCAGGATGCTGGCGCCGCGTTCGTCGCCGATGTGCAGGGCGCGGGGCATGGTGTTGATGCAGTGCATGCAGCGCACGCAGTCGGCGGTCTTGATGCTGAGCTTGGAGCCGTCCCACTTCATGCACTTGCTCGGGCAGAGGTCGACCACTTCCTTCTGGATGTCGAACTTGCCCCAGTCGCGTCCGGCGTGGGCGCCGGCATTGGGAGAGAACTCGCCGGCCACATAAGCCTTGACGGCTTCCTGGTCGATTTTGATGTCGTCCTTCCAGGTGCCCACCACGGCGAAGTCGGAACGCGCCATGGCGCACACGCAGCCGTTGGGGCAACCGTCGAACTTGAACTTGAACTTGTAGGGGAAGGCGGGACGGTGCAGCTCATCCTGATAATCAATGGTGAGCTGGTAGCACATGTCCTGCGTGTTGTAACAGGCGTATTCGCAGCGGGACATGCCAAGGCAGGCTTCGGGCGTACGCAGGTTGGAGCCGGAGCCGCCGAGGTCCACGTGCATTTTGTGGGTCAGCTCGTGGAACACTTCCTCAAGCTGGGGGGTCTGGGTGCCCAGCAGCACGATGTCGCCGGTGGAGCCGTGCATGTTGGTCAGACCGGAACCGCGCAGATCCCAGATATCGCACAGGTCGCGCAGGAACTTGCTGTGGTAGTATTTGCCCGAAGGCTGTGCCACGCGCATGGTGTGGAAGTGGGCCACGCCGGGGAACATCTGGGGCTGGTCGCAGTACCGGCCGATAACGCCGCCGCCGTAACCGAACACGCCCACAATGCCGCCGTGCTTCCAGTGGGTTTCCTTTTCGTTGTAGGAAAGCTCAAGCACACCCAGCAGGTCTTCGGGGCAGTCCGCGGGGATCTGGTAGTCCAGTCCCTTGGGATTCTTGGCCCGATAGGCCGCTTCCTGTTTGATGTCGGACACAAAGCTCGGCCAGGGGCCGCTTTCCAGCTGGTCCAACAGGGGGGTTGCATGTTTCGCCATTGCCATACCTCCACATGGTTTGTTTGTATCACGCTGCAGCGTGACGTGCCGGTCAACTACAGGGATCCGGCGCAGCGGTCCGGCGCAGCAAACCGGCGCAGCGAGCCGCATGGCGGGCGGCCGGGGTGTGCCGGGCAGAAAGGCCGTCACAACCTTCAAGCCATCCCCGGACTGCCGCCGGAATAATCCGCCCTTAAAAAACGGGCGCGCGCGGGGCGCGAGCCAAGAGCGATCCGGGCATCGGCCCCCATCGGGCCGCAACGCGGTCAAAGTCCTGTATACGTCATTTCTGCCCTGATGACAACCGGGGTGCCCCGTCGGGCGCAAAGCCCCGCTGCAAGCCCGTGAAATGCGGCTTTTGCGCTGCCGGAAAGCCTGTAACATTCCACGGGGCGCGGTGTTGCCCAACGGCGACACCTTTTGCTTTCCCCTTTTTTTGCAAAAATGGCAATGAATTTTTGCGTTATTGTGCAATCTTTCACAATATAGTGGGGCGCAACCCTTGGCAAAGCGCTTCGGTGCGTTTATACTGCTTCAGTCCGCAGCCGCGCGGACGCATTGTCCCGCGGCCTTTTTTGCGACAAACGCACAATGCACCAGCCTGCGACGAGGCGCGCATGAGAGACCAGCTCGGTTTGTATTACCATCCCCAGGCGGGCGACACGCAGTCGCGCGTCTATGTGCGACGCGGCCCTGACGGCGAGGTGGAATTTCGCCTCTGGCGGGCCGACCATCCCGAAGTGTGGGAACGTCATCCCTGGCTCAGCCTGGCCGTGGTGCGGCAGGCTGCCCAGCTCTACCAGCAGGAGCGCAACGGCGAGGCCGACCCCCTGCGCCTTTACGACCTGGCCGTGGCCCGCGCCCTGCTCAAGGAGGCCGAAGCGTGAACGGAGGCTGGCTGGTGGCCAACCGGGATTTTCTGGTGCGCGACCTGGTGCGCGACTACTGTACTGTCTACAGCCTGCTGGCTGATCAGCGCCGCCGCTTTGAAGCGGACGGGGCCGTTTCGTACAGCGCTTTGCGCGACCTGCTGGGCGAATCCATGCGCAAGGGCGTGTTCTGGCGGCTCAAGGACACGGCCCACCATCTTTTTCGCAACACGCCCCATGCCGTGGATCTCACCGAAGCCGACGCGCCGCCCCCCCCGGACGGCGACCCCGCTCCACGGACGCTTCCCGACGGTACGGACGACCCCCGCGCCCTGGAGGCCCTTATAGATTGGTGCGTGGGCTATGCTTTTCACGAATGCGCCAAGCTCAAGGAAGACGCCTTTCAGGGCCAGCACTACGCCAACCGTCTGGTGCAGATAGCCCGCAGCATGACCGTCAGCGTCGAGGCCTACAATCCCCTGCGGGGCCTGGGCGGGCAGACTGCCGAAAGCTCCACCCGCGAGCTGGCCCGCATCATGCACGTGCTGGGGCACGGCCTGCGCCTGCTGGCCCGCTATCTGGCGGCAGAGCGGCAAAACACCCGTCTGGCCCGCTGGCTGGCCAGTGAAGAAGCCTTGGCCGCCAAAGCCTTCGGCCCCAGTTATGACCTGCTTTTGGACGCCCTTTACGACAGCGACCGCGAACGCCTCTATCTTCTGGCCGCCCGCGACTTTCTGGAAGCGGGCCGCCGCGCTCCGGCTCTGGGCCTGCTCCTCCGCGCCCGCGCCGCCGGTCACCTAGGCATGGAGGGGCACAAGCTGCTGGCAAGCCTCAGTCAGACGGAAGAGAAAAACAATCCCGGCGTGTGCGCCGAATGTGGCCGTAACAGCCCTTTGCCTTGCCTCTGCGGCCTGGAGGGGCCCGCGTGCTCCTGAAAAAGAAACCTTCATCGGCCGTCCGCCTTTGGGCCTTGTGCGCCCTGACGGCGTTGCTCTGCTGCGCCCTGCTGGCCGGCTGCGGGGGCCGCTCCTCCTGGCGCAAGGGCGGCGTGCGGGGCACCAAGCCCTATACCGTGCGCGGCAAAACCTATTATCCCCTCAAATCCGCCCACGGTTTTGTGGAAGAAGGCGTGGCCTCCTGGTACGGCCCCGGCTTTCACGGACGCACCACCGCCAACGGCGAGCGCTACAACCAGTATGCCATGACTGCGGCCCACAAGCTGCTGCCCCTGGGCACGCAGGTGCGCGTTACCCACCTGGGCAACGGACGCAGCGTTATCGTGCGCATCAATGACCGCGGCCCTTTTGTGGGCGACAGAGTTATTGATCTTTCCCGCGCGGCGGCCAGCCGCCTGCAGATCCTCGGCCCAGGCACCGGCCGCGTGCGCGTGCAGAGCCTGGGCGGCGTGGACCGCATGCGCGACGACGGCGATCTGGCCGGGGATTTTTATGTCCAGGTGGGGGCCTTTGCCCAACGCGCCAATGCCGACGCGCTGATCAGCATTCTGAGCCGTGCCGGGCACCGCGGCCGCCTGGTCTATGGCAGCAACAGCCTCTGGAACGTTCAGGTGGGCCCCTGGCCGGACACCTTTATCGCCCAGCAGAAGCTCGCGGCCTTCCGCGCGCTGTATCCCAGCGCCTTTGTGGTGGGAGATTAAGACATTGCAAGGTTGCACTGCCCTGGCGGCTGCATAAGCAGGCCCGCCGTGGAGGCACAAGCGCAGCTGCAGCCGTTGCGATGCAGGGTTTTAGCCCGTTACGGCGAAGGAAGGTACGGGCAAAGACAGCAGCGCTATGCAGTTGCGCGCTTGAGCGCCGGAACGAGCGTGCCGTAACTTTTGCAACTGCCTATTCTTAAAGCTAATCTGCGCTAGAGCAGTTAGCGAATGAAATGAGCTAACTGCTCTGCAAGAATTTTCTTGAAAATCCTTGCCACAAAATGCGAGAAGGCAGGCTTTTGCCTGCCGTAAGCGAGCATTTCAAGTGTTAAATGCGCTAAAAGGAGGGGCCCCGCCTCAGCGGCGGCGCGCGCCCAGCACATTGGGCAGCAGGGCGCGCAGGTCGCCGGTCACCAGCAGTCCGGCGGCGCTTTGGCCCACCAGCTCCCGCGTGAGCGCCGGAGAGCGCACCAGCAGCCCGGCCTGGCCGCCGCCTTCCACATACATGACCGTGCGCACGTTGAGCGGCAGGTGCAGCAGTTGCTGGGCAAAGGCGTAGGCCTCCACGGGCTGGCGACAGTGCAGAAAAAGAATCTGCCCTTCTCCGTCCACAGCCACGGCTGAAATGGAATAGAGCGGCCCCCCCGGCGACCAGAGAATGCGGCGGTCCGCGCTGATCATGCGGTAGTTCTGCACCACCAGGCGGTAGCGCTTGAGCTGCTCCTCCCAGCCGGGGGCGTCCTTGTCCAGAATGGTGGCGCGCGGCAGATCCGCCGCATGGGGGCCGGCCACAAAAAAGGCTCCGAAACGCCGCACCAGGCGGCCGTTGTTGACGTGCGCGTCCTCCCGCATATAGCCCGTGCTGGTCAGGCCGTCGGGCAGATACATGCTGGCGTTGATGGCGGCGGCAAGGCCGTACTGTTCGCCCCACTGGCTCAATGTCCGGGGCGGGCCGCCGTCCAGGGAGCGGGCGCAGAGTACAAAGTCGAAGCGTTGCGGGTCAATGCGCAGGGCCGTCAGCTGGGCTTCGCTCTCATGGAGCTGAAATTCACCGAAGAGCAGCCCCGGCTCCAGCTCCCGCCAGGCGGCGCGGCCGGCGCTGTCCACCCCGCCCTGGGGCGGCGCGGCGGGCGGCATGGCCGCTTCGGCCTGCGGCGGAGATTCCGGCGCTGGCAACGCGGCGTCTGCGGGCAGCGCAACCGCCCCTTCCTCAGAGTGTGCGGGCCCTGTGGCCGCTTGGGGCTGCGGTACCGCGGGCGGGGCGAGGTTTTCGGCCGGCGGCGCAAGCCTTGCAGAGGACGGCACGGCCGCTGCGGACGGCGCGGGTGGAACCGGTGAAGGCTGCAGGGCCGCAGGCCCTTGCGCGGGCGGCGTTTGCGAGGCAGAAATGGCCGCCGTCGGCGCGTCCGCGCCAGGCCGCGTGGGTCCATGGGCCGCGGCAAACCAGAGCAGCGCTATGCTGCACAAACCCGCCGCGAACCAGAATGCCCGCCGCTTCCGCCTGTGGGGGCGGGTCGGTCTGCCGGCCGAAGCCGGGTTTGCTGCGTGCGCATCTTTTGCTGCCATACTGCCCCTGCTGCCTCAGAATTACGACCAGACGTCATTTTTGGCAAGCCGGGTCCGGCCTGTTTTTGTTCAGCCCGTATTCTACCATGGCGGCAGCCTTGACATATCAGCTTATCTTGATACAGTTATTAAGTATCCCGCTAACGCCATCTTGGTGTATCGTATCTTTGAGAAGGACGGCAGTATGAACATTGGCCGAAAAATCCGCGCCGCCGGCGCGCCTTTTTGTTCCCTGGAATTTTTTCCGCCCGCGGATGCGGCCCAGCTGCCGGAATTTTACGCCACGGTGGAGCGTCTGCGCGGCCTGGCCCCGCTGTTTGTTTCGGTAACCTACGGCGCGGGCGGCGCACGGCAGCAGAACACCCTCACCGTCACCACGGAACTGGCCCGGCGCGGTCTCACGGCCATGGCCCACCTCACCTGCGTGGGGGCGGAGGCGGCGTCCATCGCGGCCTTTGTAGCTGCCCTGCGCGCCGCCGGGGTGGATAATGTACTGGCCCTGCGCGGCGATCCGCCCGCCCGCCAGGCCGGCGACCAGCCCTGGGACTGGAGCCGGGCGCGCTTTCGTCACGCGGCGGACCTGGTGGCCTTTGTGCGCGAGCGCGAACCGGGTATGGGCATAGGGGTAGCAGCCTACCCCGCGCCGCATCCCGAATCCCCCTCCTTTGCCGAAGACCGTCGCCGCACGGCGGAAAAGCTCCGGGCCGGCGCGGACTTTGCTTTGAGCCAGCTTTTTTTTGACGCCCGCGAGTATGAAGATCTGGTGGCCCATTTGCGCGCCCAGGGCATTGCCATCCCCATTGTGCCGGGCATTCTGCCCATCCAGAGCTTTGACTCCTTACGCCGGGTGCTTTCCCTGTGCGGCGCCAACATCCCCGGCAAACTTTATCTGGACCTGGAAGCCGCCGATGCCAGGGGCGGCGCGCAGGCCGTGCGTGACGTGGGTTTGGACTTTGCCGTGCGACAGATCCGCCGTCTGCTGGACAGCGGCGCACCCGGCATCCATTTGTACACCCTCAACAAGGCCGAGCTCTGCCTGCGCCTGGCGCAGGAGGCTGGGTTGGCCTGCGGACAGCCATGCGCAACGCGCTCCTGACGCTGTTTGTCGTTGCCCTGCTGGCCTGCGTGGGTGTTGCCTCGCTGACGCCGGAAGCGGCCCGCCAGAGCTCGCCTGCCAGCGCAGAACCCACCCAGAGGGAAAGCGTTTGCACCCAGGTCACCCAGGCCGCCCAGAGCCTGCTGGCGCCGCAGTTCCATCCCGCAGAGCATTTTTTTGCGGAGCCCGTCACCGTAACCCTGTCCACGCCGCAGGCCCAGACCCGTATTCACTACACCCTTGACGGTTCCGAGCCTACGCCGCAAAGCCCTGTGTACGCCGCGCCTCTTGTCCTGACGCCGCAACAGAACACCACCTGCGTGGCGATCAGGGCCATGGCCGTGGCCCAAGGCCGGACCAGCGCCGTCAGCACGCACAGTTATTTTTTTGATTCCCACATTGCCGAGCGGTTTTCGTCCTACGTCGTTTCCCTTTCCACAAACCCGGCCAATCTCTACGACGATGACCGCGGCATCCTGGTGCCGGGCAAACGGCGCGCGCTCTCCGAGGCGCAATACCCGGAACGCCCGCCCGAAGCCCATGACGCCAACTACAAGGGCCGTGGGCGCGCATGGGAGCGCCCCGTCCATGTGGAAGTCTTCAGCCCGGAGGGCACACGTCTTCTGGAGCAGCAGGCCGGGCTGCGGGTTTTTGGCGGCGTTTCACGCGCGGCAGCGCAAAAGTCCTTGCGGCTTGTGGCTCGCAAAAGCTATGCCGGGGGACGTGGCAAGTTTTCCTATCCTTTTTTCCCGGAGCTGGCTGACCCGGCCGCCCCGCGCCCCGTTCTTTCCTTTGACGGGCTGGTGCTCAGCAACGGCGGCCAGGACCTGGAAGACGCTCAGCTGCGCACGCCCCTGCTTTCCCGCCTGGCGGCCGAGGCCGGTTACCCCTGGGTGGCCCCGGTTGATTCCGCCGCCGTCTTCCTCAACGGCGTCTACTATGGGCACGCCTTCCTGACCACGAGGGTGGACGACAGCTTTCTGGCCGATCTTCTGGATGTGCCCAGAAAGGACATCACTGTACTGGGCGGCGGCGTGCGGGAGCTGCGTGCATCTCATAAGTATCCGCGTTTGCTGCATCTTTATGAGATAAAAACGTTTCGCGAACTTGCCCTGGACTGTGCAAACCGTCCTGCGGACGTCACGCTGCCGGCGGCTGTTGCCCGGCAAATAGATGTGGACAATCTGCTTTTCTACTACGCCATAGAAATCTATCTGGACAACCGGGACTGGCCCGACGACCAGAACAACACCAAAGTCTGGCGCTACAGCGGCGACGCGCCCCAGCCTCTGCCGGAACTGGACGGCCGCTGGCGCTATGTGCTCTACGACCTGGACGCCACCACCATGAGCCCCTGGCATGGCATGAAAAAGCCCGACAACCCCAGCCTTGCGCGGGTCATGGAAAAAAGTCCGATTTTTGCCGCCTTGCTTAAGCAGCCCCAGTTGGCGGCACAGTTTGCCAACAATATGTGTGACATGGCTTTTGCCCACTTTACTCCCGACAAGGTCCGCAAGGGTATGACGGCTCTGGAGGCCCGCAGCCAAAAAGAAGTCCGTTACGCGGCCCAATACGGCGCATACAGCCCGCCTGGCCTGTGGCAAACCATCACCACAGGTCGACAAAACATCCTGCATTTCTTTGAAAAACGTCCAGAAGCTGTGCTGCGCGAGCTGCGCGCCGCCTTCGGCTATACCGATCTCTATGCGGTGAGGGTTCAGGGTCGGGCCCGCTGCAACACTGTGGGGGGAGAAAACCCCGCGGGCTGGTATTTTGTAGAAAACTCCGTTATCATAGAACCTTTGCTGTTGCCTGGCACTGCCCTGGACCATTGGGAGGTCAATGGCCTTGTGCGCCGAGGGGCAACCCTGACGGTTTCCGCCAAAGACGCCGTGGACGGCCGCGTGCAGGTCAGGCTGGTGAGCCGGCCGGCCCCTGTGCCCTTTGTGCTGGAAGACGCCTACGACCAGGATGTCCTGTGCGGTTTTGTTCTGCATAACATCAGTGCGGCGCCGCAGCGCGCGGACGGCCTCTACCTGAGCGACAGGCTGGACAGGCCGCGTAAATTTTCTGTGAAGGATCTGGTGCTGCAGCCCGGCGAGCGCGTCCGATTTGTGGGCAAAAAACATCACCATGCCAAAGCGCTGCTGCAGCGCAACGTCAACTTCAACCCCAGGCGGGGTGAAACCGTCTATCTGCGCGACGGATCCGGAAACATCCTTTCCTCCGTTCGCGTGCGGTAACGCGCCCACTCCGCTCCGGGCCCGCCCTGGTGCCCCATGACCGAAGAAATCCGCCAGATCCTGCTTCTGCTGTCACAACAGGAGAGCCTCGGCCTTGTTTCCCTGGCCACCACCCTGGCCGTAGCCCTGGGCTGCGGTCTGGCCATCTATCTGCTCTACAAATACTTTTACCGCGGCGTGGTCTACAGCGAAAATTTCGGCGTCCTGCTTTTGCTGGTCAGCGGCGTCACGGCCTTTATTATTATTACTATCGGCACCAACTTTGTGCTTTCGCTGGGCATGGTGGGCGCGCTCTCCATTGTCCGCTTCCGCGCGCCGGTCAAGGATCCCCTGGATGTGGGCTTTCTGTATTGGAGCATCGCCGCCGGGCTCACCGCCGGGGCGCGGCTGTACACGGTGGCCATCTTCGGCACGGCAGTGCTGGGGCTGGTCTACATCCTCATGAATTACGCGCGCAAGGAAAAGCGCGTTTTCCTGCTCATCCTGCGCTACGCCACCGAGGTCGATGCGGCTGTCGCCGCCCTGCTCACGCCCCTCAAGGGCAAGCTGAAAAACAAAAGCTGCCGCAACGGGCTGACGGAACTGACCCTGGAAGTCCGGCTCAAAAACAGCCGGACCGTCTTTCTGGAAACCCTGGCCGCCGCCCCTGGCGTGGAAACCGCCACATTGGTGGAGTACAACGGCGATTACGTTTAACTGCAGCCGTGCTCCATGAGGCAGAATCGGGCCATGACGTATTTGGAGATGGCCAACTGGTTGAACTCCATGCCCGCGAACAAACCGGCCACCACGCTGGGCAGAAAACCGTCGCACTTCAGTTCCAGAATGACCAGCCCGTCCGTCTGCACGGGCAAAGAAAACGCAGCGCCGGGCCGGGCGGCCCGCAGGTTGCTGTCAAACGTCACACGCACATTGCCCGGCGTATAGCTGAAAGCCTCGCGGTCGTAGTCCACCCGCACCACCGGCCGCAGCCAGGACCGCAGCCAGGCGGCGTACAGCGCCCGCCACACCGGCGCATCCTCCCCGGCAGCACAGGCGCAATCTCCCCGATTCAGCCGTTCAAACTGCGCCGCATTGAGCCAGGTCTGCTCCTTGCGGGAAAGATCGCCGCACTTGTGCTTGCGCTCCAGCCGCGCCTGCGCCGTGGCGCCGTTGTACCAGCGTACCCGCCATTTGTCCCGCACCAGCGCCCCGCACTGCTTCTGCCGCAGGGCCGTGTCGTAGATATCGTCAAAATACAGGCTGCTGATGTGGTAGGGGCCGTCCTGCGAATACGCGTCCGGACGCAGCAGCCAGGCCACCCTTTGCCGCAGCACGGCCGCGTCGGACGGAGTAAGGTAGTATTTGCGCTCTTGGCGAAAGCCAAGCTGCGCGGCGGGCGCGTGCCGGGGCAGGGGCGACGGGAAGGACATTTTTTTATGTTACATTTTGATGTCAAGCGAGTAAAGCGCGCCGCACCTGACCACAAGCCATATTGACCGCCCGCTGTCACACAGGGTAGGTTGCGCCATGTCCAGTGCCATTCAGAAAGGCCATGGCAGTCTGCTCCTGGCCGTATGCGCTTCCCTTTTTTGTATGCCCTTTATGATGGCAGGGGTTAACGCCGTACTGCCGCCTCTGGGCCTCAGTCTGCACGCCAGCGCGCGCGAACTGGGCCTCATGGGGGCCTTTTACGCCATGGGGCTTGCCGTATTTCAGCTGGCGGGCGGCAGCCTGGGCGATATCTGGGGCTACCGCCGCGTTTTCCTCTGGGGCGTGGGCATTTTTGCCGCCACCGGCGCTTTGCTCGGCTTTGTGAACTCTGTGCCCGCTTTCCTGGCCCTGCGTTTTGTGCAGGGCGTGGGCGGGGCCATGTTCAACGCCTGCGGCCTGGCCCTGTTGGCCTCGGCCGCGCCCGAAGGCAAACGCGCCTCCTACCTGGGCTACAGCGGTTCGGCCGTTTACGCCGGCATTGCCTGCGGCCCGCCCCTGGCCGGACTTGTGGCCGGCAATCTGAGCTGGCGCTGGCTGTTCTGGGGCAATGCCCTGGCCTGTGTGGGCGTGTTCCTGCTTATGCGCTGCGCCGTGCGCCTGGACTGGAGCCCCGCCAAAGACAAGTCCTTTGATTGGAAAGGCTGCAGCGTCTATGCCGCGGCCATGACCGCCCTGACCTTCGGCTCTTCCGAGCTGGCCGACGCCCCGGCCCTGGCCGGGGGCCTGCTGGCGGGCTTCGTCCTTTTGCTGGCCCTGTTCTGCCGTATGGAGCTCCACAGTCCCCATCCCCTGTTGGACCTGCGTCTTTTGGCCCGCAACAGGGTCTTTGCCCTTTCCTCCCTGGCGGCCTTCATCAACTACAGCTCGTTTTTCGGGGTCATGTTTTTTTTCAGCCTCTATCTGCAGCTGGGCCGGGGCTGCAGTGTAGAGCAAGCCGGGCTTTTTTTGGCCGCGCAGTCCCTTATCCAGGCCCTGACCACCCCCTTGGCCGCCCGGCTCTGCGCCGCCTTTCCTCCGGGCCGGGTCAGCGCTGTGGGCGTGGCCCTCTGCGGTCTGGGCCTGCTGGTCTGCGGCTTCCTGCGGCTGGATTCGCCCTACTGGCTGCTGTTTGCGGCTATGGGCCTGCTGGGTTCGGGCATCAGCCTTTTTGCCCTGCCCAATACCACCATCATTCTGGAAAGCGCAGGCCGGGACCATGTGGGGCAGGCCTCAGGCCTCACCGGCGCGGTGCGCACGGGCGGGCAGCTCATCAACATGGCCTGCATCACCCTGACGTTGGGCTTTTTTCTGGGCGACCAGCCCGCCGGTCCTGAAAATATTGACGCCTTCATGGCCGCCATGCGGCTGGACCTGACCATCTTCGGTCTGCTTAACCTTCTGGCCGTGGGCTGCGTTCTGGCCCGCAACCGCAGTTAGCGCATATTTCCTTTACGTGTGTTGCCTCAGGGCGCGTTCCACGCGAGGCTGCCGCAGCCCCGCGCCAGGAAAATTCCTCAGGCTTTTTCTTTGTGCCGCCGCTTGCGGCGTTCTTTTTCTTCAAGCAGAGCACGCTGCTTGTCAAAAGGCACTCAGCCGCAGCTCATGCGGTCTACCTGCAGCCAGCCTTTCCGCAAGGCCAGAATATACAAAGCCGCAACACCGCCGAAAACCAGCAGCAACACCAGCAAATCCGCCATATATCCTCCCTGGAGCTTTTTTTGTTTTGCACTCGCTCCGGCAACTGCACGGACAGGCGTCCACCGTAACGATACAATCGGTTATTATTAATAATAATTCCAAGTAAACCTAAAAGCAATGGCCTCAGGCCCTAAACTTGGACGATACGCCGCCGAAGATACGGGCAGAGGCAAACGCGTTTACGGCGGAAAAATCTTCCCCTGGCGCGCGTGCACGCTTTTTGCATTGTTTTTGGCAAACCGCGCCGTGCCGACGGCATGCGCGGCACATCGTGCGGGGAGGCGCCTATGGCCATCAGCATTTCCGGTTCCAACGCCATTTCCGGCCTGAGCGGCATGGATACTGATTTTGACGAGGTTCTCGCCAAACTGAAAGAGGTGGAATCCACCCAGCTCAACCGTCTGGAGGCCTGGAAGGACGACTGGAACCTGCGCTACGAGGCCTTTGGCGAAATCATCGGGCAGGTGCAGACCGCTCAGAATGTGCTCTCCAATCTGGCCAATAAAAATAATTTCGTCAGCAAAAACGTTACCAGCAGTGATGAAAATGTCGTCACCGCCGTGGCCAGCGCCTCGGCGCAGGACGTGCAGCACAACATCACGGTAAACCAGATGGCCAGCAACGCCGTCTGGGCCAATATGCACATCTACGATTCCAAAACGGAAATCATCAATACTTCCGGGGAAACCCAGACGTTTTCCTACACTTATGCGGGGACCACACACACCCTGGAAATAGCCCCCAAAACCACCCTGGAATCTTTCGCCAGCCTCATTAACGGCGATGTCGACAACCCCGGCGTCAAGGTCAGCCTGGTGCAGACCGGTTCCGGCTATGTGTTTCAGATGGCCGGCACGAGCACGGGCGAAGCCAACGACCTGGTCATCAACGACGCCGACCTGGTGGGCATGACCTCTGCCGGCGCGACCTCCTCCTGGCAGACCAACGGACTGCTGGCCCTGAACAAAACCATTACCGACCCCAACCAGTATGCCTATGATCTGCTTACGGAGGACGGCAACTGGTTTACGGTCAGCATCACCGGCGACAAAACCAATGAAGATCTGGTCAATCAGATCAACGCCCAGACCGGCCGCAGCGTAGCCAGTCTGGACCAGGACGGCAACCTGCAGTTTCAGGATGTCAAGGCCGTATACCGGCGCGATACTGAAGCGCAGGCAAGCCGCACCTCCGGCAGCACCACCCTGGGCATCGGTTCCAACCTCAAAGCCACGCTGAGCGCGGATACTACGGTCAGCTTCACGGTCAACGACGGCGCGGTGAGCAGCACCCACACGTTGGAACTCAAGGCCGGCGCTACCATGAAGGAAGCCCTGCTGCAGATTGCCCAGGCTGCGGGCAGCAGCAGCGCTGAGATGACCCTCAACAGCGCCGGCGGCTGGGAGATGAAGATCGCCAACGTCAGCGACCTTACTTTCAGCGCCGATGTGGGCATTACCCACAGTGAAACGACCGCCAACCTTGGGACGCGGCAGGACGACGCCAGTGAACTCTCGGCCAGCGTCAAGCTGACCTTCGACAAGGACATGCTGAGCCAGAAGCTGGGCGGCGACAGCGCCGACGGCAGCGACTACGAATATACCATTATCAAAACCGACGGCACTACGCAAAAGGTTACCATAGCCAACACGGCAACATACGACGATCTGCTGACGCAACTGGGCGGCACAACGTCCACCGACAGTGACGGCAACACCGTTGTCACCCTGGACGACACGGAGAATTTTTATCTCAGCAGCGGATTGGGCGGGGGCCTGGACGGCCTTGCCGTCAGCGTCCAGGCCACAACGCGGCTGACCGGCATGGACGGCAGCGCCACCATAGACGCCACGCAGCCGGAGCTGAGCTATTCCATTACCCTTAACGGTGGCGAAACCGTGACCGTGGACGGCATCGCCAGCGGATCCAGCATCAAAGACATTTACGAAAAAATTGCCGCAGCGCTGGACGGCACCGGCGCCACGGCCACCCTGGTGGACGCTGAGGGTAATGCCTGGGACGGCACGGACGCCACCGGTTCCTACTACCTCCAGGTCGGCAATGTCCAAAGCGTCAGCGGCCCCGGCATCAGCGGTCAGGTGGCTTCCTCTTCGGTCTGGAACATCCAGCGCGCCGCCAACGCCCGCTATACCGTGGACAACTGGCCCATGGAGATGGAGTCCGCCAGCAACAGCGTGAGCGACGTCATTGAGGGCGTGGTTTTCAGCATTCAGGATACGGGTACGGCCCGCATCAGCGTGAGCACGGACATTGCCTCGGTGGAGGAATCCATCCAGACTTTTCTGGACGCGGTAAACTCCGTTTTGCTGACCATCCAGGATTATACGAAGTACGATGAAACCAAGGAAACCACCTCCAGTGATCCCGACGATATAGGCAACGACAACTACAGCGCTTCACAGCTTACTTCCGAAAAAGGCGGTTTGCTGCAGGGCAACTACGGCGTGCAGCTTTTCGCCTCGCGCTTTTCCGGCCTTCTGGGCAGCTCTCCGCCAGGTTTCCAAAGCCGCACCAGCGCCACAGACCTGCTTTCGGGCGACGTGCTGGCCAACCTGGCCAACATGGGCATCAAGACCGACACCGACGAAAACAGCGATACTTACGGCCTGCTGGTCATAGCGCCCGAATCCAGCCTCGCTGCCCTGCAGCAGCTGGACCAGGAAAACTATGAGGACATGATCAACAACAACCTGGAAGCCGTGGTGGATTTTTTCTGCTCCAGCGGCACCGGGGCCAGCTCGTCCGCAGACTTTCGTTACAACAGCCATGTGGCCGGCATCACCAAGGGCGGCACGTATGACGTCAGCTATTCCGTGGATGCGGACGGCAATATAGAGCACGTCTATGTGGGCGGGGTGGAGGCCACCCGCGATACCAGCCAGCCCGGCTATTACTACAGTGTGGCCAGCGGTGACGCGCGCGGTCTTTCGTTGAGCATCGATGACCTCAGCGAAGGCGCCCACTCAGGGCAGATCCGCATCAAGGAAGGCCTGATCCCCACTGTCAACAGTTTTCTGAAAAGCGAACTGACCTACAACGACGTCAATGTCAGCGCCAATGCCACGGATGATCAGATCGCCGACGCGATATATCTCAAATCACAAAACGGCGCGCTGATGGTTTTGCAGGTAAACTACAAAACCATCATGGAAAATATTGAAGACAAAATTTCAAAAGAGCAGGACAGGCTTGAACTTTGGGAGTCTCGGCAAAAAACCTATTTTGCCAATCTTGAAACCCTGCTCAAGCAATACAGCACCATGCAAGATCAGCTGGAAACCCAGCTCAAGCAACTCTCCAGCAGCAGTGATTAGCAGCCACCAACCGTCGCCCCCAGGGGCTTGAGGATGAGACTATGAACAAAGCGGCGCAAGCCTATTTTCAAACCAATGTGGCCACCACCGACCAAGGGCAGCTTCTGCTCATGCTCTACGACGGCGCTCTCAAATACTTGCATCAGGCCCGTGACAAAATGCTGGCCAACGATTTTGCCGCCAAGGGCATGCTCATCTCTCGCGTCATTGACATCGTCAACGAGCTGGCCGCCTCCCTGAATATGGACAAGGGCGGCAGTCTTGCCGTGAACCTCAATAACCTCTATCTGCTCTGTACGGCCCGCCTGCTGCGCGCCAACCTCAAAATGGATCTGGAATCCCTGGACAGCGTGGAGCATATCCTTTCCGGCCTGCGCGACGCCTACGCCCAGATCATTGAAACCCCCGAGGCCAGACGGGCCGCCTCAGACATCGCCAGCCGCCTGCAGCCCCAGGGCGCGACCCTGCGCACGGCCCAGCCCATCCTGCCGCCCCGGTCCATAGGCGTGCCCAGTGCCCAGGCCCGCGCCGTCTATGGCCGCACGGCCGCCGCGGCCGGGGAAGAACCGCCGCAGGCCCGCGTCCAGGCCTTTACCCCTGCCCCCGAGCGGCCGGGCCGCCTGCCCGGAGCCTACGGCAAACTGCAAGGCGAGCGCTGAGCCGAAGCCGTTTGGTTTTGCGTACCTTCTTAAACGGGTAACGGCGCCCATTTTGGCGCTTGGCAGTGCAATGAACAGCACTGCCGCCTTGGCCCCGCCACCGGCGTTCTGTGTTGGCCCGCCGGTGACGGGCCAGGCTGCGTCAGCGCCTTTGCGCGGCTTGTGGCCCTGCGCCGCAAACGCTACACTGCGGCAAAAGCCTTTGATAAGGCAGGAATCTCCATGCCGCAGCGCCGTTTTTTCTCGCCGGGGCGGGCCGGTCTGCCCCCTGCCCTGATGTTTCAGGGCACCTGTTCCAATGCGGGCAAAAGCCTGCTCACAGCGGGCCTGTGCCGTCTGCTGGCCCGGCAGGGCTTGCGGGTAGCCCCCTTCAAGGCCCAGAACATGTCCCTCAATTCTTTTGTGACGGCGGAAGGGGGCGAAATGGGCCGGGCCCAGGTGCTGCAGGCCCTGGCCTGCGGCCTCGCGCCCGACGTGCGCATGAATCCCGTCCTGCTTAAGCCTACCTCGCAGATCGGCTCACAGGTGCTGGTGCTGGGGCGGCCCGTGGGGCAGATGCGCGTGGCCCAGTATCTGGAGTACAAGCCCAGGGCCTGGCGGGCTGTGTGTCGCGCCTACCGCGAGCTGGCGGCAGACCGGGACGTGCTGGTGCTGGAAGGCGCGGGCAGCCCGGCGGAAATCAATTTGCGCGCCCACGATATCGTCAATATGCGTATGGCCCGCTATGCCGGGGCGCGTGTGGCCCTGGTGGCGGATATAGACCGGGGTGGAGCTTTTGCGGCTCTGGCGGGTACCCTGGCTCTGCTCACCCGCGCGGACAGGGCGCGCGTGGCCGGGCTTATTCTCAATAAATTCCGGGGAGACGCCAGCCTGCTCACCCCGGCCCTCACGGCCATCAGCCGCCGCACGGGCAAGCCCTTTTGGGGCGTTGTGCCCATGCTGGAGGACCTGCGCCTGCCGGAGGAAGATTCCGTAAGTTTCAAGGCCGGGCTTACGCCCGGACTGCACGCGGGCGCGGGCGGGGAGGCGGCCGGGGGGCTGCTGGACGTGCTGGTCGTGGACCTGCCGCACATCAGCAACGCCACCGACCTGGACGCCCTGCGCAACGAGCCGGGCGTGCGCTTGCGGGTAGCCCGACGGGCCGAGGACTGGGGTGCGCCTGAAGTCGTGCTCTTGCCCGGCAGCCGGAATACGGCGGCGGACGCCCGTTTTTTGCGCGCCGGCGGTCTGGCTGCGTCTGTTGTGGCTTTTGCGGCCCGCTGCCTGCGCACCGGGCGCGGGGCCCTGGTGGGCGTGTGCGGTGGCCTGCAACTGCTGGGGGCGGAAATTCTGGATCCGCTGGCCCTGGAAGAAGGCGGGCGGGAGGCAGGGCTCAATCTGCTGCCCCTGCGCACCACGCTGCAGGCGGCCAAGCAACTGCGCCGGACCACGGGCACGGCCCTGGCGGCGTTGACGGACGGCGAGGCGGACGCGGCCGTGACCGGTTACGAGATCCACCACGGCAGCACAGAAGTTGTGACCAGGGTGGCGCGTCTGCCCGCAGCGGGAGAGCCTACGGTGCTGTTGCGGGACGCGGCTGGCGCGGCCCTGGGCTGGGGCCTGTGCGACGCCGCGGGCCGCGCGCGGGTCTGGGGCAGCTATCTGCACGGCCTGTTTGACGCCGACGTTTTTCGGCACGCCTTTCTGGCTGCCCGGCGGGCAGAGGCCGGCCTGCCTCCGGCCCCTCAGGCCGCCTACGACCTGGGGCCGGAGCTGGATCGCCTGGCGGACTGTCTTGAGGCGGCTTTGGACCTGCCCGCCGTGTATGCCCAGCTACGGTTGTAAAGGGGCTGTTCCTTACAGCGAGGTAGTCAGATCCTTGCCCAGCGCCTTGTTGAGAATAAACAGGGGCGCCAGTACGGAAACGATGAGGATGGCCCCGTAGGCCGAAGCCGGGCCAAAGTCACCGCTGCCGATATACTGAAAGACCTGTACGGTCATGGTGCTCCACGGTCCGTAATAGAGCACGATGGTGGAGCTCAGTTCCGCCAGGGTTGTCACCCACATGATGATGGCCCCGGCCGCCACGCCGGGCAGCATGGCGGGCACCACCACCTTGAGAAAGGTCCGCAGAGGGGGCACGCCCAGGCTGATGGAGGCCTCTTCTACCGAAACCTCGATCTGTCGCAGCAGGGCGGAAGTGGTTTTGACGGAAAAGGGCGTTTTGCGGATGAAGTAGGCCAGCACAATGATCATCCAGGTGCCGGTGAGCACCACAGGGCCCGTATTGTAGGTGGCCGCCAGGGCGATGCCCATCACGGATCCGGCAATGACCAGGGGCAGCATCATGGCCAGGTCCAGAGCATAGCCGATGACCCCGCCCTTGCGCACTACCAGGTAGCTGACGGCCAGGCCGAAAACCATGCCGATGACCGTGGCTGTGGTGGACAAAAAGAAGGAATTGAGGATGGGCCGGGGGGCGACCTTCAGGGCGATGAGCAGGTTGTCCAGCGTAAACTGGCCGTAGTAGAGGACCGGTCCGTTGGTTTTGGTCACAGCCGCCACCATGACCATGACAAAGGGCGCCAGGGAAATAAAGACGACAAGGGCGCAAAAGCCCCAGGCCAGCGCCCTGCCCAGGGGGGGCAGGGTTTTGATTTCCGGCGGGCGCAGCGCGGACATGGCGTAATTTTTTCGTTCCACCCACAGCTTCTGCAGCACGGTGAGGGCCAGGGTAACCACCACCAGCACGGTGCTCAGCGTGCCCGCCATGGAAGGGTTGCCGCCCATTTCGCTGACAAACTCGCTGTAGGCCTGCTCTGCCAGCACCTTGTAGTCGTTGCCGATGATGGTTGGCACGCCGAAGTTTTCAATGGACATGCAAAAAACGATCAGCGCGCCGGAGGCTATGGCCGGCGTGACCACCGGCAGGGTTACGGTGCGGAAAACCCGCCAGGGCGAAGCGCCCAGGTTGCGGGCGGCTTCTTCCAATGAGCGATCCACGGAATTGATGGCCGCGCCCACCATGAGAAAGACAAAGGGGAAAAATTGCAGGGTAAACACCAGCACCACGCCCTGCCAGCCGTAGATGCTGGGGATGTGCAACCCCAGATCGGCAAAAAAACGGGTGATGATGCCGTTGCGGCCCAGAAGCAGCAGCCAGGCTTCCGCGCCGATAAAGGTGGGCAGAATGAGCGGCAGGGTGCCCAGTGTGCGCAGCGCGGTAGCGCCGGGCAGTTTGTAGCGGGTGGTAAAAAAGGCGAAGGGCACGCCGATGAGCACGCTGAAGAAGGTGGCCAGGCCGCTCATGAACAGGCTGTTCCACAGGCAGCGGCGGTAAAAGGGCGTGGTAAACACGCTCAGGTAGTTGTCCCAGGTAAAGGCCCCGGTTTCCGCGCTGAGCAGGCTGGCCTGAAAAATGGCGTACATGGGGTACACCACCAGCAGTACAAGCGTCAGCGCCGCCAGCAGAAAAATCAGGTTCCAGACGGAAAAAAGTTTGCGCAGGGCCATCAGCCTTCCACCCTGACCGGGCTGGTCGGCGCGAAGCAGAGCCGAATTTTGTCGCCTGGTTGTTTGGTTTCACCGCCGCGCAGGGCGGGCACGTCCACTCGCAGCACCGTGCCCAGCGCCGCCACATGGCAGACCAGGGTGGCCCCCAGAAACATGACGTCGCGCACCCGCCCGGTAAAGGCATTGGGCGCTGCGGCGTCGGGGGCGATTTCGCGCAGCCAGTCCGGGCGCAGCATCAGGTGCACGGGTTCGCTCAGGCCGGGGTCGTCCATAACGACGTCAAACTCCGTCTCGTCGCACAGCATTCTGGCCGTGCGGCGCGGCGCATCCCAGTCCAGAGGGCGCATTTCCAGCATATTGCAGGCGCCCATGAATTCCGCCGTAAACCTGTTGACGGGCGAGAAATAGATGCCCCGCGGGCTGTCCACCTGCTGCAGCTTGCCGTTGTAAAAAATGGCTATCCTGTCGGACACGGCCATGGCTTCTTCCTGGTCGTGGGTCACATAGATGGTGGTGATGCCGAGGCTCTGCTGTATCTGGCGGATTTCTTCGCGCATGGTCACGCGCAGTTTGGCGTCCAGGTTGGACAGGGGCTCGTCCATGAGCAGCACGTCGGGGCGGATGACCAAGGCGCGGGCCAGGGCCACGCGCTGCTGCTGCCCGCCTGAGAGCTGGCGGGGGTAGCGGTCACGCAGGTTGAGAAGCTGCACGGCCTCCAGAATTTCCTCAACCCGGCTGCGTATGGTCGTGTGGGGAAGCCTGCGCGCCGCCATACCGTAGGCCACATTGTCAAAAACCGTCATGTGCGGGAACAGAGCGTAGTTCTGAAAGACCATACCCGTGTTGCGCAGGTGTGCGGGAGCGTTCAGGATGGATGTGCCGTCAAAGCGGATGTCGCCGCTGTCGGGGTCGTTAAAGCCGGCTATCATCCGCAGCAGGGTGGTTTTGCCGCAGCCGCTGGGGCCCAGAAGGGTAAAAAATTCGCCGTCGCCGATCTTCAGGTTTACCTTGTCGACCACCCGCAGCTGGCCGAACTGTTTAACAACATCCACTAACTCAATGTGCACTGGCGTATCCTTCTTGAACGTCCTCAAGGGCCGCGCTGAGGTGGTATCAGCAGAACGGTCGTACTCCAGACGCATCCCGGGCGCGGCCTGCGCCGCACCCGGGAAAATACGCCTACGGCTTTTGCAGAACCTGTTTTTTCCACCAGCCCAGGAGCTGTTTTTGCAGCGCGTTGGCCTCGGCGGGGTCAAAGCTCTGCAGCAGCGTGATGTTTTGCAGTGTGGGCATGCCCGCCACGGCAACGGCGTCGGGCCGGGCGGGGCGGCGGAAGTATTTCTGGAAGATGCCGTCCACCACAGGCTGGGAGAGCAGATAGTCCACCAGGGCTTTGGCCTCCTGCGGGTGTTTGCAGCCGGCAATGACGGCCGCGCCTTCAGGGGCGGCGATGACGCCGTCGGCGGGGTAGATGACGCGCACGTCCTGCGCGCCGCCGGCCACATAGCGGTGGGCGGCGTATTCCATAGTTATGGCCAGGGGAAATTCCCCTTCGGCGGTGCCCTTGTATACGAGGCTGGAGCTGTCCAGAATTTTAACGTTATTGAGCAGTTGCTTCAGCCCGTCCCAGCCGTAGAGTTTGTATATGCCGTAGACCTGCGCGTAGGCCGAGCCGGATTTCAGGGGGTTGGCCATGACCACCTTGTCTTTCCATTTGGGGTCCAGCAGATCCTTCCAGGTTTTGGGCATGTCTGCGGTCGGCACCAGCCGGGTGTTGGCCATGATGATCATCAGGTGCATGTTGGCGGCGGTCCAGCGGTGGTCTTTTTCCACAAAGGCCGGGGGCAGCACGGCGGCTTCGGGCGAAGCGTAAGGCATGAAGTCGGCCTTGGCGTTATCCAGTACGGCCACGTCGCCGCTCCAGAACACATCGCAAAGGGGGTTGGCCCTTTCTGCGGCGATACGCTTCATGGCTTCGCCGGTGCCCATGCGCACCACGGTGAGCTTGATGCCGGTTTTCTTTTCAAAATCCAGCGAGATGGCGTCCAGCATGTCGGGCTGGTTGGAGGAGTAGAGGACTACTTCCCTAGCTACGGCCGCAGTGGCCAGGCAGAGCGTCAAGGCCACCAGAACAAGCAGGGAACAAAGTTTTTTACTGCAAGCGTTCATGCAATCCCCCCCGGCAATGGGTCATAAAAAAGGAACAGGCATCTGACAATAATAACAAAATACGCTTCAAAAATCTTAAGGTCAAGGTTTGCGGGGCGTATAGCTGAGCTCCCTGGCCGTGCTGTTGCCTGAGCTTTGCGGCATGTGTCCGTTTTTAAGCGTGCGCCCGCCCGCCATGACCGCGCCTGCCGCACGATGCGGGGACGCCCGGCACAGCTCTGCGCGGGAGATTTTTGCGGCACGGGGGACGGTTGCAGGCAAAAGTCCCCCATGCCGTAAAAGTGTTTTATCCCCCCAGGCCGTGGGGATTGAGGGCGATGCGGTTGCGCTCCACGGCCACGGCCAGTTCCGGCAGCAGGTCGTGGAGCGCGTTCATGTCGCTGGCGCGGGCGGCGCGTTCCACGCAACGGGCCATGCGGGCCAATACGCGGAAGCCGAAGGCGTCCGATTCTGCGGCAATGCGGGCGGCGGCTTCGCCCACCACGGGGCAGCGCCGGTTGCGGTAGCCTTCCTGCGCGTCTTCCATGGCGGCGTCCAGGCGCTCCACCAGACGGATCAGCGTGGCGTCTTCCTTGGGCGGGGCGGAGAAAGGCGTTGCTTGGGGCGTTGAAGTTGCCAGGGATTGCTGCGCAGGCGGCGCGTCCCGCTCTGGAGCCTGCGGTGGGGCTTGCGTGCGAGCGGCTGGCCTGGAAGAAGGCGCGGCGGACTGCGCCGCAGCCCCTGACACGGCTGCAGAAGGCTGCATTTTCGCAGAAGGCGCGGCCCCGGCGATGAAATTGACGATGGAGGTCTGCTGGCCATTGGCGGCGTTGGCGGCTGTGGAGTGCGCCGCTGCAGCCGGAGCCGCCGTGGGGGGGGGGACGGCCAGGGGGTCTGCAGGCGGAGCGGCGTGGTCGCTCAGGCCGCCCAGAAGTTTCAGGATGAGCCTGCCTGCGGCGGTGCGGGGCATGTCTCGCGGCGGCACGGTCTGGGGGGGCTGTTCCGGCAGGCCCGTGAGGGTCAGGGGGGTGGGCTGCCCGGCTGTTGGCGGCACGGCGGGTGTGGATTTGGGGACGGGCCACGGGGTAGAGGTCACGCGCACAGTCTGCCGCGGTGCAGCGGGCTGGGGGGAAGTGCCGGTCTGCCGGGACGTTGCCGCAGGCCGCGCGTCTGCCTCTGCAGCGGAGGCGGCGGGCTTTGAGGTCATGGGCATGGGCTCGCCCACCCATTCGCCGGCGGTGGCAATGCTGGGGCTCACATAGCGCCGGTGGTCCTGTGCGGACGACGCGGGCTGTGGGTTTGCAGCGGCTGTCGCGCGTGGTGGGGCGTCCACAGCCTTGGGCGCGGCAGCCGGAGAGCGGGCCGGGTTCACGGGCGTGCCCACAGGCATGGGTTCGCCCACCCATTCGTCGGCCAGGTCGTAGTTTGCCCAGCCTGCCGGGCCAGGCATGGCTTGGGCGGCGTTGGGCGGGACAAAGCCGGCCTGGGGTGCGGACGGGGCGGAATCCGACGGGTCTGCAGCGGCCTTAAAAGGCGCGGTGGCCTCAGAAGAAGGCGCGGGCGTTGCCGCCTTTGGCAGGGGCTCCTCCGGCTGCGCGGGCAAAGAGGGGGCCGGCTTGGTCTGGGGGGCGACGTCCGTGGCCTGTCCGGCGGGGATGTCGGTGGACGCCGGGACGGGGGTTGGCCCGGACGGCGCGGCATCGGCTGTGCCCACCGGGGTGAGTACGGCCTCGCCGGGCCGCTGCGCCAGCAGCGCGCCTGCCGCAGCGGCGGAAACTGTGGGTTCCTCCCACTGGGGGCCGCCCAGCCCGGCGGCAACCAGAAATTCGTCCTGCGGCGCGGCTTCTTCCGGCAAGCGCGCTTCCGGCCCGGCCTCCTCCGGCGCAAAGGTTGGCGGTGAAGCGGCGTCGGTTGCGGTCGGGCTCTCCGCAATGACGGCTGCGTCCGCCGGCGTATCAGGCTTGTGCGCAGGGTCGGTCATGGCCGCCGTTGCGGCGTCCGGCGCGGGGCCATCCGTCGCGGCCGCCATGTTGTCCATGTCCGGCTGGTTCGCCAGAACAACAGCGGGCGCAGACAAGGGCGCGGCTTCCAGGGGTGACGCCGCCGCTTCCGGCGGTACGGGGGCTTCCGGGCGGTCGTCCGCGTTGTCCGTCGTCTGCGCCGGGGATGCGGCGTTCTCCTGCGATGTTCTGGCCGTGCGGGCAGCGACCTGTTCCTGCCCCAAAGCAGGGACTGTCGCCACAAGTGCGGCAGGCGCGGCTTTGGGGGCGGCGCCAAAGGGATCTGGCCCGAACAGATCGGGCAGCGGACTGTCTGCCGTCGCCTGGGCTGCTTCCGGCGCAGGCGCTTCTTCGGCTGGCGGCGCGAGGTGCTCCGGATCCGTTGCGTACCGTGCCGCACGAGCGGCGTCCACTGTTTCCGCCGCCTGCGGGTTGGCTGGGGCGAGCGTGGGGGATGCTTCCGCCCGCGGGGAGGCCTCTGCGTCAGGTACGGCCGGGATTGCCGCGGGGGTCAAGGCCGCGCCCTGTTGCGGCGGGTTCAGAACCGGGTCTGGCCCCTCAGAGCCGCTGTGTGTGGGAATGACGACGGGGGGCGTTGCGTCTGTCTGCGTCACCTCCGGTTCCGGCTGTGGGCCGAAAAGGTCCGGCAAGGGGGCAGCTGTGCCGTGGGCGGGAGGGGCGGCGTCTTCGCGGGGCGCGTCTTGGTGCGGCGTGTCTTGGGGAAGCGCGTCGGGCCTTGGCTGCAGGCCGGCTTCGTCCAGAACCTCGCGCAGCGTGGCGGTAAAGGCGGCGGCGTCCAGAGGCGCCAGCAGGGCGTGGGTGTACCCCGTTTCCGCCAAAGCGTCCCAGTGGCGTTGGTTGGGCGTTACGGCCAGGGCCTTGAACACGGGCAGGCCTGCGCGGCGGGCTTCAGCCTCAAAGCGCCCCAGCAGATCGGCCTGAGCCGGACCGTATTGCGGGCGCAGGGCCGTGAGCAGTACGGCGGGGGTGGCGGCATTGCGGCGCAAAGCCTCTTCCAGATCCGGGGCCGCCAGGCAAAGGCAGCCCTGTTCCCGGCACAGACTGGTCAGAGATTCCTGCTCTTCGGCGTCCGCGCCCACTACTGCCACTGTGGGGGTGGGCGCAGGGGCCTCCTCTTCTTCCTCCGCTTCCAGGGGCGTGAGGCGCAGGGTAAAGGCAATGGACGCGCCCTGCGGCCCGCTGTCCACAGTAAGGTAACCGTTGCAGACGCCGGCCAGCTCCCAGGCGCGGAGCAGGGCTTGGCCCGAACGGCTGCGCGGCGGCAGGCCCGCGCCCGTATCTGTAACGGTAAAGAGCAGGTGGCCGGGGTCCGCGCTTTCGGGCACGCGCCGCACGGTCAGGTGTACGGCCCCGTGGGCCGTGGCGCGTACGGCGCTTTCCAGCAGGCCGTCCAGCACCTGGCGCAGGGCTTGGCCCGGTCCTTCATACATATGTCCCAAAAGGGGCGGCAAATACCACGCCAGGCCTATGCCCGCGTTTTCCGCCGCCACGGATACGGCGTCGTGGGCTTCGCGCACCAGGTGCTGCAGGTTGAAGGCTGTACGGGCCGGCGGGCCGGCGGGGGCCTGGGCAAGCGCGCCGGGATTGTCCAGGACGCGCGCCAGTTCGTCGGCGGCGCTGCGCAGATTCTCTGCGTGTTGGCGCACGGCCGGCGGCAGTGCGCAGCCCAGCAGGGCCGTGCCCTCCCGCAAGATTTTTTCCAGCGGCGGGCGCAGGGCTTCTCTGTGCGCCGCCGTTGCCACGTCGGCGGAACGCGTGGGCGTAGGGGCTGCGGGCATGGGGGCTGCGGACGGAGACCAGTCCGAGCCGTCGGGCAGGCCGGAAAGGTCCGACAGCGCATCGCCAGACGCGGGCTCCAGGCTGGGGAGCAGACGCAGATTGGGGTCATCCAGGGGCTGGTCCAGGGTGATGACATCCGGGTTTCCGGAGGCGGCGGATGCCGTCTGGCCGGGCTGAACGGGATCTGTCGCCAAAGCCAGCAGGGGGTCGGCTGCGGGTGCGGCGGCCTTTGTCTGCGCGGCGGCCATGTCTCTGGGCTGGCCCGTGCCCGCGATGAGCAGGGCGCTCAAGGCCGTGCCCCAGAGCGGGGCCGCGGCCAGCAGCCCGGCCGCGTAGCCTTGGTCCAGCCCCAGAATGCTGGCGGCCACGAACAGCGGCGGCACCAGGCAGCCCAGCAGAAAGCGCCGCGCCCCGCCCAGGCCCATAAGCGCCCCGGCCAGGGCCGTGGGCACAAACAGCAGGGCGCCTGCGGGCCAGAGCGCCAGGTAGCGGATCAGCCAGCCGTAGCCGGGCAGCAGCGGCAGCAGGGCCAAGGCCGCGCCGGGCAGGGAAAGCAGCAGAAACTGTACGTCCAGGGCGCGGGAGCGGCCGCGGGTGCGCAGCAGGTGCCGTCCCACATGGGGCAGCAGCATGAGGGCCAGGCCCGGCGAAAGTACGGCGGCTGCCTCAGCCGGGGTTATGCGGCCTTCGCCGTAGGCGGGCATGCCCAGTACGGCCTGGAGCAGGGCCATGCCCACATACAGGGCCGTCCAGGCGCGCCACTGGCCTTTTTCTGAAAGGCCGCGCAGCAGGCAAAGCAGCAGCACTACGCCCAGAGCCAGCACGGCCGCCGTGCCCGCCAGGCTGTCCCAGTTGCTGGCGGCGTCCTGCGGGGTGCGGAGCGTGGGCGCAAACCACGGCCCCGGCAGGCCGTCCAGGCGCAGGAAGCAGGTCCGGGGCTGGTCGGCGGCTTCGGGCAAAAGCAGCACATTGCGCTGGCTGGGCCTGGTTTCGCGCCAGGCGGCGGCCTGGGTCAGGGGGTCGGTGTACGGCGCGTAGAGCACGGGGTCTGCCGGTACGGCGGGGCCCAGGTCCAGCAGCAGGGTGGGCGGGCGCAGCCCTTGCGGCAAGGGGGCAAGGGTAAAGCGTAACCAGAGCACGCCCGTGGTTCGGGGCAGGGCCTGGAGCGTCAGGGGCCGGAAGGCGGCGTTGTTGGCCGGGGCCGCCACTTCATCTACGTCCATGCTGCCCGTGGGGTCCAGAAATGCTTCAAGATAGGGCAGCAGGCCCATGTGGGGCGCGGCGGGCGTGGGCGGTATGGGCCCCGCGGTCACGCGGCAGGGCAGGACGCAGAGGCAGAGCAGGCAAAGCAGCAGAACGCCGACCTGCCGGAGTTTCGTCTTCCGGGCCGTGTCAAGGGCGGCAGGCGCGCAGGGGGAGGCTGCTGCAGGGCGGGGGTACGGGATGACGGTAGTGTGGATGACGCCGGATCCGCGCCGGGACGGGGTCTGCCCGGGAGAACGGCCCGGGCCGGGAAAAAATGCAGTCATGGGTGCTCCGCCTGTATCTTTGCCAAGGGCGCTTACTGCAATTGCCGGATGAGATCGGCCACCGCCTTGCCGTCAGGAGCGTGCGCCGCGGGGTTGACCGCCAGCAGGCGCTGCCAGGCTTTGAGCGCTTCATTTTTGCGCTTGAGGTCGTAGTAGAGGACCACGCCCTCGTTGAACATGGCGTTTTCATGACGCGGATTAACGGTGGAGGCGCGGCGGAAGTCGGCCACGGCCTTTTCAAATTCTCCCAGTTCCCGGTGCATGATGCCCAGGTCGGTGAGCACGTCGGGGTCGTCCGGAGCTAGAGCCAGGGACCGCTCATAGGCGGATGCGGCCTTGCGGGCCTGCCCTGTGTCAAAGTAGAGGTTGCCCAGGCTGGTCCAGAGGGCGGCCTTGTCCGGGGCGGCGAGCACGGCTTTTTCCAACTCCGCGATTTTGGCGGCGAGCTCCGGCGGCATGGGCGGTTGGTTTTCCTGTGCGGCAGAAGGCGCGGCAGAAGGCGCTGGCGGGGCCGCGGGCGCGGCCTGTCGTCCGGGGCCGGAATCCGACGCGGGCGCAAACAGGGCAGGCGCCAGAGAGCCCACATAGAGGCCCAGCACCAGGGCCAGAGCTACGGCCAGGCCGAAGACCAAGGGGCTGACGGCGCGCTTGTGCGGCGTGCCGTCCGTTCCTGGCGCGGAGGAATCCTGCCCGGCGGCGGGGGCCTGCCTTGCGTCCGGGGTGGACTTGGGGGTGGGGGCGTCGCCCTTGTTGCTCTGTGCACTGGCCATGAAAAACCTCCTGACAGCCGACGCGCGGCCGGTTTACCTGCAAGGCAGCCTACAACCTGCGTCAGAAAGTGGCAAGTCCGCCGGGGCCGGGGCTGCTCTTACGGCTGGCGCGCCGCCCCCTTGAGGCTTCATAAAAAGGGTTGGGCGCGCGCGGAAGTTCGCGCGCTTTTCATTTGAATATTGCGGCTGTTCCGGGTATGCTGTGCGGGCTCTGCGGGCGGGTTCGGCTGTGTCGGCGGCCCGGCGCGAGCTGCGGAGGGATGGCAGAGCGGTTGATCGCGGTGGTCTTGAAAACCATTTGGGGTTTACGCCCCACGGGGGTTCAAATCCCTCTCCCTCCGCCAGAATATGGCTCCACAAAGCCCTGCAAGGCCTATCGCGCCTTGTGGGGCTTGTTTTATTATTCCCTGCTGCGTCCCGGCCAACGCCGCCCCGCCGCCCTTGGCCGCGCTGCGGAAAAGCGGTACAGTGACGCCGTGGGCAAAGCATTATCCCTCTTGCAACAGGAATATGGTGCATCCAATGGAAAAAATGAAAATCGTCCCTTTTGACTACGCCAAAGACATTTTTGCGGCCCTGCCCAAGGGCGTGTTGCTCACCACCAAGGCCGGCGACAATGTCAACAGCATGGTCATCGGCTGGGGAACCCTGGGCCTTGAGTGGCAGACCCCCATTTTTATTGCCTTTGTGCGCGAACACCGCTTTACCAGGGAGCAGCTGGACAAGAATCCGGAATTTACCGTCAACGTGCCGGTGGGTCCGTACGACAAAAAAATCATCGGCGTGTGCGGGGGCAAGTGCGGCAGGAATATGGACAAGATTCAGGCGGCCGGGCTCACGCTGGTTGCGCCGGAGGTCGTGTCCGTGCCGGCCGTCAGGGAGTTTCCGTTGACGCTGGAATGCAAGGTCGTCTACAGCCAGCAGCAGGATCTGGCCGCCCTGACTCCAAAGTTTAAGGACGCCTGCTATCCGCAGGATGTGGACGGCTCTGCCGTGGGTTCCAACCGGGACGCACATATTGCCTATTACGGCGAAATCGTCAGCGCGTACATCCTCAAGTAGATTTCTTGCGAAACGGCGAAGGACGCCTTTGAGGGCAGCGTGTTCCTGAAGGCGTCCTTTTTATTTGATGAAGACCCCCAGCACGCGGCCCACCAGCGGGGCCAGCAGTACAATGGTGTAGATGCGCACCAGGTGGTAGACCATGACTATGGGCGCTTCCTGTCCTGTGCCGCCCGAAAGAGCCACCATGGCATTGAAGCCGCCGGGGCTGGTGGCCAGATACGCGCCGCCCACGGAGAGCGCCCCGCTGCGCGCTACAACCCAGGTGCAGATAATCCCTGCCAGCATGATCATGCTGGTGGAAAGCAACATCACCGGCCAGGTGTCGCGTACCGCCTCCAGCATGCCGGGGTTGTACATATTGCCCACCAGAACGCCCACGCAGCCATAGACCACAAACCTGAGCCAGTGCGGCGTGGGCGGCGTGGTGACGCTGCCCATGCTTTTGAACAGGATGACAGCCAGCATGGCTCCGGTCATGGCCCCGCCGGGCAGGTTAAAGTGGTCAAACAGAGCGCTGCCGACCAGCCCTACCACAAACAGCAAGACAATAGTTCCCATAGGCGTGTCCTCGGTTTATCCCCGCGCAGCGGTCGCCAGCGTGCGGCGGGCGGCGGCCACATCCGTATTGATCTGAGCTTTAAGCTCCTCTGCGTCGGCAAAGCGGCGTTCGTCGCGCAGGCGGTCCACAAAATCCAGGCGCAGGGTCCGGCCGTAGAGGTCGGGGCAGTTTTCCAATAAAAAAGCCTCCACCGTGAGCTCGTTGCGGCCAAAGGTGGGCTTGTGTCCCACGTTGGTCACCGAGGGCCAGACGCGGCCTTCCAGGGTTACGCGGGTGGCGTAGACGCCCCTGGCGGGCAGGACTACCTGCGGGTACTGGAGGTTGGCGGTGGGAAAGCCGAGCCCTTTGCCGCGGCCGTCGCCGTGAACCACGGGCCCGCTGAAGCCGTGGCAGCGGCCCAGCAGTACGGCGGCCTCGCGCACGTCGCCCCGGCCGATGAGCCTGCGCAGGGCGGTGGAGCTCACCACCGTGCCGTCCACAACCACAGGGGCGAGCTGCTCCACGCTGAAGCCTGCTTCCGCGCCCAGGTTGCGCAGCACGTCCACATGGCCGCCGCGGTTGCGGCCCAGGGAAAAATCATAGCCCACCACCAGACGGCGCAGATTCATGGGCAGCAGATAGCGGCGCACAAAGGCGGCCGCGTCCAGGGCGGCCAGGTCGCGGTCGAAAGGCAGCTCCAGCACCTGCGGCACGCCCAGTTGGGTCAGCCGGTCCAGGCGGTCCTGCCTGGTGCACAGGGGCATGTGCCCCTGGTCGGGAAAGAGCACCAGCCGGGGGTGGGGCCAGAAGGTCAGCACCACAGGGGTAAGCCCGTCCTGCCTGCAAACTTCCAGCGTGCGGCGGATAAGGGCCTGATGCCCCAGGTGCAGTCCATCAAAATTGCCGATGGTGACGCCCGTACCGGCGGGCGCGCCGAGAGACGCCACAGTATGTGCGATGTTCATGGGTCCGCAGATTCCCGGTCTTGGCCGGCTCAGATCAGCCGGGCGAAGATGAAATTGTAATGCTGGCGGATGTGCAGCACCAGCTTGAGGGTCATGTTTCTGGCCTGTTTTTCGTCCTGTGGGCTGAAGGAGCAGATGTGCCGGGCCACAGGACTGAAGTCCGCGTCGCCGCGGGGCTCCAGCATGCCCCAGTACTCGCGGGCGCGGGTCAGCAGGCCGGCGCACTGACGGTCTTTGCGCTTCTGGCGGTATTCGCGCTGAAATTGGGCGAACATGGCGTCCGCGTCCTGCGGAAAAGAGCGCCCCAAAGCCAGCCGCCACAGGGCCATATACAGGGCGCGCAGTTCAAAAAGCATCTGCCTGCGCCGCAGCACCTGCAGCCTTTTCACCTGTAAGAGCTCCAGCTCCGCCGTGAAGTCGGCGTCCGCCAGCAGGGCCGCAAAATTGTCCAGAGCCGTGCGCACCGCCTCGGCGGGGGCGGCGGAAACAAAAGCGATGGCGGGGCTGGACGCGACTTCGGTGGCGGTCATGGATTTCAGGCGGTTTCAGTACCGGGGGCGTCGCCCGGTTTGCGGCGGCGAGAGGAGCGCCGCCGGCGGCGGCCTGTGCCCGGTGCGGCGGCCTCGCCAGCCCCGGCGTCTTCCTGACGTTGCGAAGGTTTGGGCGCATGCGGGCGCTGGCGGGAGCGGGACGGCGCATTTTGATCGGGAAAGCGGCTGTTGTGCAGGCTTTCCTGATGGCAGGCGTCCAGCAGCATGGCCAGGAGCAGCGCATTGTCTTCTTCGTCGTTCTGGGTGGCCAGTTCGTGGGCCAGGGGGGCGTAGCGGGCCACGCGCATGCGTTCCAGCCCGGTGAGGGCGCGGAAGCGGGCCTCCAGAATGGCTGTGAGGCGCGCGCCGGCCACCCGTGCCACGTCTTCATCCGTGGGCAGGGGCAACTCCATGAAGCCGATTTTATAGTGCTTGGCGATGCGGTCCAGCTCCATGCGCTGCATAACGTCCACCAGAGAGATGACCGTGCCCGCCGCGCCCGCACGGCCGGTGCGCCCGGCGCGGTGGATGTAGCTTTCATGGTCTTCGGGCGGCTCAAAAAGAAAAACGTGCGAAAGCTGGGGGATGTCGATGCCGCGCGCGGCTACGTCTGTGGCCACCAGGTACTGCAGGCGACCCTGGCGGATTTTTTCCAGCACTTCTTCGCGCCGTGCCTGGGCAAGGTCGGCCGAAAGCTCGTCGGCATTGTAGCCAAAGCCCTGCAGCACGCCGGCCACATAGTGCACGTTGGCCTTGGTATTGCAAAAAATAAGAGCTGAAGCGGGGTTTTCCGTTTCCAGCAGGCGGACCAGGGCGCGGTCTTTATCCATGGGCTTGACCTGACAGAACAGGTGCTGCACCGCGGCCACGTGCACTTCTTTTTGCGAGAGGGAAAGCATGGACGGCGCGGCCATAAATTCTTCCGCCAGTTTGAGCACATGCGGCGGATAGGTGGCCGAAAACAGGCAGGTGTGGATGCGTCGGCGGGGCAGGTAACGCTGGATTTCCTTCATGTCCGGGTAAAAGCCGATGGAGAGCATGCGGTCGGCCTCGTCAAAGACCAGTTCCCGCAGGGATTCCAGATCCAGAGTGCGACGCAGCAGATGGTCCAGCACACGGCCCGGCGTGCCCACAATGAGCTGTGCGCCTTCGCGCAGGGCGTCCATCTGCTTTTTGTAGCCCACGCCGCCGTAGACGGCCGCAGTGCGGATGCCCGTGCCTTCAAAAATGGTGGCGGCTTCGCGTTCTACCTGAACGGCCAGTTCCCTGGTGGGGGTCAGCACCAGGGCCTGCGGGGCCTTGAGCTCCGGCGCGAGCCGGGGCAGCATGGGCAGCAGGTAGCAGCCGGTTTTGCCGCTGCCCGTGCGGGATTGCACCATGATATCCCGACCTTCCAGCAGATAGGGCAGGGCCAGGCACTGCACGGGCATGAGGCTTTGCCAGCCGGCGCGGGCGCAGGCCGCGCGCACGGCCTCAGGCAGGTCGTCCAGGGTGACGCCGGGCAGAGCGTCTTCAGGCTCGCTGACGGCGATTTCTTCCATATTCTCAAGATGTTCTGTTGTTTTATGCGCGGCTTTGGGCTGTTCCGCCGCCGTGGTTTGCTGTACTTCGCTTGTGATGTCGTGAGGTTCGGACATGTATGTTCCCGGCGGCGAGTCCGCCTTATTCTGGAGTTTCTGTTAACACAGCAATGTGCCACAGTCTGCCGCGGCGCGCAAGGGCCGCCACAACCCCTTGCGTCTTGCGGGTGCAACGACTATAATAAAGCGTTTTACATTGACGCAAGGTTATAAGGAGAACGCCCCCATGCCCCAGTTGCCGCCCGACGCAGACTTTATCCCTGATTTCAGCAAGGGGCTGGTGCCCGCCATTGCCCAGGACTGTGCGAGCGGCGAAGTGCTTATGCTGGCCTACATGAATGAGGACGCCTGGCGCAAAACCCTTGAAACGGGCGAGGCCCATTACTGGAGCCGCAGCCGCCGGGAACTCTGGCACAAGGGCGGCACCTCCGGCAATGTGCAGAAAGTGCGCGCCCTGCGGCTGGATTGTGACAATGATACGGTACTTCTGCTGGTGGAGCAGCAGGGCGGCGCGGCCTGCCACACGGGGCGGCGCTCCTGCTTCTACCGGGAATGGAAGGACGGCCGCCTGCGGGAATGCGCTCCGCAGGTCTTTGACCCCAAAAAAGTCTATGGCGGATAAGGAAACAAGCCCATGAGCGCGGAAACTACCCCCATCATCAAGCTCGGCGTGCCCAAGGGCTCGCTGGAAGAAGCCACCATCAATCTTTTTGAACGCGCGGGCTGGAAAATCCGCAAGCACACGCGCAACTATTTCCCTGACATTAATGATCCCGAAATCGCCGCCTCTCTCTGCCGCGTGCAGGAAATCGGCAGCTATGTGGCCGCCGGCGTGCTGGACGCGGGCATCACCGGCCTGGACTGGCTGGTGGAGCGCGAGCACGAGGATAAGGTGGTGCGCGTGGCCGACCTCGTCTACTCCAAAACCTCCAACCGCCCCTGCCGTTGGGTGCTGGCCGTGGCCGGCGATTCCCCCTACCAGAAGCCTCAGGATCTGGCGGGCAAACGCATCGCCACTGAAGTGGAAGGCCTCACCCGCCGCTACTTCACCAAGGCCGGGGTGGACGTGGAAGTCTTCTATTCTTGGGGCGCCACCGAGGCCAAGGTGGTGGAAGGCCTGGCTGACGGCATTGTGGAGGTCACCGAAACCGGCACCACCATCCGCGCCCACGGCCTGCGCATCATTGATGAAGTCATGCGCTCCTACCCCGTGCTCATCGTCAACAAGGACGCCTGGCAGGACCCGCGCAAGCGCGCCAAGGTGGAGCAGCTCAACCTGCTGCTGCAGGGCGCTTTGCGGGCCGAAAACCTTGTGGCCCTCAAAATGAACGCGCCGGCCGCCAACCTGGACGCCATCCTTGAAATGCTGCCTTCCCTCAACTCCCCCACCGTGGCCCCCTTGCGCGATACGCGCTGGCTTTCTGTGGAAACCGTGGTACAGATCGACGTGGTGCGTGACCTCATCCCCCGCCTGCGCCAGGCCGGAGCCGAAGGCATTATCGAATACGGCCTGAACAAGGTCATCTGATCCCCCCCGGCAGCCCCCTGTCCCGCACAAAGGCAGCCCCACCCCATCCGGCGGCGCAGCGCACCGCAAGGAGCCCCCATGACCATGTCTTCTGACGACGCCAGCCGCGAGTTTATGGAAAATCTGCCTGAACTGGCCCCCGGCACGACGTTCTGCTTTGACTGCAACCCGGAAGTGCCCTGCTTCAACCGCTGCTGTGCGGAACTGACCCTGCCCCTGACCCCTTACGACGTGCTGCGCCTGCGCCGCCACCTGGGCCTGGGCAGCGAGAACTTCCTCAATTCCTTCACCCGCATGCGCACCTTCCCCGACACGGGCTTTCCCCTGCCCCTGCTGCGCATGCTTGAAGGCCCCGGCGAGCCCTGTCCTTTTGTGAGCCCCGTGGGCTGTTCCGTCTACGACAATCGCCCCGGCGCTTGTCGCTTTTACCCCTTGGGCCGGGGCACCAAGATGGCCGAGAACGGCGTGGCCGAGCGCTTCTTTGTGGTGCGCGAACCCCACTGCCACGGCTTTGACCAGGGCACGGATCGCACCGCCGCCCAGTGGCTTGAGAACCAGGGCCTGGCCCCCTACAACGCCGCCAACGACCGCTACATGCGCCTTATGGCCATGGTGCGCGCCACGGGCAAACCCCTGGAGCAGCGCATGACCACCATGGCTGTGCTCTGCCTCTATCAGCTGGACAAATTCCGCGAACTCGTCGAGCGCATGCGTATCTTTTCCCGCGTGGAGGTGGACGCAGCCCGCCGCGAAGCCGTCATGCAGGACAGCGAAGAAGGCGATGTGGCCGCCCTGAACTTCGCCCTGGACTGGATGGAACTGATCATCTTCGGCCAGAGTGAGGGCCTCGCCAAAGCAGAAGAGCAAAAATAGAGAAGCAGCGGTAACGATGCCGGCGCAGTGTGCGGGGGAAGGGAACGCCCCTCGTTCTCCTTCGCAGAACCGCAGAGAGCGCCCCCCGGCCCCAAAGGCCGAGGCGTTTTTGCCGTTGCGGGCGACGGCAGGAAGCGGCGCTTCGGCGCGTCCGATGCTTTTTGCCGAGGGCCGCATGGGCGCAAGGTCGCGGTGGCGGACTCCTCCACAGAAGGCGGACTGGTCTTCAGGGGCCTTTTCTGGTTTACTGGGGGCGGATGTGTTTTGAGAAGGTGCATTCTCAAAACTACGGCGTCCGCTCCGGCGCGCAGCCGCGCCGGCAATCTGCCTTACACCGTTGCGGCGGGCGTTCTTTCCGCTGCTGGCGGCGGGCCGGGTTTCTCATGTGGGATATAGTGGAATATTTTGCCATCCTGGCCGTACACGCCCTTTCCTGGGTGGCCGTGGGGCACGCCTTACTTACCAAACACGACCCGCGCGCGGCCCTGGGCTGGACGGTCACGGCCCTCCTGCTGCCCCTGGTGGGGCCGCTGCTCTACGCCTCCTTTGGCATCAGCCGGGCCGAGAGCCGGGCCACGCGCATCATGCAGCGGCAGGCCCCTTTGGAACCGGACTACGCGCACCCGCCCCTGCCCCGCAAGCCGCCCGGCCCTGTGCCCGAAAATATCGTCAGTATGGAGCGCATCGGGCGCGTGCTCACCGCACAGCACCTCAGCGTGGGCGACGCCATCACCCCCCTGCATAACGGCGACGAAGCCTATCCCGCCATGCTGCAGGCCATCAACGCGGCGCAGGATCAGGTCTATCTTTCCACCTACATTTTCAACGCCGGCGCAAGCGCCACGGCCTTTTGCGAGGCCCTGGCCGCCGCTGCGGCCCGAGGCGTGGACGTCCGCTTGCTGGTGGATGGCGTGGGCCAGCTCTATTCCCTGCGCCGTCCGTGGAAAAAACTTGCTCGCCAGGGCGTGCGCGTGGCCGTCTTTCTGCCCCCGCGCCTGCTGCCGCCCAACCTGAGCATCAACCTGCGCAACCACCGCAAGCTGTTGGTCTGCGACCAGACAGGCTTTACCGGCGGCATGAATATTGCCGACGAAAACCTCACCAGCGGCAAGCGCGGCTATGTGCAGGACGTGCACTTTTGCTGCCAAGGCCCCATTGTGGACCAGCTGCGGCGGGCCTTTCTGCTGGACTGGGGTTTCTGCACCGGGCAGTATTCGCCCCTGCCGCCCCCCAGCACGGAGGCCAGGGGCAACAGCCGCTGCCGCATCATCATGGATGGCCCCGGCTCCGACGACGATCCTCTGAGCGACATCTTTTGCGGGGTCATCAATGCCGCCCGCCACAGCGTGCGCGTCATGACCCCCTATTTTCTGCCTTCCCACGGCCTGGTGGCCGCCCTGCGTTCCGCCGGGCAACGCGGCGTGGACGTGCGCATTGTGCTGCCCGCCAAAAACAATCTCTTCTACGTCCATTGGGCCACCTTTCGTTTGTTGCCCACCTTGCTGGAGGCCGGCGTGCGCGTCTGGTACCAGCCTCCCCCTTTCGCCCACACCAAATTGCTGGCCGTGGACGGCTATTACAGCCAGATCGGCTCCTCCAACTGGGACGCGCGCAGCCTGCGCCTCAATTTTGAACTCAATATGGAAATCTTCGACGCCAAGGCCCACGACGCCATTGCCGCGCATATCGATGCGGCCATCAATCGCGGCACAGAATGCACCACCCATGACCTGCGTCGTTTTTCCCTGCCCAAGCGGCTGCGCAACGCCGCCTGCTGGATTTTTTCCCCCTACCTGTAACCGCGCCGCACGCGCAAAGGCCCCTTCATGAGCGGCATACTTCCCCCCGACGCAGCTGCGTCCGCATCTCCCACCGACAACGCCCCGAATCCCCACGCGGGCGAAGCCCCCCTGACCATGACGCCTCCCCTCGCCGACCCGGCCGCGTCCTTGCAAAAGGCCCCCCAGGCCGATTGCGCCATGGGCTGTCCCCTGGCGCAGATTCCGGCCTCAATCTGGCGCAGCCTGCTGCGGCCGCCCTTCCGGCGGCGGCATCCTCTGCTGTTCTGGGGCGGGCTTGTCCTTTTGCTCCTGTCCCTGGGCTACGCCTTTTTTCCGGAAGACGGTCTGGGCAGTCATGACCGCCTGGCCCTGGTTACTGTGCGCGGCCCCATCCTCAGCGCCGAACCTACCCTGGACTGGGTGCGCAAGCTGGAGCGCAACGCCGGCGTCAAAGGCGTGCTGGTCCGCGTGGATTCGCCCGGCGGCGGCGCTGCGGCCTCGCAGGAAATTTACACAGCCCTGGCCCGACTGGCCGAAAAAAAGCCCGTGGTCGTGAGCATGGGCTCACTGGCGGCCTCAGGCGGGCTTATGGTCAGCATGGCGGGACGGCGCGTATTCGCCAATCCCTCCACCGTCACCGGTTCCATCGGCGTGCGTATGGATATCCCGCAGATTCAGGGCCTGCTGCAGAAGCTGGGCCTGGGGCAGGAAACCCTTACTACGGCTCCGTATAAGGATGCTGGTTCCTATCTGCGGCCCCTGACCCCGGAACAGCGGCGCTATCTTACTGATGTGCTGGAGGACATGCACCGCCAGTTTGTGAGCATTGTGGCGCAAGGGAGGCATATGCCCGTGGACAAGGCCGCAGCCCTGGCCAACGGCAAGATCTACACAGGCCGTGAAGCCCTGGACCTGGGCCTGGTGGACGCCCTGGGCGACCGCCACGACGCCCTGGAGTGGCTGGCCAAAGAATGTCAGGTGTCCGCGCAGCGGCCTTTGCTTGCACCGCCGGAACGCGGCTCCTGGCTTTCCCGCACGCTCAAGACCTGGCTCGGCCTGAATGTCGACGCCGTGGCCGGCCTGGCGGATGGCGGCGCGCCAGCGTTTTTGTACCAGTTTTGAGGTGACTTTCCGCTGCGGGGCTGGGGGTTCCGCCGGGGGCGGAGGGGGGCGCTGCGCGGCTGGGTGTTCCGCCGGAAGGCGGGGGAGATTCTGCCGGAGGCTGGTTGCCCTGCGGGCGCGGCGGTTTGGTTTCTTTATGGCATTTGGGCCGCCTCCGGCGAGGGGGCTGCGCGAAAGGATATGCAGTAAAGGGAGTACCCTGGCCGGGGAGGCTGGTTGCCCTGCGGGCATGGCGGCTTTTCTGCGTACAGCGTTTGGGCCGCCTCCGGCGAGGGCAGGGGGCCAAGGGC
>ENA-UEYG01000001-UEYG01000001.1-human-gut-metagenome-genome-assembly--contig:-NODE-1-length-205953-cov-6.620733_pt1 | contig 205953 bp, 161 predicted proteins | sample MGYA00242933_ERZ507934 | MGnify/ENA primary metagenome ERZ507934 (study PRJEB26167, sample SAMN06115527) | human gut metagenome | host: Homo sapiens | place: China:Zejiang | collected 2015-11-10... | reverse complement strand
CAACCTTCCCACGGCGGCGTCGGCAAGGTCGCCCTTCCCCGCCGAGGGTTCGAGAATCGAGCGTTCATAGAGCTTGCTCACCTTGGCAAGCATCTTCTCCGCCACTTCGGGCGGCGTGGGATAAAACGAGGAGTTGTACATATTGGCTTCTTTTCAAGTAACTTGTTTGAATTACTAGATAAAACTTACCATAGAAGCCTCGTTCGTCAACTTAAAAATCTTCCTTTTCAGGGTGTTGCACAAAAAAATCCCCGGCGTTCTCAAAAGAATCGCCGGGGAGAAAGATGAGAGGGAACCATCAACTACATCGGACGGGCAAGGTATTCTATACCTCAACCAATCCAATGGTACGCCAAGGGCAAAGAGCGCGGTATCGGTCGCCGCCGTCTCCTCCGCCTCTGCCTGAACATACTCTAACGGTTTATGTTTCCGGGGTCACTCCATCGCCTCCCGCAGGCTCTTGGGAAATGGCTTCGGGAACAGGCCGTCATTGATGCCTTCGAGCATAGCTTTTGCCGCAGAGGTAAAGAGGAGGCGTCCTGTCCCCATCCCCATGCCGGGGAAGGCCAGCGTTTCAATGCCCCCACGGGAAGCGTACCCCGTCGCGGCTCGGGCGGCCAGATAGTGAGCACGCCCGAGACCACCAGGTCGATCAGACCCTCGATGTCTTCGATGCTCCGACGCGTGGCGTCAGCCCGAAAACCAAGGGAGGAGGCGATGTAGCCGCCGGCTTCAGCGACGGCGAATGCGACCCTGATCTCGGAGATCTTCGCGGCCTTTGCCTGTTCCAGCGTCGGCGGCCTGTTCGCCTCGGCGTCGAGCCGAGCCTTTTCCGTTTCCCAAAGGGCCACGAACGGGGCGACGTCATCCGCATAGTCCGCGGGCGTCAGCGGGTGGTTGATGTCGTCCGTCCACTCCATTTCCCCGCGCCCTTCGTGCCACTGGAGCGCGTGCAGATCGGCCGGAGTATCAAAGGCGAACCGCAGGGAGGCACCGTCGACAATGATGAGCCTGTCGCTGGGAATTACGGTTACATGCTGTTTCATCTCGTCTCCTTATCTACACGAGGTACATCAGAAAGTGCAGGGCCACATACGGCTGGAGCGAGGACTCGGCACTCGCGAAACAGGAGGCGCTGTGCGTATGGTCCGCGGCGGTTCCGGTGAACGTATGGCTGTGTGAATCACTTCCAGAAAATGTATGTGTAGCGAACTTCTGCTGCCCGAAAAGAATGGGAGTGTGAGCCCGATCCTCCCGTATACTGCGTCGGGGTTGTGTTTGCATTCCCCTCGATCAGAGCCATTGGGGAAATAGTACCGATACCGATCGCACCATTGCGGAGTATGTGGTTGTGGTTCGGCATCTGTGCGACAGTAAGCGTTGTAGACCCAACGTTTCCGGAAATCGAAATACTTTTTCTTTCCGTTGTGCCGCTGATCGCTACCGCCACAGTATTGAGGGTGCCCACGGGTGTTACGCTCGTGTTGTCGACGGAGACGGCATGATTGTGCGTCTCGCTTCCGCCGCTTGTCCCTTTTGTTTTCGATGCGCTTGCCTCGAGCGGGATGTCCCGCAAGTCCGGGGTGCCGTCCGTGCCATCACAGACATTCCAGCGCGTGTCAGCTGCTCCATTGATGAGTGGGTATTTCCCGGTTGTGTCGAGTGAACCGTAATACGGTATTATCAAACCGAAAAAATACCTCCAGAGGATCACAACCGCCGCGCTTATGGCTTGCGGCGTGCGCTGCGGGCGTTCGGGCATTGCTTAGTCGGGCGTCGTTCCCCTGACACGCCGTGCCCGCCGTGTTGCCATAGCTGACTGCCAAGGTTCGGGTCGCTTCAAGGGTTCCTCCTCCAGTGAGGCCAGTCCCCGCCTTGATCTCCACGCTCTTGCGGGCCAGCATCTCGTGCGTTCCGCCGTCCTTGTTGTGCGCGTCAAGCTTGCGGTCGACGTACTCCCGCGTCGCCAGCACCTGCGCCGGTTCGATCTCGATGGAAACCGTGGACGCATCGAGGACGCGGATGATGAGCTGGACGAGCAGGTCCGTTGCCGCGCCGGGGCTGATGTTCGGCACAGGCTTCACGGAAGCTCATACCCTCTATATCCATCATGTACCGGATCTGTCGCCAGTCCTGCCGCAATGCCGACAGAAGAATACGCCGGGGATGTGGTTCTCGATGCAGGTATGGCCAAGATCCTTTTCCCTGTCGGGCCAAATCATGAAGCGATCCGACTTGCCCACTTCACCACCACAAATCGGGCATGGGCCATTCCAGCCATTCCCTCGGGCTTTCACGCCAGCACCGAAACGGTGCCGATAAAGTTCCAGCATGGTGCTCATAACAATCTGTCCGTATCTGTCCGTTGTCTTATTTTGTTATCTACTTATTTTATTTATTTTTTTATCAGAATGGACAGATGGACAGATATGTATGTAGATTTATATATGTGATGCGCACAGGTGGGCGTGCTACACATGGAAGAGTATATACCTATCTGTCCATCTGTCCGTTTGTACGTTTGTCATTCTTTTACAGCATATTACAGACAAAGATCAGCGGACATTTCCGGACAGATTCCGTTTCTTTTTGGCCTCTTCCTCCGCCCGGCGTTGTGCAATCCTGTCCTTCCACTCCGGTTTCAGATCGATGCCGAGACGCCACGTGCCGTTGCTGCGGACCACGTCAATGTCTTTTTTATTCAGGAGTTGCGCGAACGCCTTGGCGGAAATGCTGTACCGTTTGTCTTTGTTTTCGGCATACCAGATGCAGTAAGCATCATGCAGATCACTTGCCGCCACCCGCAGAGCGTATTTGACGGGATTGTCCTGATGCTGTTCCTGCTGACAGCATTCCTGAAAGAACTGCCCGAGGTCGTCCCAAGTGTCGCGCTGGTCCTTCGTCCAATCCTTGACTTCCTGCGGAACTTTCAGGCCGTCGCGCAGGTACTCCATCGCCCCCTGCACCATGCGGACGAGCACCCCCTTGGCCTCGGCCTGAATCTTCCCGTCGAGGTTCTTGTCCGCCTGACGCTCCCACGGCTGTTGGGGATCATCAACAAAGGACAACCCCCATTTGACGATGTGGGCACGGCTCCAGAAGGCGGCATCGTCCGCCTTTGCCTTCGGCAGTTCGTTGGTGGTCATGATCGGGAGGTGCGTCTGGAGCCACGAGGTCATTTGCTTGTCCATCAGGCCGCGGGCCGTGATGAAGCCGCCGCCCGTGAGCTTCTTGAGCTTCGCCAGGGCGAATTTCTGCCCGTCCTCGGCCTCGTTGATCCACGCTATGCTCATACCTCGCAGGGCCAGCACGTCCGGGGTAGGAGAAGAACTGTTCTTCGCCTGTTGCTGCTGGAGGAACATTTCAACCTGCACGTCGCCGGACAAAGCCATGCCGAGGACGTGCGTCACCAGCTTGATCAGGGTATCCTTGCCGTTTCGCCCATGCTCGCCCCAAAAAATGATGAACACATGCTCCTTGCGGTCGCGGATCAGGCCGTAGCCGAGGAGCCGCCAGATGAAATCGACAAGCCGCTGGTTGCCGTCCATGCTCCGGAGCAGAAAAGCGTTCGTCTCCGGGCAGGGGTCTTCAAGCTCCAGCATGTCCGGCGCGTACTCGGTCAGGCAGGCATTCAGCAGGTAATCCTCCGGGCGCCCATCCCGAAGATCTCCCGTGCGAAGATCAACAACGCCGTTCGGACAAGGCAGGGAGTAATACTGCTTGTCGATGAAGTCCGGCATGATCAACAGGGGCTGGCGTGTTCTCCGCGTCATGACCAGCAGATCATCCTGTCCTGTCTTGCTTCGGAGCCGATCCACCCGGCGGTATCCCTTGTCGGCTATGCCCTGTATCTTTTTCCTCAAGTCCTTTTCTTCATCGGAAAATGAATCGGCTTCCCGCTGCTTTTCGTCAGCGGCCTTCAAGTAATTTTCACATATATTCCTTGTTCCGGCCATTTCCTTTCGAACTCTTGCGTATAGCTACGAAACACGTTAGGAGGAACCTTCATTTTAAAAGCCACTGTGCGCAACAGCGTGGCGAAAGGACTGTTATGAGCAGCACACCAGACGAAATCACTATTGAATACGAAGAATCCGGGCAGATCCTCATCAAGGAACTGGACAAGGTCATCCTCTCCAAGGGGGCATGGACAACAATCCTTTTCCGCTATCAGGAACTCGACGCGGAAACGGGCGAATACGGTCCGGACAAGTATGCTATCCGCCGTTATCAGAAGTCGGGGGGCGAATACCGCCAAAAGTCCAAATTCAACATATCCAGCGCGGAACAGGCTCGCAAGATCGTGGACGCCCTCTCCGGCTGGCTCGCGGACGCTTGATGCACACTCTTGCCAAAATGCTTTCCGCCGTCCTTGTGACGGCTTTTTTCGTTTTTCAGACGGCCATCGCCCATGCGGACGGCTTGTTTTCAGCCACCGTGACGCAGTGTACGGACGGGGACACGTTTGTACTTGATACGGGACAGCGCGTCCGGCTTGCCGGAGTCGATACGCCTGAGAAAGGCTCCAAGGATACTCCGCCCCAGTATTATGCCCGCGAGGCAGAGCGCTTCACCTGTGAGCGGACACGGAAACAGCGGGTCAAGGTCATCCCGCTTCCCGGGGCATCCCGAGATCGGTATCAAAGGCTTGTCGCGGAAATCATCCTTCCCGACGGGCGCTCCCTCAATGAACAGCTTCTCCAGCAAGGCATGGCCTCTTTTTACGCACACAAGAACCTCCCCAGCCAGTTGGTACGCCGCCTGACTGCGGCTCAAAAGGACGCACTGGACAAGCGCGCGGGCTGCTGGGGGTTCATCCTGACCCGCCCTCAGGCTCAGGAGCCCTACATCGGCAATAGGAACAGCAAACGTTTTTTCTCCAAAGCATGTCTGCGCACGGCCAACATTTCTAAAAAAAATCAAATCCGCTTTTCGGATCTCGAAGAGGCGTTCAGGGCGGGCTATGCGCCGGCAAGGCCATGCGGCATCTGGCCGTCCGCAGAGTAAAGGGCTTTCCTGCACTCCACCAAAAGGATACTCTGTTTTCATGAATACAGAACGTGGAGGCAAAGATGTGGAACGCCGAAACAGCCCAATTCCTGCATGACTGGTATGCAACCCCTGAGGGAACCTATGCCATCACTCAGGAAAACCGCCTTTTTCAACACTTGATCTCTCAGTGGCCCCGGCGCGGGCATACGCTTCTGGACATAGGGTGTGGAGCGGGTATCTTTTTGGAGATGCTCTGGCACTATGGATTTGATGTCACGGGGCTTGATACCGGTACTGACCTGCTCGACATGGCGAGGGAACGGCTGGGGAACCGGGCTGAATTCCAGCTGGGCCGCCCGGAACATCTCCCTTTCGACGATGAAGAATTCGATTACGCAGCTCTGCTCACCGTGTTGGAATACGTGGACAACCCGGAAGACGTACTGCGCGAAGCCATCAGAGTTTCCCATCGCGGCGTCATCATCGGTTTTATGAACAGTTTTTCACTCTATCAGATACAAAGGCGCCTGCACCGCCCCACCCTTGAGTACCGGTACAGACGCCATAACCTAAATTTCTGGTCGCTGGCCCGTATGGTCAGGCGAATCCGTCCCAAGGCCACCCTATCCTTCCGATCCGTATTGCTTGGCCCGCCAAACACATGGAAGAAAGAAGGGCTTTGGGGGAAGATCAACAGCCTGCAAACGCCGCTGCCCATCGGGGCATATCTCGGCCTCTGCATCGACACCATGCCGCGTGTTCCCCTGACGCCTTTATTCCTTCGCGCCAAAGAGAAAGCGTTCAAAGTCTATACGGGGCTCCAGCCCGAGGCCAGCCGGGAGGGGGCTCCTTCCCGTCCCTGATGAATGTCCCTTCTCTTGGGGTGCACCCTTCAAAGAACGACAGTATTCTCAGCCGAAACACCTTCGGGAGAGACATGGCTCAGGCAAAGGGCGGGAACTCTCCCGTCCTTTCCATTTCCCCCATCACGGCAGCGGCGCTTCTGCCACCCAAAGCGACCATAACCGATACCCTCTCGGCCTAGCTCATTCTCGAAAGGCTTCATCAGTGTATTTCCTTAGAATGTCGCATCCACGGCATCCGAATCCTATCCTTAAGAGAAGCGCACACGAAAACGGTTTCCGCCTTCCCAATGCTCGTGCGCCACTTTCCAGCCCAAGCGTTCACAGCCGCGCAGCACAAGAGAGAGACCCAGCCCGCTGCCGGGGCTTTTGCTGGTCCCGCGCACGCCCCGTTCAAACATGCGTGCGCGCACATCAGGATCGATGACGGGAGCGGTATCCGTCAGAAGCATTTCCTCCGCGCGGAACTCCAACAGAATGTGGCCCTGTTCGGTATAGCGACATGCGTTGTCGAGCAGATTGTGCAAAACCATGGCGGCCAACTCAGGGCTTCCCAAAACCGTCAGCCGGTCGGGCAACAGACTGGAAAAGGTGACAGGCCTCCCTCGCAAGCGCTCCCGGATCTCCACCTCCTCCTGCCTCGCCAGCACACATAGATCGAAAGGCCGGAACTCCAACTGCTCCGGCTTACGCGCAAGAAGCAGCATTGTACCGACCATCGCCGTCATGGACGCAACAGTCCGCTGCATTCTGACCACAATCGGAAGCAGTTTGTCATCTCCGCTCAAGCGGCTTTCCAAAATCTCCACCCCGCCCTGCAATACGGTCAGCGGAGTGCGCAACTCATGGCTGACGTCCCCAGTGAACAGCTGTTCCCGGTTCAAAAACTCCCGTAAGGCCTGCTCCCTCCCTGCGAACGCCCGCGCCAGCTCTCCGACCTCGTCATCCCGAGAACACAATAGGGTGTCATCCAATGCTTCGCCCCGGTTGACCCTGCCGGTCAGCTCGACAAGCGGCGAGACCAGCCGGCGGCTCAACCAATAAGCCAGCAATCCCGCCCCGATCAGGCTCCCCGTGACACATGCCAGCGCAATATCGGCCATCACCTCTTCCAAGTCGTCAAGGTCCTTGATCTTGCCGACAATGGCGTACTCTTGCCCCTCCTTGTCCCGGTATGTCATGGCATAGCGATCCCGTTTGATGCGCACGAGCTCACGCACCTTGGAACGCTCCGGACGCAAATCATCAGGAATGGCTTCCCCGACGTACCATTTTACCTTCAGTTCCTTTGCAAGCAGCTCGCTGTCTACGGAAAGCCTTTCTCCCTTACGGAGAGTGCGCCCTTCCTCAGCGGCTATGAGCACATGCATGATCGGTTCCATATGCCACCGGATGACATGCGTAATCGCATAGTCATACGAAAGGTAGGCGCTCAGGCTGAATATCCCTCCGGTGACCAGCGTCAAGACGAGGAACGCCTCCGCGATGCGCCTGCTGAGCGAACGTGTCCTGACTCGCCGCGCCACCCGATCACGCAATGCCGCCAGCGGACGGAAAAGGCATATTGCCCGCCACAAGGCGCTGCAACCGGCACAGAGTCCATTAAGAGACGACGGTGTTTTATTCATGCCGAACCAACGTATAGCCTACATGCGGGATCGTCTTGAGAAGCGGACAGGTAAACGGTTTATCCAGCTTCTGGCGCAATTCATGGATATGGGTACGCAAGGCATCGCTGTCCGGCGGAAAATCCCCCCAGATGGATTGTTCAAGTTCCGTTCTGGGGACGACGGCCGGAGCGGCCCGCAGCAATGTCTCCAAAATGACGAACCCTGTTGGGCTCAAACGCAGGGGCACCCCGCTCCGGGTTGCGCTGTGGGCCGCGGGATCAAGCTCAATGTCTTCCCAACATAAGACGCTGCGGGTCTGCCGCCCCCGCGCGCGGCGCACCAGCGCACGCAACCGGGCGTCCAGTTCCTTCATCGAAAACGGCTTGACCAGATAGTCGTCAGCTCCACAATCAAGCCCCGTCACACGATCCGCAACCGTATCACGGGCCGTCAACATGAGAATCGGCGTCGGATCGACATGATCTTCCCGTAAAGCCCGGCACACCGCCAACCCGTCCATCCCCGGAAGCATGATATCCAGCACGATGACGTCAAAGGTACCCGCCACCGCCATCTCCAGTCCGATATGGCCGTTGGCGGAACAGTCGAGCTCATAGCCGAGAGGTTCGAGGAACGCGTACAGATTTGCGGTAATATCTTGGTTGTCTTCAATAATCAGTGCACGTATCCGGCCTGCTTCCATGCGCTCCTCCGCTTCCTGCAAACGGTCTTCCGGCAATGCCCATAAACAAAAGACGGGCACAGAGAATCTCCGCGCCCGCCTTCCCGAACGAACTACTTCACGATTTCAAGGTACCGCACGTCCACTTCATTGGCGCGCCCTTGCTTCTTGTGATCCACCTCGCCCGTCAGCCTCACCCGCGTCTCCGGCGTTACCCTATTGGAACCAAAGATCCGCTGGCCGATTTCTACCGTTATCTTTCCGGAGTCATCCTGAAATACATACTTGTTTTTGCTGAGGCGTTCCAGAATATTCCCTTCCAGCGTGCAGGGGGTATCATCAAGGGCATTTTGTACCTGCGCCGCTTTCGTAATGGTCTGAGGGCCGGGGCCAGCGAATCCGCCAGTACTGGCATTAGGTCCCTCAAAACCCGCGAAAGCGGGAACTGCCAAAGCCAAAGAAAGCAGCAAAGCCATGATGTAACGCATACGGATACTCCTTTATGGGGGTTCTCATTCGTTGGTGAAGCTATCATGCTGCACAGGGCGTGAAGAGAATGTTAAGAGCAAAAAAAAATTCTCTCAAGCGCCCTCCCGCACTCTTCGCATCTTCATCACCATGCGATGTCCTTTTTTCTCACTGAATTCGCAGTAAAAAAACGGAGCGGCCGGAATACGGTTTTTTGCGGCCTCCGGCGCGCTCAGCAACCACTGGCAGCATCTGCCCCGAGGGAACTCCCGCTCCGTTAAGGCCGGGCCCTTGTTTTCCACTCGGGACTATTGCACACTTTATACTCTGGAGGTGCAATCATGGCCAAGCACGACAGTATCCCCGTTTCGTCCGGCAAGCTGCCCCTGTTCGCCCCCTTTGCCGTTCCAAAGATCGGAAACATGGCTACGGCATGGCACGAAATACTGCATCTTGGTACCAAGCAGCGCCACTCCGCCGGAAGCATCGTCAAGGTTGAGGGCGAAACCTGTTTCGATCTCTTTTATATTGATGAAGGGAAAGTCCATGTGGTTTTCGACACGATCGACGGCAGGATGCGTTCGGTCGTTTCCTTTGAAGCGGGAAGCATCTTCAACCTCGCTCCCGCGGCCACCCGGCGTGAGGCATCCGGCCAATATCGGTGCATGACCGACGCCGTGATCTGGCAAATTCCGGGAAAGGTACTGCATGATGCCGTTTTCGCCGCCCGGTATCCCAACCTCATGCTTTCCGTTATCGAATTGCTCGGCACGCTGGTCCTCACCTACCATACGTATCTCACTGACATGCTTATGGATGATTTCGTCACCCGTTTCAGCCGCTTTCTTATTTCCCTCAGCCTTGAACGGGGTTCCGACGAGTTCCCTCTCGGCATGACGCAGGAACAGCTCGCTTCCGTGTTCGGCGTCCATCGCGCTACGCTGGCGCGGGCAATCCAGCACCTCAAACAGGAAGCCATCATTGCCTGCTTTACCTGCCGCCGCGTGGAAATCATTGATATGGAACGGCTGCGCCATATGGCGCACCTGTAAAGCCCGCCTTTTCGTGAAAAAATATCTATTTAGTTTGTTTTTATTTTAACTAAATTATTTCAGTATAATATAAAACAACAAAAAAGCTCGTCATTCTTCATGACGGGCTTTTTTTTGCGTTTTGTCGCATATGCGATAGTCGCACTCACCCGTATTGTGAAAGAAAGAACACACAAAGGCATCTCATGATGCCCCAACTTCGGAAAACACCGTTTTGCTCAGGAGGAAACGAATATGCCCCCAGTCATCGACAGGACCAAATGTATTGGTTGCGGCATGTGTGCGGACGTGTGCCCGCTCCAAGTCTTTCGCCACGATCCCAAGAAAGACAAAATTCCTGAAGTACGCCGCCCCTATGAATGCTGGCATTGCAACGCCTGTGTTCTTGATTGCCGGGCCAAGGCGATCGAACTCCGGCTTCCTCTGACGCACATGTTGCTCTATGTGGACTCCGATTCCCTCAAACCCAAAGAATAACCCCGCAGCATCAGCATCCTTTTATCACTCGGAGGCAATCATCATGATCCCCATCAAAGAAAGGCTGGAATCGGACGTTCTCATCGTCGGCGGCGGCATCGCCGGACTTATGGCCGCTATTGCGGCGGCGGACAAAGGCGCGAGCGTAACCTTGCTGGATAAGGCCAACACGAAGCGCAGCGGGGCGGGAGCCACGGGTAACGATCATTTTCTCTGCTATATCCCGGAGAAGCACGGCACCATCGATGTGGTGTATGAAGAATTTATGGACAGCCAGAACGCCACCAGCAACGACACGCCGCTTGTCATGCGTTTTCTGGAAACCAGCCCCACGATCGTCAACATGTGGAATGACTGGGGCATCAACATGAAGCCCACCGGGGATTTCCACTTCGAAGGCCATGCCTATCCGGGGCGTCCGAAAATTTTCCTCAAGTATGACGGCCACAATCAAAAAAAGGTGCTCACGGAACAGGCCAAGAAACGAGGCGTCCGTATCGTCAACCACTCGCCTGTGCTGGAACTGCTCCGTGACGATAACGGCATCACCGGCGCTCTGGCCCTTGATATTTCCTCCGACGAGCCGTCCTATCGCATCGTGAAGGCCAAAGCCGTAGTGGTCGCTACGGGATACGTCAGCCGCCTGTTCACGACCGATCCCACGCCGAGCCAGATGTTCAACACGAACATGTGCCCTTCCGGAACCGGTGACTCCATCGCACAGGCGTGGCGCTTGGGGGCCCATCTCGTCAATATGGAAAAGACCTACCGCCATGCCGGGCCCCGTTTCCTCGCCCGCTGTGGCAAGGCCACATGGATCGGCGTCTACCGGTATCCCAACGGCAAGCCCATCGGCCCGTTCATCACCAAGCCCAACGTGGAAACCGGCGACATGACCAGCGACATCTGGGCGTCCGCCTTTACCGATCTGAAGCTCAACGGCACGGGCCCCGCCTATATGGACTGCTCCGGCGCGAGTCCGGAAGACCTCGAGCACATGCGCTGGGCCATGCGGTGCGAAGGGCTCACCGCGCTGCTCGACTATATGGACAAGGAAGGCATCGATCCCGGCAAACATGCCGTGGAATTCGGGCAGTACGAAGCCAACCTCTGTACCAACGGCATTGAAATCGACATCAACGGCGAGAGCAATATCCGTGGCCTGTTCGCGGCGGGCGACATGATGGGCAACATCAGCGGCGACATCGGCGCTGCGGCGGTCTACGGCTGGATCGCGGGGCATCACGCGGGAGACTACAAAACGCTCGGTCAGCCCGCCGATGTGGATGGTGCGCCTTTCTGCCAGGAGCGCATGGCATTCTTCAGCGGCCTGTATGAACGCAGCGGCGGCGCGTCATGGCAGGAAGCGAACTTCGCTCTCCAGCAGATCATGACCGAATACGCGGACTGCGGCCCGCACCGCCTGCGCTCCGATACGCTGCTGACGGCAGGCATCAAATATATCGGCGACCTGCGAAAAAAGATCAATAAGGAAATGTCGGTATCCGATGCCCACGAACTGATGCGCGCTGCGGAAGTGCTCAACCTGCTCGATCTCGGCGAAGCGCTCATGATTGCGGCACGTGAACGCAAAGAAAGCCGGGGACGCCATTTAAGGGCCGATTTCACCTTCACGAACCCTTTGCTCCGCGACAAGTTCCTTCGCGTTTGGCAGGAAGACGGCACGCCCCGCACGGCATGGCGCGACCGCCTGAAATAGGCAACACGCCGGGGAGACAACCTCCCCGGCCCCGTCACACGGACCTTTCTCCCCAATTGTTTTCCAGAGTCCCGCCAACCATTCCAAAGCATATCCCCGGTAAACGCCTCATTCCCTGTCCGGTCAAGCCGTTCTTCCCTCATACCAACAGAGGTCGTTATGAATCCCGTTCAGGCTCTCAAATGGACCATGACCCTGCTTATCCCTTGCGGCGTCTACGCCCTTTCCCCGCAAGACGTCTCGCCGCATTTCCCGCTGTACATGGGGCTTACCAGCGCCGCCATCATAGCATGGGCACTCAATGTATTCCCCGCCATCGGCGTGGCGGCGATGCTCACGTTCGCCTATATCCTTTGCGGCGTGGCGGATGCCGAAGTCGTATTCGGGCCGTGGGCCACCGTGCTCCCGTGGCTGAGCTTCGCTGCGGTCATCATTGGTGAAGGCATGGAAAAGACGGGGCTGGCCAAACGGCTGGCCTTGCGATGTCTCAAGCTGACGGGCGGCTCCTTCAACGGCCTTGTGGCGGGATTCTTCCTCGCCGGGCTCGTGCTCGTCGTCATCCTTCCTTCCATCCTCGCCCGCGTCGTCATCTTCTGCGCCATCGCCGTAGGCATTATCCAAGCGCTCCAGCTCGACGCCAAGTCCCGCATGTCGTCCACCATCGTCATGATGGCTTTCTTTGCGGCGGCGGCCCCGCAGTTCATGTTCCTGCACTCCTCGGAATCCTTCATCTGGGCTTTCGGGATGATGCTCAAGGGGACGGACAAGACCGTCAACTTCTGGGACTATGCCTATCAGGCAACATTCATCAATTTGATATACTACGCATTGTCGATGGCGACGGTCTATATCGTAAAGGGACGCGAGACGCTCGTCTCCGGAGCGCACTTCTCCACGTTCATCGAGCAAAGCTGCCGTGAAATGGGCCCCATCCAGCCGCGTGAAATCAAACTGCTGGTCCTCGTTTTCGGCATCATTCTCGGCTTCATGCTGGAACCTCTGACCCATATCGATCCCGTATACGTCTGTTGCGTGCTGGCGCTCCTGAGCTACCTGCCCGGCATCAATGTCCTTGACCGCGAGAGCTTCAGCAACCTGAATATCGTATTCCTCGTGTTCATCACGGGCTGTATGGCTATCGGCTTTGTGGGCGGCAGCGTCGGCGCGAACAAGTGGGCCGTGGCGAGCATCGTGCCTCTGCTTCAGGGATGGGGCGAAACCATGTCCGTCGTATGCGCCTATGTCGCCGGGGTCGTCATCAACTTCCTGCTGACCCCGCTTGCGGCGACGGCCGCGTTTACGCCCGCCTTCGGGGAGCTGGGGACGGCCATGAACGTAAACCCGCTCCCGCTGTTCTATGCATTCAACTTTGGCCTGGACCAGTACATCTTCCCGTATGAAGCCGTTTACTTCCTCTACATTTTCATCACTGAACGGGTCCTGCTCCGCCACATCGTGACCGCCTTGGCGATCCGTATGCTCATCATAGGTATCTTTGTCGTTGTGCTTGCCGTACCCTATTGGAACGGTATCGGCCTGATGTAGCTCGCTCGGAAATGGAGGGAGCCTTCTGTTGGTTCTCCCGTTCACCTTTCCATTGCCGTCCGCCTGCTGTGTTGCCCCGGATAGATTTCCGGGGCAACATTTTTGTTTATGCTTTGCAACAGACTTCCACCGTCCTCATTCTTTTCGTTTTTGGCTGATCGTTCTTACAACGCATTATTGACACGCCTGTTTTCGTCTCGTACCCTTTATAAGAAAAGGTTATGAGAACCTATTCTCAAAGCGGGTTCAAACGTCCTAGGCCAGATAAGCATTACACACTCTCTTTACTGACTTTTACCCATATACTCCATGAATACTCAGCCCTTTACCTGACGATTCTCCGCAAGGTGCATGGAATGCGCTTTCCTGTCTGTGTAGGGTCTGGCAAAGCCTCAGCCTCTTCGCGGGAATGGAAAGCACCGCCTTTGATCTGAACGGTATTGTCTCTATAAACAGGCGCAACCGACACGACGCGCAACTATCGGAAAACCGTCATGAAGTTTCCAAACAGTTGCCCTAGAAAAGGACAATACGGCTCTTGAAGATGAGGTACATGCCGTGTGGTTCTTCGCCCACGGTACATTATAAAATGAGGCGAATATGATCACGTTATCCGAAGCGGTACTTGACGAATTGAAGCGCCTAAGAGGACGTACCGAACGTACGTTCCGCATTGAACCCGGATGTAGCTGCTGCCACAGCCCGACATTGGAATTGATTCTGGATGAACCGGAAGAGGACGATGTGACCACGGAAGTTTCCGGTTTTACGTTCTGCATCAGGAAGCGCATGTTGGATCAGCTCGGCAACGTCCGCATTGAAGCCGATCATGCGGAGGGATACCGGATATTCTCGGAACGGTCCCTCTCTTCCTTTGTCAAAAACGGACGCCTTTGCGCTTCATAGCACTGTCCATACAGAAAAGGGCCGGAAACGTTTCCGGCCCTTTCGTTTTATCCGCCGAAGCGGGTTTTGCTTGGTACTCGCGCCGTTTCATTCATGAAGTTCCAGCTTCCACATATTCTCCCCCCTGAGCCGATTCCGAGAGTCACTCCAGCTCAGAGGCGAATCCTTTTGCTTCCCGATAATCCATTGGAAACGCGATGAAGAAAATGCGGTCATACCTATGAGCTTGCCCTCTTCCCGGCTCTCCGGTATCCTGAGTTGGATACGGTATCGGCCCGCTTTCTTTTCGATACCGCCAACGAGGAGATAGACAGATGCCCTTGCCCATGCCCGAAGAGGAAGAACTACACCGTTGCCCCCACGGAGAGCGATGCCAAGCCCTGATGTTGTGCTCTCTGGACTGTGCAACGAGTGGTGCCCACCCAGACAGGAAAACAAAGGCCGATGGCCGGTTCATCGTGACTCCGTGGTGGTGTATCCATAAGTGCAAATGGTTTTCGGAACACAAGAACGAAGCGCCTAAAAAATCCTGATCCGTCGAATAGAAAAAATCCCCCAAACAGACGCTTGGGGGATTTTTTATCAAACAGTCGCTTCAGAACTTACTTCTTCAGCCAAGGCATAAGGGCACGCAGCTTGCCGCCCACCTGTTCGATCTGGTGGTCGTTTTCGATACGACGCTTCGCCTTAAAGCTCGGGTAGCCGCAGCCGCATTCAAGGATGAAGTCACGAGCAAACGTGCCGTCCTGGATTTCGCTCAGGACCTGCTTCATGGCCTTGCGGGTTTCGTCGGTGATGATGCGGCGACCGGTGCGGTAATCGCCGAATTCGGCAGTGTCGCTGATGGAATGACGCATCTTGCCGAAGCCGCCTTCATAGATGAGGTCAACGATGAGCTTCATCTCGTGGCAGCATTCAAAATAGGCGATTTCGGGCTGATAGCCGGCAGCGACCAATGTTTCGAAACCGGCTTTGATCAGTTCGGTCACACCGCCGCACAGGACGGCCTGTTCGCCGAAGAGGTCGGTTTCGGTTTCTTCCTTGAAGGTGGTTTCGATCACGCCGGAACGCGTCCCGCCGATACCCTTGGCATAGGCCAGCGCCTTCTGGGTGGCTTCACCGGTGGCGTCCTGATGGACGGCGAACACGCAGGGAACCCCGCCGCCCTCCGTGAAGGTGCGGCGAACCAGATGCCCGGGCCCCTTGGGGGCCACCATGAACACATCCACGTCCTTCGGGGGTTCGATCTGGCAGAAATGAATGTTGAAGCCGTGAGCGAACACCAGAGACTTGCCGGGCTTCAGGTTCGGAGCGATGTCTTCGCGGTACACGCGGGCCTGATGCTGGTCGGGCAGCAGGATCATGATCACATCGGCGGCAGCGGCAGCTTCCGCGGCGGACATGGGGGCAAAGCCGTGTTCCTTGGCAAGAGCGTAGTTGGCACCACCGGAACGCTGACCAACAATCACGTTTAGGCCGGAATCACGCAGATTCTGGGCATGCGCATGGCCCTGGCTGCCGTAACCGATAACGGCAATGGTCTTGTTTTTGAGAAAATCCAGGTTCGCGTCCTGTTCATAGAAGGCTTTCATGTTCTCTCCTTAACTGGTAACTCCAAACATTCCGAAAACACGGCCCAACGCGGACCGTCCCAGAATCACCTGCGGGCATGCGCCTAAAAGCGGATTGCTCGAAAGCTCAAAATACACAAGTGCACAGAGACTGGCAATATCCCCCTCTCCATAAAAACATAACGGATATACGGAAAAAGGGGGAAATCCAGTCTGCTGCGGCTGTTTTCGAGCCCAGAAACAACATTTCGAAAGATAAACGCCAAAAAAGAAGCGGCCCGCGAAAATTTCTGCGGGCCACTTTCAAAATCGTTTAGATGTCGTCGCTCTGCATAGTACGCCGGACAGCGAGCGTCCCCGTGCGAGCAAGCTCCTTAATGCCGAATTTCTGTAGCAACTGGATAATCGCCTGCAACTTGGAGTGATCGCCCGTTGCTTCCAACGTCAGGTCGGTAAGGCTCACGTCCACGACCTTGCAGCGGAAAATGTCCGCTATGCGGAGCACCTCGCCGCGCTTGGATTCTTCAGCGTGGACCTTGATGACCATCATTTCCCTTTCAACATAGGCCATCCCGTAAAAGTCGACGACCTTGACGACCGTCACCAGCTTGCGCAACTGCTTGACGATCTGTTCGATGATCTGTTCGTCGCCGCTGGTGGTGATGGTCATGAGAGAAACCCCGTCCTCAAGGGTGGGGGCCACATTGAGCGACTCGATGTTGAAACCGCGACCGCTGAACAATCCCGCCACACGAGAGAGGACACCCGGTTCATTCTCAACAAGTACAGACAAAACGCGCCGCATTCTTCCTCCAAGAGCTGTTAAAGTTCACCCAAGAGGGCAACACCTATACGATCAACATCTCGTCCAGCGAGGCCCCGGCCGGCACGATGGGAGAAACATTCTCTTCCCTGTCCACCAGCACGTCAATAACAGCGGTCCTCGGTGAAGCCAGAGCCTTGGGCAACAGCTCCTCAAGCTCTTCTTCCGTCGTAATGCGATAGCCTTCCGCGCCATACGCGTCCGCCAGCTTCACGAAATCGGGCTGCCCCTTCATGTCCGTGGCGACGTAGTTGGCATCATAAAAAAGTTCCTGCCACTGGCGAACCATGCCGAGATGGCGGTTGTTCAGAATGAGGATCTTGACGGGAAGCCCATTTTCGACAGCCGTCATCAGCTCCTGGATGTTCATCTGGATGGAACCGTCTCCCGCGACATCGACAACAAGGCGATCCGGGAAAGCCATCTGGGCTCCGATTGCGGCGGGAAGCCCGTATCCCATCGTGCCGAGGCCACCTGAAGTCAAGTACGTCCGCGGCTTATGATATTTATAGAACTGGGCCGCCCACATCTGGTTCTGCCCCACTTCCGTGGTAATGATGGCTTCGCCCTTCGTGATTTCATACATACGCTCGACGACCTGCTGCGGCTTCAGCACATCGCCCTTGGCCCAGGAAAGCGGATGCTCCTTCTGCCATTCCAGCACCTGCCCCATCCAGTCCGCATGATCGCCCGCCCAGTCCTTCTGGGCATGACCGGACTCCAAAATGGAACGCAAGCCCTGCAAGGCACTGAGTGCATCGCTCACAACCGGCACTTCCACCCGGACATTCTTTCTCAAAGTCGTCGGGTCGATGTCGATGTGCACGATTCGCGCGTTAGGAGCGAACTGGGACAATTTTCCCGTGACGCGGTCATCAAAACGGGCTCCAACGGCCAGAATGACGTCAGCCTGAGTCACGGCGCGGTTTGCCGCGAAGGTCCCATGCATACCGAGCATACCTATCCACAGCGGATCATCACCGGGAAAAGCCCCCAGCCCCATCAGCGTGGAGCAGACCGGAGCGTGCATGAGGTGGGCCAGTGTGCAGAGTTCCTCTGCGGCATTGGCCATGATCACGCCACCACCAGCCACGATAAGCGGTTTTCTGGAGGTAACGAGGACGTCCATCGCCCGCCGGAGCTGATTCAGATTGGCCCGGAATGTGGGACAGTATGACCGCATCACCACATCTTCCGGCCAAACGAATTCGCAGCTTGCCTGCTGGATATTCTTAGGAATGTCGACAAGCACAGGCCCGGGGCGTCCAGAGCGCGCCAGATAGAAGGCCTTCCTGACAGTCTCGGCCAAATCTTTGACGTCTTTGACCAAAAAGTTGTGTTTCGTACAGGGACGGGTGATCCCTATGATATCCACTTCCTGAAATGCATCATTCCCGATGAGCGGCGTGGACACCTGCCCCGTAAAAATAACCATGGGGATGGAATCGCTGTAGGCCGTAGCAATCCCCGTCACAGTATTGGTCGCACCGGGGCCGGACGTAGCGAGACAAACCCCAACCTTTCCGCAAGCCCGCGCATAGCCGTCGGCGGCATGGACAGCGCCCTGCTCATGCCGCACGAGAATATGGCGTAGATCCGGATGGTTGGACAGCTCATCATAGATATCAATGACAGCCCCGCCGGGATAGCCGAAGAAAAGGTCAACGCCTTCACGCTTCAGACTTTCCAAAAGGATCCTGGCCCCGGTGCACAACATTAGTTGCCTTCCTGTTCGTTATAGCCGTCGAGGATGGCGTGCAGACGCGTCTTCCCTTCAAGCTTCTGTTTCTTCAGCTGTTTTAACGTCTGTTCTTCCGTAGGCGTGCGATAGGCCTTGGCTTCGAGCTTTTCTACCTGCTTTTCATAAAGAATATGGTCTTCCCAGAGTTCTTTCAGTTCAGGATTGACGGCGGCGTACTTTTCCAGAAGAAGAAGCTCACGCTGTTCCATAAGACTTTCTCCAATACATAGAGGTTTGAAAACGACACTGGAACGCGACGCTGTGCGTTACCGTTCCTTAAATGCATAGCCCAAAAAACAAGGAAAGGGAATGGCAATTCCTGGCGGCCCCCCGGAAAGGCGCTTTCTTCCTTTCCTGACGGCCAGTCCCCCTTTCCGTTTTTCACGGTTTACTACAACATGGCCGCATACTGGAGCAGGGAACGGACCACGATGGACTGCACCAGTTGGATGGCGACGAGCACCACGATGGGGGACAAGTCCAACCCACTGACATAGGTAAAGGGAAGCCATTTGCGGATCCTGTACAGGACGGGCTCGGTTAAGGCATTCAGCGTGCGGACCACTGGATTATACGGATCAGGCCGGACCCAAGTCAGCAGGGCGGAAATGATGACAACCCAGAAGTACAAAGTTAAAAGCGTATCCAGAACCCGCGCTACGGCGAAGAGGATATTGCCAAGCACAAACATGCTACCTCCTAGAAGATAAGTGTAAAGGGCGTTCTTCTTAAGTACGGCCCAACCGGGGAAGCCGCTCCAACGCACTGCGCAGATGCGCAAAATTGTCGACATGCACAGCCGCGGGCAAATCCGGGCTGTTGTATGCCAGCAAGGGAACTCCGCCGCCTTGTGCCGCGGCGGCATCCGTAGCGCTATCGCCGATGAATCCTACCGACTCGGGACCAAACTTCCATGTTTCAAGAATACGGTGAACCCCGGCGGGATCGGGTTTTGACGGAACAATCTCGGCTGTCATGACAGGATCAAACATTTCGCACAGATTGAAGCGGGCCAACAAATCCCACATGCCGCTTCCGCGATTCGTATGGATCCCGAGCCGGACGCCCAGCTCACGCAACCAATGCAGCATATCCGCCAGCCCCGGTTCAAGCTCCAACTGCGGCAATGCGACATCCCGATACGGGTAACGCTCCGCAATGGCCGGCAACAGCTTCAGCTCCTCCGGCGAAAAAATATACTCAAGAGCCTCCTTCGCCGTGGACATCTGCACATACCCGGCCTGTTCCGGCGTAATCGGAGGTTTGCCGACTTCCCTCAGCAGCAGGTTATAATAACCGATATTCACATCCCGGGAATCGACCATGACCCCGTCACAGTCGAAAATGAGGCCGGAAAGCCCTGCGGGAAATGTCCTCTCAAGAAGAGAAGCCAATGTCGTCACCGAGGATTGCATCATGCCTGCTCCAACACATCGTCTGCTGTACAAAGAATCACGAGTTGCCGTCTGTCAAGCCATGGCCTGTCCGATTGCGGCGCTTTTTTCCCGATCAGCTTCCACATCGGCTCTTCGCCATAGGTCACGGCATAGCCTTCAGGCACATGCCAGCCTTCAGGCAATCGTGCCAGAAGCGCCGGAGACAGTGATTCCTGACATATGCCAGCTTCCGCAAACGCTTTTGCCATCCGCTGATCCGCCGTGCAGGCAATCGTTCCTTCCGGCAATAAAACTGCTAACAAATCCAAGATAAAACACCATGATGGCAACAGCGTGGCCGGATCCTCAGGAACCAAGTCCCGCATCATGCCAAGCAAGCCGGAAAGCATGTCCGCATCTTCATCGGAAGGTTCCGTCTCGGTACCCCGTGTGCCCAGATGGGCCGCCAGTTTCTCCGCCCCCGCGCGATAACGCGCCGAGAGCTGCTCCATCTCCAAAACCCGTTCTTCCTGAAGCCAGCCCAGCAAGAGAAAACGCTGCGCCCAGCGACGCATATCGTCTGTTGAAACCGTATCTTTTCCGGCCTCTCGGCATTCTCCCGTTTTAGCGAAGCACTTCAAATCATCCCGTTCCTGTGAAACTTTCTGAGTCGTGGACCGGGAAGAGGCCGCCGTATCCGAAAGGGCCGCAATACCCGCCTCGTCAAGCTGCGCCAGCTCCGCAAGACAAGCCGCTGCCTCCGTAGGGGTATAGGGCAAAGAAATTTTGTGCCATGCATCAGGATTTCGTTGTCCCCAATAGCGACTCGAAAGCCCGGGCCAGAGAGGCTTAACACCTCCCGAAAACCCCTCAGGGAAGAATTCCCGGTGCATCGTTGGAACATATACAATAGAATCATCCGATTCTTTTTGCATGATACATCCTTTATAACAATTCTCTTGCAGCCGCCTTGCAATCTTGACCTCTAAACCTCACAGGCGTACTGTGCTTACCATTGATTCCAGTGATCCGCACTTCTGCGGATTTCGGCCCTTCCGGCCTCGTCAAGGCCTCCATCCCGCCACGGCATTTTGTTGTGTACCCTGATGGACAGAAGGATGCAACGCCCTTTGCTTGACCTGCCCGGGATCCATCGGTATATCTCTGTCCTATAAAAACGGAGGCCTTTATGTACGGTATCGGCATGCAAGAATTGCTCTTAATTCTCGTTATAGTAGTGCTTATTTTCGGTTCCAAGAAACTCCCCGAAATCGGCGGCGGGCTTGGCAAGGCCATCCGCAATTTCAAGCGGGCCAGCTCGGAGCCCGACGAAATAGACATCACTCCCAAAGACGAAAAGAAAAAAGACGACACAACCCATTCCGCATAGCCCGCTCCGATTTCAGTTCAGGCGCAGTCCTTGCTGGCGTTTTTCGGCAATATCTGTCAGAATAATTCCACTCCTCCGATGGAGGCTGGCAGCAACGCAAGGCATATAAGGAAGGCCACCATGAAAGTCGAACAACTTTCCATTTTTCTTGAGAACAAAGCCGGTCGGTTGGCTCAGGTAACCAAAACGCTGGCGGAAGCGGGAATCAATATCCGAGCCCTCTCTCTGGCCGATACGTCCGATTTCGGCATTCTCCGTCTCATCGTGAACGATACGGAAAAAGCCATCAACATCATGAAAGAAGCGGGATTCACCGTTGGGCGAACCGCTGTTGTCGCTGTGGAAGTGGACGATAAGCCCGGTGGACTGAACAACATCCTTGAAGCCTTGTCCGGCCAAAACGTCAATGTGGAATACATGTATGCGTTCGTGCAGGAAGGCGGCGGCAGCGCTACCATGATTTTCCGCTTCGATCGTATCGATCAGGCCATCGAAGTGCTGAAAGCCAAGAACATTCCGATTATCCCCGCTGACCGCATCAACGGTTAGCGAACAGTGTCTTGAAAAGTCCCCATATTCAAGTGGGGACTTTTTTTGTTTCTGCTTAGAACAATCAATTGGAGAATCTCGGCCTTTTGTCGGCAGAACAAGGTTTATCGCTTTTCCACACATAGAAAAACGCCGCCGGAAATTATCCCGGCGGCGTTTTTCTTTCAGCGTAAAGAGCGGCTAGAGCCAATCAAACCAGCGCTTCCAAGATCCTTGGATCTGCTCACGGGCCTTCTGGGACTGCTGCTCACGATATCTATAGTATGCGGACAGAGCTTTTTCCTTTGCATGAGCACTGACTTCCGGCACATCGGGGAAATTATCCACGATGTACGTATAGCGCCGCCAAGCCGGGCCATAGTTGTTCATGTTCCAGAACACATCCCCCAAATACAGCTCATGTTCGGCAAGGAGCCGACGGCAATTTTTCATTTCCTCGACAGATTTCTGGGCATACTCGCTGTTCGGGTAGGTCTCCCTCAATCGTCCGAAGAATTCCAAAGCCTCCTGTGTCGACGTCGTAGGCCTGTCCACGGAAATGAAGCTCTTCAGGTTGGACATCCCCACCTGGTACAAGACATAGGGGATAGCCTCATGGCGAGGATGAAGAGATTCAAATTCTTTATAGGCTTCGGCTGCCTCAGGGTATTTTCCGTCAAGGAAGAAAGCGTCACCAAGCGACAATTCCGCTTCAACCGTATAAGGGCTGAACGGGAAGTTATCCTTGAGCTTTGTATAGTACTGGGCGGCCTGCGAGTAATTCTTCTCTTGCATGGCGTCATTGGCGCCTTCGTAAAGCTCCTGAGCCGTATCTTCTGGCGGAGGCAGAAAGAAATAGTCAATGATGCCACATCCAGAAAGAAGCAAGAGACATGCGGCCAGCACTAGATGACGAAAATACATGCTTAGGCGTCCAGTTGTTCAAGATACGTAAAGGCAGCCGTAGCGGCTGTAGCCCCATCGCCGACAGCGGTCGTCACCTGACGGCACATCTTGGAACGGATATCCCCCGCCGCAAAGAGTCCCGGCAGATTCGTCCGCATCTCGCAATCAGTGATAATGAACCCCTGCGGGTCCAGTTCGAGACCAGCAGGCAGGAAACTGTTTTGGGGCTCATAGCCCACAAAGACGAACATTCCATCCACAGGAAGCTGTGTTTCTTCACCGGTTTTGACATTTTTCAGATGAAGCCCCTGCAACGAGTCTTCTCCCATCAAACCGGTTACCACAGTATCCAACACAAGTTCAATCTTGTCCGAAGCGGCGTGAATCTTATCCTGATAGACCTTGGCGGCGCGGAAGCCTTCCCGCCGGTGGATCAGATACAGCTTGCTGGCGATCCTGGATAGATACAGCGCCTCTTCCAGCGCGGAGTTTCCTCCGCCAACCACGGCGACAACCTGATCGCGGAAGAAGTTGCCGTCGCACAAGGCACAATAAGAAACGCCCCGCCCCGTAAGCTCCGTTTCGCGCGGTACCCCCAGAGGACGGGGATTGGCACCAGAGCAAATAACGACAGCTTTCCCTACGATGGTCTCTTTCCCTACGCTGAATGACCAGCCGCCGGGAACCTGCTCCATCTTGAGGACGGCATCATTATACCGGTCCAATTCGTAGTCATCCAGATGCGCAGCGAACGCATCAGCCATCTCCCATCCCTTGATCCCTTTAGGGAATCCCGGGTAGTTCTCGATGCTTTCCGTCTTGAGGATCTGTCCCCCCGGAGCAAGCATTTCGATCTGGGCCACGGAAATCCCGGAACGGCAGAGATAAAGGGCGGCAGTGATCCCTGCGGGGCCGCCGCCTACGACAATGGCGTCGTAATGCTTCATGCCAAAGCCTTTTGTTCGATCATGGTCGCGATGCTGGACTTAGATACAGCACCGGTAACCTGCTCAACAACTTCACCGTTCTTAAAAAGAATAAGGGTAGGAATGGCGCGAATCCCATACTTGCCGGGGGTCGAGGGGCTTTCATCCACATTCAGTTTGACCACGGACAACTTGCCTTCGTATTCATTGGCGAGTTCATCGATGATGGGGCCGATGGCACGGCAAGGACCGCACCAAGGGGCCCAGAAGTCAACCAGAACGGGAAGCTGGGACTGCAACACAACGGCATCAAAGTTGGAATCATTCACTTGGGTAGCCATTACCGACTCCTTACGAAAGTTGCTTGTTAAGAAACAAACTGGTGCACTTTTTTACGCGAAAAGGCAGTGCCTCCAACATAGCAATTGTAGGTGCGAGATCTCAGGGTGTCAAGATGCTGTGGAAAAGATTCACTATATGAGAAAAACGGCTCAAGCTGCTTATAGAGAGTGCAGCGGTGCACGCAACTCCCCAAGATCATCGGGGAGTTTTTGCCCGCGAGGAATGGCTGGGAACGCCAGCCCCTGTCCGTATCCCTTACAGGCCAGCAATTCACCCGCATGTGCGATCATGACGGCGTTGTCAGTACACAGAAATCTCGATGGCAGCAAAAGCGGCTTGCCCACTTTCTCGGCAAGGACATGCATCGCGGCCCGAACCTGCGTATTGGCGGCCACACCGCCAGCGACGACGATCCCGGTGATCCCTTTTTGCCGCTCGCGGTGAAACGCCTTCTCCATCTTGAGGCTCAACGTCTCAGCCACAGCCAGCATATAGGATGCGCAGACATCACACAGTGCGGGAGAGGCCGAGTCGGTACCGGCTTCGCGGACACGCCTGCCCTCCTCCACGAGCACGGGGTGTTCGTTGAGATACGTCAGCGCGGCCGTCTTCAATCCGCTGAAGCTGAAATCCAGATTATCCACATGGGTGTACGGACGCGGGAACAGGTGGGCATCGGCAGTCCCCCTCTGGGCGAGACGATCCAGCAACACCCCGCCGGGATATGGCAGCCCCAGCATCTTCGCGAACTTGTCGCAGGCTTCCCCGGCAGCGTCATCAAGCGTATGCCCGAGCAGTTCCAGAGACTCCGGAGCGTCTATCCTGTAAATATGGGTATGCCCGCCGGAAACAAGCAGTCCGAGAAGCGGATACCGCAACTCATGCTCAAGGCCGACGGCCAACAAATGCGCATGGAGATGGTTGACGGCAATAAGCGGTTTGTTGCCCGCCAGAGAAAGCCCTTTTGCAAAGGCCACGCCGACAAGCAAGGCCCCAAGGAGCCCGGGACCGCGGGTCACCGCTACGACGTCCACGTCTGCGAGAGTCAATCCCGTGCGGCGCATCAACTCGTCATACAGTGCGCCCAAAAAACGGTAGTGCTCACGGGACGCGATCTCCGGGACGACCCCTCCGAACAGGGCGTGCACATCCATCTGCGTGGCGAGCACGGATTCCACACACTTCCCGTCTCTGACCAGCGCCAGCGCCGTTTCATCACAAGATGTTTCGATACCAAGACAAAGCATGACAACCCATCGTGTTCAATATAAAAAAGATATCCCTGATAAACGAACGATCGACCCGTTCTCGGCATGTGAACACGCCCTGAGGTCGATCGTCCGTCTATCACGCCGCCGGACCGCATCCGGCCATACGCGGATTTACTTCTTGTAAATAGCGTTGATCGCTTCAACATCCTTGCGGGACCCGATAAACAGAGGTACCCGCTCATGCAGCGTGGTCGGCGTGATGTCCAGGATACGGTTGTGGCCGTCGGTCGCGGCACCACCAGCGTTTTCCGCCACAAAAGCCAACGGAGAGGCTTCGCACAGGTACCGCAGCTTCCCACGGCTCTTTCCCTTGCGGCTGTCCGGCGGATACATGTACACGCCGCCGTACAGGAGCGTACGGTGGAAGTCGGCAACCAGTGAGCCGACGTACCGTGCGGAACAGGGAGTCGCATTCGGATCGTCAGGATGCTTGAAGTAGTCGATCGCGGCACGGGCCTTGTCATCCCAGTGATTCCAGTTACCCTCATTGACCGAATAGATGCTTCCAGTCTCGGGGATACGGATATCGGGATGGGACAGCAGGAATTCCCCCACGCTCGGATCAAGTGTGAACCCATGCACGCCCTGACCGGTCGTGTAAACCAGCATGGTCGAAGTGCCGTACAGGAAATAGCCGGCGGCTACCTGTTCGGAACCGGGCTGGAGGATTTCATCAAGCTGCACTTCACCGGTACGGCCGGGCTTACGGCGCAAGATGGAGAAAATGGTCCCGACGTTGATGTTCACATCAATGTTGGAGGAGCCATCCAGCGGGTCAAAGACCAGCATGTAGTCCCCGCGGGGGAATGCCGCCGAAACGCGCACCAGTTCCGCATTCTCTTCGGAAGCTATGGCGCACAACACACCGGAACGCTCCATCCGGTACAAAAGAACCCTGTTGGCAAAATCGTCAAGCTTCTGGACATTCTCACCCTGAACGTTGATATCCCCGGTGCCGCCAAGAACATCAAGCAGACCAGCCTTATTTACGCTGCGGCCTATAATTTTGGCCGAAAGAACAAGATCATGAAACAACGCAGTAAAGTGGCCCGTCGCCTGCGGAGCCCTCTGCTGCTGCAGAAGCAAATGTTCGGTGACGGTGATTTCAGAAGACATGAGCCCTCCTTATGGGTCCTGTGAACGATCTGAAAGTGAATCAAGAAATCGCCTTTGAATAACCATCAAAAGCGGGCATGTACGCGCCTCGATCAATCCGAAATGGCTGACTCCTCCATTCCCAACCCCTTAATGGGGGGAAGCGGCGCTGTCAGAATGCTGCTGTCTCCGCCTTCGATGACATGGGATTCCGTGACCGGAGCCATCATGCCCTGAGAACTGAAGGCCGCCGGGTGGGATAGCGCATCCAACTGCCCGGGCTGTTCGGGGAAATGCCCTTCCGAAGGCGTCGCAAACACAATCGGCTGCGTCCCGAGGAAACGTACCATCCAGATGAACGATCCGGTCTTGTTGGAAACCGTACCATGTGTGGAATCTTTTGTGAGTTCGCTCCAGTCCTGCCCCGTCAGCGGCGTGGCGTCAACCGCGAAACGACCCGGCCACAAAACCCCCTGTGGCGCCAACACAACAAGATCCTCAGCGCCGCTGGTATAAGTGAGCAGCGACCGCATGTCAAAATGGGCCACAAGCAATCCCAACATTTCCGAACCGGAATAGATGGGAATGCCGGTCAGCACTTCGGGCCCAAGCGGCGTATCCTCAACCAAACCACGAAGGCCCCGCAACTCGTTGCCTCTGGCTTTCTGCTCCAGCATCTTCGCAAAATCAAGCTCTTTCATGGCCGCCGGGGGCTCCTGCGCGAGGACCATGCCATTGGCGTCCACCGCCGCGAGGCCGGAGAGCCACGGGAAGCGATGGAAAAGGACCGCCACGGATTCACCCGTCGGCGGCTTGTCCGAGTTCTGAAGATACCGCTCGAGCTGTTCAAGCTGGATGTCTATGCCCACCATGCGCGAGGCGAGCGTCGTTTCGGCGTCATTCAATACCCCTTTGTCATCATAATCAATCTGGGCGGGGGGATTGATATACTCACCGTAAAAAGCTTTGGTGCTTTTCCATGTGCTGTCGAACGTGGAACAGCCTCCGATGAACACCAAAGAGCCAATCAGGGCCGTCGTAATAAAGGAACTCTGCAAGGACACACAACTCTCCAATGTAAACGGGCGTGCTATACGCGCGCCCGTGCTTCGAGGCGATCCGCTAACGACTCCAGAAGGGACATCAACTGATTCTGCCCTCCCACGTCGCCATACGAAGGTTCTCCGATTTCCGTCTGCTCTCCGGGTTCCGTACCGTTTCCGGCCATCCGGGAAACCAATGCGGCGACACTATCGTGCAGCTCTCTGGCTTCTTCCGGCGTAGGCGCAGCGGCCTCAAGCTCCTGATAGATTTCAAGAGCACCGACAATGTCCCCCTGCTCCGCGAGCACGTCAGCCATGGAACGGGTCCGCAGCGTCGGCTCTTCAGGGTTTTCGTCAGCCATAAGGTCTGAATCCTCATCAGGATCAACCCAATGCACTGATTTTGCTTTGTTTGGTAAAAAAGGTGTCACGCATGAAGGGTGCTCTCGGACAGGAGCGCTTTCCTCAAGCATACTCTCAAGGAGTTCCGCATCAGCAATGGAAGAGTCCTCAACGGGTACCGTGCAAGAAGAAGAAGAAGAAGAAGAAGAAGAAAGTTCCTGCGCGGAGGGCGTAACCGTACAAAGCGTTTCTTCGTGGGAAACACCGCATGGGGGCTCGGAATCCCAAGCCTCGGTTGATTGGGGAGAGGAAAAACTGCGGCGTACGTCCTGCAATATACCCAAACCACTCTCTAAAATCAGACTCAGAGAATGTTCCGGGTGGCGTATAGTCGAGGCCATCAGCCGGATGGCCAATGCCAGATCCCTGTTTTTCTCCGAAACGGACTCAGCCCACACTTCCCAAAAGGCAGGGTAGCGCTCCAGCAATCCCGTTACAGTGGAAAGTTCCTCAGAACACTCACCGGCACGCGACTGTTCGAAAAGAATTTGGATCAGCAGGAGACGCGCTTCAAGAAAAACAGACGAATTCCGTAGCCCCGCCCGCAAAACCTCTATGGCCTTGTCCGGCTGCTGCGAGTCCCTCAGGAGTTTCGCCAGCGGGAAAAAAACCTTGGAATCAGGGTCCAGTTTGAGGACTTCCTGATACCACTCAATTTTTTCCATCATGAGGCAGGGCTCCACGCGCATTCGCATCTTCCGTAAAAAGATAAAGAATTTCGTTACTCCGGACGAAATTCAGCCGCTGCCGGATCATCTTTTCCACATATTTCTCGTCAGACTGCAAGAGGCGGATTTCTCTGCTCAACCCGGCATTAACGACATCAAAGCCGTCGCGCTCCTTGAGCAGTTCCGCGTATTGTGAAGCCAGCTCCCTATACGAAACGAGACTCTGCGGCCCCCACAACAGACGAGAGGCAAGAACCACGTTGACGATAATGGCCAGAATGAGAATAAAAACTTTCCAAAGCGTGGCTTTGGAAGATGTATTTGCGGTGCTTCGTACGTTCATCATGCAGCCCGATCGTTTTCCCGCCAGATGCCATAAAACTTATAGAAGTAATTCAGGCCGGAAAATATCGTGAGCACAAGGGCGATGTAAAGCAGAAAATTTCCAATCAGATGCACGTTTACGCCCAAAAGCGGATAATGGAGCAAGAGGGGAACGATGGCGATGATCTGCATGACGGTTTTGACCTTGCCGTATTTGTCCGCTGCAATGACGACGCCTTCATCAATGGCCATTGCGCGCAAGCCGGTCACGGCAAGTTCCCGGCCAATGATGACGACAGTCACCCACGCCGGAACCCACCCCAGCTCAACGAACATGATCAGGATGGAGCAGATAAGCAACTTGTCGGCAAGGGGGTCCAGAAACTTTCCGAAGCTCGTAACCATATTCCCCTTACGGGCAATATGCCCATCAAGAAAATCGGTGAGCGATGCGATGCCGAAAAGCACCGCTGCAAGAAAGCACGTGATCTTCCCGGGAAAATACAACAGGAGAATGATAGGAACGACGAAAAAAATCCGGGCCAGTGTAAGCTGATTTGCCAAATTGAACATAGTATTACCCGCTTTTGGCGACAGTTGTTGGGTTTCTATAGCACAACCATTGTGAAAGGCAAAGAGCAGAATTCTCCGCCACAGCGGTTTTGCTTCGGATAACTATCCCATGTTCAAGGCAATATAAAAACAGGCGGATCAGGCTGACAGAGCGGCCTGATCCGCCTTGCAACATATCGGGTGCGGAAAGTCCCTATTCGGCCTCGGTCGCGGCGATAACGGCGTCCGCGAGGGCCATGAACCCCTGACGCGCCGGGGAGTTTTCCGTCAGGGAGACAACCGGCACGCCCCGATCCGCAGCGATGACCGTAGCGGGATCCAACGGAATGGCGCCAAGGAACGGAAGCTCATATTGCTTCGCAAGCTGCTCCCCGCCGCCCTTCTTGAACAGATCGATGTCCTTCCCGCAGTGCGGACAGCTCAACCCGCTCATGTTCTCGACGATGCCAAGGACAGGCGCCTGTACTTGCTTGAGGAAATCGAGCGCTTTGCGGACGTCGGCAAGGGAAATCTCCTGCGGCGTGGTCACGACGATACACCCAGCGTCGGGGATGGCATCCAGCACGGTCAGATGTTCATCACCTGTGCCGGGAGGGGAATCGATGACCAGATAGTCCAAAGCCCCCCACTGTACGTCGGTCAAAAACTGTCTGATGGCCCCCGTTTTCTTGGGGCCGCGCCAGAGGATCGCCGTGTCCTTATCCTTCAGGAAGGAATCCATGGAAATAAGCGACATGCGCTCACCGCAGGGAACGGGCAGCATTTTGCCGTTTTCGTCAGCCATGACGGACGCGGAAGCCCCCAGCAGGCGGGGCACGCTCGGCCCATGAATATCCACATCAAGGATGCCGACCGTAAAGCCGCGCGAAGCCAGAGCAGTGGCAAGATTGACCGTTACGGAACTCTTGCCCACGCCCCCCTTGCCGCTCATGACGAACAGCTTGTGGCGCACATCCTTCAGATTTTGAGTGAGTACTTTGTTCTGCATGGCCGCGGTCATGGGGATCGTAGCCTGCCCCTGCGGGGCCTGATTGGAACATGACGACATGAAAAGACTCCTGAAAAACGTTAGTCCCCTAAAAGGACCTTCCCGGTTTGCCACAAAAGGCAGGGAAAAGAAACCTTACCAGCCATGATCCCCAACAAGATCAACAAAGGCGACATTGCCGAAAGCCCTTGCCGTTACCCTGCCCTCACGCTTGGATACGCGGAGCAGCTTCTGCTCCCTGCGCGCCCGCCCCACCGGGATAGCCATGATCCCGGGATCGGCCAATTGCTCAAGAAGCGGCAGCGGTAAATTCGGCCCGCCCGCCGTCACGATGATGCGATCAAAAGGGGCCTGGACCCGCCAGCCCAAGGTCCCATCGCTGAGCTTCATGCGGATCCCCGGGCTTCCTTCCGGGAAAAGCTCCCGTACGGCCTCGTACAATTCCCGCACACGCTCTATCGTAAACACTTCAAGCCCCATTTCACGCAGCACCGCCGCCTGATATCCGGATCCCGTACCGATTTCAAGCACTTTCATTCCCGGTTTTGCTTCAAGCAGCTGTGACATGAACGCGACGATGTATGGCTGTGAAATTGTCTGCCCAAACCCGATAGGCAGGGCGTGATCCTCATAAGCCCTCCCTTGCAGGGCTTCGGGGACAAAAAGATGACGCCGGACCGTCCGCATAGCTGCAAGAACAGCCTCATCCGTGATGCCCTGCTCTTCAAGCAGTTTGACCATCCGTGCGCGCTGGCGTTTGAAGTCGGGAAAAATCCTGTGCTGTCCGAGTTCTGTCATGAATGTTCCAGTAAAAAATACTGCGAGTATCCGCCGAACGGCTTCCAAAAGCATACCGGAAGGCGTTGGCCGACACTTGCCTAGACGCTTTCCCTGTGCGAAAATGCTTTCTTACAGTATGACCGTCTTGCGTAAGAATGCAAGCTCCCGCCATCGCCTCAAACAGGTATTTTGCACGGCCCCCTGGTTCGCGCTTCGACGAATCCTCATCATTCTGCCGGACCATGCTGCACCTTTTTATGGAGAACAAATATGATTTATGTCAGTGACCTGATGACGAGCAGAGTGTTTACGCTTCGACGTACGGACACCCTTCAAGACGTGCGTTCCCTTATGCAGCTTGCCAAGATCCGCCACATTCCCGTGACTGAAGATGGAGACCGTTTCGTCGGCCTGCTCACGCACCGGGATCTCCTCGGCTATGCGGTATCACATCTTGCGGAAATCAACCGGGAAGAGCAAGAAGAAATCGAATCCTCTATTTTGGTCGGCGATATCATGCAAACCGACGTCAGGACCGTTTCGCCCGATACCCTTCTCCGGGAAGCGGCGGAGATTCTCTACCGGAACAAGTACGGCTGTTTGCCCGTCCTCGATGGGGACAACAAACTCGTTGGCATCATTACAGAAGCAGATTTCCTGCGTCTGGCCATCGCGCTGCTGCACGACGCCTGATCTTCCATCACATCAACCCGCTGGAGCCCCCTTCATCACCGAGCGCGCTTTAAGGAAAAAAAATGGGTCGCATCATTCGTAATACCATCAGCTATGGCTTTGTAACGCTCATTCTAGCTGCCTTAGGTTTTTGCATTTATCTCTTTCTGGACGACCTTGACGGGCCTGAAGTCACCATGACGCCCGATACCGGGCGGATCTCGCCGACGCAGGAGATCACTCTCAAACTTACGGACGCCAAATCCGGGGTCCGCTCCGTTGTCGTCACCATCCACCGCAATAATCAGTCTCTGGTTATTCTCGATAAAGTATTCAGCGAGCCGGCCCCCGTTCAAACGACTTCGTTCAACCTCAAGAACGCGGGCCTGCGCGACGGCGCCTTCGAACTGGAAATCACGGCGCGTGACAATTCCCTCATGAGCTTCGGCAAGGGGAACGGGACCACGCGCAAGTGGAATATGCAATTGGACACGCAGCCGCCCAAGGTCCGCATTAAAACGACGGTTCCCGCCCTGCGCCGCGGCAGCGTGACAGCCATAGCCTACAGCGTTTCGGAAGACGCCAGCATGACCGGCGTCCAGCTTGGCGAGCAGTTCTTCCCGGCCTTCCTTCAGCCGAACGGCCTGTACTACTGCTTCTTCCCCTTCCCGCTGGACACCCCAAAAGGAAAGTTTGCGCCGGAACTGCTCACCCGGGATCTTGCCGGAAACGAATCCCGGAACAGGGTCCTCGTCAACGCCGGGGAACGAAATTTCCGCAAGGATACCCTCAATATCAGCGACAATTTCCTGAACAGCAAAGAGGATGTTTTTAAGGAACTGGTTCCTGATGACATCTCAAACCTTGAACGGTATGTGAAGATCAACAACGAAGTGCGCATTTCCAATGAGAAAACCCTGTTGGAAATCGGTAAAAATACCTCGCCCACCATGTTGTGGAGCGGCGCTTTCAAGCGTCTGCCGGGCTCGGCCTCCAGAGCGTCTTTTGGCGATCAGCGCACGTATATGCACAATGGGACGAAAATCGACGAGCAGACGCATATGGGGCAGGATCTCGCTTCCGTGGCCCACGCGCCGATTCCCGCAGCGAATGACGGCAAGGTCGTTTTTGCGGAGCCCCTCGGTATTTTCGGCAATCTCGTCATCATCGACCACGGGCTTGGCTTGCAGTCCCTCTACTCCCATATGAGTGAAATCCAGACGAACGTCGGCGCTACGGTAAAAAAGGGAGACATCATCGGACTCACCGGTACAACCGGCCTTGCGGGCGGCGATCATCTGCACTTCGGCATCCTTATGCACGGCATCCAAGTGCAGCCGCTTGACTGGCTGGACCCCAAGTGGATCAAAAACACCATTACCGATCGGCTTGATGCCGCCGGGGCCGAACGTTAAAGCGGATTAGCCTTGAAAGCGTGGTTTGGGGAAGGAGAATGTTTCTCTAGAAAAATTCTCCTTCCCCAAACCTGTTTACATGCCCCATCCTCCCTTTCCCCAAATGTGTGCTTACCGAAGTCTGTTCACAGTTTTTTCTGGCACGGATTACCCTTGAAATGACGCGATTCCAAAGAGGAAATAATGAGAAAGGACGGAGGAGACGCCGCCTTACACAGCAAAACGCCCTGCAACAGTTCGTTGTTGCAGGGCGTTTGCATTTTCACCAAAATCTATTCTTCACATCGCTACGCACTAAGAAATAGGATAGCCCTATACGAAACAATAAGCGTTTATCATATGTTTATCAGAGCGTATCCCCCAAATAATTACTTTGGACAGGTTAAAGCGTCTTCGGCTTGCAACTCTTTCCGCAACCACCACATCCGCAAGAGCACTGCCCCTTTCGAGCTTTCTTTGCGCGCCAGACCATATACCCCACCGCAGCCAAAACAATAAGGCTCACAATAACAAGCTGTATATCCATCGAGTTGCCTCCAATCATTCTCAAGGAGATGTGCAGCTGCACGTTCGTTAGCAACAAATAATGATATTGAAATTCTTTGTCAAGTATAGAATCAATACAGCTTCTCCGCTTTTCAGACATACACTCCAATTTCTCCTGTTTCCTGAACCGATTGAACAGAATAAACAGAAAAAGGGAAGGCCGAAACCTTCCCTTTCACAAGACGAATCGTGAAAAGACATCAGCCGAGCAGACGCTTGGCGATCTCCTGAGCGGCCTTGCGCCCGGCTCCCATGGCCAAAATGACCGTGGCCGCACCAGTCACAATATCGCCGCCGGCGAAGACGTTCGGAATGGACGTTTCGCCCGTCTCTTCATTGACGACGATGTAGCCGCGCTTGTTGAGTTCGAGTCCAGGCGTCGCTTCAAGCAGGATCGGGTTGGAGCGTGTCCCCACGGCCACAACCGCGAGATCCGTCTCGTGCTCAAAAACCTCCCCTTCAATCGGCATAGGACGGCGACGTCCGGAGGCATCGGGCTCACCAAGCGCCATACGCTGCAAAGTCACGGACTTCAGAACGCCGCTCTCGCTGGCGTTGAAGTGCAACGGCCCCACCAGCTCGAAAAGCTTTACGCCTTCCTCTTCCGCGTGTTCGATCTCTTCATGACGCGCAGGCATTTCAGCGCGCGAGCGGCGATAAATGATCGTGGAACTTTCCGCCCCGAGGCGCAGAGCCGTACGCGCGGCGTCCATCGCCACGTTCCCGGCGCCGAATACCGTCACATGCTTGCCGGGATAGGTCGGCGTGTCGAAATTGGGGAAATCATAGGCACGCCCGAGGTTCACGCGGGTCAGGTACTCGTTGGCGGAAAACACGCCGATGAGGTTTTCTCCGGGAATACCAAGGAATTGAGGCAGCCCCGCCCCCACGCCGATGAACACGGCCTTGTAGCCCTCATCGAACAACTGCTGAACGGAAACCGTCCGGCCGCCGACCCAGTTGGTACGGAACTCCACGTTGTTCTGGCGCAGGCCATCAAGTTCCGCAGCCACGACATCCTTGGGCAGACGGAAGGCCGGGATGCCGTAGATGAGCACCCCGCCCGCTTCATGCAGCGCTTCAAACACCGTTACCTTGATCCCGCGCGCGGCGAGATACCCAGCGACAGTGATGGAAGACGGGCCGGAGCCGATACAGGCAACCCTCAAATCCGGATTGGTGACGGCGCAAGCGTCGTTATCGGACACGCCCACGCAGGGATCATGCATGGCATTGTCGGCGACAAAGCGTTCCAGACGGCCAATAGCCACCGGCTCACCCTTGACGCCCAGGATGCACTTGCCTTCACACTGGTTTTCCTGCGGGCACACACGGCCGCACACGGCGGGAAGGCTGTTGGTGCTCTTCAGGATACGGTAGGCTTCCGCCATGTCACCCTTGACGACCTGAGCGATGAATTCGGGAATACGGACTTCAACCGGACACCCCTGACGGCAGCGCGGATTTTTGCACTGGAGGCAACGGCTGGCTTCAAGCTGCGCCTGTTCCAACGAGTAGCCGAGCGCGACTTCCTTGAAATTGTGCGCCCGCACAGCAGCGGGCTGGCAGGGCATGTCGACGCGGGGCGCCTTGGCGGGCTTCTTCACATTCTCAGTGTTTGTCATGGCAGCTGCACCTGTGCTCGTGATGTTCGATGGATTGCTTTTCCTGAGACCGGAAGGCGGACAAACGCTGACGCAGTTCGGCAAAATCCACTTTGTGCCCATCAAATTCCGGGCCGTCGACACAGGTAAACTTGGTTTCCCCGTCAACCGTCACGCGGCACGCGCCGCACATCCCGATGCCGTCCACCATAAGCGAGTTCAAGCTGACGGTCGTGGCCACGCCGAAGGGCAGCGTCGTGCCCGCTACGGCTTGCATCATGGGCACCGGACCAACGGCAACGACTTCCTGAACCTTCTTGTCTTTTTCAAGGCGGTCCTTCAAAAGCTCGGTCACAAACCCCTTGTGCCCATAGCTTCCGTCATCCGTCGAAATGAGCACTTCGTCACAGAAGGATTTCAGCTCGTTCTCAAACAGGAGCAAATCCTTGCTGCGCGCGCCGATAATGGCGATCACGTAGTTGCCGGCCTTGTGGTGGCCCTTGGCGATATGGTGCATCGCGGCGATGCCCGTGCCGCCACCGACACAGATCACGCTGTCGCCCTTGACGATATGCGTGGCTTTCCCGAGCGGGCCAGCGACGTCAAGAATGCTGTCGCCTTCGGAAAGCGCTTCCAGCATCATCGTCGATTTGCCCATCACCAGATAGACGATGGTGATCGTTCCCTTTTCCGGATCCGTATCAGCGATGGTCAGAGGGAAGCGCTCCCCCTGCTCGTTGACGCGCAGCATGACAAAGTGCCCCGGCTTCGCCGTGGCGGCAATCTGCGGCGCATCCAGCACCAGTTTACTCGTTCGACCAGGAATCAACGATTCCTTATGCAGGATCGTGGTTGGCATGTGTAAGGCTCTCCTTGTTTCAAATCACCAAATCCGAGCTACCCCATCGCACCTGTCCCGAACGAGCCCCCTTGTCCTGCCGCGTCCGGAACCTCCGAAGGGAGGTCATCCATCCAATTCGACAATCCGCACGCCCTGCGCATCCGCACTGGGCGCAATCCGGCGCCGAAAAACCCGAATCCATTTTTCGCCCCACCGCTCGCGGAACAACAGCGTCGCCAGCCATTCCACCGTATGCAGCACGGGCCTGCGCTCATGCATGGCCATCAGGCTCCGCGTAATGCCCACCTTGCAGGAAGGGCATCCCACGAGGATGGGGCTCTGCGCCGGATAGTCGGCCAAAGCCGCTTCCAGAACGTCCATCTTCCGCTTGCGCAGCGTATTGTACACCAGCGGAGACGCTATGGCCCCCATGCCCGATTCGCCGCAGCACCCCGGCGAGACTTCAATCGCCGCGCCGGTCAGCCGGGCAATGGCGCCAGCCTGCTTCTGCACGCCCTTTACCTTGTGGACGCCGACCCATTCGGGATGGCAGGAGGCATGATACAGAATGTTACCTTTGAACAGATCGGGATTGGCGTCCATCCGGCCCTGCACAAACTGCATCACGTCGAGATGCACGAGTTCCCCGCCCCCTTCACCAAGCAACGTCGACGGCTCAAGGCGTTCGATACCTTCACGGCACGAACCACATGCCGTGACAATGTGCGTCACCCGGAAGCCGCGCTTGGTCGCGCAAGCGATGGTCGACTGCAAAGCCTTTTTGTTCCGCGCCATGTTGGAGGCGAACTGTGCGTCGGCCCCCGAAGACAGCAACGGGTAGCCGCAGCACAAATGCGCTTCGGGCAGGATAATAGCGACGCCCGTCCGCAGCAACAGCCCCAAGGCTGACAAACCGATAGTCCGGGAAAGCAGGCTTCCCCCGCAACCGGGAAAATACAACACCGCTTCTTTAAGCGCCGTATTCTCCTGCACCGGGGCACCGCCCCCGGAGCGGGGCACAAAGATGTTCCCGCGTTCCAGATGCAGCGCCTCATACAGGTTCCTATACCCCGGTTCCGGACCTTTACCTGAAAACAGCGGGTTATACAAACGCTTCTTGATGGCCTGCGGCACAACGCCGATAATCCTGTTCTGCATCCTCTGGCCCAGCGCCGCCGCCTTGACAGCCTGAGGGATACGGTGCGCGGGATTCCGCACCAGCCAATTCAGTACTTTGCTTTTAAGGGGATGCCCGCCCGCGCCTTCTTCATCAAGGAAGGCTCGGAGCTGCAACGCCACATCGGCGGAGGGGATCTTCACGGGACAAACGGACGTACAGCGGCCGCATCCCGTGCAGTGCTCCATCATGGCCCGCAGTTCGGCAAGGATGGACGGATCGGGCCGCCCCTTGTTGATCTGCGAATAGTAGATGGCTTCGATGATCGCCCCGAGCACCATGTTCTTGTTCCGGGGATGGAAATGGTAGGAGCATTCCGGATACATCATCGGGCACACCTGCTTGCATTTGCCGCAGCGGGTGCACATCTGTACGGAGGCAAGCAGGCTGATGAGCCGGTCCTTATCCGGCAGGCCGCTCTGACGGATGTCTTCGATCAGGCGGTTGAAGGAGAAGGTGAACGGACGCACGGGAAGCTCACGCTGCGTGAGCTTGGCGGGGTTGAATACGTCGCGCGGGTCCACCCGGTTCTTGAACTCCCGGATGGCGTCCATCTTGTCCTTCCCGAGGAAGGCGATCTTGGTAATGCCGATGCCGTGCTCGCCGGAAACGGCCCCGCCCATTTCCTGCGCCTCGGCCATGACCCGCATGGCGGCTTCTTCAGCGATTTCAAGCATGTGCAGGTCATTGGAGTTGACGGGGATATTGACGTGACAGTTCCCGTCGCCCGCGTGCATGTGGCTCGCCACCACAACGCGGCCGACAAGCATATTGTCGCTGATTTTTTTGATCTTGGGGGCAAGGCGATCGTAGCGCTCGGCCATGAGCCGGAGGAATTCCACCGCGCGTTCTTCCATTTCCTCGTCGGAAAGCTCGGAGGAAGGGACGCCGCCCTGCGCCACGCGGGTCACATTGACGAACTCGCGGTTGAGATCCTTGTCCTCCAGTGCCATGCCGGGCAGACGCCCCAGCTCCTGCAACGCCTGACGGTATGCGGTAGCCGAGCATTCCAGATTGAGCTGTTCGAGGAACAGCGCGAAATCCGGGATGCGCTGCATGGGAATGACCACGTCCTCGTTGATCTTGAATCCGGACGTCCGGCGGGCGATGGCGGAAAGACGGTGGCGATCTTCCCAGAAAACTTCGGCTTCCTTCTCATCCTTCGCCACGAGGAGCGCCACGTTGTCGTGCGGGGCCACAATATCCACAATTTCCTGAACACACTTTTCCAGCAGGTAGGGCTCGTCGCCGTCCACCTGAATGATGATGACGGAAATGGGAACCCCTTCGTGCTTGTCCGACTTCTTCTGGTACTCGATGGCGCGCACATACTTGGCGTTGAACTCTTCCAGCGCCGACAGACGGGCGTAATCGCCTTCCTCGCGGATGCGGTTGCGCAGATCCACGATCTGGCCAATGACCACGGCTGCCTGATGCATGGAGCGTCCGTAAAATTCCAATACCATGACCCGCGACTGCGCGGGTTTCTTGTGCACGATGAAGGTCGCATCGGTGATGATGCCGTCCACGCCTTCCTTCTGCATACCCGGAAGGCCGCCAAGCGCCTTGTTAGTGACGTCCTTGCCGAGGCCCGGCAGACGGATTTCGGAACCGTGCAGCTCCACGACGCTCCGCACGCCGCCGCTGATGTCCTTGACCTCAAACACGGCCACTTCGTCAGGCAGAATCTTGTGGCGGGGATGGTTCTTGCGCTCAATGCTGATGATTTCGCCGGTCGGCGTCACCATGCGCCACGAAAGCAGGTTGTCCAGCGTCGTCCCATATTCGAAGGCGAACGGGCCACCGGAGTTTTCCGCAACGTTCCCGCCGATGGTCGAAGCGGTCTTTGAAGCAGGATCGACGGTAAAGAGGAACCCTTCCTTCGCCACGGCGTCGATGGCCGCCTGCGTGATCACCCCGGCATCCAGCGTTACGCTCATGTTTTCATGATCCACCGGTGACATCTTTGTGAACCGGGTCGTGCGGACGATGACGGAACGCCGACGCATGGGCACAGAACCGCCGGTCAGCCCGGATGCTCCGCCGCGCGGGATCAGCGCGAACTTCAATTCATTGGCCAGCTTGACCAGTTCGCTCACCTGTTCCGCGTTGGCGGGCTCCACGACCATGAGCGGCAGCTCCATACGCAAGTCGGTAGCGTCCGTGGCGCAGGCCACCAGCGCGCTTGGGCGGGTGACGATGGCGTCCGGCGGCAGAAAGGTGCTCAGGCGTTCGACCAGTTCCTTGCGGAAGGCGACTTCGGCCTCATGTCCGCTCCAGAACAGGGTGATGCCTTCGCCTATGGTATTCGCATAATGGTGCGCCAGGGCAAACACTTCCCGATCGAAGCGTTCCTTCACACTCGCCTTGACCGTGGCTGAATCCACGAAGGGGTTGTATGCGACAAGGAACAACTCTTCCGCGATTTCGGTAGCCAGATGCCGCACGGATTCCGGCCAGTCGGCAAAGTCTTCGAGATTGATGCGGAGAATGCGGTTGACAACAAAATCAGGAGCAATGGAAATGTGCGGGCCTTTATGAGGCATGTGAGTTTCCTTATGTCTGGCGGGAAATCCCCATTCGCGGATTGTGGATAAAACAAAAGTGGAGTATAGAGACTCGGCACCGCCTTTGCAAGGCATAAACATTTCAGCCGATTTTGTCCCTCAGAGGTCATTTCTTCTCTTTATGAAAAAAATATCTGCCGACGCCTCCATTTCTGGAAACGCATCCCCCATTACGCTTCCCTTTACCGCATATCTTGCCGCGAAGGGTTTTCTCGAAGATCTTCTTGCCGAACTCGGAGACGAGGTCATTGAAGTCCGGGGGAGGCTCGTGCTCGCCAAGGGCGCGTCCCGCCCCGCAGCCTGGGCTCAAAACACATGGGAAACGCCTGTTTTCCTGCCCATCGAATCCATCGGAGACGGCGCACGCAAGCTCACCGCCATCCAGCGGAACTGGCATCTGCATTCCGAGGAAAACCATCGCCGGGCCTCCCTCATCCAGGAGAAACTCCCCCACGTCTCCGAAAAGCCGCGCCATTTCGGCGAAGCCGCGCCCACGGCCCCGCTCGGCTCATGGACACTGTGGGAGCCCAACCTCATCCTCGCTTCGGCCCGGTGCTCGTCGCCGTTCCCCGACGGCGTGGTGCAGTTCCATGAAAACAAGATCGATCCGCCAAGCCGGGCCTACCTCAAACTTTGGGAATCCTTCACCCTGCTGCCCAAACGCCCCGGCCCCGGCGATCTGTGCCTTGATCTGGGTTCGGCCCCCGGCGGCTGGACATGGGTGCTCGCCAGCCTCGGCGCGCAGGTTTTCAGCATCGACAAAGCCCCACTCGCCCCGCAGGTGGATCACATGCCCGGCGTGAGCCACTGCATCGGCAGCGGTTTCGCCCTTGATCCCCGCCATGCCGGAGCCGTGGACTGGCTGTTCTCGGACATGATCTGCTACCCTGACAAGCTGTATGAGGTCATCTGCCGCTGGATCGAGCTGGGGAGCTGCCGCAACTTCGTGTGCACCCTCAAATTCCAGGCCGAGACGGACCACGCCACCGCAGCGAAATTCGCGGCCATCCCTGGCTCGAGGCTTATGCACCTGTCCTGCAACAAGCACGAACTCACGTGGGCGAAACTGGAACAGTAGAATGGATGGGCTCTGAAACAGCCTAGAAACGTTGGAAAAGGGGAACTCTGGAGAAACGCGTTCCCCTTCCCAAAATCTACGAGCGCGGAGCCCATCTCTCCCTTCCAAGGACTTTTGGGCTTACCCAATCTCGCCCCACAGCCCTTTCCGGCACAGATTGCCTTGGGAAGAATTCTCCCTTCAGAGTGGAAATGCTCGTCTACGCCCTCACGTACAACCCCTTTCCGAGGCCGCCGATTTCGCAATGCAGCACGCCCTCCATGCCGGGGTGCAGGAGATCCACGAGCTCTCCCCTGTGGTTTTCAAGCTGATACGCGCCGGGGAGAAGTGCCGGACGCCGCATCCCCGGCACGAGAACGGACGCTGCACGATCCGATGACCACGGGGAACGCACCCGCACCCTCCAGCCGTCGCCCTCCGGTTCCGCAAGCCGCGCCACCACGGGCCGGGGGAGCAAACCAGCCGGGGGAGTCTCCACCCTTCTGCGGGGAAGGAAAAAGCCCGTGGACAGAGGGCGTGACGCCGTATGAAACAATTCTTCGAGCAACGCCGCCGTGGAAATCTCCACCTTTCCGCAGTCGGAACCTCCCGCTTCGCGGCGTGCGTGCCGATCCAGCGCCGTACGGTATACGTCCGCAACCTGCGCGACGTACCCGCCGCTTTTGGTGCGACCTTCCAGTTTCAGCGCCCGCACCCCCAAGTCCGCCAAACACCCCACGTACCGCAGCAGGCACAAGTCCTGCGGGGCCCAAAAACCGCTGAACGCTTCGCCCTCGCGGATCTCCCACAGGGCTTCGCCCGAGCGCTTTTGCTCCTCCACCAGCAAGGACAGGCCGCGGTACTCGAAACGGCACGGCTGCGTACACCGCCCTTGATTGGCGGGGCGGTTGTTCACCCACGCCGACAGCAGGCAATGCCCGGACAGGGCCAAGCACATGGCTCCGTGCACGAATACTTCGAAGTCCACACCGGGAAACGCTTCCGCCAGTGCTCGGATCTGTTTGAAGCCCAGCTCCCGGGCCAGATTGATCCGCTCCACCCCGGCCTCACGCCAGAACGCCACAGCAGCGCCGTTTACGGAATGGGCTTGTGTGGACAAATGCAGCGGCACTGACGGGCAATGTTTCTTCGCCAGCCAGATCACGCCGGGATCAGCGGCAATGAGGCCGTCCACGCCCATCTCGGGCAAACGCTCCAACGCAGCTTCCACGGCGGACAATTGCGCGTCATACGGCATGGCGTTGAGGCAATAATACACCCGCACTCCGGCGGTATGCGCGTCAGCTACGGCAAGCCCCAGCTCCTCACCCGAGAAGCCCTCGCAGGCTGTCCGCAGGCTCAGTTCCGGCCCTCCCATGTATACGGCATCAGCCCCATAGAGGATGGCGGCTTCCAACTGCTCCCGGCCTCCGGCGGGGACCAGAAGCTCCGGCAAACGCTCTCTTCCTTTCATTCCGCACCTTCCGAAACGGAAGCCGTTGCCGACGAATCTGCCTTTTCCTCCGACTGCGCCGTTTTCCACTGGCTGAGGATCACGCCCCCGAACACCAGCGCGGAAGCGGCCCATTGCCCTGCGGTCAACCGCTCGTCGAGGAAAACCATCCCCATGAACAACGTTAACACGGGCACAAGATTGAGAAAGGCCCCGGTGCGCGAGGCAGGCACGGAACGGACGGCGAAATTGTACAGCAAGAAGGAGAGCATGGTCACGCCGACGCCCAGATACAGTATGGCCAAGGTGGGCAACAAGGGGAAACTGTCCGGAAGTTTGACTGCGGGAAGCGGCAGCAGGCACAGGAAAAAAAGAAGGCCGATCAGCGACTGCATGGTCGTGATCAAGACCGGCGAACACCGGGAAGAAAGCTGCTTGGCGCACACTACATAAAGAGCGCCGCACAGCATGGCCAATACTTCAAGGAAATTGCCGAAAATCGGGTTCGGCGCGCTTTCCGTGGCTTCGGATCCAGCGCTCAGCCAGACGACCCCGACGACGGCCAGCACAAACCCGATCCAGACGCGCCGGTGCGGGCGTTCGCCGAGCAGCAGCCACGCCGCGACCACGACCGCCAGAGGCAAGGCCGCGACGACCATCCCGGCCTGAGACGCGGTCGTGTAGATCATGGCGTACCCCTCAAACACGAAATAGAAGCAGGGCTCGCACAGTGCCAGCAGCACAATGTACTTCCACTCCCGGCGCGTCACCCGCCTGTCCAGCAGCATAGGGGCCTCGGCACGCCGCCAGACGGTCACCCGCAAAAGTATTAGCGCCACCAGGGAGCTCAACATGCGGCCAAAGACCATGACCATCGGATCAAACGCCGATACCGCGATCTTGAGCGCTATAAAAGAACTGCTCCAAAGGAGCACGGCACCGAAGAGCGCCAGCCCTGCCTGTACGGACAACGAAACGTGATTTTGGATAAAGCGCATCATGGGACACAGCTCTACCGTGGGAACGCCGAAATGACCAGCCCCCTTAAACCGAAAAGCTGATATTCCGAACGGAAACACCGGGAGCCAACGCATGGAACCCCCGTTTTAATACATCTAACCCATTTAATTTATAATGGTATTCATAAATCCGGTGTGCTTGGCTCTGTTCATACATTCCACCCGCAAAGGAGCAAGCCATGAATTACTGGATCAGCGTTCTCTTCAGGATCATCCCTCTGGCTATGGGCGCCATCTGCCTTGGCTATGGCTGGTACATCTGGGATATGGGCAGCGACGCCAACACGTACGTCGCCGGGCATGTCGTGCTCTTCCTGAGCATTATCTGCGTGGCGCTGTTTACAACGGCAGCGACCATCATCCGCCAGCTCATCCATACCTACAGCGCGGCCTTCAAAGTCGCCCTGCCCCTTATCGGGTATGTGGCCGCGGCCATCGGCATCATCGGAGGCTTGATCTTCGTCCGTTCCGGCACAGGGGCCGAACATTTCGTCGCCGGGCATGTCGTCTTCGGCCTTGGGCTGATCACATGCTGCGTGTCCACCGTAGCCTTATCCTCCACCAAGTTCATTCTCATCCCGAGCAACTCCAAGGCCGGGCCCGGACACCACCCCGACCAAGCGTTCAGCGGCGGCATGGTCGCCCTTTTGTTCGCCATCCCCATCATCTGCGCACTGATCGGCATCGTCTGGGGAATCGATATCGTCAGATCCGACGAAGCGCCGAACGTTGTGGCCGGACACGTTTTGGCGGGCATAGGGCTGGTCTGCGCAAGCCTCGTCGCCCTCGTCGCCAGCGTCGTGCGCCAGATCCAAAATACCTACTCCGAAGCGGATCGCCGCTTCTGGCCGTGGCTGGTCATCATCATGGGCACCATCGACATCCTTTGGGGTCTTTACCTGCTGATTTTCCAGTACAGCCCGGTCACCATCGCCCCCGGATTCGTCCTTATCGGCCTCGGCATCGTCTGCTACAGCATCCTGAGCAAGGTCCTCTTGTTGGCGCTGGTGTGGCGGCATCCCTATCCCCTCGCCAAGCGCATCCCCCTCATCCCGGTGCTGACGGCTCTGACCTGCCTGTTCATCGCGGCCTTCCTCTTCGAGGCGGCGACGATCAACCCCGCCTACATGGTCCCGGCCCGGGTCATGGTCGGCCTTGGTGGGATCTGCTTCACCCTGTTCTCCATCGTTTCCATTCTGGAAAGCGGCACTTCCAGCTAAACCCTCGGTAGCCTTTTGGGGCGAAATGACCTACAGTCTCCATTGTCCGATCCTGCCCGCACCCGCGGGCAGGGGCGACTGTCCCGGTCGGGCGGCACACGCGCCGCCTCTTCGGCATTCATTCCAGAGGGAGAGTCCTATGCAGCTTGACGAACATTTTCAGCGACGCTTGAATGAAGCCCGGATGTTTTTTGCGGAAGGCAAGGCTCTTGCCGCGGAAAAAATCTACCGGGATCTGCTGAAACCCGATCTGCCCGCAGGAGGCCGGGTTCTGGTTTTGGACGGCCTCGGGCGTTGTCTGCACATTCAAGGACGGCTGGAAGAGGCCGAAACATTCTTCCGCGAATCACTGCGCTTTCTTGAGGAACTGTTCGGGCCGAACCACATCCATGTGGCGGGCGGGCTGCAAAACCTTGCCCGGCTCCGTTCTGAGCGGGGAGAATGTGAAGAGGCCGCAACGCTCGGCGAACGGGCGCTCAGCATTCTTAAGCAAAGCCTGCCCGCCGACGATCTGCGCATCGCCGACGCACTGCTGAACCTTTCCTCCCATCAGTACACCGCCAAAAAATATGACGCCGCCGAAGCAAACCTGAAAATGGCGTTGCATCTGTGGGAAGCCAAGGAAGGCCGCCGCTGTTTCGGCGTTTCCACCTGCCTGAACAATCTCGGCCGCATTTGTGAGGAGCGGGGAGAAACCCGTCAGGGAGTCCTGTACCATCAGGAAGCCGTATCCATCCGTAAAGAAATCCTCGGCATCCATCCGGAAACGGCCTTCTCGCTCGGCAACTACGGCACGGCGCTGGCCGGGGATGCGCAGTGGGAGAAAGCCGCCAATACGCTTGAGGAAGCGCTCACCTGCTATGACAGCCTCGGGCTTTCCGACAGCCCGGAGGCCGTTACCTGCCGCAACAACCTGAACCTGTGCCGCAACGCAGCGAAACAATCCGCAGCGCAATGATGATAAAAGGGGCCGTTGGGCCCCTTCCTTTCATGCGATCCGCTGGGAAAGCTATTCCAGCATAACGGACATCCTCTGCAGTTCCGGCGTTTCGATGCGTGCCTGAACGGACGGCCCATGATCCACCAGCCAATCGCCGTCGGCATCGGACAAACCGTCCAAGCGCAGCCGCCCAGCCACATCACGGCACAACGATTCCACAATATCCCCGGCTACCGCCTCGACACGGGGGCCAAGACGCCAATCCAGCCCGGCCAACGCGGTTACGCACGCAGCCGTTTCCTTGCCAAGGATCGGCAACTGTTCAACGCCGCGGTGCGCCCATTTATAAAACGGCATGTACCGCTTATTCAAAAGAAACGTCATTGAAATGGCCTGTTCCGAAAAACGCGCGGCGGCAAGCATGGCCGTTGCCGTCTCCCCCCGCTTCAACGACCGGAGCAAGTTGTACTGACCGGCCTGCGCCATGCCCATGCACCGGGCGGCAATCTTTTTGAGGCGGACATCTTCCGGATAGAAGCCCAACAGCGCTTCACGGAAAGCCGTGAAAGCCCCAAGCCGATCACTGAACACAGCTCCATTCGTGCTTACCGCGAGGAACTGCTCGGGCACGAGCCGCCACTGTTTCCACGTCTGAGGAGGCTGCGGCATCCCGATGAACCGGGCATAGAAGCCTTCAATGGGCAACGGCCCAACCCGGCCCATACGCTTGGCGGACGCCATGCGGGCAGGGAACCCCTCATAGGTATCGGGCAAGCGGGCAAGCAAGGCTTCCACGGCGTCCTGCCATTCCGCCCATTCGCCTTCAGGCAACCATAGACAAAATCCCGGCCCCCAATCATGGTCTTGGGAGATTTCATCATCAAAACCAAAGCATTCGGAGCCTTCTCCGACAAGGCCGACAGCGGCGCGTTCCAAAAACGCGGGCAGTTCCCGCCGGAACAGCGGCAACGCGCACTTTTCCCAATAGGCCCTCGAAAGTTCCAATCCTTTCATATCATTTCCTTTTCATTTCAAGACGCTCAAGGTTCGTTCCGTGCCCCCATCGGGTACGCGGCGGCATAGCGCTTGTAAAGCCACCATCCCAGAGTACAGGAGGCGCCAAACAATAACGCACTGAGCCCGATCCTCCATCCTTCATCTACGCGCATCCCGCTTCCGATCATGGCAAACAGCAGATTTTGAGGGATATACCCAAGGCACGACCCCAGAAAAAAAGGCCATGCCGGGATGCGGCTGACCCCGGCAAGCAGACTGAACACCAAGTTATTCCCGGACGGAAACAGGCGGGTCAGGATAGCAAGAATGAAGGGGCGCTGGACCGCATAACGATTGAATGCGGCCGCCTTGTCCCCGTACCTCCGTTCAACGAAGGAACGCCCGCAGTACCGGGCCATGCCGAATGCCAGCACACAGCCAAGCGTCACCCCGAGCGTTGCGAACACGGCTCCGAACAACGGGCCGAATGCATACCCCCCGGCGAAACTCAGCAGCTGGCGGGGAACGGCGAGGCAAATCAGCACCGCCACCGAGCAGACATAGAGAAAGCCCCCCATGTAGCCGCTCGGCATATAGACATCTATCCAGCGCGTGACGGTTTCAGCCTGAGGCACCAGCCAGCGCAAGGCCAACCCCGCTCCGATCAGCAGGACGGCCAGCGCGATGACGCCGCGCCATGCCCGGAAAAACCGCAGCACGCTTTGGTCGAAGCAGGCAAAGGATCGTATGGCACGCACCTGTTTAGTTGACCGCAACGCGGACCGTGTCGCCGGGGCGCAGGGCCGTATTCCGGCTCATGTTGTTCAGCGAAAGCAATTCAATCGGAGAGACGTTGAACTTGCGGGCAATAGCCCAGAGGGTATCACCATTTTGCACCGTATACTGGACGATCTTATTCGTGGCCTTAGCCTCGGCCACGGGGCGGGAAACGGGAACGCTGGAACCAGAGGCAGCCACAGGGCGAACCGAAGAGGCTACGGGAGCCGTTTTAGCGGACTGAGACGCCACCGCCGCTCCCTTGCCGGGAATCCGCAACTGCTGGCCAAGGCTAATATTATGATTTTTCATGCCGTTTGCGGCGAGGATCGCTTCCTGCGTCACGCCGTACCGCTTTGCAATGGAGTACATGGTATCACCCTGCTTCACTTCGTGCGATGCGGCGGAAGCGGTTGATACGACTTTCTCACGCACCGGCGCGGAAGCGGAAACCGTGCGCGAAGGGGCCACTTGACGCCCGGCGGACGCAACGGACGTCCCCTTTGCCGACGGAACTTCCCGCACGGATGCCAACGCGCGAGGATCGACGCCCGTCCGGTTGGTTCCGGGGATCTTCAACACGCGGCCAGCACGCAATGGTTCGCTGACCTGATTGATGCGCCGGAGTTCCGCCACCGGAACGCCGGTCTTCCGGGATATGCTCGCCATCGTGTCGCCACGCGAAATCTTATAATCCCGCAGCCCGGCATAGCTCTTGCCGCTGTTTGCCGGAGGCAGCTTGAAAAGCAGGGCCTGCGCCTTGCCAGCCATCGCGCGGGGCACATAAATCTTGGTGGAGCGCGAGGGGTGGCTCACATAGCGCTGATACGCCGGGTTGTGCGCCGAAAACTCCTCCCAGCTCATGCCGATGCTCTTGGAGAACAGCATGAGGTCCGTCCCCGGTTTGGCCCTGACTTCCGCAATCTGCGACGAACTTGCGAACGTCGCGCAGGAAAACCCTAATTTATCCAGATTGCGCACTATCTTGCAGACAGCCAAAAACTTGGGGAGGTACTGCTTGTTCTCATCGGACAGGCGATCCCGGACACTGTAAATCTGCTCGTTCCTGCGGCGCAACTCAAAGAACGTCTTGGCGCCGGTAGCGGCGAGCCCGCGCTGGATCTTTCCTTCCCCCGCGTTGTAGGCTGTAACCGCCAGATGCCAGTCGTTGAACATCTTATAAAGCTTGTCGAGATAATCCGCCGCCGCCCGCGTGGACTGGTACGGATCGCGGCGCTCATCCATCCACCAGTCCTGTTCCATGCCGTAATGCTTGCCCGTGCTCGAAATAAATTGCCACATGCCCGCGGCCCCGCTGCTCGAAGTCGCCATCGGGTTGTATCCGCTCTCGATAAACGCGACATACGCCAGTTCGCGCGGCAATCCCCTTGAACGCAGCGTCTCGTAAATAAACGGCATATACAGCTGCGCGCGCTCGAGGTTCTTCTCGACGGTATAACGATCCTTATGCACCAGATATTTGAAATGGAGCAGAACGTCCCCAAGCTCTTCCTGCGACAGATTCCTGTCCATTTCCCCTTCGGACAGGAACGCTTCCTGTTCGGCTTTCGTCAGCGGCCTGCCGTCGTCGGAAGGCAAATAAACCGTTCCCGTTTTCTGTCCCGAAGAGGAAGGCACCGAAGGGTATCCTTTGGAGGGTTCCTGCAATACAAAGGGGCCTTTGCTCGTGATATTTTTGGAGCTGCAGCCGGTCAGCGCAACGAGGACGCACAACAGCAGCACCCCCAAACCCCCGGAAGGGCGAAAAACCACACAGGACGACAAAACGCCGTCCAAGCGCATTCCGATTGCCCTGCGGAGAAACATAGACGCGGGAAGGACAACACGATACACTCTACTCACCTCGTGATGTTACCCCGGGCCATTCCGGGGGCATAAATCCATATCCAGTCTACTCGACGAGGCCGTGCTTGGCAATCCTCCGAGACGTGACAACCGTTAAGGATCTCATGATTACAGAGAAAAATACCTCCCCACGCAAGGCGTTCCGTTCCGCCCCGAAGACCGCCGAACAGGACGCATCTCTTGAAAATGCTTCCTGTTCCGATTCCAAAGAAGAACAAGCCGTCCTCTCCGGCGTCAAGCCGGTTTTGGAACTTCTGGAACGGGAACCGGAACGCATCGACGCCGTTCTTGTCCGCAAGGGCAAACGTTCGCAAGATACGGATCGCATCCTCGACCTGTGCCGTACCGCCAAAGTCCGTTTTACGCTTGCGGATGCCCAGAGCCTCGATCGGCTTTGCCCCGCCGGGCATCAAGGCGTCGTCGCCCGGCTTTTCGAGGCCGGTTTCACCGAGTTCGCCGATCTGCTCACGGACGCTACGGACGCGCCCCTGCCGCTCATCCTTGTGCTTGATCAGGTGCAGGACCCCGGCAACGCCGGAACCCTCGCCCGTACGTTGTACGCGATGGGCGGGGCCGGGCTGGTCATCCCCCGTCACAACGGCACCTTTCTGGGGGCCGGTGCGCGCCGCGCCGCAGCCGGAGCGCTGGAACGCCTTCCGGTCGCCAAGGTCATGAACATCTCCCGGGCGCTGGATGAGGCGCGGGACGCGGGATTCCTCATCTACGGGGCCGCGTTCGGCGAAGGCAGCCTCGACGCCTTCACCACCCGCCTGCATACCCCCGCCCTGCTCGTCCTCGGCAATGAAGAACACGGCATACGCCCGCAGGTTGCCAAACGCTGCCACCATCTCCTGCACATCCCCATGCTGCGGACATTCGATTCGCTCAATGTGGCGCAGGCGGGCGGCATCCTGACAAGCTGCTTCGCCCGCCAGCATCTCGAAAAAAATCCGTCCGGAGAATAGCCATGACATCGGAATACAGCATCCCGGTCCGCGAAATCCCCATCGCCACGCTCGGCCAGGCCAAAATCCCCTCTCCGCTTCCTTACGGGAACATGATCAATACCGGAAAGGTGATGCTGAGCCTGAGCCACGAATACGATGAGGACATCGATACACACCAGACCCTGCTTTTTGAAGAAGCGGGGCCGCGTCAGGAGCTGTATTTCGATCCCGGCAAAACCAAATGCGCCATCGTCACCTGCGGCGGGCTTTGCCCCGGCCTCAACGACGTGATCCGGGCCATTGTCCTTGAAGCCTACCACGCCTACAACACCCCTTCCGTTCTGGGCATCCGTTACGGGCTCGAAGGTTTCATCCCCTCCTACAGCCACAACGTGATGGAGCTGACGCCGGCCAGCGTCGAACATATTTACCAGTTCGGCGGAACGCTCCTCGGCTCCTCCAGAGGGCCGCAGGCGCCTTCCGAAATCGTCGACGCGCTCGAACGGCTCAACGTGAGCGTCCTCTTCGTCATCGGCGGCGACGGCTCCATGAAGGCCGCCTCCGCCATCGCCAAGGAAGTGCGCCAGCGCAACATCCGCATTTCCATCATCGGCATCCCCAAGACCATCGACAACGACATCAATTTCGTGCCGCAGTCCTTTGGTTTCGACACCGCCGTGGACAAGGCCACCGAAGCCATCGGCTGCGCGCATGTGGAAGCCGTGGGCACGCCCAACGGCATCGGCATCGTCAAGCTCATGGGCCGCGAGTCCGGATTCATCGCGGCGCAGTCCGCTCTCGCCCTGCGTGAGGCCAATTTCGTGCTCATCCCCGAAGCGCCGTTCCAGTTGCACGGCGACGGCGGCTTGCTCCCCGCGCTGGAACGGCGCCTCAAACTGCGCGGGCACGCCGTCATCATCGCGGCTGAAGGCGCGGGCCAGCACCTCCTCCAGCAGAACGAGGCCCGCGACGCCTCCGGGAATCCCGTGCTGTCCGACGTGGGGAGCCTGCTGAGGACGTCCATCGTCGACTATTTCCACGGGAAAATGCCCATCAGCATCAAATACATCGACCCAAGCTACATCATCCGTTCCGTCCCGGCCAACGCCAACGACCGGGTCTATTGCGGTTTTCTCGGTCAGCACGCCGTCCATGCCGCCATGGCGGGCAGGACCGAAATGGTCGTTGCCAAGATTATGGACCGCTACGTCCATATCCCGCTGGACCTCGTCACCAAAAAACGCCGCAAGCTCGACATCCGTTCGGGGCTGTGGCGTGCCGTGCTCGAATCGACGGGACAGGGCGAATTGACCGGTATGTTGCCCGAAGGCGAAAAAGCGTAATATTCCGTGTCCTCCATGTCCTCACACGATCCACAGCTCAGGCAGATCCGCGCTTCGGCGGGTTCGGGCAAGACCTATGAACTGACCACCAGCTTCCTGAAGCACCTTTCGGGTGCCGCGGAAGCTGGCGGCGGTCCGTTTTCCGGGTGCAGCGCCGTCCATTCCGGGCCGCACGGCTGGCCGGAAATCCTTGCCGTCACCTTCACGAACCGCGCCGCCGCCGAAATGCAGGAACGGATCATCGGGCGCCTTAAGGATACCGCCCTCGGTACGGGCAAGCCCGCCCCCGGATGGACACGCGAGCAGGCCCGGAGATGGGTGGGGATCATCCTCCGCCGCTATGGGGCTCTCAACGTCCGCACCATCGACAGCCTCCTGCATCTTATCGTCAGGCTGACCGCGCTGGAGCTGGATCTGCCTCCCGACTTCGAGCCCGTATTCGCCACGGATGAGGCCATCGCGCCGCTCCTGGACAGCCTGCTGGAACAGTCGCGGCGTGACGAACGGCTTCACTCCCTGCTGGAGGAGGCATGTCGGAACGTTTTTTTCCATTCCCCGCAGCGCGGTTTTCTCGCCGGAGAAACACTGCGCGGACGGGTCATGGAACTGCTTCTTCCGATCATGGGGACGCAATCCGTCGCGCTCGCGCATCCCTCTGAAATTACGGAACGGCTGGGAGCCATGACCCGCGATCTGCGCGATGCCGTGGAACAGTTGCACCACCTGCTTGCCGAAGAAAAACTTTCCTGCTCCGCGCATCTGACCAGAGCCCTTGAGGCGTGCCGGAAGGCCGCCCCGGCGAACCTGCCGCCAAACTCTGCCATGCTGCGCAAAGCCTGTCTGGACGACTGCCTGAACAAGGCATCCAAAGGCAAGGCGTCGCCCGACGCGGAACGGGCTTTCGACGCCATGCGGGACATCATCCGGAAATGGGACGAGGACGGCGTGTTGCTCCGCCGGGCCCAGACGGTCATGCCGTTTGTAGAACTGGCGCGGGAACTCTCCGGTCAGGTTCCCGACTTCCTCAAGCGCGAAGGGGCCGTTCCCGCCGCCTTCGTCCCCCGTCTGGCCCGTCAGGTGCTGTCGGGCGACTATGGCGTTCCCGAAGCGTTTTGCCGCTTGGGGACGAGCCTGACCCACATCCTCGTGGACGAATTCCAGGATACCAGCCGCGAACAGTGGGAAGCCATCCATCCCCTTGTTTTGGAAGCCCTTTCTCGCGGCGGTTCGCTCACATGGGTGGGCGACGTCAAACAGGCCATCTACGGCTGGCGCGGCGGCGACGCCACGCTCTTTGACGAGGTCCGCTCCGATGCGGAACTGTGCGCCGTCGCGCCCGAACCGCGCGTCGACATCCTCCCCACCAACTGGAGGAGCTGCCGGGCCATCGTCGAAACCAACAACACCCTGTTCCGCCAGCTTTCCGAAACAGCCACGGCTAAGGCCGTGCTGTCCGCCATGCTCCCCAAAGACACGCCGTCCGCCCTTCTGGCAGCCATTCTTGGGGAAGGGGCCCAGCTGCTCAAAGAAGGCTTTGCCGGTTCCGAACAGAAAGTCGCGCCCGACAAGGCCGAAGGGTTCCTGCGCCTCCAGCGCGTCTACGGCGACAAGAGCGAAGATCTGGACGAAGAAGTCCGCGAGCGTCTGCTGGGATGCGTTCAGGAGGTCGTCTCACGCCGTCCGTGGGGGGACGTCACCGTGCTGGTGCGCTCCAACGGGAAGGCCGCACAGGTCGCCGGATGGCTCATGGAGGAAGGGATCCCCGTCGTCACCGACAACAGCTTCCTGCTCGCCGAGCATCCTCTGGTGGAACAGATCACGGCGCTCCTGACGTTCCTCGATTCCCCGCGCAACGATCTGGCGTTCTGGACATTCCTTTCCGGCCGCCAGATGCTGTTGCCGCTTATCCCTCTGAGCGAACAGGCGCTGGAAGACTGGGCCGCCGCCCGCCGGACGTCGGAACGCCGCAACATGCCGCTGTTCATGGCCTTCCGTGAAGATTTCCCCGACATCTGGAGGAAGTGGATCGCGCCTTTCCATGCCGACGCGGGACTGCTCACGCCCTATGACGTCACCCGCGAAGCGTTGGGGCGCCTCGACATATGGAGCCGCTATCCCGATGAGGCCGCCTTTGTCCGCCGCTTTCTGGAAATCATTCACGTCGCGGAAGGACAAGGATACGGTTCGTTATCCTCGTTCCTCGACTATTGGAACAAGCACGGCCAGCAGGAAAAAGCCCCCATGCCGGAAACCCTCGACGCCGTGCGGGTCATGACCATGCACAAATCGAAGGGGCTGCAATTCCCCGTCGTCATCGTGCCGTGGCACAACTTTTCCCAACGGGTGGACAGCCCCGCCGTGGAGACGCATGTGGACGGGCTGACGGTGCTTGCCCCGCGCGGCCCGGCCTCCGGCTATGCACACTACAAGGCCATCGCGGACAACGCCCGTGAAGCGCTGCACCTGCTTTATGTGGCGTGGACGCGGGCGGAAGAGGAGCTGCACGCCTTCCTGACGGAAACGGCCTCCAGCCGCAATGCATCGGGGCTCGGAAGCGGCCTGAACGTGCTTCTCGGCGCGCTTCCCATGACTGAAGAAACGTTTGAGACAGGTACGCCTCCCTTCGTCCGCCCCGCCGAACAGGCTCGGGAGCCCAAAACGATGCGGGATGGCAAGGCCGTTGCCGAAGAGCTGGCACTGATCGAACCGGAAAACATCTCGGCAGGACAAGGCAACGAACGCTGGCGTCCCATGCACTGGCTGCCGCGTTTGCGCATCTTCCGAAATCCGCTGGAAGAATTTTCGTTTACCCAAAAACGCCGCGGCACGTTCGCGCACCACTGTCTGGCTTGCCTGCAAACGGCGGGGCAACTGACGGGGCACCCGGAAGAGGATGCCCGCCAAGCCTTCAAACAGGGCTTGCGCACGTTCCCGCTCCCGATCCGTGACCCCGAAACGGTCGAACACGAAATCGTGGAGATGCTGGCATGGTACGCGGCCCTGCCCGAGGCCGGGGAATGGCTGCGATACGGGACGCCCGAGCAGGAGATCATTGACGAATCCGGCGAATTGTACCGCTCCGACCTTGTGGTCGACGACGGGAAACGGATTACCGTGGTCGAATACAAAACGGGAGCGCCAACTCCAGCGCACGAAATCCAGCTCCAGCGCTATATGCGCCTCATTTCCAAGGCAGCGCCCCGGCCTGTCCGAGGCGTACTGGTATACCTCGATCTCAAACGCCTTGATTACAAACAGCTACAGACATGAAGCGTTCCACCTCCATCCTCCTTTATGTTTTGCTCCCCCTTTTCTGGGCGCTCGTCCTTGCGCTCGGCTTCTTCATCTATATGTTCAATCAAGATCCCGTTGGGCTCGCCCGCTCGCTGTCCGCCCGCTTTTCCGCTCCTGAAGCCGGGTTTGTCCTGTCGGCGGATCAAGCTTCGCTCTCCCTCTTTCCGCGTCCGGCGGCCAGCGTTTCCGGCCTGACCATCCGTACCCCGGCAATGACGCTGTTCGTGGACGAAGGGGCCGTCTATCCTGATTTCTGGGCCCTGCTCCACGGAGAAATGCGCATCGCCGGAGTCCGTCTTCTCAAGCCCACGCTGCTTCTTGAGCCACCAGCCGGAACGACGCCGGACGCGACGCAACAGCCGCGATTCTCCATACCACCGCAACTTGCTGAAATGGATATCGATCTCGAAGGCGGAACCATCGCCTCTCTCCTTCCCGGCGCGAACAAGTCCGGGGTTCACTCTCAGTGGCGGATGTCCGGCATTTCCGGAAGCGCCACCGTTCCGGGAAGCGGAGAACCCGGTGAGCTCTCGCTCTCGGTGGGCAAGATGGAATGGTACGGAAACACGCCGCAGGAAAAGGACGGGCAGGCCACCCCAATCCAAACCCTCAGCAATGTTGATCTGGAAATATCCGATCTGGAATATGCGTTCCCGGCTGATGCCGCGGCCATGCTCCGGTTCAAAGCCACTTGCGCCATGCCGCTTTCCTTTGGCGAGGGCAGCCCCCGGTTTGTCCTCGGTGTGACGGCCCGCACCACTCAAGGCACGCTCGCCATTGACGGCGTGGCCTCCCTTGACGGCACTTTTTTACTGAAACGCCAATCCGTTCCCGTCCATGCCCTGCTTCCGTTCAAGACGGAAGCCCCTTTGGGCTCCCTCTTTCAAGGTGCCCCTCTCCCGCAGATCGCCATCAAAGGGGCCAGCCTCAAAGTCGAAGGGGATCAGGCCACGTTGGACGGACGGCTGATCTTCGGCGCGGATTATGTGCCGACGCTGCGGGGGACGCTCGCCCTCAAGCACCTCAGCCTTCCCCGCTGGTTCGGCTTTGCGCGGGATCTCCCGCCGGGCGTGCAAGTCGCCTTGGATAACATCTCGGGAACGCTTCCTTTTGAGCTGACCCCGCAAAAACTCGTCGCCTCTTCCGTCACCGCGACGACGCTGAATACCGTCTTTGCGGGAGGCGGAGGCATCAGCGATTTTTCCAACCCTGTCATTGCGCTGCACCTTGCGACCAAAGACGCCCCATTGAACCGGGTATTCCCCGAAGTGGAAAACAAAGCGGTTTCCGCGCCGTCCTACAAAGTGCCGCCGCTTCTCGGAGGAGACGATTCCAATGCGGCGGTGGGCTATGACATCCATTTGGAAGCCGCCCGCGCCACATTCTGGAAGTGGGCGGCCAACGGCGTTTCCGTCCGCATTACGCCCGATCCGGCCAGTAGAACGGAACAGACCAAAGTCGCCATCCGCTGCGGCTCACTGTACGGCGGATCGGCACAAGGCGATCTCATCCCCGGCGACGTCATGGCCCTGAACCTCACGGCCAGCGGCGTCAACGTCGACAGCCTGTTCAGCCCTGCAGCGGGATATCCCGTTCTGAAAGGCACATTGACAGGTTCGGCCAGCTTTACGGCACGGCCGACTTCGCCCGCCGCTTTCCTCTCCTCGCTGAAAGGCAAGGGGGAAGTGCTCATCGAGAAAGGCAACCTGTCGCTTTCTCGGGCCAAAAAAGAAAAAACTCTCGCCTTCTCGCAATTGCGCATCTTCTTTCAAGGGGCGGGAAGCCGGACGCAGGGAACGCAGCCGCGCTATGCCTATACCGGGAAATGGCAGGGCAGCCTGACGACGGCGGCCGGGCAGAGTTCACTCGACCTGACGGGAGCGATCCAGTTCCCAACGAGCGGCCCTTTCAATCTTTTCACCGACGCCGTTTCCGCTTCAGGCAAGCTCTCAGCCAACGGCATCGGCGGGCAGGCTTCAGGCAAACTGTCCCTCAATACGCAAGCCAACACGCTGGAGGCTAAAGAGCTCTCCGGGCAGCTTCTTACGAAAGACGCCTCCGCCTCGTTCACCGGTTCCCTAAACGGAATCCGTCTGGATGCCAATCCGGTATGGGACGCTTCGTTGTCCGTTTCCACGGGAAACCTCCGTGCCCTCCTCGCCCAATGGGGCATGTTGCCCTCCAGCCTTCCCCAACAGGCGCTCAGGCAGGCGCAGATCAAAGCAAAAATCCGGGCGGACGAGTCCATACTGCGCCTTTCAGAGCTTGAAGGACGCGTCGATGATACCCGCCTTGCCGGTCAAATCGAAGGCACCAAAGGAACGCCGCCGCACTGGACCGCCAAACTCCGGCTTGGGACATTGCGTCTGGGGGACTATCTGCCCGCGTCTTCAAGATACGCACAGCCGAGTACACCGTGGCAGACCGAATGGCTCAGAAAAGTGCAGCTGGATGGGGATCTCAGTGTGGAACGTCTGGTCATCGCCCGCATTCCGCATGAAAACCTGACCGTTCCCGTGACCATCAAAAACGGCGTGCTCACGGCCGACCCCATCAAGGCCCGTGTCGCTGGGGGAACGGCGGGGGCCGGATTGCGCGCGGAGGGCACTGCGGGAGGGCTGCTCGCGCGATTGCGGTATACGCTGAGCGCCGTCAATGTCCTGACGCTGTGCAAGGAACGGGGGCAGGAGCAACTGCTGTCCGGCGCGGGAAGCCTTGACGCGGACGTTTCCGGCCTGCTCCGCTCCGGCGCGGATATCCCCGCCGCCCTGAGCGGCACCCTCAATTTCGTTATCCGGAACGGGGAATTGGATGCGAAGAAACCCGGTCCTATGAGCCGTTTCAGTTCCCTGAGCGCTTCCGGGGCACTTTCCAAGGGAATCCTGACCACACGCGATCTCAACCTCTCCGGCGGCCTGTCCGTCCGAGGCCAGGGCAGCATCAATCTCATCAACAAAACGCTCAACTATGCCTTGAACGTAACCGGGCCCGGTATCCCGGAAATTCCAGTACGCTACTACGGCAGCCTCGACGCGCCGCAGCGCAGTTTCAACGCTACCGGCATTTTAGCCAATGTCTTCAACAGTATCGGCAGCGGAGTCCTCAACATTCTGGATATTGTGGTTTCCGCCCCGCTCCGCCTGCTTGCGCCGTAACGGAAAGGGACCGAATCGCTTCGGTCCCTTCGATTTATTCACCGATGGTGTACTCAACCCACGGCAGGCTGACCACCCGCACCTGCTTGAGGAAGGCTACAACATCATCGGGGCCATGATAGCGGGTCACCTTGAGCTCGTCGTAACTCAGCATCGCCACCGGAACGCCGGGAAAGAGCGCTTGGGCGCGTTCCGAAAACGCTTCCAGTTCGCTGGGATTCATAAACAGCTTGGGGTCGACCAGCACCACCGCAAAATCCAGACCGCATTGCGTCACCCGCGCCGCTTGCAATTTCGGCATCGTCATATCCTTTAGGTTTCTGTTACGCCTTTTCAGGGAAAAACCTCTCCACTGAGGTGAGGTTTCCCGTTTGTACGTCTTCTTCGCGCAAAAGGCTACGGTCCGTACGCCACCCCCGCATATTTTCATTTGAAACATCCCCGATCCGGGCTACAGCCAAAAGAACACCATGCTTAGAGGAGAACGCCATGCCCAATCATGCGGCCTTCAATTGGAAGTTTCACAGGATCGGCGGTCTGGATCAGGTGACCTTGCGGACGCCTGAAGAACTGCTGCACCTCAACGAGCTTGACCCCAAACTCTGGGTCGCGCTCAGTTGCCCCATCGACAAACTCCAGTTCGACGCACGGACGCTGGAACTGCTTGACGCCGACAAAGACGGACGCATCCGCATTCAAGAGGTTCTCGACGCCGTTCGCTGGACTGTGGACCGCCTCAGCGATCCGGCGCTGCTGGCCGAAAGCCGTCCGGAGTTGGCCCTTGAGGAAATCAGGCAGGATACGGATGAAGGCCGCCTGCTTTATTCCACAGCGAGCCGTATCCTCACGCAAAGTGGAAAAGAGGGGGCTCTCACGCAGGAGGATGTAGCGGAAGCCATTGACGCGGCTACACAGACCGCCTTCAACGGCGACGGCGTGATGACGCCGCACCCTTCCTTCGATCCCGATATGAACCGCTTCATCGAAGACATCGTCGCAACGACGGGCGGAGCAACCGACGCCGGAGGCCAGCAAGGCGCCACGCTCGAACTGGCCCAAACGTTCATGCGCAACATACAAGATTACAAGGCATGGTTCGACGAACTTGCGGCCTATGCGGACACGTTCCCGCTTGGTTCCGGTACGGACACGGCCTTCCAGATTTTCCAGTCCGTACGACCCAAAATCGATGACTACTTCACGCGCTGTCAGCTTGTCGCCTTTGACGTTCGGGCCTCGGATGCGCTCAATGCCCCGGAAACGATTTTTGCCCAGCTTGTCGATCACGACCTCAACACGGATGACGAGGCCATGCGCGAACTGCCCCTCGCGCATATCGCGGCGGATCAGCCGCTTCCTCTTGAAAAAGGCCTCAACCCCGCATGGCGCGATCAGATCATCGCTCTGAAAGATACGATTGCCGTTCCTCTCCTCGGCGTACGGGACGAGCTGACCTCCGATAAATGGCAGACCATCAAAACGCGTTTCGCCCCGTATGCGGAACTGGTTGCCCGCAATCCCGAAAGCGGCGTGGAAAAACTCGGCATGGAACGGCTTGGAGAACTGCTCTCCATCGATCTCCCATCCCGTTTCGAGGCGTTGACGCAACAGGACGAAGACGCGGCGGGCCATCTCAAAACGCTCACGGACGTGGAGCGCCTCGTCCTCTACCATCACCACCTGCACCGGCTGTTGATGAACTTCGTTTCCTTCTGCGACTTCTACGCCCTTTCACGGCCTACGACCTTTCAGATCGGCACGCTGTTCATCGACGGCAGAGGTTGCAATCTCTGCCTGCGCGTGGATGACATCACCAACCACGCGGCACAGGCCCAGCCGAGCCATCTCTGCCTTGCCTATTGCGAGTGCTCACGCCTCGACACGGGCCAAAAGATGAATATCGTCGCGGCGGTTACGGCGGGTGACTCCAACCTGCTGCTACCGGGGCGGCACGGCGTTTTTGTGGACACGCAAGGCCAGAGCTGGGAAGCCGTTTTGGTCAAGCTGGTGGATAACCCCATCAGCATCCGTACAGCCATGTTCGCGCCTTACAAACGGTTCGGGCGCATGATCACCGACCAGCTCGAAAAGCTGGCGTCGTCCAAAGATTCCGCGCTCATGTCCGATGCCTCCAAATCCATTGATAAACTGACCACGGATGCCCAGAAGGAAGCCAAGCCGTTCGACATCGGGCGGAGCATGGGGATCTTCGCGGCTATCGGGCTCGCCCTCGGCGCCATCGGCACGGCGCTCGCCAGCATCGCGGCGGCGTTGTTCTCTCTGGCATGGTGGCAGTTCCCCCTGCTGTTCGTGGGAATCTTCCTGTGCATATCCGGCCCCTCCATGTTCCTCGCGTGGCTGAAGCTGCGGCGCAGGACGCTCGGGCCTGTCCTTGATGCCTCGGGATGGGCGGTGAACAGCCAAATCCCCATCAATTTCATGCTCGGCTCCTGCCTGACCGACGCGGCGGCCTTGCCTCCCAATGCCAGCCGCTCCTTTGACGATCCTTTCCGCAAACAGAGCCGCTGGAAAAAATGGGCCGTGGCGCTCGGCGTCGTCTGCCTCGCCGCACTGCTTGCCGGAGGCGGCTATTGGGGCTGGAAGGAGTATCAGAAGCGGCATCCGGCAAAGCAGGAACAGACTAGCGACATCACCGCTCCCAAGGCTCCCGCCCCTTCGGCCAAGTAAGGGGGCTTGCCCGTCCCGTGCTCACAGGCTATCTGTAGAAACCGGCCTCCGACGGAGGCCGGCTACGGAGCCTTCGATATGAAAACAACGTCCTTAAGAATACTGCATACGTCCGACTGGCATATCGGGCGCACCCTCTACGGGCGCAGGCGCTACGAAACCTTTTCCGCCTTCCTCGATTGGCTGGCGGATACGGTCCGCGACCGGCACGTTGACGTACTGATCGTCGCCGGAGACGTGTTCGATACCAGCGCCCCAAGCAACCGTGCGCAAGAGCTGTATTACCGCTTCCTCTGCCGGGTCATGCCTTTCTGCCGCCATATCGTCGTGGTGGCGGGCAATCATGACTCGCCCTCCTTCCTGACCGCACCGAAAGAGCTCCTGCGCGCCCTCAACGTCCATGTCGTAGGCTCGATCACGGACGATCACGGACACGAAATCCTTCGGCTCGACGGCCCGGACGGAGAGCCCGAGCTCATCGTCTGCGCCGTCCCCTATCTTCGGGATCGGGATATCCGAGTGGTCGAGCCCGGCGAAAGCATTGAAGACAAGGAACGGAACCTCATCGACGGCATCCGCCGCCACTACGCCGCCGTCAGCGCGCAGGCCGAAACGTACCGGACGCGCCCGGATCTCCCCGTGCTCGCAACCGGGCACCTCTTCGCGTCGGGCGGCCAGACCGCCGACGGCGACGGCGTGCGCCAGCTCTATATCGGATCGCTCGCACAAGTGACCGCCGACTGTTTCCCGGACACCATCGACTATCTCGCCCTCGGGCATCTGCATATCCCGCAAAAAATCGGCGGCTCCGAAACCCGGCGCTACAGCGGTTCCCCCGTGCCCATGGGCTTCGGGGAACGCGGCGCCAAGAGCGTCTGCCTCGTGGATTTCGCGGGCCGTCAGGCATCCGTGGAGTGCCTGCCCGTTCCTGTTTTTCAGGAACTGGAACGCATTGAAGGGGCATGGGAGGCCATCGAATCCCGGCTGAAAGCCATCGCCGCCGGGGGCGGGCACCCGTGGCTCGAAATCATCTATACGGGCAGCGAACTCATCAGCGATCTCCGCGACAGGGTCGAAGCGCTTACGGCGGGAACGGACATGGAAGTCCTGCGCATCAAGAACGCCCGGATCATGGAACGCGCCCTGGAACGGGATGACGATGCCGACACGCTGGATACGCTGGACGTATATGAGGTGTTTGAGCGCTGTCTCGCCGCCCACGGCGTACCCGACGAGCAAAGGCCGGATCTCCGTCTGGCCTACAGGGAAACCGTCGCCTCATTTCTCGAAGAAGACCCTCACGCCTAACGGAAACACCATGCGCATTCTCCAGATCCGCTTCAAGAACCTCAATTCCCTTGCCGGGGAATGGACCATTGATCTTACGCACCCGGCTTTTCTGTCGGACGGCATTTTCGTCATCACCGGCCCCACGGGCGCGGGCAAGACGACCATCCTCGACGCCGTGTGCCTTGCCTTATATGGCCGCACGCCGCGCCTGCCCCGCGTCACCAAAAGCGAAAACGAAATCATGTCCCGCCAGACCGGGGAATGCTTCGCCGAAGTCACCTTCGAAACGCGGGCGGGTACGTTCCGCTGCCATTGGAGCCAGTGGCGGGCGAGGAAAAAAGCCTCCGGGGAATTGCAGGCCCCCCGCCACGAACTTTCCGACGCCGCTTCGGGCCGGATCCTCGAGAACAACATCCGGGGGGTGGCCGACAAGGTGGAAGAAGCCACCGGAATGGACTTCGAACGCTTCACGCGCTCCATGCTCCTTGCACAGGGGGGCTTCGCCGCGTTCCTGCAGGCGCCTGCGGATCAGCGCGCCCCCATTCTGGAACAGCTCACGGGCACGGAAATCTATTCGGATATATCTAAACGCGTGCACGCGCGGGTCGTGCTTGAGCGTACCAGGCTCGAAACGCTGGAGGCGGAGCTGGCGGGCATCCACCTCCTTGAAGAAGCGGAAGAACAGCGCCTCCATGCGGCTCTGGCCTCCTTGATCGAACGGGCTTCCGAAGCGGCGCGGCAGTCCGACCGGACGCAACAGGCCCTGCTCTGGCTGGAGGGCATCCGTACCCTTCAGACTGAACTGACCATGCTGGAAAACCGCAAGAAACAGCTTGCGGAACGGCTCGAAGCGTTTCAGCCGGAACGCCGCAAGCTGGAACGCGCCAACAGAGCATTGGAGCTTTCCGGGGCGTATGCCGGGCTCGTTTCCCTCCGGAACGCCCAGGCGCAGGATCTCCGCCAGCAAAAGGAATACGGCGAGGCTTTGCCCATATGTGAAGCCGAATTGCGGCAAACGGAAACGGCGTTCGCTTCAGCCGGGACAGTGCTGGAACAAGGCAAACGGGAACGTGAGCAAGGCTTGCGGACAATCCGCGCCGTGCGGGAATATGATGTTAAAATCCTTGAAAAAGAGACGGCCCTGTCCGCCCTCAAACGGGAACTTGCCGAGCGGGAAAACGCCTTTACCACCGCGCAATCGACCCATCAAAGCCTGAACGCGCAATTGGCCGACACCCGAGCCAGCCTTACGGAGGTGCTTGCCGCCCTGCAACGTACGGCGGCGGATCAGGGGCTTGTCGAAAACCTGTCCGCCATACAGCACTCCTGCGGACAATTGCGGCAACTGGCTGAAACGGGGCGCGAAAAGAAGCATGCCGTCGAAACGGCTTTGGCCCGCCAGCAAGAGACGATCAAAGCGCATATGGACGCGCTTGCCCTCAAGGAACGGCAGGAGCGGGAAACGGCCCGTCTGGAACAAGCGGTCGCCTTGCGCCGGAAGGCCCTGGCGGAACTCTTGGGCGATCGGAGCGTCGCCGACTGGCGGGCAAGCCTCATGAACACGGCAACCCGCGGCGGTCTGCTGGACAAAACCGAGGAGGCGCTGCGGCAATACGAAACCAGCCTTCTGGGAATCAAGGCACTTGAGCAGCGGCAAGAAAAACGTGCCCGCGATGAGGCCGAACTCACGCAGCGCCTGCAATTCGCCGAAAAAGAACACCGCCGTCTGGAGGCGGAATGTGAGAAACGGGAAGCCGAACAGGCCGAATGCTCTCGCCTGCGGTTTTTTGAAGAAGCGCGGAGGCATCTCCATAACGGGGAACCGTGCCCATTGTGCGGAGCCACGGAACACCCCTTCACCGGATTTTCCGTGCCCGCCCCCGCCGGGCCGGAGGAACATCTTGCGCGGCTTAAGGAAGAACTGAAACGCTCCGGAACAGCTTTGGCCTCCCTCCAAGGCGATCTCGCCGGGCTGTCGCGTGAACGGGAATGGGTGACGGAACAGCTGCAAAAAGAAGCCGCCACACTGTCCGAACATGAAACGCACGTGCGCGAATGCCTCGCCGCGCTGGCACATCCCTCCATCCCCCCCGCCACGCCAAAGCAGCCGCTTCCGGACGCCCTGCTCCTTACGCTCCAAAATCTGCGGGAAACGACGGAAACCGAGCAACGGCTGGCTGAACGCATCCTGCAACAGGCTGAACAAGAGGATGCCGGGCTGCAAGCCGACATGACGGCATGGGAGAAGGCCCGGCACGAAGCGAACCGGCTGGAACTGGCCCTGCAAACCGCCCTCCACAACAAGGACAGTGCCGAACAGGAAGCCGTGCGCACCGAACGCGAGCGGTGTTCGCTCCTGGAGCAGTACACGGCATTGCGTCAAACCGTTTTGCAGGGGCTGCAAGCTTACGGCATCGAAAGCCTCACGGTGGATGGGCTGGAGACTTTGCTCCACAACCTGTCTGAACGCCGTGAACGCTGGGTATCCCGGGAAAAGCGGCGTGACCTCTTGCAGCAAAAAATGAGCGCGCTGGAACTGGAGTCCCGGCATCTCGCTTCCCGGCTTCTCGATATGGAGAAAGATCTGGACAAGCAGCGGGAAGCGGCCCGCTCTCTGTCGGAGGATTGGGAAAAGCTGCGGCTCGACCGGAGGCGGCTGCTCGGGGACAAATCCCCGGATGAGGAAGAGAAACGGCTCAACGGGCTCGTCGAAGAAGCCGAAAAGCGACTTGAAGGCGTCCGCCAAACCGTCGATGCCGCCAAACAGCGCCTTGCTGGGCTGACCAGCAAACGGGAAACGCTCGATCGCTCGATCGCGGAACGTCAGGCACAAATTGGGCCGCTGGAAGAGGATTTCCGGCTTCGCCTCTCACAAACCGGCTTCGCCGACGAAGCGGAATACCGGGACGCCTGCCTCACTGAAACGGTGCGGAATACCTTGACTCAGAAGGAACAGGGGCTGCTCACGGAACGGGCCGAACTGGAAGCGCGTCTGGCCGACCGGATCGCGCAGTTGGCCGCCGAACGCGAAAAACAGGTGACGGATCGCACACAAGAAGAACTTGACGAAACGCTGGCAACGCTTCGGGATACTCTCAAGAACCAGCAGGAAGCCATCGGCGGCCTGCGGCAGAAGCTTCACGATAACCACATGGTCAAGCTGGCGCATCAGGAGCGCACGGCGGCGGTGGAGGCGCAACGCCGCGAGTGCCGCCGCTGGAACGATCTGCACGATCTCATCGGCTCCGCCGACGGGAAAAAATACCGCAATTTCGTGCAGGTGTTGACGTTTGAAATCATGATCGAGCACGCCAACCGCCAGCTACGGCGCATGACCGACCGGTATCTGCTTCTCCGCAACAAGGAGCAGCCGTTGGAGCTCGACGTCATCGACGGCTATCAGGCCGGAGAAGTCCGCTCTACCAAAAACCTGTCCGGCGGCGAGAGTTTCATCGTGAGCCTTGCCCTCGCCCTCGGGCTTTCGCAAATGGCCAGCAAGACGATACGGGTGGACTCCCTTTTCCTCGACGAAGGGTTCGGCACGCTGGATGAGGATACGCTGGACACCGCGCTGGATACGCTGGCCGGGCTGCACCGGGACGGCAAGCTCATCGGCGTGATTTCGCATGTGGCGGCCTTGAAGGAGCGCATCGGGACGCAGATACAGGTCACTCCCAAAACCGGAGGCCGCAGCGTCGTCAACGGCCCCGGCTGCTCTTCGGTATAAGACATGGCCTAATCCCCGACAACATATCCCCTTTCCCTTTAGGGCGAGAAATCGGCACGTTTTCCGGCGGGCAGTCTCCGCTTGCCTCAAGCGCAAAAGTCACCTATTCATCCTCCCACATCCTAAGGAGGAACAACAGTGGAACAGGGTATCGAACGCGAAAAGTTGGGGAGCCGCCTCGGCTTCCTGCTGTTATCGGCCGGCTGCGCCATCGGCCTTGGCAACGTCTGGCGCTTCCCCTTCATCACCGGAGCCTACGGTGGGGCGGCTTTCGTCCTCATCTATCTAGTTTTTCTCGTTATTCTCGGCCTTCCCATCATGGTGATGGAGTTCTCCGTGGGCCGGGCCGCCAAGCAGGGCATCGGCCTGGCGTTCCGCAAGCTGGAACCCAAGGGGACGTTCTGGCATCTGTACGGCTACGGGGGCATCATCGGCTGTTACGTGCTGATGATGTTCTATACGACCGTCACCGGGTGGATGCTGTCCTACTGCTGGTACATGGGCTCGGGTCAGCTTTCGAGCCTTACGCCCGAGCAGATCGGCGCGTTCTTCGGCGGGACGCTCGGCGATCCTTTTGATCAGGTCGGCTGGATGGCCGTTACGGTCCTCGCCGGGTTCCTCGTCTGTTCCATGGGATTGCAAAGGGGCGTCGAGCGCATTACCAAAATCATGATGGGTTGCCTGCTTGTCGTCATGATCTTTCTGGTGATCCGCTCCGTCACCCTGCCGGGGGCCGAAAAAGGCATCCTGTTCTATTTGAAGCCCGACTTCGGCAAGATGTTCCAGCACGGCATCTGGGAGCCCATCTATGCCGCCATGGGGCAGGCGTTCTTCACTCTGAGCCTCGGCATCGGCGCCATGACCATCTTCGGCAGCTACATCGACAAGCAGCGCTCCCTGACCGGCGAATCCATCCACATCATGCTGCTGGATACGTTCGTCGCGCTCATGGCGGGCCTCATCATCTTCCCGGCCTGTTTCGCCTTCGACGTCGATGCGGGCTCCGGACCCGGCCTCGTGTTCGTCACCCTTCCCAACGTGTTCAACAGTATGCCCGGCGGCCAGCTGTGGGGAATGCTCTTCTTTATCTTCATGAGCTTCGCGGCCCTCACCACGGTCATCGCCGTGCTGGAAAACATCGTGGCCTACGGCATCGACGTGCTCAAATGGACCCGCAAGAAGGCGGTCACCGTCAACTTCGTTCTGGTCTTCCTGCTCTCCCTGCCCTGCGCCCTCGGCTTCAACGTGCTGTCCGGCATCCAGCCCTTCGGCCCCGGCTCCATGATCCTCGATCTGGAAGACTTCATCGTCAGCAACAACCTGCTGCCCCTCGGCTCGATGGTGTTCCTGTTCTTCTGCTGCTACAAACGCGGCTGGGGATGGGACAATTTCATCGCCGAAGCGGACACCGGCAAGGGCCTCATGTTCCCGAAGGGGCTGCGCCTGTACGTCAAATATGTCCTGCCGTTCATCGTGTTCTTCGTTTTCGTGCAGGGCTATATCGACAAGTTCTTCAAGTAGCGCTTCAAGCACGCTCGTTTCCATATGGGGAAGGCTCCGGCCTTCCCCTTTTTGCATCCCATAGCGGGAACCTCCGGCCCCCCACTTATCACTGACAGCCGCCTTTCCTGTGCGGTATGCTGCAAGCCTGCCTGTTCCTCGAATCCCGCCCTATCGGGACGTTCCGGGAACGGAATCCTTTTTCTGCGGAGGGCTCATGCGGAAACCTCATTGTACCGAGCAGGCACTGCTCAAACGGCGCGACGTGATCAAGGGCGGCGCCGTCGTCCTCGCCTCGGCGTTCTTTCCTTTTTCCATTGAAATCCTCAATGCGGGAAGCGCCGTCGCCGCACCGCCCGCCCCCTCGGGGACCGGGGAAGAGCGCATCCTCTGGAACTCCTGCAACGTCAACTGCGGCAGCCGTTGCGCCCTGCGGGTGCACGTCAAAGACGGCGTGATCACCCGCGTAGAGACGGACAACACCGGAGACGACCGCTACGGTATGCAGCAGCTCCGTGCTTGTCCGCGCGGGCGCTCCATGCGTCAGCGCATCTATGCCGAACAGCGCATACCCTACCCCCTGCGCCGGGTGGGCAACAGAGGAGAAGGCAAATTCGAACGCATCAGTTGGGAGGAAGCCTTCAAGGAGATCGGACAAAGGCTGCGCGGAACCATAGACACCTACGGCAACGAGGCCGTCTATCTGAACTACGGCACGGGTGCCCTCGGCAGTACCATGGGCAAAAGCTGGCCTCCGGCCGCCACGCCCGTGGCCCGGCTCATGAATCTCGTAGGTGGTTACCTGAACCACTATTCGGACTACTCCACCTGCCAGATCACGGTAGGTATGCCCTATTTGTACGGCGGGAGCTGGGTTGACGGGAACTCGCTTTCCGACATGGAAAACAGCGAACTGGCCGTGTTCTTCGGCAACAACCCCTCGGAGACGCGCATGTCGGGATGCAAGGCCAAAACGCTCCAGCACGCCCGTTTCACCCGTAACACCCGCGTCATCATCATCGATCCGCGTTATACCGATTCCATGGTGTCCGTGGGCGACGAATGGATCCCCATCCGCCCGGGTACGGACGCGGCCCTCAGCGCGGCGCTGGCCTACGTGATGATCACCGAAGACCTTATCGACAAGCCCTTCCTCGCCAAATACACCATCGGCTATGATGAGGAATCCCTGCCCAAAGGCGCTCCAGCCGGTTCATCCTACAAATCCTACATTCTGGGGCAAGGCCCGGACAAGACGCCAAAGACTCCGGCATGGGCCTCGCGCATCACCGGGATTCCCCCGGCCCGTATCGAAAAGCTGGCCCGCGAGATCGCCGGGGCCAGGCCGTGCTTCATCTGTCAGGGCTGGGGCCCGCAGCGCACCACCAACGGGGAAAACATTTCCCGCGCCATCGGTATGCTCGCCGTACTCACCGGCAACGTGGGCATTAAGGGCGGGAATACCGGGGCGCGCGAAAACGCGGGATACAAGCTTCCCATGGCGACCTTCCCCACGCTGGAAAATCCCGTGAAGACGGAACTCTCCTGCTTCAACTGGTATCAGGCCATCGACGACTACAAGCAGATGACCGCCACCACGGCAGGCATCCGGGGACGCGAAAGGCTCATCGCGCCGATCAAATTCATCTGGAACTACGCGGGGAACTGCCTGACGAACCAGCACGGCGGCATCAACCAGATGCACCCCATCCTGCTGGACGACAAAAAGTGCGAGACCATCGTGGTCATCGACACGACACTGACGCCTTCCGCCCATTATGCGGACTTTCTGCTGCCAAGCTGTTTGAACCTTGAGGAACATGACTGGACTTCCGACGGCGACAGCAACATCGCCTACGTGATCTTCGATAACAAGTGCATTGAGCCGCTCGGCGAAGCCAAAAGCATCTATGATATCTGCGCAGGCGTCGCCAACGAGCTCGGCGTGAAGGAGGCCTTCACGGAAGGCCGTACCCAATACCAATGGCTGGAGAAACTGTACGCGGAGTCCCGCAAGGCCATCCCCGAACTGCCGCCCACGCTGGAGGAAGCCTACACGATGGGCGTGTACAAAAGGTACTTCCCCGAAAACCATATCGCCTATAAAGCATTCCGAGACGATCCCGAGGCCAATCCCCTGCCCTCGCCGTCGGGCAAAATCGAGATCTATTCGCCGCGCCTCGCCGAGCTGGCGGAAACATGGACCCTGCTGCCCGGTCAGGCCATCACCGCGCTGCCCGAATACATCCCCAACCCCGAAGGCGCGATCAGCCCGGAACGCAAGGAGTGGCCGCTGCAGCTCATCGGGCACCACTACAAGCAGCGCACGCACTCGACCTACGGGAACTGCTGGTGGCTGCAAGAAGTCGCGCCGCAAGAGCTCTGGATCAACCCCATCGACGCGAAAGCCCGCGGCATCGAATTCGGGGATCGTGTGAAGGTGTTCAACGGGCGCGGCGTTTCCTTCGTCAAAGCCAAGCTCACGCCCCGCATCATGCCGGGCGTGGTGTCGCTGCCCGAAGGCGCATGGCATACGCCCAACGCCGCCGGGGAAGATACCAACGGCTGCGTCAACGTGCTGACCAAGCTTCTCCCGACAGCCCTGGCCAAGGGGAACCCTCACCACACCAACCTCGTGCAGGTGGAAAAAGCGTAACCGCTCCGGAGGGACGGCCGCTTCTCCGGGCGGCCGCATCTCAGGCCGAAGAAAAGGACCGATTCATGATCAAAAATCCTGCATTCTACTTCAATTCGGAACTGTGCACCGGCTGCAAGGCCTGCATGATCGCCTGCATCGACAAGCATAACCTGAACAAAGGCGTGTTGTGGCGGCGGGTTCTGGAATATTCCGGCGGAGAATGGCTTCCCGTGGGTGACGCCTATGAACAAAACGTCTTCGCCTACTACGTGTCGCTATCGTGCAACCACTGCGAGAATCCCGTCTGTGCCGAAGCCTGCCCCACGCAGGCCATGCACAAGGACGAGAACGGCATCGTCTCCGTGGATCCGGACCGTTGCGTAGGTTGCCGCTACTGCGAATGGAACTGTCCCTACGGCGCGCCGCAGTTTGACCCCGAGCGCAAGAAGATGACCAAATGCGACTTCTGCCGCGACTATCTTGAGCAAGGCCTGCCCCCGTCCTGTGTCGCGGCCTGCCCTTGCCGCGCGCTGGATTACGGCGAATACGACGAACTGCTCAAGCGTTATGGGGAACAGGCCACCATCGCGCCGCTTCCGGGGCCGGAACTCACCCGTCCCCACTTCATCTGTGCTCCCAACCGTCATTCCAAACCGCAAGGCAGCACTGAAGGGCTGCGCGGGAAACGCATCAGCAACCCCGAGGAGGTTTAGCCATGCACGGTTATTGGAGTCTCGTCATCTTCACCCTGCTCGGCCAAGCCGCGGCGGGTATGCTGATCCTGTCCTTCTTCAGCCGTACCGCCGACACGTCGCGGGCCAAGGCATGGGTCGCCTGCATCCTGCTCGGCGTGGGCGCGCTGGCTTCACTGGAACATCTTTCCGATCCTACGGTAAGCTTTTACACGATCACCAACGTGGGGACATCGTGGCTGAGCCGCGAAATCCTGTTCGTCGGGCTGTTTGGAGCCGGGCTTCTCCTCTGGCTGATCACGCTCAATGCATGGGCACGCCGTCTGGCCGCCATCCTCGGCCTTGCTTTTGTCTATGTCATGAGCCGGGTTTACACCATCCCGACCGTTCCTTTTTGGAATTCGCTGTTCACCTACTGGCTCTTTCTCGCCGCCAGCCTGCTGCTCGGTTCCAGCCTGCTGCTCTTCATGGACGCCCTTGCCGCCCGGAAGGATCCCGAAAAGAAGGCGGCGCTCCTGCTCGGCTGGTATCCCGTATTCATCGTATTGGCCTTCATACTCCAAATGCTGGTGATCCCGTTGCAGCTGTTGCTGGCGCAATCGCCGTTCTCCACCTATCTGCTGGCATGGCATTTGACGCTCCTGCTCTTCGGCGCAGCGCTGGGCCCTCTGCTGCTCATCCGTAATGGCGTCAAGGAGATGCTTCCGGACGCCTGCCGGGCCTGCCCCTGCCCGCTCTGGATCAGGGCCGGGATCATCCTCCTGCTTATCGTGGCGGGTGAGGTTTGTGGACGCGTCTTGTTCTACAGCGGCTACACATGGTTCGGCATGTAACGAAAAAGCCCCGGGATGACCGGGGCTTTTTACAAAGGCAGGCTCGTATGATTACCACGTCGCTGGTTTTGTTGTTCGTTGTCCTCGTGGCCTTCATGTTCTTTTTGAACAGGTAAACCCTACACTATTTCAAACGCGCTGAAGAAATACCGGGTTTCGAAAGCCGCCGTTTCCGGCGCGTCGGAACCGTGCACGGAGTTCGCCTCGAGGCTGACCGCGTATTTCTTGCGGATCGTCCCCTCTGCGGCCTTTTCCGGGTTGGTGGCACCCATGAGTTCACGATACCGATGGATGGCGTCCTCACCTTCCAGAATGGAGCAGACCACCGGGCCGGAGCTCATATAGTCGGTCAGGCTGTCAAAAAAAGGACGTTCCCGGTGTACGGCGTAAAACCCTTCCGCCTGTGCCTTGGTCATGTGGATCATCTTGAGGGCCACGACCTTGAGGCCGGCCCCTTGGATCATGGCAAGGATTTCACCGGTCAGATTCCGTTGTACGGCATCGGGTTTGATCAGGGAAAGGGTACGCTCAATCATGCTTGTTCACTCCTGTGGGTAAAAAAGGGAGATCCGGTACATGTCTTTTCTGCCTAAAGGACTCCTCGTCAAAAAGCAATCATTCCGCACAGCCGTCTTCATATGCCGGCACCCTTCCCTTGCTTCTTTTCATTCCCTGTCCGATAGTTCCGAAAAAACATTTCCTTAGGGGGAACAGCCATGAGCATTCGCGACATAGCGGAGCCCGTGTCTCTGAATGACGGCACGGCCATGCCGGGATATGGCTTTGGGTGTTACGCCGCGCACGGCGAAGAAATCATCAACGCGATCCGCTGGGCTGTCCGGGACGGCTACCGATACATCGATTCGGCGGCCATGTATGGAAATGAAGCCGAGGTTGGCGAAGCGATCCGTACATGCGGCGTACAGCGTGAGGACCTTTTCATCTCCTCGAAAATCTGGCCGACCCGTTTTGACGATCCGGATGCTTCCCTTGCGCAATCATTGCGGGATCTGGGAATAGACGCTTTGGACTGCTGCCTTCTCCACTGGCCGGGAACGGATCGGAAACAACGTCTCAGCGCATACGAAAAACTTCTGAGGCGGCGTGAGGAAGGATTCCTCCGCCGGGTTGGCGTATCGAATTTCCAGATCGAACATCTGGAGGAAATCCGGCGCGCGTTCGGCAGTTTCCCCGTACTCAACCAGATCGAGCTGCACCCTCTTTATCAGGAGCGTGATTTGTGCGCATACTGCCGGGAAAACGGCATACGGCTCGTGGCGTGGGGACCGCTGTTCCGGGGCAAACTCATGCAGCATCCGGCCATCGTAGAAATCGCCGCCGCCCACGGGAAAACGCCGGGACAGATTATCCTGCGCTGGCATGTCCAGAAAGGACACATCGCCATCCCCAAATCAAGCAATGAAAGCAGGATACATGAAAACGGCGACGTATTTTCCTTCAAACTCACCCCGGACGATATGGATCGGATTGATGCGCTGGACTGCGGCGAACATATCGGAGATGATCCGTATACATTCACGGGGATCAAGTAACGCCGCGCGCCCATCATTCACAACAGTCATGAAGTGCCGTATCATGGGCCGAAAGGAGCATTTTCATGATACGGCATTATGATGAACTGAACAAATTGGACATGCAGCACAAAGGCGGCAAAGGGCATATCCTCGCCGCGGAACTGCTCAACGGCGAGGATTTCGCGGGCAAGGGCCGCGTTTTCAACCATTGCGTGCTCAAACCCGGCTGTTCCGTCGGCCGGCATCGCCATGTCGGTGATTTCGAGGTGTACCATGTCCTCAGCGGCACTGGCCTGTACTTCGACAATGGTGAACTGAAGCCAGTAACCGCTGGTGACGTGATGATCTGCAAAGACGGCGAGGAGCACATGCTGGAGAACAACGGTACTGAAGATCTCGAATTCATCGCCTTGATCCTATACGCGTGATCCGCGTCCCAACACCCGAAACGCACAAGGCTCTCCCCCGAGGAGAGCTTTTTTTGTTGCGGATGGCCCGTACGGCTTTTTCCGTCATGGACGAACACCGTTTGACGCCGTGATACGCACCGGAATGTTGCAACGCCGACGCGGAATTGCGGTCAACGCCCTGTATTGTTGTAGCCGATCTGGGAGGAATCCACATACTTTTCCCGTATTGCTTCCCCTTCCAAAGCGCCTTTCTCCGCCGTCCATGCCTCCTTTCAGGACTTGACGGGAACAGCATGAACTGCCACACCACAACTGGCATATGACAATGATTGTACTTTCCAACAAGCGGGGAGGCTCATGGACATCGCCGTCTTTACAGAGCTGGAATTCTTTTTTCGCATCCTCATCGCCGGGATATGCGGCGGCCTCATCGGTTACGAACGCAACAACCGTCTGAAAGAGGCCGGAATCCGCACGCACCTGATCGTGGCGCTGGCGGCGGCGCTCATCATGGTTGTTTCCAAATACGGCTTTTCCGACGTGACCACCCTCAAGGGCGTGGCGCTGGATCCTTCCCGTATCGCCGCACAGATCGTGACGGGCGTGGGCTTTCTCGGCGCGGGCATGATCTTCGTCCGCAACCAGACCATCAGCGGCCTGACCACGGCGGCGGGCGTCTGGGCCACGGCGGGTATCGGCATGACCATCGGCGCGGGGCTCTACTTCCTCGGCGTGGCGGCCACCCTGCTCATCGTAGCGGCCCAGATGACGCTCCACAAAAACTTTACATGGCTCAACTTCCCCGTGGCCGAGCAGATCTCGATGGAAATCGAGGATACGGGGGACGGTGTCGCCTCCATCAGGGACAAGCTCCTGAGCCACAACCTCGAAATCATCAGTATGAAGTCCCGGAATAACGGCAATGGGCTTATTTCGCTGGACCTTTATGTAAAACTGCCGAGGAATTACAACGTGACGCAACTGATGAGCCTGCTCAGCGACAACCCGCACATCAAATCCATAGATCTGTGATCACACCCCCCGCCTGCCGCGAAGCACGGCAGGCGTCACATTTCCCCATTTGTGGGAAGCGTGACGGACCACCTCCCTATCTATCAAGAATAATAGATCAATTTTTTCGCCAGAAAAATGATGCTTCCGGCGTTCTCAAAGAGCCAAAAGTAGGTAATAGTATCGCGCGCACGGACGTTTGACGGCGTGCGCGCACGCTACTATTGTAGCTCCTGATGTAAACGGAACAGGAGAAAAACGCGGATGACGGAAGCCATCATTCAAATCCAGGACCTCGAAAAGCGGTTCAGGACCAAAAATACCGAAGTCTATGCCCTCCAGGGCATCAACCTGACCATACGGAAAGGGGATATTTTCGGGATCATCGGCAAAAGCGGCGCCGGGAAAAGCACGCTGGTACGCTGCATCAACATGCTTGAGCGGCCTACCGGCGGAAGCGTCATGTTCGAAGGCAAGGACATGTGCCGTTTGGGTTCCCGGGATTTGCAGATCGCCCGCCGCAGCATGGGCATGATATTCCAGCAGTTCAACCTCCTCATGCAGCGCACGGCTGAGGAAAACATCTGCTTTCCGCTGGAGCTTGCCGGAGTCAAAAAGGACGCCGCCCGCGAAAGGGCGCGCGAGCTGCTGGAACTCGTCAATCTGTCTGATCGGGCGCAGTCCTACCCGTCGCAGCTTTCGGGCGGGCAGAAACAGCGCGTGGCCATCGCCCGCGCTCTGGCTACCAACCCCAAGATCCTCCTGTGCGACGAGGCCACTTCCGCCCTCGACCCCGCCACTACGGAATCCATCCTTTCGCTGATCAAGGATATCAACCGGCGTCTGGGGATCACCGCCATCATCATCACGCACGAAATGAGCGTGATCGAGAAAATCTGCAATCAGGTCGCCATCATCAGCCACGGGCGGATTGCCGAAACCGGCTCGGTCGAAGAGGTTTTCTTCCACCCCCAGACCGAAGAGGCGCGCCAGCTCGTCATCCCCGAAGCCTTGCAGGACATGCCTCACAGCAGGCTGTACCGGATCATCTTCAACGGCCGTTCCTCGTTCGAGCCGGTCATCAGCAATCTGGTGCTGGAATGCGGGGCTCCCGTCAACATCATGTTTGCCGACACGCGCGACATCGGCGGGACGGCATTCGGCCAGATGGTGCTGCAACTGCCGGACAACGAAGACGTCGTCCGGCGTATCCTCGCCTATGCCGACTCCAAGGGACTGATGCTGGAGGAAATGAAGAATGTTTGATCAGGCCACCATCGAAATGCTGCTTGAAGGCGTCGTGGACACGTTGTACATGACGCTGGTTTCCACCTTTTTTTCCTATGTGTTCGGCATGATGATGGGGACGGTCCTCGTCATCTGCCGTCAGGACGGCATCACGCCCCGGCCCATGATCTACGCCGTGCTTGATGTCGTTGTGAACCTGACCCGCTCGTTCCCATTTCTTATCCTCATGATCGCGGTCATTCCCCTGACCCGCCTGCTCGTGGGGACGACCATCGGCAACAACGCCACGGTCGTCCCGCTGGTCATCGCCGCCGCGCCCTTCGTGGCCCGGCTTGTGGAATCCTCCCTGCTCGAAGTGGACGGCGGCGTCATTGAAGCGGCGCAGTCCATGGGGGCGTCCACCATGCAGATCATCATGAAGGTGCTTTTGCCTGAAGCGCTGCCTTCGCTCATCAACGGCAGCGCCATCGCGGCGACCACGATCCTCGGCTACTCCGCCATGTCGGGCGCCGTCGGCGGCGGGGGCCTCGGCAAACTGGCGATCATGTACGGGTACAACCGCTACCAGACCGACATCATGTTCATCACCGTCGTCCTGCTCATCGTCATCGTGCAGGTGTTCCAGAGCTTCGGCAACTGGGCCACCAAGCGAAGCGACAGGCGCATTTCCTGATCTTTTTCCGCGAAAAACGGCTTCTTGGGCCCACGCCCGCGGCCGTGAACCTTTAACCTTTGATAAGGATACGGTATCATGAAAAACTTCCGCTCCGCCCTTCTGGCCGCGGCCCTGTCCCTTGTCGTCGCAGCCGGTTCCGCAACCGCGGCTCAGGCCACCACGAAAATCCGTGTCGGCGCTTCCCCGACGCCTCACGCGGAAATCCTCAAGGTCGCCAACGATGTTCTGAAACCGCAGGGTTATGAACTCCAGATCATCGAATACTCCGACTACGTGCAGCCCAACATGGCGCTCGAAGGCAAGGAGCTGGATGCCAACTTCTTCCAGCACAAACCCTATCTTGACGATTTCAACAAGGAAAAGGGCACCAAGCTGGTATCCATCGGTACCGTGCACTACGAACCCTTCGGCATCTACGCCGGCAAGACGAAGTCCCTTGGCGCCCTGAAGGACGGCGCTATGGTGGCCGTGCCCAACGACACCACCAACGAAGCCCGCGCCCTGCTGCTCCTCCAGTCCAACGGGCTCATCAAGCTGAAGGACGGCGCCGGCCTCACCGCCACCCGCCGCGACATCGCGGAAAACCCCAAGAAGCTCAAGATCGAAGAAATCGAAGCGGCTCAGCTCGTCCGCGCCCTGCCTGACGTCGACCTCGCAATCATCAACGGCAACTACGCCATCCTCGGCGGCCTCAAAGTGGCCGACGCGCTGTCCGCCGAAAAGGCCGACTCCATCGCCGCGACGACCTACGCCAATATCCTCGCCGTGCGCGCCGGAGATGAAAACCGTCCTGAACTCAAGGCGCTGATCAACGCTCTCAAGAGCGATCAGGTCAAGGAATTCATGACCAAGAAGTACGAAGGCGCTGTGGTTCCCGCCAACTAAGCCGTCTTTACTTCCCCGCCTTTATGCCCTGCCGGGATTCCCGGCAGGGCTTTTTGTTTGCTGCGGCGGCGTAGCCCGCGCTTGCCATGTTTCGTTTTTCTTCCCGGACATTGCAGCCTTGCCGAAGTGCATTGCCTTTTGGATATTCTTTCAGTATGATAGAAAAAGAGTGTTCTCATGTGCTGAATACGGACATGGCAACACAGGATATCCTTCCTTTGATCAATCCCATAAGCATGAAGAAAGCCTCGCCGCCCAATAGCGGATCAATGGGGAACGTTCATCTTTTCCCTTCGTGATTTCCATAGCTTTCCGTCTGGTTTTATACGGATGTGCCTCTGGCATCCCTTCAGGGCTCCAACAGGGATACCGCGTAAGCTGTATCTCCTCCCCATAATGTGCGTGGTGTGTTCCCCCGAAAACATGCCACGCACATTTCTATTGCCGCGTTGCGAAAAGAGAAGGGAAAAATGGACAGGGAGAAATGAAAAACGCCTCTCCGTATGATGTATCACACTGCTTTACTTGACTTCTCAATCCAACGGGGATACCTGTTCACCCCGTTGCGTTCCAAATACCTTCTAAAAGGTTGCGGAACGCAGGCAAACAGGAATACGGCCAGCCGCCCTCCCACAGGGGGAAAAGGAACCGGCTGGCGCATCCGGCAACGTTCCAAGGGAAAGTCGCCGTTCGGGTTGAATCAAAGGATGAAACACGGCAAACACATTCAGGTATCGGAATCTTTCCTGCTCTGCGCCCTGCTGACGATGACGGGAGGGTTCCTTGATGTCTACACCTACATCACGCGAGGGCATGTCTTTGCCAATGCGCAGACAGGGAATGTCGTGCTCCTCGGGCTCAATCTTGCGGAAGGCAATATCAAGGAAGTCGCCTTTTACCTCTTCCCCATCATCGCGTTTGCCCTGGGCATCCTGTTCACGGAATGGATACGGGCCAAGTTCAAGGAATACGATCTGCTGCACTGGAGGCAGATCGTTGTTTTCTTCGAGGCGCTTCTCCTGTTTTTTCCGGCCTTCATGGCCTCGGGGATGTGGGATACGGCCGTCAACATCCTGGTTTCCTTCGTCTGCGCCGTACAAGTGGAAAGCTTCAGGAAAGTCAACGGGCACAGCGTGGCGACGACCATGTGTACCGGCAATCTCCGCAGCGCTACCGAGCAGATATTCCATTATGTCCGCACACGAGACCCCGATACAAGGAAAACCATCCTCAGCTACTACGAAATCGTCGTCTTTTTCGCGCTCGGCGCGACGCTGGGAGCCGCCTTGTCCGCCCTCTTCGCTGAAAAAGCCATTCTGTTCTGCTGCCTCTTTCTCATCATAGCGTTCTTGAGCATGTTTGCGAAAGAGATATGAGCGCGAAAAAAACAGTCAGGCCATGTGGAAGAGAGAGTGTGTGAGTGTGTACCGTACGTTTCGAGTGAGGACGAGACGGCCCGGAAACCCCGGCTTCTCGTGCTCCTTCCATATTCCATACGGTAATAAAAAACAGGCACGGCATCCTCAAGGACCGCGTGCCTGTTTACGCATTGCTTTAGACAGTATCGCCACGCCGGGCGTGGTACTCCGCTTTTTCCTGATACATACGTTTATCTGCCTGCTTCACCATATCCATGATATGCATGTCCCCCTCGGCCCACACCTGCCCAAGCGACAGGGATTCGGGATACGCTTTATTGGCCTCCCGTTGGAGCGCGGCGATTTTGGCATAAAAGACCCGTTCCGGAATGTTCGGGCAGAGGAAGACAAATTCGTCTCCGCCAATACGGAAAAGATCATCTCCCCTGAAATAGCGGCTGAATATCCGGCTGATGTCCCGGATGTATTTATCGCCGGAGTCGTGCCCTTGCTGATCGTTGATGCTCTTTAACCCATTGAGATCCACAAAAGCGACGCCGAGCGAATCCGGGGAATTTTTTTCGAGCTTCCGCAATACGGAAATATAGCTGTTTCTGTTGTGCAGACCCGTCAAGTCGTCGCAGTAGCTCATCCGCTTGAGCTCGCTCTGCATATTACGCTTCCGTTGCTCATTCGTGACGAAATAGGCCAGCGAATGCAGCAGTGAGTGATCATCCCGATTGGCTTTCGGGTTATCCACGCCGATGAACCCGGAAATGACGTCGTTCAGGACAAGAGGGACGACGATGAGGCTCTCGATACCTTGCGGCTTGAGTATGCTGTACATATCCAAATCGCTGTCCCGGATTGACTCGATATTGTCGATAACCACATCCTCACGCCGCTCAAACATCTTCTGCCAACAGCTCATGTAGCTGGTTGGCAGGTTTTGAAGGACTTCTTTCTGAGGAAAAATACCTTCTGAACACCATTCATAGGTGTTGTTGGCGATGAGCCCGCCATTTTTCAGAGCGCTGTACTCGAAGATATAGGCTCGATCTGCCTGATGCATCATTCCGAGGTTCTCCAGAACCATGTCCACGGCTTGTGGAAAATTTTCTTCCCTATTCAGGATGCGGATGCATTCCAGCAAGGTACTCTCAATATCAAGCTTGCGCTGCACAGCTTGGCTGATATTTTCCTTTTCCGTAATGTCGACGGCGAATTCCAGCCGGGCAAGACGGCCATTCCAGCGGATCAGCTTGTCTCTGAGCAGATAATGGCGGTGCGAAATGGGATTTGTGAGCTCCCAAGTGTAAAACGTTTCACAGTTGAGAAACTGATTCGTACAAAACGGACAAGGCGCGTCAAGGCCTTGCAGGACTTCATAGCACTTCCTGCCTTTTCCGATGTCCGTAAGCCCGAATTCCTTTTTTCCAAACTCGTTCAGATACAGGATTTCATACGTGGCGATATCGCTTACATAAACGATTTCATCCAGTTCCTCCATAATAATCTGCAACAGGCTCTCCGGGCAGTCTTCGTGCTCACCGGAAACATACTGTGCATTGGAAAAAGATGTTGTCATAATGCGAACCCATTCACTTTTTGGATGACGACCATTTTCAAAATCGTCCAACCGCGCACATCCTGAACCAACAGGCCAAGGCTAAACGGAGGATCACTGTACGCGTTTTTCTTCCCAGTTTTCCAATAATGAGAGCCAAAAACATTTTTGGATTCACATTATCGACTAACATATTTTATTTACGCTAGAAACAACGTGTTATCAAGATGTCGGACGATCAGGATCCAAAAGGCACCAGCCGTCCTCAAGCGCGGCGCCCTCGCCTCTTCCCCCAATGGCGTCTCATTATCAGAGGACGCTGGGCACTCATGGAACCCCCTTGTGGACAGTGCCCACCCACATTGCCAAGAAAGCCGCTCAAGCTTTATTGCATCCCCGGTCTTCTCGGGCTATCACACCGACCATGAACACGCTACAACTCCGGAATTCCTTTTTGCTGCTTCTCACCGCCGTCATCTGGGGAGTGGCCTTCGTCGCCCAGAGCGTAGGCATGGATTATGTGGGCCCCTACACGTTTACCTGCGTACGCTCCTTTATCGGCGGCCTGTTCCTCATTCCCTGCATCGCGCTGCTCAACAGGCTGAACCCCGTCTCCCCCGGCGGCATCAGGCCTTCGAACGCGAAAACGAAGGGCCAGCTCTGGATCGGCGGCGTGTGCTGCGGCGTGATGCTCTGCTTCGCAAGCTGTTTTCAGCAGATCGGCATCATGTATACGTCCGTAGGCAAGGCGGGGTTCATTACGGCCTTCTATATCATCATCGTCCCGCTCCTCGGGCTGTTCTTCAAAAAACGGTGCGGCCTGTTCGTCTGGCTCGGCGTGGCGCTGGCCATCGTCGGCCTCTATTTTCTCTGCATTACGGAGAGCCTGACCATCCAGTTTGGCGATTTCCTGATCTTCATCTGCGCCATCCTGTTTTCCGTCCACATTTTGATCATCGACTACTTCACACTGCGCGTGGACGGCGTCAAAATGTCCTGCATCCAGTTTTTCGTCTGCGGCCTGCTCTGCGCGGTTCCCATGCTGCTCTTTGAGACGCCGGACATCACACAGCTCTTCGCCGCATGGAAACCCGTCCTCTATGCGGGGATCATGTCGAGCGGCGTTGCCTATACGCTGCAAATCGTTGGCCAGAAAGGCATGAATCCCACGGTCGCCTCCCTGATCCTCAGCCTCGAGGCGGTGGTGTCCGTGCTGGCCGGATTCGTCATGCTGGACCAGCAACTGACCATGCGGGAAACGGTGGGATGCGCCTTTATGTTCTGCGCGATCGTGCTTGCGCAGCTCCCGCAGAAGAACATAAAAAACGCTGAGGCTGTCTCAGCATAACGGGGTGCGGCATGAGGATATGCGTCATCACGGGCGGCACAGGCGGCATCGGGCTTCACCTTTGCGAAGGCTTCCAGCGCGCGGGGTATGCGGTTACGGCTCTCGACGTGGAGCAGCACAAAGCCTTGCCTGACGGTATTGGCTTCATCCAAACCGACTTGAGACAGGCCGAGGCCGTCAGCGAAGCCTTCCGGCGGGTAACGGAGCAGCACGGCGCCGTCCATGTACTCGTCAACAACGCGGCCCTCGCCCATTTCCACAAGCCCGTCACGGAAATGACCGCCGACGAATTCGACAACGCCCTTTCCGTAAACCTGCGCGGCGCGTTCCTGTGCGCGCAGGCCTTCATCAAGGCCAACGCGGGGCAGGATTACGGGCGCATCATCAATATCGCCTCCACCCGCTGGAACCAGAACGAAGCGGGATGGGAGGCCTACGGCGCTTCAAAAGGGGGCCTTGTCTCCCTCACGAACACGCTGGCCGTCTCCCTGCGCGCCACACCGATCACGGTCAACGCCGTAAGCCCCGGCTGGATACAGATCGACGGCTATGAAACGCTTTCCCATGCGGATCATGCCCAGCACCCTTCCGGGCGTGTGGGTATCCCCCGCGACATCGTCAACGCCTGTCTGTTCCTTGCCCACGAGGAAAACGATTTCGTCAACGGCCATAACCTCGTCGTGGACGGGGGAATGACCAAGCGGATGATCTACGTCGAATAACGGTTTCGAAACACGGCGTCTCGTTAAACAGCACCGAGTCCAAAGCACAAAAACACTATGTGGTCGGAGGCTTTCATGGATTGTCAACGTGATACGGAAGCACGTTCCCCTCTTCAGACGCAACTCTTTTCGCTCCAAGGCCATACCGCGCTTGTCACCGGCGCGGGTTCCGGGCTCGGCAAATATATGGCCCATGCCCTGCTCCACGCCGGGGCCAATCTTATCCTCGTCGGCCGCACGCTGGATCGCCTCGAAGCCTCGGCGGAAGAGATCTTTGCAAGCTTGAAGCATCAAGGCTGCCGCCTTGCGTATGATTCCGATCCCGCGGCACGCTCTGCCCATCGGGACCCGGACCAAAACAAACGCATCGCCTGCATTGCCTTCGATGTGAGCGAACTCAAGGCACTGCCGGAACTTGTCCAAAAGGCGTCCCAGCCTTTCGGCGCGCCGGACGTCCTCGTCAATGCCGCCGGGCTGAATCCGCGCAAGCCGTGGAACGAACTTACGCCCGAGATTTGGGAATATACGCTGCGGCTCAACCTTTCCGCGCCGTTCTTTCTCGCTCAGGCACTCGTGCCCGAAATGATGCGGCAGGGATGGGGGCGCATCATCAACATTGCCTCCCTTCAAAGCAGCCGGGCCTTCCCCAACGGCCTGCCCTACGGAGCGTCAAAGGGCGGCATAGCCCAACTCACGCGGGGCATGGCCGAAGCATGGTCGCGCCCCGGAGCGGGCATCACGGCCAACGCCATCGCGCCGGGCTTCTTCAAGACGCAGCTCACCGCCCCGCTCTTCGACAAGCCGGAAGTCGTCGAGGCTCTCGCCCGGCAAACCACTATGAAACGGGTGGGCTTCGCGGAAGATATTCAAGGGTTGACCATGTTCCTCGCTTCCCCCGCGTCCGACTATATCACGGGGCAGGTCATCCACATCGATGGAGGCTGGACCGCCATATAGGGGAGTCCCAACGCGCTGAGTGAGGAGGCGTTGACCTCCTCACTCTGAGTATGTCCGATTTCCAAGCTTCCGGCCACTCTAACCGTTTCAACCGCATTCTTATAAAGACATATGCGCACGGTTTCATGAACAGGATAGACGGAAAGACTCGGGCCTCTTGGCCTTTTCACGTCTCTTTTCTCTTGAGCCCCATGCCCAGCGCCTTCATTTTCAGGTAGAGGGTGTTCCTTGAAAATCCGAGCAGCTTCGCCGCCTTGCTTTTGTTGCCGCCCGCCAGCGCCAGCGCGGATTCAATGGCCCTCTTTTCCGCCTCCCGCTGCATGGCCTGAAAAGAAAACGCGCCCGGCTCCACGGCTGCGGGCACATCCTCCGAGCGAGAGCCCATGAAAAGCCGCTCGGGCAGATAGCGCGGCGTCAGCTCGACCGCGTCGTCGTCCATGCAACAGTACGCATAGGCGAGCACATTCTTGAGTTCCCGCACGTTCCCCGGCCAGCCGTACCGCATGAAGAGGTCGAGCACGTCCTGCGATACCCGCATCTCAAGCGCCTTTTGCGGTCCGCAGATCCCCTCGATGAGCTGGGTGATCAGGGACGGGATGTCCCCCCTGTGCTTGCGGAGGGGCGGCAGATTCAGCTCAAGAATGTTCAGGCGGTGGTACAGATCCTCGCGGAACTGCCGTTTGTCCACGAGTTCCGGCAGGTTGCGGTTGGTTGCGGCGATGAGGCGGAAATCCGAATACTTGCTGCCGCTCATCCCGATCTTCTGGATCTCATTGCTCTCCAGCACGCGCAGCAGCTTTGCCTGAAGATACAGCGGGAGTTCGCCGATCTCGTCAAGAAAGATCGTGCCCTTGTCCGCCAGCTCGAACTTGCCTTTCTGCCCGCCTTTCCGCGCTCCGGTAAAGGCTCCCTCCACATAGCCGAACAGTTCCGATTCAGCCAATTCACGCGGCAAGGCCGCACAGTTTACTGAAATGAAAGATCCGTTCGCGCGAGGGCTCGCCTTGTGGATGGCCTGCGCGAACAATTCCTTTCCCGTGCCGCTTTCTCCGAGGATCAGCACGGGCTCCCTGCTGCGCGCGAACCGCTTCCCCATTGCCTTGAGTGCCTGCATCACGCTGGTATCGCCGACGAGATCATCAAACGTACGCAGGCCCCCGCCCGTCGTTTCCTGTGCGATGAAGTACCCGACCTTGCGTTTGAGCTGTTGGAGGTTGTGCAACAGCTCCTCAATGCGCTCATTGTCGTGCGTGGTAACGATCACTTCCGAAAGGCAGCAGACCAGATTTCCTTTGTCGTCCAGAATAGGGCAACGGCGGCATAACCCTTCGATTCCATTGTAGGAGATGCTGTTCACCGTATTGATCTGCCGTGTCTGCAACGAATTGAGGACGCCCGCCCTTCCCGTCTGGAATATGGCGTCGATTTTTTTACCTACGACGCTCTCGGACGGATCAAGCCCATAGATGTGGTAGCAGGACTGCGAAAAATACCTGACCGTCCCCGTAGGGTCCGTGAGTGAAACGCCGATGCTCAGGGCATCAAGCAGCTGATGGAACAACGGGTTTTCAACAAGCCGTTTGAAATCCTCATCCGAAGCGATGGGAAAAGGCATGGACATAAAGTCTCCCAGTGTATGCATCCCACGTCAGGCAGAAGAACAAGACATTTCTGTCATAAAAAAGAGACATTTTTCTTTAAAAATTAATAAATACAATATGATATTGTTTTGTCTCAGTATAATGACAAATGACACTTTTGGGAAGGTCCTTAACGCATAACAAACGAAATTTATTTATTCTTTTTTTATGGAATACCGCTTGCAGACAAAGACGTCCAGAGAGAGCCCGCATGGGCTCAGCGCACTCAAACGCTCGGGTCAACCTCAAAGACGGAGTTTTGTCATGGGAAGCGGTTTTGAAAATCTCATCCTTTTTGGCCTCCTTTCGCTGATGCTGCTCATCGGCACCCTGCTGCGCGCAAAAGTCAAACTGTTTCAGGACTATCTGGTCCCCGCCAGCATCATCGGCGGCCTGCTCGGCTTTGCCATCGTTTCCACGGGCTGGCTTAAAATCGGAGAATGGCAGATCACGAGCAGCAGCTTTAACTGGTTCCTGTTCCACGCCTTCAACATCAGCTACATTTCGCTTCTGCTGACACGCCCGCGCGGCAATCAGGAAAATACGTCCAAAGAAGTCGTGCGCGGGGGCATGTGGCAGACGCTGATCTGGACAATCAGCCTTCCCGCGCAAGCCCTCATCGGCGGCGCGGTGATCTGGCTGTATAATCTGGCGACCGGAAACAGCCTCAACGAATTCATCGGCATGATCGTAACCCACGGCTATACGCAGGGCCCCGGGCAAGCCTATGCCTTCGGCACGCTGTGGGAAAAGGGCGGCATCGCCGACTGCGCCACCATCGGCGTGATCTACGCGGCGCTCGGCTTCCTTTCGGCCGCCATCGTCGGTGTACCCGTAGCCCGATGGTTCGTCCGCAAGGGCCTCAACGCCAACAAGACCGGAGCTTCCATCACCAAAGAATTCCTGACCGGCATCATGGACGAGAAGTCCACCGCAACCAATGGACGTGAAACGACCCACGCTTCCACCATCGACACGCTGGCCTTCCATGTCGCCCTCGTCGGCATCGTCTATCTCATCACCTATGCCGAACTGAGCTGGCTCGAAACCCACATCAAACCCTTCTTTGACCAATACAAGTGGCTTAAGGGATTCGGGGCCACCCTCAGTATGCCGATGTTCTTCATTCACGGCCTCATCGTCGCGTGGCTTCTCCGTACCCTGCTCCTCAAGCTCGGCGCGGGCAGGCTCATGGCCCCCGTTGTCCAGACCCGCATCACCGGGGCCTCCGTGGACTACCTGCTGACAGCCACCTTGATGTCCATCCACCTCGTCGTCCTCAAGCAGTACGTCATCCCCATCTTCCTCGTGGCGTTCACCGTCACCCTGTTCGCTCTCGCCCTCAACCTTTGGTTCGGACGCCGAACCAATTACGGGCCTGAGCGGGTGCTCTGCCAGTTCGGCTGCTGTTGCGGTTCCACAGCCACCGGCCTGCTGCTTCTGCGCATCATCGACCCGGATTTCAGCACGCCCGCCACGCTTGAGCTCGCCTTCTTCAATGTGGGCATCCTTGTAACGTGCGCCCCCATCCTCTATTTCTTCGCCCCCGCGTTCTACACGTTCACGGGAATGGAAATCCTCATGATCTACGGCTCGATCACCGTCATTGGCATCGCCGCCATGTTCGCCCTGAAGCTGGTCGGACAAAAGCAGTGGTAACGGCGGCCGTACCTCCGCACCAGTCCGGTGGGGTGGTACGGTCCTTCTCTTCCACGTGCGGCGTGCCCCCGCACGGCACCTCACTGGTTAAAAAAGGAAATGGTTATGCTCACAAACGAATACACGCTTATCACCTGCCCGGAAATACTTACTATGGACGAGGGAACCCCCACCGCCGAAGCCGTTTGCATCAGTGAAGGGAAAATTCTCGCCGTCGGCACGTTGGAAGAACTCCGCGCGTTCGCCCCCCCGCATCGGCGCAAGGAAATCCATCTGGAGGAAGGCGTGCTCCTCCCCGGCTTCATAGACTCGCACAGCCACCTTTCCATGTACGCGCAGTGCCGCACCCAATTTTTCTGTGATACGGCCCACGGGACCATCGGCAACCTGCTGTCCGCCTTTCGCACGCACGCCGCCACGCAGACCGACACGGAATGGATCATAGGGTATTGTTACGACGACACGGGCATGAGCGACCACCGCCACTTGACCCGCCATGATCTCGATGCGGTCAGTCAGGAGCGGCCTGTTTTCGTATCACACATCACGAGCCACATGGGGTATGCGAACACGCTCGGCCTCGCCAAGCTCGGCGTCACCGCGGATTTTTCCGTCGAAGGCGGAATGGTTGTACTCGGGAATGACGGGATGCCGGAGGGCCTGCTTAAAGAGAACGCCTATTTCAAGGTATTTCAAAAGATTCCGGCCTGCCCGCCCGAGAAGATCCCTGAGAAAATCGAATATGCGATCGCCGACTATAACCGTGCGGGATTCACGATGTTTCAGGATGGAGGCATCGGCCTCAGCAACGGCGCTCACGGCATTCTCCGCTCCTACAACCGGCTGGCCCGGGAAAAACGCATGAACGCCCGAGGCTACCTGCATTTCATGCCCAACATCATGGATGAAATGCTCGAACTCGGCACATGGAACATGCCCGTTTCCGACTATCTCTACTACGGGGGGGTGAAATCATTTGCGGACGGCTCGATCCAGTCCCTGACCGCCGTGCTCGGGGAGCCTTACGCCTGCAAACCCGATTTTTGCGGAGATCATGTCCTCACGCCCGAACAGATCGCCGAGCTGATTGCCAAGTACCACTGCCAGGGCGTCCCCGTCGCCTTCCATGCCAACGGCGACGCCGCCATCGAATTCGTCGTGCGGGGGTTTGAAGAGGCCCTCCGAAAGTGCCCGAGGAAAGTCCCCGGAGACATGATCATCCATGTGCAGATGGCGACTGACGAACAGCTGTCCCGGCTCCATGCCTGCGGAGTCACGCCGACGTTCTTTGTCCGCCACGTCAACGTCTGGGGCGAGCGCCACGTCAACCTGTTCCTCGGCGAAGAGCGGGCCGCGCGGCTCGATCCCTGTGGTTCCTGCGTGCGTATGGGAATTCCCTTCGGCCTCCATGTCGACTCTCCGGTGCAGCCCGTGGATGCCATCCGTTCCATCCATACCGCCGTCAACCGCACAACCACGGCGGGGCGCATTCTCGGCCCTGATCAGAGGATCTCGCCGCTCGACGCCCTCAAAGCCTATACCGTCAATGCCGCCAAGTGCAGCGCACGGGATCATGCCGTCGGTACAATCGCTCCCGGATACTACGCGGATTTTGTACAGCTTTCCGGAAATCCGCTGACCGTGCCGCCCGAGTCCATCGAAACGCTTTCCGTGCTCAAGACCATCTCCGGAGGGCGCATCGTCTACAAATCCTGAGATCATCTCCAAGGCTGCCAGCCGTTCACGCAAAGGCTGGCAGCCTCTTTTCTCCGTCCCGTGTTTTGCCTCACTTCCCCGTTTTGGGAATGTTTTTTATGTCGCTCATCCTTCATGTTTTACTTTAGCTATGACGACCTTCAGAGGCATCAGTCCTCAAAAGGGCCTTTTCACTCCATACCGCCGCATCTTGTCGTACAATGCGGATCGGCTTATACGCAGCACGGCGAGTGCTCCCCTCTTCCCTTCAATCCGCCAGCCCGACTGCTCCAGCGTCCTCTCGATATACCGTTTTTCGAGATCCGCCAGAGACGGATTTCCGGAAAACAACTCTTCGGGCATCTCCCCACCTCCCAGAGCCTCGACGCCTCGGGAAGTCTCTGTATGCTCCACCGGATCAGGAAGCGTCAGGTGCCGCCCCCCGGTCAAGACGACCGACTGCTCGATGACGTTGCGCAGCTCGCGTATATTCCCCGGCCAACTCCAGCTTTCCAGAATACGGCGGTTTTCCGGAGAAAAATCCTGAATGCATTCCCGATGATGCCAGTGCGAAAAAAAATGCAGATAGTAGCGGGCAATGGCGAGGATGTCGGCCTTGCGTTCGCGCAGCGGAGGGATTTTCAGATTGATCACGGCGACGCGATAATAGAGATCCGCGCGGAAGAGCCCCTGCCTGACCGCATGGGTGATGTCCCTGTTGGAGGCCGCGATAAGGCGGAAGTTCACACTGATGGTCTGCGTTCCGCCCACGCGATGGAAGCAGCGCTCCTGAAGGACCCGCAGGAGCTTGGCCTGCACCCGCGTGCTGGCTTCCGTAAATTCATCCAGAAACAGCGTGCCGTTTTCAGCCATTTCCACAAGACCGGGCTTGCTGGTCATGGCTCCCGTGAAAGATCCCTTTTCATGCCCGAAGAACTCGCTCTCGAACAACTCGTCCTGAAGGCTCGCCATGTTGATGATGACAAGCCTGCCGCTCCTGCCGCTTTTCTCGTGGATGTACCGAGCCACCATCTCCTTGCCCACGCCGGATTCCCCGCAAAGCAGAATGGAAGCGTCGGTTTTCGCCGCAAGTTCCACATCGCCGAGAAACCGTCCCATCTCATCGGAAACGCAGATCATTTCTCCCGAAGTATCCGCAAGCGTCTCAAGGCGCTCCGTATGACGCCGCTCCCGCTCCATGACGCGGGAACATTCCCACGCAAGGACACGCCCGATATCTTTCAGCACATTCTCTTCAAGGACGGTGCGGACCTCCGGCAAAAAAGTCCCCACATGGCACAGCGCATAAACCCCATCAGGACGGCAGTCTATGGGGATGCCGATCAACATGCTTCCGAACCCCATCCCCCCTTCCTGCACATTGTCCAGAATAAGCGGAGCTCCCTCGGCTACGAGCTCCATGAGATCGGGCAGGGAGGCATAAGGATATGTCACGGATTCGAGCTTGCCTCCGAGAACGGCCACAAGGCGGAGCGGCGCATGTGGATACGGGACATGAAAGAGGTATCCCTGCGTAGTACCGAGGATGCGGGCCGACTCCGCCAACAAAGCCTGCGAAAATGCCTCGAACTGTTCCCATGTCCTGTGGGGGGAAAAACTTTCACGGTAGGCTTCGAGAAGGGCCCGCGAGGAAAGATTGGCGTCCCCATGCTTGCGCATGTAGGAGGGGAGCAGAGCAAGCAGTTCCTCCGGCCAGAAAAAATCCTTGAGACAATCGTACATGGGCCATGCGTCGCTCACGAGCAGCACTGCCTTTTCCTTGTCGTTGCGCCGCAACGCCAGTGAAGCCAGCGCCAGCCGCGTTTTCGCCGCCTCAAGCGGGCAGCCTATCTTTTCAAGCAGTGCGAGGCTGTCCTGATACAGGCCGAGCGCCCCATCCTCATTTCCTCCGCGCATCAGCGCGTTGCCGGACAAGCGGGCCGCAACGCCCCGCAACATACGGTTGGGACCCTTGAGGCAGCGTTGCAGCTCCTGCTCCGCCGAATAGCAGGGAAGCGGCGGGCATCCCTGCTCCTGAAAGGCGCACAAAAGCTCAAGCAGTGCGCCCCCCAGATAAATCGGGCGCTCATACCCCTGACGCCGTGCCTCATCCAGTGCCGAATGGAGCACCTTGTAGGCCGCCTTCGGATTTCCGGACAGCATATGGTAGTAGGCGAGGTGGCGCGCATTGGTGACGCCGCTGACGATATCCACCTGCGGCGAAACGCCTATTTGCGCTATGTCCAGCTGTTCCAGCGCCTTTTCATATTGCCCCATGCGCAAGTACAACGCCGCAAGCTGCCCACGTATGGAACGGGCGAGCTGGTTGTCGCTGCGCGCGGCGAACATGCGCAGCCGCGAGAGCAGCAGCCCGGCCGCCAGCTCAAAATTCCCCCGGCAGGAAGCCGCAAAGCTCCAATGCCTGACATAAAACATTTCGACGAGATGGTGCTCCTGCGCGCGCAGTTTCCGGCTTGCGCGGGAAAAGAGGTTCATTGCCTGTTCGTAGTTCCCCTCAATGAAATGGTAAATGCCCAGATAGGGCGTCGCCTGTTCGAACAGATCCGGTTCTTTGAGCGCCTCAAGCGCCGCATACCCGCGGGCCATGATAGCGTGGAAACGCGGGTTCCCGTGTTCCGGCGTATTGCAGACGTTTATGGAGCCGATGAGCAGGTCGAAGAGCGCCATGTCGCGTCTGTCCCCGAACTTCACGGCCAGCCCCCGCGCCCGGAAAAAGAGCCGGGCGAGCGAAGGTGTATTGCTGCCCGAGCAAACGATAAGCGGGTGCACGTCACGGCAAAGACGCCGGTACCGCTTTGCCCCATCAGCACTTAACCCTCGCAAGCCTATACCCAAAAGGCTTCGATGGACGAGGCGGAGGACGAGATTGATTCCCGCCGGGCGTAAGGTGTTCATACGGCTCAATCCCAGCCCCAACATCGTTTCCAGCGCCCTAAGCCCTTCCCCATCCGCAGCCAGCCGCAAAAACGATTCGAGGCCGGAGCCGGAGGGCCGAGCCCGCAAAAACGAGCACGCCTCCTTGTGGGCTTGGACGCGCTCCACTAGACGGAACCGGCGTTCCCTCCCGGAGGAAGGCGGACAGCCGGGGAACGCACCCCGCTCTGCTTCAGCGAGCGGGATCTGGGCAAGCTGTGCGAGCAATTCGGGGGACCATTTCCCTTCAAACAGATCCGCGAGCAACGTCCCGACAGCACTGTCCGCATACCACGCCTTTTCTTTCGCCATATCCTTCTCCTTCGCCGCAGCCCATCGACCGTTCGGCCCTCGCCAGCATAGCCGTCCTGAAACAAGACAGCAATATACAAAAGTGTCCGTTTTCAAGACAAAAAAAATGAGGATTCTTCTTTTTTGAATAAAAAATTAATAAAAAACAATATAATAACAAGATGGAATGTCCTTTGCTTACTCCTTATCAACGACGCACAACATTTCGCTGCCGTGACGTCCGTTCCCATGCAGCCTAGAGGAGGGTTCCCTTTCAATGTAGCTTTCCCGACCAAAGAAAAACACCACGGCGGCAGCCATGTTTCGGCACACACTGTCCCCACAGGGCAGTCACCTTCCCAATCAGATGCGGAAAAGGAGTTCATATGATCCACAGCATCGATCCAGCGGCCTGTACCGGCTGCGGAACCTGCACCAAGACATGCCCACTGGATGTTTTCAGGCTCGAACCCGCGCAAGAGGCCCTTTCTCCTTGCATGGCGGCTTGCCCCGCCGGGGTCGACATTCGCGGCAACCATTACCTGATCCAGCAGGGGCACCTTGGCGAAGCGGCCCGGCGCTACCGCAGCGTCCAGCCGTTTCCGGCTATCACGGGCCGGGTATGTTTCCATCCCTGCGAGAAAAAGTGCGCCCGGAACCATGTGGACGAGGCGGTAAACATCAATGCCGTCGAGCAGATCATGGGCGACTGGGACCTGAAGGCGCCTCTCGAAAAGCCCGCCCGGAGGCACATCACAAAGGTCGCGGTGATCGGCTCCGGCCCGGCGGGGCTTTCCTGTGCATGGTTCCTCGCACAGATGGGATACCCGGTGACGGTTTTCGAGGCGATGCCGCTTCCCGGCGGCATGTTGCGGTACGGCATCCCCGCGTATCGGCTTCCCGACGCGATCGTTGCGGCCCACATCGCCCGGCTTGAAGCGATGGGCATCGCCTTCCGCTGCAATACGAAGATCGGCGAAGGCGCGGACCTGAGCCTTTCCGACCTGAAACGGTTGGGATTCAAAGCCGTCATGCTGGCCCCCGGAACGACGGTCAGCCGCAAGGTACACATGGAAGGCGTCGAGCTCCCCGGCGTCCACTGGGGCCTTGAGTTCCTGCGCGCCAACCGGGGCGACGAACAGCCCCGCCTGTCCGGAGACGTGCTCGTCATCGGAGGCGGAGACGTCGCCGTGGATGCCGCCATCACCGCCAAAAGACTCGGTGCCGCCAAGGTCAGCATGGCCTGCCTTGAGTCGCGCGAAGCCATGCCCGCGTATCCGCACAATCAGGCGGACGCCCTGAGGAAGGGCATCGAATGCCATTGCGGGTTCGGCCCCGGCACCATCCTTCAGGAAAACGGGCACGTCGCGGGCATGGAGCTGAAAACGTGCATCCGGGTCGTCGACGAGCAGGGACGTTTCGCGCCTCTGTTCGATGAAAAGGCCACCATGCGCATCCGGGCCGATCATATTATCTTCGCCATCGGCCAAGCATCCGAGCTGGACGGGTTCGCCAAGGACGTGCGCACTGAACGGGGACGCATCGCGATTGAAGACGTTACCTTCTCCACTTCGGCGTGGGGAATCTTCGCCGCGGGCGACGCCGCCACGGGCCCCTCTTCCGTCGTCAGCGCCATTGCCGGCGGACGCGAATGCGCCTTTTCCATCGATCGGATGCTCAAGGGCGCGGACATCCGGGGCGGACGCGAACGCAAGCGTCCCGAGCTTCCCGAGGAACAATGGCCACGCGAAGGCATCCGCCACGAGCCGAGACAGGAGCGCGCCAGCCTCCCCGCCCCGGCCGATGATCCTCTTGCGGAAACCCTGCGGCCTCTGGATATGGAAGCCTGCTTCGCCGAGGCGCTGCGCTGCATGACCTGCGGCAGCAAGTCCCGCATCACCTATACCGACGACTGTATGACCTGTTTCAACTGCGAGCTGAACTGCCCTTCCGGGGCCATCTATGTGCATCCCTTCAAGGAACGTTTTGCCCGTACCCTTGATCAAATCGAAGCCGACAACCAGTAAGCGAGGCGCATATGAAAGAACAAGGCTATCAATATACGACGGACCTGCTGGTTATCGGCTGCGGTTTCAGCGGGATGTGGGCTGCCATGCGCGCCAGGGACTTTCTGGGCGACGTGCTGGGCGTGGACAAGGGCCGCCGAGATTGGGGCGGGGTGGGGGGGCCTGCCGGCGGGGACATGATCGTCAAGCAGCCCGACATGAAGCTGGACGACCTGCTCGACGATCTCGTGTATTATTACGACGGGCTTGCCGACCAGAAGCTTCTCGGACAGATTCTGACGCAATCCTACGACCGGTTCATGGATTTTGAGAATCTGGGGCACAAATTCGTCCGCAACGACAAGGGCGAACTGTGCTTCATCCCCCAGCGCGCCCTTGATTACATGCGCTATTATTACTACCACCCCTACGGGATGGGCGGCATCGAAAAAGCCCGCCTGCTCAAGCAGGAATGCGAAAAGCGGGGCGTGCGGCGGCTTGGGCGCACGGTCATCACCGACGTCATCACCGACGGCGAACGCGTGACCGGGGCCGTGGGCTTTCACAGCCAGAGCGGGGTGCCCGTCTTCATCAAGGCCCGCGCCGTCCTGCTCGCCACCAATACGGGCGGCTGGAAGCCCTCCTACCATCAGAACACGCCAGCCAGCGAAGGCGTCAGCATCGCCTGGAACGCGGGTTGCGCCATGCGGAATTTCGAGTTCTGGAAGGTGTGGAACGTTCCTGTCGATTTCGCGTGGGAAGGGCAAACGGGCCTTCTCCCCAAAGGGGCCCGGTTCCTGAACGCCAAAGGAGAGGATTTCATGAAGAAATACTCCCCAAAATTTGGAGCCAAGGCCGATCCCCATTACAATACCCGGGGCATGGTGCACGAAGTGAGAGCCGGAAACGGCCCCATCCGTTTCGATTGCAGCCAGATGAAGCCCGAGGATGTGGAAACCATGCGCCCCAGAGCGGGCTGGATGGGCCTCAACGACAAGAAGCTGCGCGAACTCGGCATCGACTTCTTCGGGCAGGAACTGGAATGGATGCCGCAGGTGCGCCATACCTACGGCGGCATTGTGGCCGATCTCGACGGTTCCACCGCCATAAAGGGGCTGTATGCCGCCGGGCTTGCCCGCAATCCCGATCCGGGCGTCTACATGGGCGGCTGGGCCACATGCATCACGGCGACGACGGGCTATTCGGCCGGGGAAGCCGCCGCGCAGTTCGTACAGGGGCACGATGCAGTGGCCTTTGATGAGGCGTACGCCGCCGCCCGGCTTGAAGCGTTCACCGGATACCTCGGCAAGGACGGCATCGCGCCCAAGGATGTCATCTCCGACATGCGCGAGGTCATGAGCGCCCCTGACATCGCACTGATGAAAACGGGCAAGGGGCTTTCGCGCGGGCTCGACCGCGTAGAGGAAATCCGTGCGGAAGTGCTGCCGCACCTGGGAGCGCGAGATCCGCACGAACTCGCCAAGTTGTTCGAGGCCACGTCCACGGTGCTCCTTACCGAGCTATGCCTCAATGCGGCCCTGATGCGCAAGGAATCCCGCGCCGGGCATTACCGCGAAGATTACCCCGAACGGGACAACGAACACTGGCTCAAGTGGATCGAGCAGAAGCAGATCGACGGCAAGCGGGAAGTCCATACGGTCCCCGTTCCCTTGAACGACTACCCCATCAAGCCATACCGCTACTACATGGACAACTTCAGCTGGCCGACGCCTCCCAAGGCCGTCTGATTCCGAACCTATCCCCTTTCATCCGGTTTTCAGGCCCGCCGTTTCCCGTCTCCACAGAAGGACGGGAAACGGCCTCCCTCCCTTTTTGCCAACAGGCAAGAACAACCCTGTTACAGAGGCTCCACGCAAGGAGAACCGGTCATGCCACTCCCTCCCTCTCTCAAAGACAAAGAGATCGTCTACTACGCCCACTCCCTGATAAGCCTCCTGATCATGTTCGGCTGCGGTCAGCTCACGCCCATCGGCCCGTTAACCCCGCTGGGGATGAACCTGATCGGCATCTTCCTCGGGGTCCTGTACGGCTGGATCTTCATAGACATCATCTGGCCGAGCATGGCGGGCCTGCTGGCGCTCATGCTCATCGGCGGCATGAAGCCCAGCGAGCTGTTCCAGACCAGTTTCGGCGATCCGCTCGTTATGATGATGTTCTTCATTTTCGTCTTCTGCGCGACCATCAACTATTACGGCCTGTCCAAGTTCATCTCGCTGTGGTTCATCACCCGCAAATGCGTCGCGGGGAAGCCGTGGCTGTTCACCTATACGTTTTTCCTGTCCATCATGCTGCTGGGTGCACTGACCAGCGCATCCCCGGCGGTCGTCATCGGCTGGAGCATCCTGTACGGCATCTGTGACAAGTGCGGCTACCAAAAGGGCGAAGGCTATCCGACGATGATGGTTTTCGGCATCGTGTACGCCGCGCAAATCGGCATGTCGATCATCCCGTTCAAGCAGGTTCCGTTTACCGTACTCGGCGCGTATGAAAACATGTCCGGCGTGACCATCGATTACGCGAAGTACATGATCATTGCGATAACATGCTGCGCGCTGTGCTCCCTGCTGTTCATCGTCATGGCCAAGTACGTGTTCAAGCCCGACATGAGGAAACTGATCTCGCTGGATACGGAAGGGCTGGACACGGAAGGCGCGCTGCGGCTGAATAAAGTCCAAAAAATCGTGATGGGGTTCCTGTTCGCGCTGGTCGTCCTGCTGCTTTTGCCTAACATCCTGCCCGCCACATCCGGCATCGCCCGCTTCTTCAAGACCATCGGGAACACGGGCATCTGTATGCTCCTCGTAACCGTGATGTGTCTCCTCAAGGTCGACGGCAAGCCGCTGCTCCGGTTCAAGACGATGGTGGATTCCGGGGTGACGTGGGGGATCATCCTCATCCTCGCCGTGGTGATGCCCCTTTCCCATGCGATGGCCAACGACGAAAGCGGGATCACCAAGTTCCTCATGGCATTGATGACACCCTTCTTCGGAAACGAATCTTCGCTGGTATTCGCACTGTGCATGGGCTTTTTCGCTACGGTCCTCACGCAGTTCATGAACAACGGCGCAACGGGCATCGCCCTGATGCCCGTCGTCTACAGCTACTGTACAAGCATGAATGTTCCTCCCGAGCTTGCCATCATCATGGTGGTCATGGGCGTCCACATCGCGTTCCTCACTCCGGCCGCCAGCGCGAGCGCCTCGCTGCTGCACGGCAATGAATGGTCGAATGCGAAAGCCATCTGGAGGACCGTGCCCATCGTCATCCTCGCAACATGGGCCACTATCTCGGCCATTGTCGTTGCACTGGGCGTGGCCCTGTTCTAACGTTTCACAGGAGCCCTTCTCCCCAGACAGCCCTCCTCACCACGAATAATTTCAAAAGATAAAAAGGGAATACATGAGACAGGAATCTTCTCATGTATTCCCGGTAATCAGCTGAGGCGAGACGGAATATGTACTGCGGGCGCGAGTTCAATACAGACAAAGGCGTAACTTTCTTGCTGAATACCGGAAGTGAACTCTTCAACGTAACAACGCATTCGCCTACGGAAATCTTGCCGTGGAATGGAAATCCCATATATCTTCGCATAAAAAAAGAGGAGAAGGAATTGCTTCTCCTCTTTTTTATGTCCTTCTACCAACGGCAGGGTTCCACACCTCCAAGCGGTACAGCTTCACAACGGTTCGTCCCCATCGTCCGCAGGGCTTCCTCTCCCCTTCGGAATCGGGGGATGAGCTCCGGAAGGGGCCTTCCCACCGCAATGGATTGCCCCTCTCGATACGGGGGAAATCCCCTACAGCGGAGCCCGACATCACTTGTCGGGGATGAGCCTATAGCCGAGTTCGTACGCCATCAGTTTCAGCGGCGTGGGGTCACCCGTGGTTTCGATGATCGCCATGAACGTCTCCACGCCGAGCTTCGCGCCCTTGTCATAAGGGTTGATCTCCCGCATCAGCGTCGAATAGGGCTTGCCGACGGCTTCAGCGACACTCTTGGCGGGGACCTCCCCATCTCTTACCATCTTCTGAATCTCTTTGATAAGCTGTTCGTGCATGTCCGTTCTCCTTTCAATCGTCGCTGCCGACGTCCCCCATCGATGGGACGCTTTTCTAACGCCGTCATACATAAGATGAGACATATTATATCGATTTTTTGATATATATAAAATGATAAATAGTCAAACACTCTTCACGGCAGAACACCATTCACAAAAAAATCTTTTGTCACAAGATATTACACACGATAGAAAAAGGTGTGTCCTTACCGGATCAGAGTGGCGAAAGCATGGGACAACCAGCTCACAGAAATGAAGGAGAGGAAAGAACGGAATACTGCCACCTCAAAAATTTCGAAGGCGCCATCCTGAAGTAACCGCGCCGCAACAGTATATCATCGAACCGCCGCCGCAAGGAATGGCGGTTCCGGGCTCAGTGCAACACTCCGGTAGTCTCCATTCAATGCGAAAGGCCCCCTTCCTTACGGATGAGGGCCTCCTTCAGCGGATTACGACACTCGGTGATCCGCTTTTCAGCGATTCCGGGTTGTTCCTAATGACGATTTTCCAGTTCGTGGGCACAGACCAAATAATAGTGCCTTCCATTGGCGCTGGTTTCATAGGCGGCCAGCTTGGTCAGGGCAACGGCTTTTTGCCGCCGAGCGGCCTCGGCGTTGACGCCTATGGTCAACAGCAGATCGCACAGCTCCAGACACCACTGGCATTCCCCTTTCCGCACGGCCTCTTCCGCCGCCCGCAACACGGCGTCCGCCCCTCCCGCCAGCGCAACGGCCTTTTCCGCGCGTTCCTTCGGCGGCAACGGGTGCAGATTAGTGGGGTTACCGTCGAACCACCCCAGATACGCGGTAAAGATGGCCCGGACCGTCCATTCCACACATCCGTAATACTCTCCCAGATACGGCAGCGAGGCATACTCCTGCGGGAGTACGATTTCGGAAGCCAGGGTGTCTATATCCTTTCCTTCATTCATGCCCGCAAGCGTTTTCTCAAGAACATACCGAATAGCATCGCGGAAACCCGTCAGCACGCTCCGGACCTCCTCCTTGCCACACAGCGGCCGCGTATGTCCGGGCAGCAGATAGGCCGCCGAATAGGACAAAATCTCGTCGAGGCTGTCCAACCAGCCCGCTATGTCGCGGTATTGGCTGCCGCGTATGGCGTACAGGTTTGGCCAACAGCCGTAATAGTTGTCCCCGCAGCACAGCACTTGCCGCTCCGGGAGCCAAATCATAATCTGGTCGTCCGTTTCGCCGGGGAGCCGGACCAGTTCCAGCCGGACGCCATCGATTTCGCGGACGACCTTGTCCTCATCGTAGACGGTCGTCGGCTGCCGGAAAGCTCGGGACTCCCCGTAGGCAAGCCCTTCGCGTATCCCGATGCCTTGGGAGATGTTTTCCTCATCGCTCAATGCATACCCGAATTGCCGGATGCCGCGCAGGTTCTGGATATCCTGCAACATTTCCGTTTTCTTCAACACGGGGGTTGCTGACGCGAAGGCGATGATTTCCGGGTCCGTACCGGAAAACGCCCCGGCTCCGCCCCGGTGATCCGGGTGACCGTGCGTATACAGGATGGTCTTAACCGGCTTTTCAGTCTTGCTCCTGATAATCTCCAGCAGCTTTTGCCCCCGCTCCAGCGTATCGAGTGTATCGACCAGGATGACGCTGGTGCGGCCTTCGATGATGACGGCGTTGCTGTGGCCTACGCCGAGGACATGCCAAATGCCGGGCACAATGGGCGTTATCGTTTCCTTATAAGATTTTTCCGTAAATGCAGTGAGTTCTGCTGCTCCGTTTGGCTTCAACATGGTCTTTAACGCTCCTTTTCCGGTTTGACGCGTCTTGTTCGCCTCTACAGGCGTTCTTACCGTCGTACAGTATGCTGACGGAGAACTCAACGAGCTTTCCGCCGAATGGAGCAACCATAGCCCTTGTCTGCTTGCGCCATTGGATGCAACGCCATATCCTGACAGGAGAAAAACAGGGTATTCCGTTTTTCATCTATGGACCATTTCACTGACAGGTGAAAACAAGCCAAACGCTGTAGGCTATGGGGTTCAAATGAATACCCCCCACTCCCAGCCTTCGGCCCTGTCCTCAGGCCATTTTGAAACGAACGGAAAGTCACGCAGGAAAAACTCGCGGAAAAGGCGGGCGTGGTCACATCCTACATCAGTATGCTGGAAAGCAGCCCAAAATCCCCTAATCTGGAAATACTGTTCGTGTTGGCGGAAGCTCTCGGGGCAAAGCCGTCTGAGCCCATCTTTGCGATGGAAAGCTCTTTGGCCGAGGCCCCTTCAAAAGCCTGCCGGATAAAAATGTGACCAGTGGCAGCTCAAAAAGCCAAAGCCGGGGTCTGACACGGCCGTGCCTCTTGGCGTATATTGTGACGGTTCCCGCCTCAAACAAACAGCCGTAGCCAATAGATAGGTATGGTGTTCCGCCGTATAATGTTGGAGAGATATTGGTTCACCCCCAACCATACCGCTTAGGCCGTCACCCTACAATGTTGACAGCCTGTTGTGAGACTTTGGCCCCTCATGCCTCACCTCATGAACGGCTTATTCGAGCTAAACTCCCCACTGAGACAAAAAACACAGGAAGAACCATGAACAACGGATGCGGGAAAATCGCAAAACACGTCATGCCCATGATTCTCAGGCGCTACAGGGATGCCGCGGGGTTGCCCCAACAGCAGCTTGCTGACTACGGCGAAGCCAGCAAGGGTTTCATCTCCGTACTGGAGGGCGGGCACAGCGTCCCCAATGTGGATATGCTGATTACGCTTGCGAGGGCGTTCGGCGTCCGCCCCGGCGAACTGCTGGACGCCGTTGTGGACGAAACGGAAAAAAGAAATGCCGCCACAGTGAAGACGGCCTCTTAGGACCGGCCTCATCTCGGACGGCGTTCACGCTGTCTCTTCAAGCAACATTGCGTACGGTAACGGCAAAAAACAGGACCACCTTTTCCGGAAAGGTTCTCCATCCCCACGGAGGGAATCGCTAAGCGCGCATGGGCCGCCCAAACAGGACGGGGGCCACCGCAAACACGGAGACTATCGCCATCAGCACATAGATGTATTCCGCAGAGAACGCCGAAGCGATGAACCCGAACAGCAACGGCGTCAGGATATTGGTAGAGCCGCGAGCGAACGTATTGACGGCGAACAGATCATCGTAGGCTTGAGGATCCGTCACCGGTTCCACAAGCAGTGTCTGCAAGACGGGGACGGTCCCTTTGGTGACGATGCCGAGCAGGATGGAGGTGACTATGATCACGGGCAAGCCCTGTGCCGTCACCAGCACCGCCAACAGAGCGGACATAAGCAGTTTGGATGTGATGAAAACCTTGCGGGAACCGAAAATGCCCACCAGCCGCCCGCAAGCCATTTTCCCCGCGAAGCAGCCCACGGTGAAGGCCAAGGCGAAACTGCCGATGACCTTGGGATCCATCTCCTTGGCAAATAGCAGGAACGGCAGGAAAGCGAAAATCTGATCGCCGCTGAAGCCGTCCAGAATATTGGCGACGACCGTGGACGCCGTATGGCGATCCCGCAGAAGCGAAAGAGGCGGCAGCAGGGATTGCGCCTTCTTGCGCTCCTCGCAGGGCGAACCGCCAGCGTCCCCGTTCCACAGCCACATCCACAACAAGTACAACGTAATGCAACAGGCAGCAGCCCCGAACAGGGCGCAGACGATCCGCCAGCCGGGGATTCCGGCAAAGCTCCAAGCCGCGAGGAATCCGGCGAAAGCGGTGATCGGAATCCGGCCGATGTCGCCTATGGCCGTGAAGTCCCCCAACACCTTGCCGAGCGTGGGACGCTCGGTGCGCGCCGTGAGATACGAAAACGCCGCGTTGTGGAACACGCCATACCCCATCATGGCAATGACGAAGAAAAAGCCCGAGAACCAGATATTCTGGGAGAACGTGTTCGCCACATACCCCACGCCGTACGCGCCGGTGATCAGGCACAGCGTACGCAAAAAACCGAACCGCTGCGAACAGCCCTTCGTGCCCAGGCCCGCCAGTGTACCCAGCAGGGCCGCAACCGACAGGATGACCCCCGCGTCCTTTTCCTGCGCGCCAAAAGCGACGATCATGAACGACAGCAAAATGGGCACGCTGTCATACAATCCGTCCACGATCACATGGAAAATCTGCAACAGTGTGGTGGTCCGGTCCGCAAAAAAACGCATGTCGAGCCCCTTGTCGGTTGGAATCCCTTCGCCTTTCAGCGAATCGCATACTGTTCGGGAAGCTATGTTGACGACCGGGCCGGATCAGCGGCGAACCGAGCCTGACGGAAGCAGCCTCACTATAAAGCTGTTAGAGTGGATGTCTACCGCGCCTTTCGGAATTAAGAGGAAAAAGAGGCGGGACGCCAAAATGCCCGATCCCCGGATGCCTCGGGCACCAGGGAGTCGGGAACAGATGTCAGGATATGGGGAAACGCCGCCAGACGGGAAGCCCCCTCCCCCACTTTGGGACCGGAGTCAACCCCACTGACACGGGCGGGACAAAGACGGCCAAGGGCGACCCGTTTTCCGGACAAACCGCCTTTTTCCGATCAACGCTCCGCGTGCCTACCCTCCCCGGCAAGAAGCTCGGTAAATTCCGCTGCGGGCATCGGGCGGGCGAACACGTAACCTTGGATGATGTCGCATCCCGTCGTCTCCAGAAATGCCACCTGCTCGGGCGTCTCGACGCCCTCGGCAACCGTGGCCATCTTGAGTTCCCCGGCCATGCGCATGATGTTCCTAATGACGATATTGGCCTGCTCATCGTCTTTCGCCGTACGGAAGAACATGCCGTCGAGCTTGAGCACGCTCACAGGCAAGGCCTTGAGCACATTGAGCGAGGAATACCCCGCCCCAAAATCGTCTATGGAGCACTTTATCCCCGCCCGGCGAAATTCATGCACGGCGGAACTCAACAGCGCCACATTGTCGAAAAAGATGCTCTCGGTAAACTCCAATTCCAACAGGCCGTCGGGGATGGCGTACTGGGACTTTATCCCGATGTACCGTTCAACGAAATCGGGCGTGTGGAACTGCATCTGCGACACGTTGACCGACAGGGGGCGGGGCTCGATCCCGGCGTCGAGCCATTGGCGCAACAGACCGCATACAGATGTGAACATGAACTGATCGAGCTTGACGATAAAGCGGTTCTTTTCAAAAAGCGGAATGAATTCACCGGGTGAAAGGAATCCCTGATCCGGGCTCTTCCACCGCACCAGGGCCTCCCCGCCCGCGAGGGCCCGGGTCCCGACCCAGTATTTCGGCTGGATGTAGACGAGGAATTCCCCATCGGCAAGAGCCTTTTCCATGCGTATTTCCAGATCCTTTTCCCGCAACAATTTATCACGCATGGTGCGGTCGTAAAATTTCCACTGGGCCGCGCCCTTCATCTTGATCGTCTTCAAGGCCATGTTGGCGCGATCCAACAGCGAATTGATGTCCGAGGCGTCGCTGTCTTCCACGCAACAGATGCCGGAACGCAACTCCAACTGGTAATTTTGCTCCCGGGACACGATGAAACCATTGAGCGCACGGGAATACGCCTCGCAATACGTCACAAGCTCCTCTTTCCCCTTGTAGGGGAACAGCACCAGAAACGCATCGGCCAACATGCGCGCGACAAGCACCGGGCGGGGCGCTTCGCGCTCCAATATGCGCGCAAAGGCTTTCAGCAGCGCGTCCCCTTCCGAATACCCCATCACGTCGTTGTATATCTTGAAGTTGAGCATGTTGATGGATAGGAGTGCGCACGGGAGCCCGTCCCGGGCTTGAAGCATCCCTTCGCCATCCTGCCTGAACTTCGTAAAATTCCGTACTCCCGTGAGCTTGTCCGTATAGGCAAGCGCGTAGATCTCTTTCTGATAGCCCCGCGTGATGTACAGGTAAATGAGGAAGCAGATCAGAAAACCCACAAAAATCAGGAAACAGATAAACAATGTTTTCTGAATAATGGAGTTCGCTTCCCGCATAATCTCCACATTGGGGACAACGGAAACGATATACCATCCGTCCATCTCGGGCATGGGGACATAGCAAAAAACAAATTCCTCATGCCGGTTGCTGAACATGGCTATGCCCATTTTGCCGTTTTTCAAGGAATTGCGGAACGACTCCACCACATCCGGGTTGTTCTCGCTCTGGCTGATGAGATCGAACAGGTTGGAAAAGGTCTTGTTGCTGGCGGGATGGACTGAGCGCATGGCAATATTGCCGTCCGGGGCCACCACATAGGAAAACCCCGTATTGTTATAGAAGGACATGGCATAGGTGGCGTACAGAGTCTCAACATTATAGCCCTTGAACAAGTACGCCTTCCGCCCGTCGGGGAAATCCACCACCGTATAGATGGTGAATGTCCTCCGCCCGGTCCCTCGGTTGCGGTATGGGAACAGCAGGCCGCTGCTCTCGTGCAATCCTTTGAAGGTCTCCATTTCCTGAGGCGTGAGCGTAACGGCGAGCCCGGTGTCCACATAGCCGGTCCCATCTTCGAAAATCAGGGCGGAAAGGTTGCCCGTATCGGAAAGAAACCTCTTCAACTTACTGCGGATACGCCCAGAATCGGAGGATTTTCCCTGCTCAAGCTCGTTCGCCAGCATACGCAGCATTTCAAGATCTTTGATATATCCGCGCTGGAGCACATTCGCGCCGCGCGCGGTGCTTTCCATAATGTTCTTGACCGAATTATCCCACAGGGACTGCTGAACCGAATGCATGAAATCAAACGAAATCCAACACAACACCCCGAAAAGCAAGGCAACGGCGGAGCCGATAAACAGGTTTTGCCTTCGCGACGTCATCATAACTGTTTTCCCTCTTTTCCCTGTTGGGCGTCGCGCAAGGCTTGAATGACGCTTTCCGTCGCTTCCTCGGCGGACGCACCGGAAAGGATCAATTCGATACCGGAATCAAGCCTGTGCCAAAGATTATAGCGCAGCCTGATATCCGAATGGAAGATCCCCCTCCCCGCATCCATGCTCTTCCAAAGCGGATGCACCGCTTTGTCAGCGGGAAGGGGCGCGTTCTTCAGCGGACTGAAGCCGCCCTGCCCATCATTAAAAATCAGGATGTTCTCCGGGCTCGTCAGCCCTTCCACCAACTGGACGGCCTGCGGCACATGCTCACTCCGCGAACTGACCGAAAGCGGCGTATCAAGGCCGAGCACGGTGACAGCCCCTTGGCTGGTCACCGGAAGAGGAAAAACGGAAAAGCGAAACGCGGATTGCGCCTTGCCAAGCACCGGGGAAAACCAGCTGCCACCGATCATGAACGGTTGCTCTCCCGCCGAAAAGAACATGCCGGGCATGTTTTCCCGTATCAGGACGAGGTCGTCGACATCAAAATACTCTTTGTCGCGCAGCAGAGCCAGAAAAAGGAACCCTCTCAGCAGTGTTCGCCTCAAAAAGGCCTCATCCGTATTGAGCGAATGAAAGAAGGCGTTGGCGTCCCCAAAGACGACGGGCTCATAGGCCCTGGCAATGAGCAAAGCACGCAAACATTCCCGGGTCACGGCAAGAGGGGTGATCCCGATGCGGTGGAAGGCGGCACAGGCGGCAAGGAACTCGTCCAGAGTCTGTGGGACCTTCAGCCGGTTCCGCTCAAGCATGTTCAGATTACAGAACAGGCCGAACGCTCCAAGGCTGGTCGTCACATACGGGATGGTGTCACCCTTCCGCATTTGCGCGAGGACTTGCTGACGATACGCTGCCAAGGTCGGCAGGCTGGAGAGATCGGCAAGCACCCCCTCCGGTAATTGATATCGGGAGTCCAGCGAAAGCATGAACACGTCGTCAAGGCTGTTTGAACGGATACGCTTCTTGAGGATACAAGGATACGTGCGTAACGGGATCCATTCGTAACTGACGAGGATATTAGGATGTGATTTTGAGTAGTTATTTAAAACATGCTCTGTGACTGCCTTATTTTCGGACGGGTATTGAACCCCCAAAAACGTCAGCAGGACTTGCGGGTACAGGGCGGGGTTATCGTATTCCACATTCTGATTGCCCCGTTGGAAATAAAAACCGGATAAAAGAAAGCATTGCGAGAGGATAAACAAAAAAAACAACTTTCTCATAAAGAATACCGGAAGGACTTGGCAGTTTTGATGATACGCTTGCTTGTCACGTAAACAGCTTTACTAAAAAAACGGCTTGCCTATACAAGAAAGAAAAAACGGCTTGTTGGCTATTGTTATTTAAATGATATACGAATAGCAACGCTGAAATCGTCAATAAAATAACTTTTGGATAGCAAAAAGAAGGAAGGAGAGCAACCAGGCGCGCCGGATTGCCTGCTCAGCCTCATGTGCCATGTGACCACTTTGTACACGGTACTACTTCAAAGTGGAGGTTGTTCCCTTGCCGTGGAGAAAACGGCCGCAAGCGAAACCGACGGCGGACTCCACCGGCAAGCCATCAGGTTCACCTGCACAAGCGGTGCGGTGCGCTGCGCCGGTCATCGGCTTCCTTTACCGCCGTTTCCCTTAACACAAAGATATCCTCCCGCGAGAGCGCATCCGTTTTCCGGAAAACACGGCCTCAGACAGAGGGGAAGCCTCTTTCCCTGTGTATCAAAAGGAAAAAGCGGTGGACAAGCCGCACATTGCTCAAGAATGTCCAAAGGCAATTGAAAAAAGTTCCCGATTACGATATCGTTTTACCCCATAATCCGTTGCAGCATGAGGTATTGGAAGCCATGAAGCGTTTTTTTCAAAATAGGCAGTATGATGTGCTTGTTTCCTTACGCCGGCTTCTGCTCACGGCGGCAGTACTCTGTTTGTTTTGTATCCCTTGCTTTGCCGGAGAATGGTCCGTTTCGTTAGGCATGAACGGAGGTGACGCGGATACGATAACCGGCGATCTCAGCCTGCGGTATACATTGAATCCGTTTTATGGAAACGACATGTTGGAAATACGCCCCTTAATCGAATGTGCCGGCGTCTATTGGAAACGGGATCACGATACTATCTGGGGAGGCGGCATTGCGGGCGGAGCCGTTGTGGATTTCTGGCGGGAAGGCTCTTGGCGGCCTTATGTGTCGGGGAGTTTCGGCGGCTTCATGCTTTCCGACAATAAAATCGCCTCGCATGCACTTGGCTGCAACTTCCAGTTCCGCACCAAAGGAAGTGCCGGTATCCGCTTTGGAGAATCCTATCGCCATGATGTTCAGGTTGACGTGGCCCATTTTTCCAACGCCGGCCTCAACAACCACAACTCCGGCTTCAATACCTATGGCGTTTCATACGGGTTCCGCTTTTAGGCGCCCCCTGAAAAGGAAGCGGCCTATCCCCGTTACCACGACAGGTTGCTTGGAGCGGCGCCACTCCTTCCGCTCCATTGAGCCAAGACAATAAAGAAGGCCGGGGACGTTTCCGATCCTCGGCCTTCTCTTATGCCCTCAGCGCCCAATGCTCTTGAGCGCCTCTTATGCCAAGATGCCTTTTCCCACTGGTATCAGCGCCTTTCCCTTATGGCTGTAGGATCCAGGCTGATGGAGGCTTCAAGGCTACCCCCCCTCCCCGATACGGAAGAAAGGCATGGAGAAGAATATATCAAAACCCGGCGAGCGTCATGACTTTCCGGGCTTCAGCTATTGCCGCTCCCGGCGAAAACCTGTTTGACGAAAGCAGAATACACGCGGCCTTTGCGAGAAGGCCTCGATACGCCGGATCAAGCGATTCAGGGAGGTTCATCATAATCTGCTTCACATCACCCATAGCGTCCTCAGCCGAAAGCGATGCATCCGTGGTTTCCAAAAGACATGCTGCCAATACGAGTTCTTCCTTGCGTAAGCTCATCATTTGCCTCCCTGTGAATATATCGTTATTTGGAAAGAAATATAAGGTATAAGAATAAGAATCACTGTATCCATTTTAAGGAAAAGACCACATGGCGGATCTGAAGAATATGACCGGAACGGAAGCATTCCAACTCGCAAAGGATGAAAGCGCCCTTACTATCGAAGAAATCGCTGAACGGCTTACCGTTTCTCCTTCTGTAATCAAACGCTATCTCAATGCAGGGGACAACTATCTCCCCAGCCTGGAAATGATACCGCGCCTCTGTTCAACACTGGGCAACAATATCCTTTTGCGCTGGCTGGAAGCGCAAGTCGAAGCGGAGGAAAACGCCGTCCCTCCCGCCCAAAACAGGACCGAGGTATTGACCTCCGTAGTCCGCGCCGGGGCCGCTCTCGGCAACGTGCAGCGGATTCTCGCGGAAACGCAGGTCATTGTCCCTCACAATGCCCGCAAACTCCGCTCCGCCCTGAATGACGTCATCACGGAATGCCGTGTGGCAAAGGAATCGCTCCAGCCTTTGGCGGCACGCAAAGATCTGGCCGAATGTACTCATATATTGTGTATGAAAAAGGCTTCTTTTGATAAAGAAAACCTCTTTCAGAATTGGCGGAAACCGAAGAGAAAAAACTGATTGTCAACGCGTGACGACGCCTTTACGCGGCCTCCCTTGCTATGGTGTTTGAATGCCTGTTTGAACGTCGACCGCGCCACATTCGGGCTGCCCTTCTCACGTGGAGGCCTGTATGCCTTTATAGGTAAAGAATCCGCATACCGGAATCGGAGGAAAAGCCGGAATCCAACGCAGCCTCCCGGGCATAAAAAAATCCCCCGCTCCTCAGCAAGGAGAGCGGGGGATTCTGACGAGATTCACGGTTACGGGCAATCAGCCCAATCGCATCTTTTGCCGTGGTTCCGGCGCAGGGGACGAGCCAACACCGTCATGTCCGGCAATCAGCGGTTATCACTCTGGGAGCGCACGGCAAGCAGGCCTTCCGGGGTAATGCGATAAGGAAGGCTGTTTTTCGAACAGATAAGCTTTTTGCTTTTCAGTTTCTTGAATATCTCCACAGTACAATCGCAGAGCAGCCAGCCCTCGCGGGTATAGCATTCCACATCGGCCACTTTGCCGGAATCGTCGCGAATTATCAGGATTCTGCCACCCTTGGCGAGGGCATGGAGAGTTCTTTGCTCAAAACGGGAAATGTTCACGAGAATACCCCTTACAAAGGATAATCGACAAGACGCCGCACAAGGGCGGCTAGCCAGAGTCGCGCTCCACCGGCCTTACGGTCAGCGGAACTTACTTATCCAGTGATTACGGTATCCAGCATCCAACATCCGTTTAAATAAAAATAATTCCTTCTCTTACACGCCTACCTGCCATACCGTCAAGGCATCTACAGGACCCCGCCTTTTCCCTTTCAGGCTGGCGGGTTACCGCCTTAGACATCCCGGCTTTATCCGGCGTGCCTTTTCGTTCGCTCCCCATCCCCTTCTTTTCAGCCGAGGACTTCTGCCCGCATTCCCGCTTCTCCGATGAGAGCCACACGATGCCGGGCACATAGCACACCCTGCTTTCCAAGCGGCGGTACCCTCCCCGCCCGCGCCCGGGCCAACCCAATGGCTGTGGCAGCGGTACGGGCACCCAGCCAGATCAGCTGTCCGGGTTCCGTATCTGCTTCAGCTTTCTCCAGAGCGTGGAACGGGAAATGCCCAGTTCCTGCGCTGTCAGCGTCTTGCTGCACCCCATGCGGTAATACGTGGCAAGGACTTTTTGCAATTCGCCGCTGTTTTCCCAGCCTCCAGACTCGCGCGGCCCTTCCGCCAACTCGGAGGGCTCAAAGATATCGCTGAGTTTGATGCTTCTGGAAAGATAGGGGCTGAGCGCGAGATAACGCCGGACGATGTTTTCCAGTTCGCGCAGGTTCCCGGGCCAGCGGTACTGCCCCGTCTTTGCCAACAGCGCTCGAAGCGGCGCGGCACGGTCTGACTCCGAGCCGGGGGCCAGCTTCCGCAGGATCTTTTCCGCTATCTCTCCGGCGCTTTCCGTGTACGCCCGCAGCGGCGGCAGGTGCAGGTGCAGGATATTCAGTCTGTAGTACAGATCCGCCCGGAAGCGGTTGGCGGCCACTTCGCCGTTCAGATCCTTGTTGGTCGCGGCTATGATGCGCACATCAACGGGGATGACCCGCGAAGCGCCGATGCGCCGGACCTCCTTTTCCTGAATGACGCGCAGCAGCTTGGATTGCAGATCAAGGGGCATTTCCCCTATCTCGTCGAGAAAGAGCGTCCCGCCGTGGGCAAATTCAAACATGCCGGGCGAGCCGTTTTTCTTGCCGCCTGTGAATGCGCCGGGCTCGTAGCCGAACAGCTCGCTTTCCATAAGCGTTGCGGGAATAGCGGCGCTGTTGATGGACAGGAACGGTTTGGAACTCCTCCGGCTCGCATTGTGTATGCTCCCGGCCATCACTTCCTTGCCTGTACCGCTTTCGCCCGTGATCAGAATCGTCTCATCGGTCCGGGCAAAACAACGGGCGCGTTCCAGCAATTCTTGAAACAGGAGCCCCCCGCCGTAGAAATCGTCAAAAGAATGTTTGGCCTGAGCCGTTTTGGGCGCGTAGTATTTCCGGATGAACTCATCCTTTTTCTGGATGTCCGTCATCGTGCTGAACGTGCCGACGGCCCCGATAACGCTGCCGTTGTCGAAAACGGGCCTGTAGTTTCCCACGATGTCGACGCCGTGCACCGTATGGGGGTGGGTTTCCTGGGGTTCCCCTCCTTTCAGCACGGCCTCGAACGTATTCTGGGGGAATATATTCCACGATTTTCTGCCGATAACGTCCGCTCCCGACACGGCAAAAAGCTTTTCGGCGCTCTTGTTGAAGAAGGTTATCTCGTTGTCCTGATCGACCGTGATGACGGCCTCCGCCTGATTGCTCAGGATGGTATCAATGTTTTTCTGGGAATACCGCGCATATTTCTGGGTATCGGCGATGGAGAGCGCTTTGTGGATGGTCTCCTTCACGGTGAACCTGTTGACCTCGACCGGGAAGACGAGAAAACCCATTTCCTGGGCTATGTTGCAGATGTAGCCGCCACCCACGATGGCGCGCACGCCCCTGCCCTGCAATTTTTTGAGAATATCCGCGTTGGTGGCGTCGTCGTTGCCGAAGAGGAAGTTGCCGAAATCCTGCCCTACCATTTTCCGGATATCGTCGAGCCACTGGGTTTCCTGGAGATAGTGCCCGTAGGCAACGCCGCCGGGGCACACGGAGAGGGCCATATGCAGCGATTTGATGATGTCTATATTGTTATATTCCAGCGGAAGAATAGGTATTTTCTTCTTGATGAGCTGCGCGATGAAGAAAGACGGGCCGGGCGTGCTGATTATGACTTCGACGGAGCTTGGGAGTTTTTTGTCAATAAAGTCTATGATGCCGTTCAGGTTCTTGCAGTACTGGATATCGACGCGGGCTCTGTCCTCTTCCAAAATATACTTTTGAATAGCGCGCAGTAAAGGCTGGAGTGTGACAAGCACGAGAATGTCTTTCATGATCCCTCCGGGCGGCAAAGCGGGCATCCGTTCCAAAATGTTTCATCAATTGTGAAACATTTCGTCTCTTCATGCAACAAAAATGATGCCCGTGGATTCTTTGCCATTCCTCTTTTTATGGAATATTGCCATGTTATAAAGTTAGCACGCTACTTGCTACAGGGAACATAAAGTCCTTTTTCGCACAAACTCTTGAGGAGGCTTTATGATTCCCAAAACGGAAAGACTGAGCGCGGACGTCCTGATTCTCGGAGGAGGCCTGGCCGGGTGCATGGGCGCCGTGGCAGCGATCAAGAAGGGATGTACCGTCATCCTTGCCGATAAGGCGTGGGTCGGCAGCAGCGGCGAGAGTACTTTCGCCGCCGGCGATATCCTCTACTACGACCCTGAGCAGGACGACATGCACGAATGGCTGGAACGGTGGAATAAGGCCGGAGACAGCATGTTCGATCCCGAATGGCTGGAATGGTACGGCAAGAACGTACACGAGCTGATCCTGATGCTCGACTCATGGGGCATGGAGTTCGAAAAAGACGCACAGGGACGCTTCAAGCGCAAGCCGGGACGCGGCCACCGCGAAGCCGTGGTCTTCCCCGGCTACAAAATGCAGAAGAAGCTCCGCGGCATCCTCGAAAAGCTCGGCGTGGTCATCGTCGACCGCGTGATGATCACGGAACTCCTGACCTCGGACGGCCATGTGGCCGGGGCTACGGGCTTCAATGTCCGCACGGGCCAGTTCTATGTGTTCGAAGCGAAGAATACGGTCCTTTCCACGGGCGCGTGCAGCTTCAAGGGACAGTACCACGGGCAGGACATGGTGTCCGGCGAAGGGAACGACATGGCCCTGCGCGTGGGCGCGGAATTCACCAACATGGAATTCGCCAATACCTACAACGCCACAGCCAAGGACTTCGACATCTGCGGCATGAGCCGTTTCCAATGCCTGGGCGGTCGTTTCACCAACGCCCTTGGCGAAACCTTTATGCACAAGTATGACCCCGTACAGGGCGAAGGCGCCATGCTGCACATCCTCGTCCGCGCCATGACGCAGGAGGTGAGGGCCGGACGCGGGCCTATCTCTTTTGACCTCAGGGGGATGAGTGAAGAAGACAAGGATCTGAGCAGGCGGATGCTCCCCATGTTCTTTGAAGCCTGCGCCAGCAAGGGCGTCGACCCCTTCTCGGAGCCTGTGGAGTGGATCCCGGGGTTCATGGGTTCCACCAGCTGCGGCGCGGGCCTCACGCTGAAGTCCTTCAGCTGCGACACCACCATCCCCGGCCTGTTCGCAGCGGGGGACATGGCCAATCAGGGCCTTGTCATGGGCGCAATTGCCGGGCCCGGGGGCATCAACCTGGGTTGGGCTTTGGTGACGGGCTGGAAGGCCGGTGAAGGCGCGGCGGAAGCCTGTGAAGGCCAAGCGCAGCTCCCCGTGGATGAGGTGCAGATCGCCGCCCTCAAGGAAAAAACCTTCGCCAAGTTCGGCCACAAGGGGCATATGAGCGTAGGCGATGCCATCTACCGTATCCAATCGCTGACTATCCCCGCGAAGTACAACATCATCCGCTCGGAGGCGAGCCTTAGAGAGGCTCTGGCCGGTCTGGACGAGGTGGAACGCGATATCGAAGCCAACGTAGCCGTGCGCGACATGCACGAGCTCATGCTCTACCACGAGCTGCACGGTATGCTGGCGACCGCGCGCCTGACCTTCACCAGCGCCCTCCAGAGAAAGGAAAGCCGTGGGTCCCATTACCGTGAAGACTACACGGAAACCGACGGCGAACACTGGAATGTCTGGCTCAAGTCGAGCTTTAAGGATGGCAAGATCGTGGTCGAAGCCGAACCCATCCCGCTTGAAAAGTTCGAACGCTATGGGCTGGACGTCCTCCCCCGCTAGGCCCGGCTATCCATTTCATTCTCAGCAAGAACCGGAGTTCTCCATGCCCATCTTTTCCATAGACGCTGAAAGTTGTGTCAATTGCGGCAAATGCGTGAAGATATGCCCCCTCGACGTGCTGCGCGAGGGCAAGACCACGCCTGAAATCGTATACCGTGAAGACTGCCAGTCGTGCTTCCTCTGCATCATCTACTGCCCGAAGCACGCGATCACCGTGGATACCGAACGGGGACGGGCTACGCCCGAGCCTTACTAAAAAAACAGAGGGAGGGGGCCGCGTGCGCGGGCCTCTCCCCTGAAACCTGCACGAGGTCAGTATGGCATCTGTCGCCGCCGGTTCCCAGAACTCAGGAAACGTCAACTATTTCTTTCATATAATAGTTTTTCTCTGCATCACGTTCCTTTTCGGCAAGCTAGATCCCATCGCGCCGCTGACCCCCTTCGGGATGAATACCATCGGCGTGTTCCTCGGCGTCATCTACGCGTGGGTGTTTATCGACATCATCTGGCCCAGCATGGTGGGCCTGCTCGCGCTCATGCTGCTCGACGTCCTGCCAGCAACGGCGCTGCTCAACAAGGGCTTCGGCGATCCCACAGTCATCATGATGATGTTCATCTTCGTGTTCAGCGCCACCCTCGATCGCTACGGCCTGGCGAAGTATATCTCGCTTTGGTTCGTCAGCCGCAAGTGCGTCATGGGGAAACCGTGGCGGCTTACCTTCGCGCTGCTGCTCGCCATCGCCATCCTGGGCGGCCTGACCAGCGCCACGCCCGCGGCCGTCATCGGCTGGAGCCTTCTGTACGGCGTATTCGACATCTGTGGCTACAAAAAAGGCGACGGCTATCCCATCATGATGATCATCGGCACCGTGTTCGCCGCGCAGCTCGGCATGTCGCTCGTCCCGTTCAAATCCCTGCCGCTCGTGGCCATCAGCGCCTATGAAAAACTGTCGGGCACTTCCGTGGACTACGCGCTCTACTTGCTCGCCTCCCTGACCACATGCCTCCTCTGCCTGCTTCTGTTCATCGCTCTGGGCAAGCACCTGTTCCGGCCCGACGTCAGCAAGCTCCAGTCGCTCGACATCAAGCTGATCATCAAGGAATCGGACATGACGCTGACCGGCATCCAGAAGCTGCTTCTGGGCTTCCTCGTCGCGCTCATCATCTTCATGATGCTGCCCGGTTTCCTCCCCAAAGACCTTGCCGTGACCATCTTCTTCAAAAAGATCGGCAATACCGGCGTGTGCATCCTGCTGGTGGCCCTGCTGTGCGCCATCCGCGTTAAAGGAAAGGCTCTGCTTCCGTGGCGCGCCATGGTGAACGAGGGCGTGGCCTGGCCCATCATTTTTATCCTCGCCTTCACGCTGCCTCTGGCCGGGCCGCTGTCCGACCCCAAAAGCGGCATTACCGCGTTCATGCTTGAGATGCTCCAGCCGCTGTTCGGCTCGGGTTCCGGCACGATCTTTGTGCTCTGCATGGGCATCGTGGCCGTCATCATGACGCAGTTCATCAACAATACCGCTCTGGCCGTGGCGCTCATGCCGGTGGTGCATACCTACTGCTCGACCAACGGCGTGTCGTCCGAACTGCCAGTCATCCTCATCACCATCGCTTGCTGCCTGGCCTTCCTCACGCCCGCCGCAAGCTCCACAGCCGCCATGCTGCACGGCAACGACTGGACCAACACCAAAAGCATCTGGAAAATTGCCCCGTTCCTTATCGTGCTCTCGCTCATCGTTGCGAGCGCGGTGGTCATCCTCATCGGCAAGGTGTTCCTGTAGCGGATCCCGCGCTGCCCCTCCTCTTTCAAAAGCAAGGCCAAGCCCCAACCACCAGGGCTTGGCCTTGTGTGTCCCGGAACCCCTCTTTAGAATGAACCCAAAACAGCGGCGGCAAGGCGGATCACGTAAACAGTACTCTTCCCGGCATGATACGTCTTATCGAAAGCGAAATACCGGAAACCGAGGCCCTGGACAATAGGAGGAGTCTTTTTATTCTCTTTCTCATTAAAACTATTATATAAAAATCATTCGGCTAAAAACATGTCGCCTATTTCACGAGCATAGGCTTGCCGCTAGGAATGAAAAAAGCTAGAGTCTTTCTGCGAGCTGTAAATAAGTCTGTCTTAGATTCCGACTTCCCTGATATTGGGCATCCTTTATCTCGGTGTCTTTCTCTGATTGTGGTGCGTCACCTCGTGTCTTTTGCTCTGAGGCGTACCGGGGAAAAACACCTTCGGAGTACGTTATGTTTAAGAAAGTATTGCAGACGATAGCAGCCGCCATGACTCTTTGCCTTACCATGCACCTCGCTATGGCCTCTGAGATTGTGAAAGTTCCCACCGCATGGTTGGGCGAGCATGAAGCTTTTTTGATGTGGTATGCCAAAGAAAAAGGCTGGGATGCTGAAGCCGGTCTGGATATTCAGATGCAGCTGTTCGATTCCGGCCCTGATATCCTGAATGCGCTTCCTTCCGGGAAATGGGTCTATGCAGGGATGGGAGCCGTCCCCGCCATGCTCGGTAACTTGCGTTACGGCACATCCATCATCGCCCTCGGCAACGACGAATCCAGTTGCAACGCGGTAATGGTATATCCCGACAGCCCCATAGCAAAGGCCAAAGGGTGGAACGAAAAGTACCCCGAAGTGCTTGGTAGTCCAGAAACGGTCAAGGGCAAGACTTTTTGGGTAACCACGCTTTCCTCGGCCCATTATGCCCTTACCTCGTGGCTGGAAATACTGGGTCTTACCAACAGCGACATTGTCATCAAAAACATGGATCAGGCGCAGGTGCTCAAGGCATTTGAAAGCAATGAGTGTGACGGGGTTGCGTTATGGGCTCCCCATATGTTCGTCGCCGCGAACAAGGGTGCGGTAATGGCCGCAGACGTACGTACCGCCGGAAAGGGCAACCCTGTCGTCCTCGTTGCGGATACCCAGTATGCTGAGAAGTATCCCGACATAACAGCCAGTTTCCTTGGGGTATTCTTACGCGCTGTGGATGCGTTCAAAAAGACTCCCGCAGAAGACCTCGTTGCTGAATACCAGCGTTTTTACAAGACGTTTGTGGGTAAAGATTATGATACGGCCCTCGCGTTGAAGGACCTGCAATATCACCCCGTCTTCAGCCTTGAGGAACAATTGGAACTTTTTGATGATACCGGCGCTCCCAGCCAGGTGCAGCAGTGGCAATCATCTGTAGCGGCCTTTTTCAGGGACATCAACCGCATTACCTCTGACGAAGCCAAGAAGGTGGAAGACGGGAAGTATGCTACCAATACGTATTTGAAATTGGTAAAATAAGTCCCTTCAATAGCTGAAAAGCCCCCATCTCTGCATGGGGGCTTTTCTATGCTCTCTGAGCTGTATAGGGGATGAGCAATATCTTCCCTGCGAAAACCTTTGCAGTATCAGCACCGCCATAACTCCAGCAATGTTTTCCCACAGCCTGACAGCCCAACGCCATGAAGGATTTCTCTATTCCTTCATGGCTTTTTTATGCCACAGTGGGAAGGTGCTCCAAAGCAAGGCAAGATGCTGATTGCGTAATATGTCGGAGGACGACTTCAGGCAGATTATGAATTGGTTACATACGAGAGTGCATCCTTGCAGTGCTTCTCTACCAGCGAGACGGCCAGTTCCGTATCATTGTGGCCTAGCGCATTGAAAATGGCCGTATGTTCCGCCAACGTGCCGGATTTGAGCGGTGTTTTACGTGTGTAAAGCCGATCGAAAAAGCGGGTGTATAGATTGCAGCGCAGATAAATGCGTGCCCATGCTTCATACAAGTACATATTGTCGGAGGCCTGCACCAGCGCATGATGGAAGTCCTCGTCCCGGAAGGTGAAGCTGAGGAAGTTGTCTGTGTCGATAGCTTCCTCCGTAGCCGCCAAGATACGTTCCATTTCCAATAAGTCTTCAGCTTGTGCATTCTGTGCCGCACATCTTGCCGCCTCACATTCAAGCAGAATGCGGACACTGAAAGCGGCGCGCGCATCATCATAGTTGAGATTGGGAATAAAGCAGCCTTTCTTGGGCAGCTTTTGCAGCAAGCCCTCAGCTACAAGGCGGTTCAGTGCAATGGTCACCGGAGTGCGGCTTACGCCGAAACGCTCGGCCAAGTCCCGTTCCAAGAGAAAATCGCCGGGCTGGCACTTGGTTTTTATGTCGTGGATAATGAGCCGATAGGCTTTTTGCTCGGCGTTTTCCTTGCCTTTCATGTATGTTATCTCCCTGACTTTCGTGAAAGATACCCACGATGCCGTGACCTGTAAAGGTTTTCCGCTGGGCACCCCAAAAAGGGCAAGCGCCTCACAATTTTTCTTGACAACAAAAAATGCGGAGACTAAGTTCTAATCACAGCTCGTAATGAATGCATTAATAAATTTATCTAGAAACACATTTATGCGTTTTACACTGGTGGCAATGCTGCTGCGTGGGCGCTAAACCGTGCTTTCAAAGGGAGTAACTGTATGTCTTCTAAGAATTTATTGATCTTGGGCATGGGGTTGCAGGGCAAGGGGGCTCTGCACGATGTACTGGCGCACAATACGTTTGCCCATGTCACCGTGGCTGATTGCGGCGCACGTTACGAAAGCGAAAAAGCGGATTATGAAGCGCGCGGCGTCCGGGCATTGACGGTGGACGCCAATGATGAACAGGCCCTGCGCAATCTGCTGGCCGAACACGATGTCGTCATTGAACTCCTGCCCATATCGTTGGCCATGAAAGTGGGGCGCATCGCGGCCGAAACCGCTACCCACCTGGTGAGCAGCATGTACTACATAGGGCAATCCATGACGGATCCCGTTCTCTTTAGGCAGATGAAACAGGAGATGGACGAAATCGACGAGATCGCGCGCCGCAATGGCTGCACCCTGCTCATCGCTTTCGGTATGGATCCCGGCCTTGATCTTTTGCTGGGCGCTGACGCGCTGAGCAGGATGGACGAGATAGAGGACTTCTATTCCTACGGAGCGGGATTCCCAGAAGAAGCCGCTTCTAACAACCCTTTGTCATACAAGTTTTCCTGGTCGCCACACAGCACCCTCGTCTCCTATTACCGCGAAACCAAGAAGATCGTGGACGGCCAGACGGTAGTTGTGCCTGCGGACAAACTGTTCGCTCCTGAAAATACGCATATCCTGCATGACGAAACACTGGGTTGCGACCTCGAATGCTACGCGGCGGGCAATTGCCAGAATTTTGCCGACATGTTCGGCATCAGCGGCAAGGTCCGAAACATGAACCGTTTTTCGGCACGTCTCCCCGGCCATTGTGCTTTTTGGGATGTCATGGTCCGATGTGGCTTTTTGCGAGAAGAGCCGGTCATGGTCAACGGGACCCCGGTTTCCCCTCTGGAATTTTGTACGGCGCTGCTCACTTCACAGCAGCAGTTCTGGTACCGCAAGGACGAACGGGATGTGGGCTATATCCGAGTGGAGGCCCGGGGCCGCAAGAACGGCACTCCGGTCAGCGTTACGCATACCATCATTGACTATGCGGATCTCGACGCCGGGCTGACTTCCATGCAACGGCTTGTGGGTTTTACCGTAGCCATCGCCGCCTCCCTCATTGCCAACGGCAACTTCACGGAAAGAGGACTGGTCATGCCCATGCGGGTACCTTTAAGCTTGATGCAGCCCGAACTGGCCAAGCGCGATATCCATATCATGACAAATATTGATTGAAGCAAAGGCCGATAACTTGCCCGACAACCATATCCAAAGCAGGAATACAATGGTTGTTACTGAATACGGTATCGCAAACTCCCAGAGGTCACTATGAATACTTCCGGTAGAGAACCAACATTATTGCAGTCCGTATTTCCGCTTATTGCCATGTTCGTCATTTTGATGGGCGGAAGGCTTTATCTTGATTATCGAATCGAGCCTCTTATTCTCTGTTCCGCAGTCATTGCGGGGTTTATGGCTTGGTACTTGCGCTGCCAGTGGCAGCAGCTGGAGGAAGCCATCCTCAACAAAATCAATGTGGCCATGCAGGGGATGCTGATCATTTTCAGCGTCGGCTGCATGGTAGGCGCCTGGATGTTCTGCGGCACCGTTCCCTTCATGGTCTACTGGGGCCTTGAACTGGTGAACCCGAACTACATGCTTTTGAGCGCCTTCCTTATTTGCACCCTGACGTCCTGCTGTACCGGTACTTCATGGGGATCGGCCGCCACTATAGGCGTGGCCATGATCGGCATTGCCCACGGTCTGGGGATCCCGCTGGCACCCGTTGCCGGGGCGGCTCTGAGCGGCTGTTACGTCGGCGACAAGCTGTCTCCCTTGTCCGACACGACCAACCTGGCGCCTGCTGTGGCCGGAGCCACCACCTACGAACACATCGGGCACATGTTTTACACCACGATACCCGGCACGATCCTCTGCTGTATCGTTTTCTTCTTCGCCTCCTCCAGCGTTACAGGTGAACTGCACACCCCTGCTGAAGTTCAAGATTTCATGAACCAGCTGACCGAAATCTACAAGCTGCACTTCCTGCTGGCTGTGCCTCCCCTGTTGCTTATCACCGGTTCCATTCTGCGTTGGCCCATTCTGCCCACCATCGTCCTGACCACCATTCTGTCCGTGGCGCTCGGCTGCCTCCTCCAGGGATTCGATCTGCGCTGGGGTATCCTCTCGACCACTACCGGCTTCAAGGTCAGCATGACGCATTATCTGGCCACACCGACAGAATCCGTGCAGACGCTGCTGAACCGCGGCGGCATGATGGGCGTACTCGAAAACATGGGGATGCTGTGTGTGGCCATGGCGTTCGGCGGTATCATGCACGGCAGTGGCATGCTCACCGTGGTACTCCAGAAGATGCTCAAGCGAGTGCGATCCGACGGTGGGCTCATCGCCTCGACGCTCCTGTCCTGTGTCGTGCTCTGCTTCTCCACCGGGTCGGCCTATATGGGCATCCTGATCCCCGGCTCCCTGTTCAAGGAGTCCTACCTCAAGCGTCGTCTGCATCCCAAGAACCTCTCACGTGCGCTGGAGGACTCGGCCACCATGCTTGACGGGGCCATTCCGTGGGCGTCCGGCGCCGTCTATATGAGCGGTGTGCTGGGTGTAAGCGCCTTCGAATACGTACCGTGGATGGTCTTCAACTATTCTAGCGTGTTCATCGGCCTTGCCTGTGCCATGCTTGGGATCGGCATCGTGAAGATAAGCGCCGAGGACGCCAAGGAGAGGCTGGCCACCTCGCAAATGGATACCGTATTGATTGAAGAAACGCCGGAGCCCGTGCAGGCATAGTCTCCGTCTCCTCCTAACCGGCGCGGCGCTTCATGACAGCGCCGCGCCCCGGGGAAACAACATGAGCGAACGTGTCACTTGGGGAAGCCGTCTCGGCTTCATCATGACAACAGCGGGATTCGCCGTCGGGCTGGGAGCCATCTGGCGTTTTCCCTACATGATGAGCAAGAACGGCGGTGGAGCTTTCCTGTTGCTCTATCTGCTGACAACGTTGTGTGTGGGAGTCCCCCTGTTCATTGCCGAAATCATGCTGGGACGCGTTACGCGCCACGGCGGTATCTTGGGGATGCGCCAGCTCACGCCGCTCCGCAGCCCCTTCCGATTGGTGGGCTGGTTGGGCATCGCATCTGGTATAGGGATTCTTTCCTATTATTCCGTCATATTGGCACTGCTCTTGGTCTATTTTGTCAAGAGCCTCGGAGGGGCCTTCGCCTACGGTACGGATTTGGCCGCATTGAGCCTGCTGTTCGACGTCACATCATCCAGCGTCGAAGCATTGGGGCTATATGTCCTGATGGCGATCGTACTTATGGGGGGAATCATCAGAGCCGGGCTCAAAAGCGGTCTGGAAAGGGCCTGCAAATACCTCATGCCGATACTCCTGCTGTTTCTGGGCATTCTGGCGGTACGCTCGCTAAGCCTGCCGGAAGCGGAAAAAGGAGTCGCGTGGCTCCTGAAGCCTGATTTTTCCCGCATTGATATTCAAGTAGCGCTGGACGCGCTGGGACATACCTTCTTCGCCGTGGGCATCGGCGTTTCCACCGCCTTTGTTTTTGGCAGCTATTTGAGCGAACAAAGCAACATCATTGCCGACGCGCTGCTCATTATCGCCATCAATGCGGCCGTAGCCGTTTTGGCCGGGCTGGCCATTTTTCCAGCCATGTATGCCTTTGGATTGACCAAGGCCGCCGGGACGGGGCTTGTCTTCGAAACCATGCCCGCCGTCTTTGCCCATCTGCCGGGCGGCTGGTTCTTGAGCGCGGGATTTTTCTTTCTGCTCATCATATCGGGCTTTGCTTCCGGCCTGGGACTGGTGGAAGGCGTAGTCGGCACGCTGGATGAAGCTTGGAAGCTCGGACGCAACAAAACACTGTTCCTCGTGCTGGCCGCAGTATTGCTGCTAAGCCTTCCACCGCTGCTCTCCTACGGATCCCATGCCCCGTGGGCATCCATTCGGCTATGGGACAGAAGCATCTTCGTCTTCGCCGAGTACGTGGTGACGGCACTGCTCATGCCTGTCGGAGCCTTGCTGATGAGCGTCTTTGTGGCTTGGAAATTTGGCTTCTCCAGATTTGCGGAGGAAGCCAACAAGGGCGCTGCGGGTTGCTGCCGCGTCACCCGAAACTGGAAACCATTTATCGTGGCGGTGGTTCCCTGTGCGGTAGGAACGATCCTGCTGCTGGGTATATTGATCTCTCTGTAGCAAAGAAGCAAAGGAGTCTTTATGTTGACGTTTGGAAGTATCGGCTGCGGCAATATGGGGGGAGCCATTTTGAGCGGTGTCGCCAAACTGGAAAAATGGCAGGTCATCGGTTTTGATCCTTGCCAGACTGCGACTGACGCGCTGCATGAGCGTTGCGGCCTGAGGTCGTGTGACGATGAAATCGAAGTGGCACAGCAAGCGGACGTCATCCTCATTGCCGTGAAGCCGCAACATGTGCAGGGCGTAGTGGAAAAAATCGCGCCGCACCTTGGCGGCAAGTTACTGGTTTCTCTGGCCGCCGGCGTATCCCTGCGGCGTATTAAAACGTACAGTGGCGATACCTGCCCGGCGGTGGTCATCATGCCCAACACGCCGACCATGGTCGGAGAAGGCTGCTGCGCGTTATGTCTGGATGATCCGGCCCTGAATGAAGATCAGAAAAAACTCGTGCTGGAACTCTTTAGCGCCATCAGTACGACGGTGGTTTTGCACGAATCGCACATTCCCGAGTTTTCGGCGTTCATCGGCAGCGGCCCGGCCTTCATCTTTCACCTGCTGGAGTCGTTCGTGGAAGTTGGGTTGCGCCTCGGCTTTTCTTACCACGATGCTAAACAGCTCGCAGAGAAACTGATGGCAGGCAGCGTCCGGCTGGCACAGGAAAACCCCGAAGTGCCGCACGCCAAGCTGCGTATGAACGTCTGCTCGCCCGGCGGTTCTTCCATTGTCGGTGTGAATGAAATGGATCGGCTGGGGGTACGCGGGGCCATCATCGAGACCGTGCTGGCGACCCACCGCCGTGCCCTTGAAATGTCGACCGACTAGCAAGACCCCATTCAGGGAACGGCCGGATGACAAGCCAAGAGAGGGCGGATAACATTCTGGCGGAGGCGGGCTCTGTGCCTCCGCCGTTTTTGGGGAGAGATCATGCATGCCATTCCTCACAACTCGCGTTGGGCATCGTTGTGGTCGCTCACATGGCCGCAAATGCTCATGCTTCTCGTACAGTTTGGCATAGGGCTGACGGACGTGTGGGCCGCAGGACGCATTGGGCCGGATATTCAGGCATCCATAGGCCTCATAGCACAATGCCACATGGTCTTGATGGCCGTTGGCATCGCCACGGGCAACGGTGCCGTCGCTGCCGTGAGCCAAAGCATCGGAGCTGGACGGCAGAGGCGTGCGCGACGTTTTACCGGCTTGGTGCTGCTGGCAGGAATGGTGGCAGGCATTTGCCTAGCATACCTCGGAGGCTATTTCCGCCAAGATCTGCTGCATATCATGCAGACGCCGCAGCATCTCATGGAGCCTGCGGATACTTTCCTCCAGATATATTTATGGACACTGCCGGGACAATACCTTCTGGCAATAGTGACGGCCGTACTGCGCGCCGTACGTTCCGTACGCCTGCCGCTTGTTGTCACGCTGGCGACGGGGCTGCTCAATATATGGGGCGATCTTGCCTTTGGCCTAGGCTGGTGGGGATTTCCCCGTTATGGGGCTGCGGGGCTTGCATGGTCAACTTTCGTTTCTGTAACTCTGGGAGCTTGCATCCTGTTTTTTGCGCTGTTTCCCTTCGGATTGCTCAAGCATGATTCGCTCCCTCCCCTGCGCTGGATGCGCTGCGGGGGGAAGTATCTGCTTCGGATAGGGTTACCCGCTCTGGGAACGTCCTTCCTCTGGCAAACAGGTTTTGTCCTTGTCCTCGTGATCACGATGACGCTCCCCCACGACAACGTCAATGCGCTGGCCGGATTGACCGCAGGCATGCGTATTGAAGCGATTATTTTTCTTCCCGCCGTGGCTTGCCAGATGGCCGTGGCAGTATTGGTGGGGCATTCTCTCGGCAGCGGAAACAAGAAGGAAGCGCAGCAGTCCGCATACGACATGCTGAAACTGGCGGTCATCGGCATGAGTCTGCTGACCTGTGGCCTTTGGTTCATCCGCGATGAACTGGCCGCCCTGATGACCAACGATGCTCAAGTCCGACTCGAAACAGTCCGCTATCTCGTTTTTAATTTTTTGTCGGCACCGCTCATGGTGGCGAACCTTGTGCTGGTCGGCGTATTTCTCGGGGCGGGTGCCACGCAGTATCCCATGTGGAGTTATCTTTTTTCCGTATGGGGAGTGCGATTACCGTTATCTTGGTGGCTGGGACATATTGTAATGGAATCTTCCAGCGGGGTATACTGGGCAATGGTGGCCTCACAGCTCGTGCAGCTTGCCATCCTTCTCTGGGTGTTGCTCTGCGCGGACTGGAAACGCTTTACGATGACGGCATCACATGAATCGCTATAAAGCGGTTATTGTTCCATTCATTCACATACTGGGCAAACAAGCAACGGTTCTTTGAAAAGCTCACAGTTGTAATATGGAGGATTGGCAAGCCTTCAGCTAGGGTAATACATTCACAAATGAACGCTCCAGACGAGTAACTCCTCCGCGAGCGGTGCCGGCGGCTCCGCACCCCCGTGGCTCTTTGAAAACATATGAGAATATGTCAATGAGTAGCGGGGGGGGGAGGTCATGGAACGCAAACTGACAATCCTGATGCGGGCGCTGCTGGCAGTGGCGCTTGTTGCGATTACGCTGGTGTTGACATATGAGTTCTGGCGGGCGGGCAACGGCAAATCCTCCCTAGATGTGCAGGAAATCCGCTTTGCAGGCGTCTATCAGCCGGAGGGCGGTTCCGGATGGGCTGTATGGACGCCGGAAATATCCCTCGACAATGCCCGCTACCCCATCGTGGTGCTGCGGGGACATTTTGACAAACCCATCCCCGAAAACCGAAAGATCTACTTCTATATTTGCCATATCGGGATGGAGTTGCATCAAAACGGCATAAAGATCGGTTCCCTTGGGACGCCCCGGGATCTTCCGCCGGGCACCAGAACGGCGGGCAACGGCTGGTTCAGCCTCACTTCCCCCGGTATTTCGACCACGGACGAAATCACCATCATCCTTTCCTGCCGCTCCAGAAGCGATATGCCGGGACTCTACGACTATTTGCTGAACGAAATCCATGTGGGGGACGCTCCCCAGCTCTTTCTGAAATACTTCCCCACCGAAGGCGTGCTGGTCATGCTGGGGGCCGTCATAGTCCTGCTGGCCGCAGGGCTTGGCGCCATCTGGGTGATCCTCCACCTGATGAAAGTACCCCTGAAACGCGCTCCGCTGCACCTTGCCCTCTTTACGCTGTCTCAGGGCCTGTGGATGATGCTCTTTTCGGGGATCGTCACCCTGCTGATCCCTTACCCCATTGAGCTGTCCCTGATTCATTCTATCGTTTTTGCTCTCAACGATCTGCTTCTGCTGCGGTATCTTCTTGATTTCCTTTGTGGCAGAAGCCGATTGTTTCTCCTTGCCTTCATTTGCGTCGGCATTCTCCTGACCGTCCCCGGCGCTCTGCTTCAGGCCACCGGGGTACTGGACGGCTTTGAGACCGTCCTGTTTTTCTCGCCCCCCTATCTCCTTGGGATCATAGTCGCCGCCGTCTGCCTCACCGTGCAGATGGCCCGATGCGAGATCAAGCGCGACTGGTCGTTTCTGGCCGTGGTATACATCCTTTTGTTCTGCCGGATCGTGGATGTGCTCAACCCGTTTTTTCCCATCGATCCCGACGGATTCGTCTATTTAACCGGCATTATCATCTTTATTTGCAGGCAGTTTGCCGTGTCGGTCAACGATGTGCGGAAATGTTTTTTGCAGGCGGCCCATGCCCAGGAGATGGAAAAGCAGCTCTTGCAGTCGAAAATCTCCATCATGCTGTCCCAGATTCAGCCCCACTTTCTGTACAATAGCCTGACCGCCATCCGGCAGCTTTGCGATATCGATCCCCAAAAGGCCAAACAGGCGGTGACGCTCTTCGCCAGATACCTGCGGGGAAACACGGAATCGCTGACAACCGCACACTGTATTCCTTTTGAAAAGGAACTTGAGCACGTCAAAAGTTATCTGGCGTTGGAGCAAATACGTTTTGAGGACGAGCTGCAAGTGGAATACGATATTCAGGCCCACTGCTTTCTGCTTCCTTCGCTGAGCCTCCAGCCGCTGGTGGAAAATGCGGTTCGCCACGGCGTCAGCAAAAAGGCGGGCGGCGGAAAAGTGACGATCCGCACTACGGAAACGGGGGACGCGTTTATGGTTACGGTCTGCGACGACGGCGTGGGGTTTGATCCGGATCGGATACCCCAGAGCCGGCACATGCCCGTGGGAATCGAAAATGTCCGCAATCGATTGTGGAACATGTGCGGCGGGACGTTGGCTGTACGCGGCATACCGGGCGCAGGCGTGTCAGCCGTCATCACGTTACCCAAAGAAGGGGCCGCATCATGAATATCATTGCCGTGGACGACGAAAAACTGGCGCTGAGGGACCTGACACAGATTTTGGAACTTGTCTTGCCGGAAGCCTCCGTCTCCGGTTTCAGGACGCCTCAGAAAGCGCTTGCCCATGCGTGGGCGGTTCCCGTGGACATCGCCTTTCTGGATGTCGAAATGAAAGGCATGAATGGCCTGGAACTGGCAAAGCAGCTCAAGGACATCCGGGGGCGGACGAATATCGTGTTTGCTACCGGATTTTCCCAATACGCTGTTGACGCGTTCTCGGTCTGCGCGAGCGACTATATCCTCAAGCCTGTCGAGCCGGAGGCCATCCGCCGGGCCCTAGAGCGGTTGCGCAGCCCTGTCCATGAGGCGGGGCACGGGCTGCGGGTGCAGTGTTTCGGCAATTTCGAGGTATTCCATCAAGGAAAGCCGGTGGAATTTTCCCGCAGCAAGGCCAAAGAACTTTTTGCCTACCTGATCCATAAGCACGGTGCCGGCTGCACCACCAGGGAGCTGTGTGCCGTCCTGTTTGAAGACAAAGCTTACAGCCTGTCTCTTTCCAAACAAATGCAGGTCATCATTTCCTCCATGACGCATTCCCTGGAAAAGGTGGGCTCCAGAAACGTGATCATCAAGACGTACAATAACATTGCGGTGGATATGATAAAGCTGGACTGCGATTTCTACCGCTTCCTTGCCTGGGATCCGGAAGCCGTCAACGCCTATTCCGGCGAATACATGGCCAATTATGGCTGGGCGGAATTCATGGTCGGCTACTTGGACAGCAAGGTGCGCTGACGGCATATATGTACTTTCTGCGGACAGCCTCCTCTTTTTGTTGTCCTTTTGTTGTACTCAGCCGTTTAGCCTGAGTGCATCGTTTGGAATAGGGAGGCTGTCTCATGGAAATGGCGGCAGGGAGCAGTCCCGTCGGGCGGCTGACGGAACTGAAAAACGCCATAAAAACGACATGGCTGAAGGCGCTGCAAGGCTCGTTGAAAATCCGCTGGCGGCCATTCGATTGCGGCAGCCCATCCATAAAAAAAGTGCCGGAGCTGAACTCCTGCTCCCTATATCCTGAAAGCGGTACCCTCCACCCCTCTCTGTTTTGCTGCCGGATACTCATACTCCTTCTCCCTTCCTTGCGCACATCCGCATCATATCCCCCACAGCACAGAGGATACCAAGCACGTGTCCTGCCTGCCCCCTCAACGTATTTGCCAACCATATCCTCATGTTATTCGTCAAGCCAACGACTGCCTTCCTGAATCATGCTCAAGAACATCCGCTTGCGGCCGGATCGCCCCAATAGGGAACACAAACGCCTTTTAACCGACGAACGGCGAATCACACACGGGGAGGCATAGAGATGAAATCCATCCAGACCAAATTTATTGTCTTGATTCTTGGCTGCATTCTCCTCTCCTCAAGCGTGATCGGAGGAGCGGGAATTCTGAACGCCAAGCATGTGGTGGATGAGGATTCGGTAAAAATCATGAACCTCATGTGCAAAGAAAAAACCCAGGAAATCAATGCGCTGCTCTCGAGAATCCAGCAATCGGTCAAGACGCTGGCCGTCTACTCCATAGAGCAGCTTGAGAGTGTGGAGCGCCTCAAAACCGACAGTGAGTACATCAATGCCTATACGCAAAAACTGGAAGCGGTCGCGGTGAACGCCGCCAGTAACACCGAAGGGGCAATGGCGGTCTACGTCCGCTTCAATCCCGAATTTACGCCGCCGACATCGGGCTTGTTCTGGAGCAAAACGACGCTTGACGGCAGTTTCCGGCAGCACCTCCCCACCGACTTCTCCAGATTCAGCCCGGAGGATACCGAACATGTAGGCTGGTACTACATCCCGATCAGAAACGGGAAAGCCACATGGATGCATCCCTATCTCAACAAGAACATCAACGTGCAGATGATCTCCTTTGTCATTCCCCTTTATATGAATAATCAGACGGTGGGCGTCGTGGGAATGGACATCGACTTCAGCGTCATCACGGACATCGTGAAGGGAATGCGGGTTTATCAAAACGGATACGCCTTCTTGACCGACAAGGCGGCGAACATCATGTGCCACCGGGAATTCGGGCTTGGAGCGCCGCTTGACTCGGCGGACGGCGCGTTACGGCCGGTCGCTCTGGAAATACAAAACGGGACCAGCGGCAGTTCGCTGTTTTCCTACACATGGCGGGGCGAAGACAAAAAAATGGCGTTCCGCACCCTGAGCAACGGGATGAAACTGGCAATAACCTCGCCAGTATCGGAAATCAATGCGGCCAGAAACAACCTGACACTGCAAATCAGCGTTGCGCTCATCGTCATCGCGACCTTTTCAGTGCTGCTGACCGTGATCATGACCCGCCGTTTGACCCGGCCATTACGGGAGCTGAACGAGGCGGCGAAAAAAATCGCTGCCGGAGATTTGAGCGTCTGCCTCACGCAGCAGACAAAGGATGAAGTGGGGACACTCGCGGAAAGCTTTCAGCAAACGGTGGAGCATCTGCAAAAATATATCAGCTATATCAACGGGCTTGCATACAGGGACGCCTTGACCGGCGTAAAGAACAAGACGGCCTATCAAGATACCGAATCACGCTTTGAAGAGGAGATGCGGCAGGGAAAGCCTGAGTTCGCCGTGGTGGTACTGGACATCAACGGGTTAAAAAAGGTCAACGATACCTATGGGCACGACTTCGGAGACATGCTGATCATCAGCGCCTGCCGTCTCATCTGCAAGACGTTCCAGCACAGCCCGGTGTACCGTATCGGCGGCGACGAGTTTGTGGTCATTCTGGAAAAAAGCGACTTCGACCATTATCCGGAACTCCTTGAAAAATTGCAGAAAGAAATCGACGGATACAACCGAAACGCCCGGGCGGACACCCAGGTTTCGATCGCCCGCGGAATCGCCATCTACAACAGCGAAACGGATCTGGTCTTCGCCAACGTCTTCAAACGCGCGGACGACGCCATGTATCAAAACAAAGCCGCCATGAAAGAACGGAGACGGCAGCAGGAAAGTTCAGAATAATCCATATAATCCATCGTATTTTCTGCCCTTCGCTTCCGTTTTCTAAGAAAGCTGTTTCTAGTGGGTGGAAATTTTGCAAGCGTCCGAGTACCTGCACGCGATCTCAAAAAGGTCCCGAGGAGATTGCAAAAGTCCCGTCAGTATCAACTGACCGGGCTTTCCTTAATCATGCTCCTATGTTTTGGGTGCCGTGTGCACAGTAAGGGTAAGACGTTGGCGATCCAGAGTTTACCCCGTGCTTGCCGGATTATGCTCTCTTATCGGATTACGCCAACATCAAAGTCTTCTTAAGGCTTTTATGTAACTCAACTCGGTATGTATCTCGGAAGCCTTCTGTATGTGCAAGAGAGGGACATCTGCTACATCAATTGTCCCCCATAGGCAGAGGGAATCTTTGTATTCTTTGAAGAGTGCGTCCGGATACATTCACGAGCAAACGGGAAAGCTCCTAAGGTAGATGTCTGTCGTATCCAACTCATGCCCAAGGATTGCCTATATCTATAGGGAATCCTGCCTGCTGTCCCTGAACTTGGGTGCAACGGAATGGCGTAAGGAGTATATTGGTAAGGGGGCCATCGGAGCCCTGCCCTCTTCCCCCCGTTGACGGGTTACCCCAAAAGATACTTGAGTGCGCAAGGTTAGCGATAAAAAGGTATTCCTATACTAGATACAAGAAACAGATGTTCAGAATATGGGGGCCTCCCCCCTAAAAAAAACCGGACAGGGGCCCTCTGCTGGATTTGAACGTGTTGATGGTCAAGCATGTGGAGAAAACGATCCATATCCCCTACCCGCAACAAACAGACTGAAACTTCGCTAGGAAGTTTCAGTCTGTTTGTACTGTACCGCACCAGCCTGCATCGGGATTTTTTACTCACAGGGTGTTCTCCCGTGGCGTGTGCGAAGGGACGATGGCGGTATCTCCCGCCTATTCGGAAGGCTCTTCGATGCCAAGCACATCCGCAGCATTCTGATACATGACCTTGGGCAATACCTCCGGCCTCAGGCCCCAGTTTCGATAGTAGTCGACAGCTTCCTGCATGGATACACAGGGATAAGCCGTTCCGAACAAGAATTTCTCTGGAATGAAATAGTTCGCGGAGGTAAGGTAGTCTCTGTTTCCCGGCACGTTCATCGTGTACAGATCCGGCGCGAGATACACATTTTCCCGGTTGAATGCCACATGGCAGATTTCGGTTACGAAGGGCCAGCCACCGTGGGCGATGACCAGCTTGAGGCTAGGGAAGTCCAAGGCCAGCCGATCGATGATGAAGGGGCTGTTGTACGTCAGATCTGGAGCAACATACCCCCCGAAGGACAGGAATACGGGGATGCCGTGTTGCTGGCACAATTCGTAGATCGGGTAAATCCGCTGGTCATTGGCGTAGAGCGGCGTGGAACAGAAGCCCGGCTCCAACAGGATGCCCCGGCAAGCCCCCTTGAGAGCAAAATGTTCCGTTTCCCGCAGGGCTTCCTCACCGTCAAGAGGATCGATACCCGCAATCCCGATAAACCGCCCGGGATAAGCCGCGTCCAGCCGGGCAAGGTCGTTGTTGTCCATACCTGTGGACTTTCGGATCAGCACAGCTCCAAGCGTGATTCCTGCCGCGTCCATTTCCTGTATGAACAGGCTCATGGACCGTTGCCGTGCGGATTCGCCGACAGACATCCCAAAACGGGGTGCGAAGGCTTCAGGTTCAAACAATTCCCGTCCGGGATTGTTGAACATACCGTCCCGTATACTTCCGAATGGCGGACGGGTGCGAACGTCAAGTATCTTCATGGTAAAGCTCCTTTCGCGGCGTCCGCCGCTCCATATGCTAGAGGCGGAAACCATAGACCATTGCGATCACGGGGAACCCGAATAGGAATAGAACGATCAACCCGGCAAGCACCGCACTGAAACCCGCCTTGAACGAAGTCCGCACGCCGATCCAGTCCACATTTGAAAACAGGACCGCCGCCACGGTGGATGCTGCCGGGGTCGCATAGGCGCAGGCCGCAGCGATGATCACGAGCACGGTGAGCGCCACAGGGTTCAGGCCGAGGGACTGGCTGACCTGCCATGCGATAGGTACGGCGATGAGAACCAAGCTGACGTTATGGGTGAACTGGGTGAGCAGGTTTATGACGATGGAGAACAACACGAGAAAAACGATGACGTTGGCGTCCTTGAAGTAGGCGTTCATGACTTCGCCGAGCCACGCGGTGATGCCCGCCGCGTCGCTGCTCACCGCCGCCGAAACGGGCAGGGCCGCCGCAGTGATCCAGAACACATGCCAGTGGATGCCGTCGCGGGCGCATGCATCGAAATCAAGGAGCGGCCTGCCTTCCAGCCGCATTACACAAAGGGCGATGAGCACAACGGCAATAGCGGCGAGGAAGTTGAACTGCCCGAGGATGCCAAGGACGTTGGGGCCGCCCATCATCAGGTTCGGGAGGAGCATCAGTCCCATGAACACGATCAGCGCGGCTCCGGCGATCTTCTGGGCGGGGTTCAGCTTCAGATCGCTGCGCATGGATTCCAGATAGGCTTCGGACAGATTGCGGAGCTTGCTCACATCCGGCTTGAACACATACTTCATGACAAGGAAGTAGGCCACAATAAAAAGGATACACAGCGGGATAGTGGTCGCCATGAACGTCAGATAGTCCACGGTGTACTGTCCGCCGGACGATGCCTCCAACGCTCCGATGGCCAGAATGCACACGTTCCCCCAAGGCTTGCAGCCAAACGAGAGGATGGCCGATATGGCGACCCCCGCCAGCAGATAGGCCGGATAGCGGTCCCCCTTCCTATAGCCGATTTCATCGAATACACTGTACATCAGGTTCCATACGAGAAAGACGACTGCGTTTCCGTCCACGAGGAAGCTCACTACGAAGGTTCCCAGCAGGACCATAAAGGTGAAGCACCACGGCTTCCCCGCCAGCCCTTTCCGGCTTAGAAACCAGCAGGACAATTTCTTGTTGATGCCGCTCTTCTCGCAATATGCGGTGAACACGAGCACCAGCAGCATGAAGATGACCAGATGATTGCTGAAGGCATTGGCGAAGGCGGCCTGTGGGGTCTTAAAATAGCCGCACAAGCCAAGGGCAAAGATGCTCATCATACTGGGCCATACGAAGCCGATAAAGGTCCAGCCGTAGAGCAGGCCAATGAAAATCCCCACAATGGTCATACCGAACGGGGTCAGTGCGTGGAACGGCAGGTATCCGAAACAGAAGGTGATCAGAAAGTAGACGAATGTATGTATCCAGTAGACGGCGCGTTTACGGCTGTCGATAGTTTCCACGAGAATCTCCTTATAGGCGGTGAATGCCGCATGGTTCGCATTGGAGATGCAGGACGAAACGGCCCTGCACACGCGTTAGGACGTCGAGGCAGGCAGAAACCGGATCAGTTCCCGGACGATGTCGCTCGGTTCCTCAGCGAGCAGATAGCCCGTGACCGCCACGATGCGTTCCTTGACCTTGATGAGTGAAAGGCCATCCAGATAGCTCTGGCGGGGGCCGTCCCCATCAAGAAAGATATCGTGGAGGAACCCGATGCCCATGCCGTTGGCGATGGCGTGGTTCCAGAGGCTCACTGAACCCGCGGAAAGCACGATGTCCGGCGTTCCATAACGGTTCAGCAGATAATGCAGGGGGGTGGTGTTCCCTTCGTCCGAGGCTCCCAGCACGATGGGGTATTGCAGCAAGGTCTTGAGCGAGAGTTCCCGGCTCGCGGCGAGCGGGGATTTTCTGCTTACGCAAGCGTGATAGCTGCCCTTGGCGAGGGGATGGAACGAAACACCGGACGCGGGGATAAAACCGGAGCACAGCGAGCCTCCGTCTTCATCCGCATACGGCACATTGATCAGGCCGATACGGTGGACGCCCGCCTCCTGTGGCTCCTTCAAGCGGGCACAAATGCCCGTTGGGGATTGCTCCAGGATCACGACCTTGATCTGCGGACACTTCTCGCAGAGCCGCTTGATGACGCCCGGAAGCAGCGAGATGTAGAAGATCGAGTTCACATAGATTTGTAGCGTCCCCAGCAGTTCCGGGGCCGTATCCCCTCCGCGCAAGTCGCGCAGCAACGTATGGTATTTCGGGACTATTTCCGCAGCGTAGGCCAATACCCTTTCCCCGTCCGGCGTGAGCGTGCAGCCCTGCCTGGTCCGGTTCAGCAGCCGTGTATCCAGCTCCTTTTCCATAGTCTTGATGGTGGAGCTGAGTGCCTGCTGTGTCATATGCAGGTGTTCGCTGGCTGTATTCAGGGACTTCTGTTGCGATATTTCGAGCAGGCAGATCAGTTGTTCGATTCGCATGGCCGTTTTTCCCACATGACGGGTTACATGTTAAGGCGCTATAGCCCAAGGAACCGCTTTGCGTTCTCTTCCATGACATAGGGAAGAAAGCGCGGATCGATGCCGCAGTTCCTGTAATGCCGTGCGGCGTCCCGGATGGAAATGATCGGAGCGGCGGAGGCAAAGAGAATCCGGTCATAGAGAATGCCATTCGCCGCTGCGATGAAATCCCTGCTTCCCGGAGCGTTTATCATGTACATATCCGGGGCCAGATAGACGTTTCGCCTGTTGAAGGCGATCTGGCAGATCTCAGTGACGTAGGGCCAACCGCCGTGGCACAGGGCAATGTTCATATCCGGGAAGGCGGCGGCCACGCGATCAAGTTCAAGCGGGGCGTAATAGCCAAGCCCCGGCGTGAAGATGCCGCCGAAGGTCATGGCCACGGGAATACCTTCCCGGCTGCACCGTTCGTAAATCGGGAATACCCTTTCATCATCCACATGCCAGCGCTCGGGATCGAATGCGGGTTCCAGCGCGATGCCGCGACAGGGCCCGTCAATAACGTACCTGCCGATTTCTTCCAGCGCGGCCTCAACCCCCATCAAAGGGGCGATGCCCGCCAATCCAATGAACCGCTCCGGATGGCGTTCCAGCAGGTGGACGAGATCCTTGTTGTCTCCGCCGCAACCTTTACGGATCGGAACGACAGCCTGTTCCACGCCAGCCTCATCCATCTCTTCGAGCAGTGATTCCAGAGAAAAGGTTCTGGCACATTGTGATATTTGTGTCCCAAAACGGGCCGAACGCTGCTCAACATCTTGAAAATTAGTGTAAAACTCCGCCGCCCGGTAACTCTCGACAGGCGGCCTGACACGAAAATCAATACTCATGGCTATACCTCCAGCGAACGGAAGAAAAGAGGGAAAAAATATCCTTCTTCATTTATTGAAAAACAGAGACAGCGTTTGCCGGCAATAGCGCCTCGTTCTCCGGCAGGATATCCCCGCCTGTATTCGTTCGCTTTTGAACAATCTTATAGCCAAGGAAAAAATACTGTCTAACAGTTCTTTTTGCGCCATGCCGCACCTGTTACAACAATTCATTGTAACAGGGAGTCCTCCATGTGATGGTAGTGGCTTGCGGGGGCTGCCGCATTCTCGCTTCATGGCTTCGAGCGTGTTCTCCACCTGTTGCCGTGCGCATTCGCGTAGCCGGATACCGGTGCTGAGTGCGTCGATTTCAGCGTCATGCCAATTCCGCGTGCATGTTGGGGGTTATCCGTTCACCGTCTGCCTGAGTTGATCAGCAAGTTCAAGGACCACGCCGAGCAGGACCTCCCGGAGTATCAGTTCGACGCTCACTGCCACCTGCTATTCCAACAAACAGGAGCGAAGACACAACAGGTGCCGGGTTGAACAGAAAGTGCCCCGCACCAACCCCGCAATCAAGGACGGGCAAAGCACAGAGCGACACGCAACTTAGCGACTTGGAGAAATGATATTTCTTGTCAGAAAAACATATACGAAATCATTAGCACCATTAAAAACAGTTATAATAAAAGCGCCCAGGCTTCACTCGGGGCGCTTTTTCTTTTCTGAAACAAGAAGTAGGTTGCATCCAATGCCTGAACAACATAGCGTTTTTAATCATCACTTATCACAAGGAGTTTCTACTTTGGACATCCCACGTATCTTCAACATTACCGAAAGAGCTCACCGTATCCATAACCCCTTCACATCAGAAAAACTCACCACTCTCGGCGCTGCATTACGTCTGGAACCAGGAACTCGTGTACTCGATCTCGGTAGTGGTTCAGGCGAAATGTTGTGCACATGGGCACGTGATTACGGAATCACCGGTGTTGGCATCGATATGAGCCAGCTATTCTCCGAGCAAGCGAAACTCCGTGCTGTAGAACTCGAAGTCTCAGATCGAGTCAAATTCATCCACGGAGATGCTGCCGGCTACGTCGCCGAGAAAAAGGTCGGCGTGGCAGCCTGTATCGGTGCCACGTGGATCGGTGGGGGTGTCGCCGGAACCATCAAGCTTCTGGCCAAGAGTCTTTGTTCCGGAGGTATCATCCTTATCGGTGAGCCCTACTGGCGGCAATTGCCTCCAACGGAAGACGTTGCCAAAGCTTGCCATGCCAATGCTGCCATTGACTTTCTCATACTTCCAGAACTTCTCGCATCTTTCGGCGACCTCAACTATGACGTTGTGGAAATGGTTCTGGCTGACCAAGAAGGCTGGGATAGATACGAGGCAGCCAAATGGCTCACTATGCGACGATGGCTCGAAGCGAACCCTGACGACGACTTTGCAAAAGAAGTTCGAACCCAGCTGACCCTGGAACCAAAACGTTATGCCACGTATACGCGTGAATACCTTGGATGGGGCGTATTCGCCTTGATGGCGCGATGACCTTCACATCCCAATAAGAACTTTTGTACTACAATGCACTTTTCTCCGACCCCGTTCAGGCCGACGATGGTTATGCCCGCGTGAATATCGTATGGAAGAAGTATCAGGTGTTTTCTCCAGCAGCGGAGGTATTCCTCTAATGGTACAGGAACGCTTCAACGAAATACGGCAACTACAATAAAAACAAACACAAAATCTCCGTGGGCGTAATGCCCGGCTGATGGTACGTTTACAGTTCTATCAAAACGGAGATTTCTTTTTTCAAGGGAAGTTTCCAGCTCAAAAGCGAGGCTATCCCCCGCAGCTACATGGCCGCCCACTGCGGTGCTCCTTTCGCTATATTCTTCATGCTCATGACATTTCTGCGCGGCGGATCGCCGAAAAGACGTTTATACTCCCTGATAAACTGCGTCGCACTTTCGTACCCGACAGCCATGGCGGCCTGCGTCACGTCATAGCCTTCGGACAGCATAAGGCGCTGGGCTTCACCAAGACGCAGCTGCTTCTGGTACTGCAAGGGGCTCAGTGTCGTTATCCTTTTGAAGTATTTATGGAATGTTGATGGTGCCATGTGCGAACGGTTGGCGAGGTCCTCCACGAGCAACGGCTCTTTATAGAATTCCTTCAGCCAGGCAATGGCCTTGGTAATCTGGTGGCCCTGGGAACCAAGAGTGTTGAGTGAACGCAGGGTATTGCCGAAGGATCCCGCCAGCAGGCGGTAATGGATTTCCCGCATCAGCATATCCCGCATCACCAAAATCTGTTCCGGCTTTTCCGTCAATTCGGCCAGCCGCACAAAGGCATCCAGCAAGTCCGGATCGACTTCCTGCGTACCCGCGCCCCTGTAGACCGTGGAGTCTGACGACGAGGATATCTGCGACGCCAGACTGGCGATCAGGCCGGTATCCAGCTTCAGCGACATGGACAGGTAGGGTGCTTCTTCACTGGCTTCCATGACGCAGCTGGAAACCGGCATGTCCACACCACACACAAAACAGATGTTCTCACCATAATGGTGTTCTTCCGCCCCTATCTTTACCAGTTTCTTTCCCTGAACCACCACAATGATGACCGGCTCGTAAAAATGCGGCTTGGGATCGGCGTTGCTCACCTGACGGTGGAACTCGAAACCTTTGATGGGCGTTATATAGCTCTCGGAACGAGAAGCGGTATTCCGGAGGATGATGTCCCGGAGAATGGCCCAACTGTTGCCCGTGTTGACTCGTATCACCTTTGTCATGATGGCACCTTGCCTCCGTTTGGGGCTAACCTGTTTATCGCAAAACCGTTTATACGGAGAATCGGGCAACTATCCAAGCGTTTGTCAGTTTGTGCCGCCCGTGCTTATCTTTTTTTCTTTGTGTATTCCATCGTCTTTCATTCCTATAATGCCATCCCGTATCCCGTCAATGTTCTCGATGTCACACATCGACTTTCATGTCATGCCGTCAGACATAGAGTAATAGGCAGAAACTGTGGAGAAATTCCCTATTTTCCGGCGGGCCGGGCGGATAGAGTCCAAATCACAGGGACTCTCAAAAAAGGGCTGCCATGCTAACGGTGGATTATCCTATGTAAACAGTAAGACAAGGCCGCGCTGAAACAGATGTGCATACGGTCTGCCAGCCATGCTCAAAGACGAAAAGAACGGATAGCGCGAATAGCTCTCCATAACCAAGCGATACAACAAGGAATCTGCCATGCAAACAGTACCGTTCAAAAACAAAAGAGGAGATGTGCCGGTGAATCTTCATATGCTTTCGGACTCCGGCGCAAACGGAAAGGATATGGCCGGCATCCACGCGCATACGTTTGGAAACCGTGCGGAACAGGCTGCCGGAAAGCGTATCGCAATTGTCTGCGCCGCCTTCCTCCTTGCCCTGTCACTTGCATCGACGTTTCCAAACGGCGGCATGGCCGCGGGTCAGGAGCAGAAGCCCATCACCCTGAGAACCATGGGCAGCCTGCTGTTCGGCGGTACGGTGATCGAGAGGGAGAACGGGGATACCTTTCACGGGGACCACGGTTATGCTCAGTTTTACATCCCGCAAAAGGCCCGTAACTACCCGCTGATTCTGTGGCACGGCATGGGGCAGTCCGGCAGAAGCTGGGAATCCACGCCGGACGGACGCGAAGGGTTTCAGGCCCTCCTGACGCGGCGCGACTGGTCGTTGTATATCATTGATCAGCCTCGGCGCGGCAGGGCCGGGTACACTGCGTCCGCCAGAGATGATGCGAGCGCCCACCCTACCTCGGCCAGCGAGCGCGGCGTCTGGAATGCCTTCCGCAACGGCATCTGGGTTCCGGGACAGAAGGCATCCCTGTATCCGGGCGTGCGTTTCCCGTCCACCTCAGCCGCCATTGACCAGTTCTTCCGCCAGCAGACCTTCAATACGGGGCAGGAAGCGCGCACAACAGAATATCTGACGTCCATGGGCAACACAGCCGCCGCCCTGCTACGGCAAACTGGCCCGGCGGTACTGGTCACTCATTCCAACAGCGGAAAATACGGCTGGTTCACAGCCATGGCATCGGGTGCCGTCAAGGCCATCGTCGCCTATGAACCAGGCCAGTTCGTTTTTCCCGAAGGCGAGACGGCGAGGGATATACCCTTCAAAAATGCGCTCGCCAACGAGATGCTCCAGCCTATTAAAGTTTCATCAGAATCGTTTCGGAAACTGACCCGAATGCCCATACTAATCATCTATGGCGACAACATCGCCACAGAGCCCAGCGATATTTTCAACGTGGACGTCTGGCGCATAGCCAGCACCCGTGCCAGATATTTTGTGGACGCCATCAACCGTAACGGCGGCGACGCCACACTGGTTTTTCTTCCGGAGATAGGCATCAAGGGCAACACCCACGCGCCTTTTGCCGACCTGAACAACCTGGAAATCGCCGAGCACCTCGAGCAATGGCTGCACGCCAAGGGGCTGGACGGTCGAGACGTTCCCCACCGGGGTCCGGCTCCCCAAACAACGACATTGACCATTCCTCTGCAACAGGACCGATAACCGCCGCTGCAAAAACGGTGGCCCCCTGAATACCATAAGGAGATTATCATGAAACGGCTTCTGCTTTCCGTATGTATTCCGGCACTCACTTTCTTCGGATTCGCCCTCAAGGCACACGCGGCAGAGCCCCACAGCGCTGCGGCTTTCATGAACGCCGAGGGCGAGGGCATTTTCCCCAAAGGAAAGACCAACGACGCCTACGCCCAGTATTTCAACGGCACCAGCTACCTCCAGACATTGTCCACCGAAGGCGTCTCCATCGCCAACGTGACCTTTGAACCCGGCTGCCGCAACTTCTGGCACATCCACCACAAAGGCGGGCAGATTCTCCTCGTGACCGGAGGACGCGGCTGGTACCAGCAATGGGGAAAGCCCGCGCAGGCGCTCAAGCCCGGCGACGTGGTGAACATTCCCGCCGGGGTCAGGCACTGGCACGGCGCGACCAAGGACAGCTGGTTTTCCCACCTTGCCGTGGCCGTTCCGGCGGAAGGGGCTTCCAACGAATGGCTGGAACAAGTATCTGACGAAGAATACCAGCAACTCAAGTAAAGGAGCGCGTCATGTCACACTTGGGATATGAAATAAAAAAGCTAGGTTTCGGCCTGATGCGTCTGCCCAAAAGGGGCGACAACATAGATGTGGAACAGGTCAAGGTCATGGTGGACCGCTTTCTTGCTGACGGTTTTACCTATTTCGACACGGCCTGGGCCTATCCCGGCAGTGAGGACGCCATCCGTCAGGCTCTGGTGGAGCGGCACCCCCGTGAAGCCTTTCAGTTGGCCACGAAAAACGCGGCATGGATCAAGTGCAAAAGCCGGGAAGAGGCTATCGGACAGTTTGAAACGTCGCTGCGGCAGACGGGCGCGGGCTATTTTGACTTCTACCTGCTACACAACCTTGGAGAAAGCCGCACCCGCTTCTTTGACGGTTTCAACATGTGGGACTTCGTTCAGGAGAAAAAGCGGCAGGGGCTCATCAGGCATGTGGGATTCTCCTTCCACTCCACGCCGGAGGAACTGGAGCAGATTCTGTCCGCGCGCCCGGAAATGGAATTCGTGCAATTGCAAATAAACTATGGAGACTGGGAAAATCCCGCCGTTCAGTCCAGAGCCTGCTACGAAGTGGCGAGAAGGCATGAAAAACCCGTCATCATCATGGAACCGGTCAAGGGGGGTATGCTCGCCACCCCGCCGGAGCCGGTGGTGAAGATTTTCCGTAAGGCAAATCCGCAGGCCTCCAACGCTTCCTGGGCCATCCGTTTCGCGGCGAGCCTCGAAGGGGTCATCACGGTACTGTCCGGCATGAGCAATCTGGAACAGATGGAGGACAACCTCTCATACATGCGGAACTTTGCTCCTCTGTCCGCAGAAGAGCATACCACAATACAGGAAGCGCAGAAGGCGTTGAACAGTATTCCGCTCATTCCCTGCACCACCTGCAACTACTGCGCAAAAGTCTGTCCCAACGACATAGGGATCTCGGGATCGTTCATCGCGATGAACTACCTGACGTTGTATAAAGACAAACGCGCGGCCCGTGTCCAAGAACAATGGCTGGTCGGGGGACATGGCAGGCGGAGCGCTGACAAGTGCGTCCAATGCGGCGTATGCGAGGCGGTTTGTCCGCAACACATCGCCATCAGGGATGAACTGGTCAGAGTCCATGCCGCTCTGGGGGACGGGCAGCTCGCACCTGGCAGCTAATCAGACTTGATAAAGCAATTGACCCGATAATCCCTACGCCGAAAGAAGGAGCCTCCCTTCGGCCCCATACCCAAAAATACGGGAAAACACTATGAATTATGTGAAACTCGGCAATACCGATCTGGATGTCTCTCCGCTGTGCCTCGGCTGCATGAGCTTTGGCGATCCCGAGGGCTGGGTACACAAATGGGCACAGGACGAAGAGTACAGCGCCCCATCATCCAGAGAGCTCTGAAGCTGGGCACCAATTTCTTTGATACGGCCAATGTCTACCGCCTCGGCAGAAGCGAGGAAATTCTGGGGCGCGCCATCAAGGATTTTGCCCGGAGGGACGAGGTTGTCATCGCCACCAAGGTGCACGGCGTCATGAGGAATGGCCCCAACGGCGGCGGACTGTCGCGCAAGGCCATCCTAAGCGAGATCGACAACCGCCTGAAGCGATTGGGCATGGACTACGTTGATCTCTACATCATCCACAGATGGGACTCTGGCACACCCATCGAAGAAACCATGGAAGCCCTGCACGATGTGGTGAAAGCCGACAAGCCCGCTATATCGGGGCTTCGGCAATGTGGGCCTGGCAGTTTCAGAAAGCGCAGCATATCGCGGAAAGGCATGGCTGGACAACGTTGGTCTCCATGCAGAACCACTACAATCTGATATACCGCGAAGAAGAATGAGAAATGGTGCCCATGTGCAAGGATATAAGCGTCGGCCTGACTCCGTACAGTCGTTGGCGGCCGGGCGTTTGTCACGGGCATGGAATGAAAGCACGGCACGGTATGAAACCGATGCCATCGCGCAAAACAAGTATGGGGCGAACAAGGAAGCGGACAAACGGATCGTGGATCGGCTTTCAGAACTGGCCGAAAAGCGCGGCCGCACCAGAACCCAGATAGCTCTGGCCCGGCTGCTGCACAAAGAACCGGTGGTTTCCCCCATTATCGGTTCCTACAGGATGTCACATCTCGAGGACGCGTTGGATGCGGTATCCGTCCGGCTTTCACCCGAAGAAATGACCTTTCTGGAAGAACTGTATATACCACACCCCATTCAGGGGCATCATTAAGGAAACATCGGAGGAGCGCCATGAACCGACGAGCATTCATCAAAGCCTCATTGACCGCCACAGCAGCAGTGGCCGGAAGCGTCTTTTTGGACGGGCCGCTATCATCCGCCTCAGCGGCAACCGTACCAAGCAAGACAGAGGATGCAAAAATGAAAATATTGGTACTGACCGGCAGCCCACGGAAAAACGGGAACTCCAATACCCTCGCCGAACATTTCATCAACGGGGCCAAAGAGGCCGGACACGAAGTAACCCGCTTTGACGCCGCGTCCAGCAAGGTACATCCGTGTATTGCCTGCAACAAATGCGGCATGAACGGCCCTTGCGTGTTCAAAGACGATTTTGAAGTGGTGCGCGAACACATCATTCCCGCCAATCTGGTGGCGTTTGCGACCCCCATGTACTACTTCGGGATTTCGGCTCAACTGAAAACGGTCGTTGATCGTTTCTATGCCATCAACGGAGAAATACACATTCCCAAGAAAGCTGTGCTGATGATGACCTACGCCAACAATTCTCCTAGGAACGAAAGCCCGATCCTCACCTATTATGAAGTACTGCTGGAATACCTCGGCTGGAAGGATGCGGGACAGATCATCGCTCCCGGCGTCTGGCCTGCTGGTGCGATTAACCAGACACCATTTCCTGCTCAGGCCTTCGCTCTGGGCAAGAGCGTTAAACACTGTGTGCTCAATACGCAACCACAATGCGAGGTCTCATAAAGTGTAAAAGACTTCCGGCTGTTCACCACTCTCGCCTTTTCTAAGATTCATGCGCATGAGTGGCCGGGGCTGCTGAAAAGCTCAGCAGCCCCTTTTATGTTTCTTTCTCATGCCCACATGATGTGATTCTCAGGCACCATCCAGAGAATGTTCTTCTCTTTCTCCCCCTCACCTACGAGAACCGGCTATTCTCCAAGCCACGGTCCCGACGAGCCGTGAGCAACACTTTTTCTCCTGCCGGGCAGGCCGAGGCCCGTCACGCTCGCCCCTCAGGGGAGGACGAGCCGCGGCATCTTTCAGGTGGACCTCCACTTACCCCCTAAACTCCGGCACGGCGGACAGCTACGCCAAGTACAGCAACAAACTTCTTCAGTCCGAGTTCATCCCACAAATGAGGATGGACAGGCACCTTGCGGATACCAGCAGAGCTCTTGACGTGCTTCACATACCCGGAGCCCCCGCTTTCCTCATTGATGGAGAAGCACAGCACTCCATCCTCCTTTACGATGTCGGAAAGGTGGAGCTGACAAATCTCTTCCAGCCGCATCCCGGAATACAGCGCAATCAACGGAGCCCAGAAGCGTGACGACAAACCTTCCGTTGCCTGAACGTACTTTCCCATATCCCCGAAAAGGGCTTTCAGCTCATCTTGTGTGAACGCCTCACGTTTCACGCCTTTTCGTCTGATGTCCTTGTCGGAGAGAACCTTCGGGAACCCTGAGTTCACGTATTTGGCCTGTACAGCTCCGCGATACTCCAACTCGCACCAGTTGACGAAGCTCCGCACGTTTGTCTGGCGGACTTCCATCGTCTTCACGCTTAAAAGCCGTTCGATCTGCCCGGAGCGTCCCATATCGGCAAGCTGAAGCCAGCCTTTGCCCGCATACTGCCTTTGCCCACAAAGGCGGCAGGGCAGGTGCTTCAGCGTATCGAAGTAGCTACGGATGTGCTCACGAGAAAGCTCATCCACACGAATATCCCGACCGTGCTCCAGCTCACTTACGATTTCCACAAATTGCCGTACCTGAGGAGGAATGTCCTTGGCGCTTGCGGCTGACCATGTAAGCGTCTTGGCTTTGACGTAGGCATCAAAAGCTTCCCTGAGATTCGGAAGTCTACCCTTCTTCTCCAACTTGATTCTGCGGCGAACTGTCTCTGTTGGTTCCACGGAAGGCGTTTCTTCTCTTGGAAAAGAAAAACGCTCCTCCCCTGCCCCACCAGCCTCGGCAGCCTCAACTTTTTCAGAAAAACTTTTGTAGAGGAGGCAATTCCTTCCTGCTCCCTCAAAAAAGAGGGGAGCAGGAGGGTCAAAGAAGCGGGAGACAGGTCTTTTTTCAGTGTGGAGTCGAATAGAAATGTACCCAGAAATTTGATGTTTTCTTTTGTAATACCAAATGATTGAACAGTTTTTTCCTGTGTGGAATGTATCCGTTCATGGGCAAGATCATTAGCCAGGGCAAAAAAATGTTGGGCAGCAAGCGAGAGCCGCAACGCCGTGGTACGGGCGGTACGGCTGTCCAGCCCATTCAAAGAACGTCTGATATCGCGGTTACCTATCAGTGATTGCAGATGGTTGGGAACAAGAATGCGGAAGTAAAGAATACCGCGATGGGTCGTCAGGTAGGAACGGTACCGGGAGTGAGAAGATGCCCCGACAGATGGCATGATGAGCTCCAAATGTATCCCTGAACTGTATCCGCAGGAATAAAGCTCATGCCAAAAACAAAAAACCCACTGTTTCCAGTGGGTTCAAAATTTATGGCGGAGAGGGGGAGATTCGAACTCCCGGTACCTTTTGAGTACACACGATTTCCAATCGTGCTCCTTCGACCAGCTCGGACACCTCTCCGCGTCGTGCAGCGATGTAACTAGCGAAATTCAGGATGGCTGGCAAGCCTTTTTTTGAAAAAATCGACATTTTTTCCACACCACGAACGGTGCTGGAAAATAACATACGATAAATAAAGCTGATTTTATTATCATGAGACTCTAAAAAAATGCGGTTCTCCTGTTTCGGAATGCCGAGTATTCGAATTCGCCGGGAATTTCCTTGACAGTTCATCTTTTCATGGGGCAAGAGTCGAACCAAATTCTAAGGAGCGTCTTCATGTCTGTACAAAGCATCATTCAGCTTCTTGGCGGCGTTGGGCTTTTCCTCTTCGCCATCAAGCTGATCAGTGAGGCCCTACAGCTGATAGCCGGGGACCGATTGCGACAGCTTATCGGAACACTGACCAAAACGCCGATCATGGGCGTGCTGGTGGGTGCCTGCGTCACCGTTCTCATCCAAAGCAGCAGCGCCACCACGGTCATGACGGTCAGCTTCGTCGACGCGGGGCTCATGACCCTGACGCAAGCCATCGGCGTCATCATGGGCGCCAACATCGGGACCACGGTCACGGGCCAGATCCTTGCCATCAAAGTCCAAGACTATGCCTACCTCTTCATTATTATAGGCGTGCTTCTCTCCTTCTTCGGACGCTCCAAGGTACAGAAGTACGCCGGCAACGGCCTCTTGGGTTTTGGTCTGCTTTTCGTGGGAATGCAGACCATGGAATCCTCCATGAGTTTCCTCCGGAATGAAAAGGAATTATTCCTCATGTTCAGCCACAACCCGCTCATGGGGGTTCTGGCCGGAACGCTGCTCACCCTCCTTGTCCAATCCAGCGCCGCTACGGTCGGCCTGACCATCGCCCTCGGCGTACAGGGCCTCTTGCCCCTCCACGCGGCCATCCCCATCATCTTGGGTGACAATATCGGAACAACCATCACCGCGGTCCTCGCTTCCATCGGCACGGATCGGACCGCCAAACAGGCCTGCGCCGCCCATGTGCTCTTCAACGTCATCGGCGTATGCATTTTCCTCACCATCCTTCCGCTTTACCAAGAGCTGATCGCCATGACGGCTACGGGCATCGCCCACCAGATCGCCAATGCCCATACGTTGTTCAACGTCTTCAATACCCTCATCTTCCTGCCCTTCGTCAAGCCGTTCGCGGCGCTCATCCGCAGGCTCCTGCCCGACAAGGCCCATAAGGTCGTCGAAGGGGCCCAGTATCTTGATCCCAAGCTCATCGAAGCCACCCCCGGCATCGCTGTGGAAGCGGTCAAAAACGAATGTGCCTATATGGGCTTTTTGGCCATCCACCTTCTTGATTCGGTTCAGGAAGTATTCTTCAACGACAAGAAAGACCTCATCCCCAAGATCGAAGAGACCGAAGCCAAAATCGACCAACTGCACAAGGCCGTCAAAGCCTATGCCGAAGACATCATGCAGGCCGGGATCTCCGATGACGCGGCCCGCGTGCTGACGCTGTATGTCGCCAGCTCCGGGAACATCGAGCGCATCGGCGACTACGGCAAGAAGCTCCTTGAGTACTACGCGTACCGCCAGAACAGGCCGAAGGATTTCTCCCAGCAGGCCATGACGGAGCTCTCCGGCATGTACGCCGAAGCCCATCACGCCATTGTGACCGCGCTGGACGGCTTCATCAACGACGACCCCGACAAGGCGCGCGAAGTCGCCCCCATCGCCGGGAAGCTGCGCGGCCTCGAAGTCGAACTCCGAAACCGCCACATCCAGCGGCTGGACAAGCAGGAATGCGACTCCGAAACGGGCCTTGTCTATGTGGATATTCTCGGGATCATCGAGCACATCGGCTATCACTCGAACAACGTCGCCAAGGCCACTATTTCCTCCTGCACGGCAGAGTCCAAAGCGAAAGCGTAACATAAGAGAAAGGGGAGGCCGCGCGGCAGGAGTTCCGCCGCAAAAAGGCTCTGCACGAACACACGTGCGGAGCCTTTTTGCGTTTTCCACAATCCACTGTGATCATGAAAGGGCGTTTCCGTACTGTCGCTTGCCCTTACTGGAGTTTTTTTCTTGGCTTGTTCAGTTCGTTCAATTCATCAGTCACCCTCTTGAAAAACTCCAGAGGAGAAAGGCCGAGGGCTTCACAGATGGAATAGATCGCGGTGATGGTGGGATTCCTTTTTCCTTTTATGATTCCACGGACATAGCAATCCTGCAAATCCGAAAAGTCCGCGAGGGCCGTTTTGGTCATCTTTCGTTCTTTTCGGATTTTTTCGATTGTAATGCCAGTGGCTTCCAATAAATGAGGATAGGTTTTCATTCCATCAAGGTACACAATGTATTGACAGAAATTCGATACGATAGTACCGAAACAAACAAAATAAGATACTATCGTATCGCTTTTATGCTTTCACGTGTGAGGGAGGAGCGTGTCATGACTGACATGGTGCAAGACAATCTCTGTTGCAGCCGCAGCGTGGTTGATTGGCCCAAGGTGACACGTTCACTCCTAGGCGCGGTGTCCTTTCTGGTGATAGGCCTGCTTGTCCTGTACGGCATGTTGAAGCAAGGCATACATGATATTTTCCCCTATTTTTTCATCGCAATAGGCATTGTGAACCTGCTTCTCTTCAGAGTGAACGCCAAAGGATACGTCATCGACACAGAAAACGGCATGCTGGAGTTTCCGGGCGGCGGCATCAAAGCCCAAAACTGGACGGCGCACTTCAACCCCCTTTATCTGTTTCAGGAATTCATGAGGCACAAAATAGCTCTCGCCGAGATACGCGAAATCCACCCGCCTCCAAACATGAGGCAAACGGTCTACGGCAATGGCCGTTCGCGTGCGAGCGTACCAAGCAGGATCGAGCTCAACGGCGACTTTGGCGCCGTCTCGTTTTCCTTCCGATCAAAGGAAAAACGGGATGAACTCTACCTTGCCCTCGTACGGATACACCACATAGGGAGGCTCATCCCCACGGGATGAACCGTATCCGTCACCGCCAAAAGCGAGGAGGTTTCCCTTATCTCCCATAGCCGAACATACACCCTTGAGGGTAGGAAGCCACTGTTCTCTGCATCAATCATGCACTATCACAGACCATTTCACCCGTTCCCCTCCTGTCGGCAGGGATTCGGTAAAGATGAACGTCTTTAAAACGTGAGAGAAGGAGCTTTTGGGGGAAGGAGAAACTTTATTCAGAAAGTTCCTCCCTCCCCAACCTTCCGTGCACCTCCCCTACTCCAGCGGAACATTGGGATGCATCGTCCAAATGCCGCAGGGACAGACGCCGGAGCAGACGCCGCATCCGATGCACCGATCGGGATCGGAAACATACCGATACGCGCCGCCCGCCAGCGTTTCCCGGCTGATGGCCCCCTCCGGGCAGGACTCCAAGCACATTCTGCAATCCCGACAGGTTCCGCAACTGACACAGCGGTCAAAATCCCGGTTCGCGGCAGGCAGATCACCATGAAAACAGCGGGTGAAATACGCTGTGCTCAATTGCCCTGAGGGTACCGGTTTCTTCTCGACAGGCGCATAGGCCACACCGCGAAGCGAGGCGTCAACGGCCTCAGCCGCCTTGATTCCCGTTCCGATCGCGTCCGCCAGCAACCCGGGCTTGATCACGTCGCCCGCCGCAAACACGTTTTCAAGAAGACTCATGTCCTCCCCGGGAACGGCCCAATCGCGGAATTTCCGCACGCCTTCAGGCAGGTAGCCCAAATCCGGGGATTCGCCGATGGTGATGATGACCATATCGCCGGGAATGAGCGTCCCGTCCGCCGTGATGAGTCCGTCATCGGTTATTTCCTTGGTCATCACCGGCCAGAGCAGCTTGCCGCCCAGCGCTTCGATGTGCGCGATTTCATGGGCAAAGGCCGCCGGTTTCTGCACGTCAATGCAGGTCACGCTTTCCGCGCCCATCGCATAGGCCCCGGCTGCGGCATCCATGCCCGCGTTGCCGCAGCCGATGACGATGACATTCCGGCCGACACGAGGATTCCCGCCCTTGTTGATGGCCTTGAGGAAGTCGATGCCCGCCACAATCCTCTCATGCCCGGGCCACGGGAACACGCGGGGGATATGCCCTCCGGTGGCGACGATCACCGCATCGCTTTCCCGCCGGAGCCGCTGGAACCCGTCCGCGTCAACCCGGTTGCCGGTCACGAAACGCACGCCCATGTCCTCAATGCGCTTCAGTTCCTTTTCCAAAACCTCGTGCGGAAGACGGGCGCGGGGGATGACCTGCTCCAGCTTGCCGCCCATGCGGTCGTCGGCTTCGTAGACGGTGACCTCATGCCCTTTCCGGGCAAGCCGCCATGCGGCGCTCAAGCCCGCGACCCCGCCGCCGATCACGGCGACCTTTTTCCCGGTACGCCCAGTGGGACGGGGCAAGGCCACATCAATGGAACAGCGCCCGAGCGCCCCGATTTGGACGGCTTCGTCGATGCCGCCGCGTGTGCACCCTTCCATACACGGGTGGGGACACACGCCGCCACATACCGAACCGGGGAACGGCGTATAGTCGAGCACCAGCTTGTAGGCTTCCTCCACCTTGCCCGCGCGCAGCAGGTTGTACCGTCGCTGTGTAGGAATGGAGGCCGGGCAACGGAACTCACAGGGCGCGGCACAGGCGGCGTTGTCCCACGAGGGGACACGCTGGCGGTACAGGCCGCGCGCTACGGTGGCGTTCACGGCGAAATCATCACGGCATACGTCGCTGAAGATGCCGCCCTGTATCCATTCCTTGGCCCGGAACGCACCCATCGGCATGGGCTCGGGCCTAGAAGGGTATTCCCCCAGGGTGAGGGGATGAATCTTCCGCCACTCGCTCCAATCGCTGAGGACGGCGTACAGTTCCGGCCTGCCCACGGCGGACAAAAATGTTTCCAGCCCGGCGTCGAGGTAGGCGATGTCATCCGGTTCCAGCCCGGATACGGCGAGATCGTCCGCAACATCCTCGGAAAACGCGCCACGCACATACACTATGCCGCCGACCATGCCCACGCAGGGACGTTCGCCAAGGACGGAAGGAAGCCCTTCGCAATCATAACCGCAGACCACGGCCTTGCCCCCACCCATGAACTCGAAGGAAAAACTGCCCACATTCTTGAGCACCCACAGTTCCGGGGGCTCATAAAGGGGATCGTGCTTCATGAGCGAACCGGATCGCGCCCCTGCCCGGCCGCCGATATGGATGACGCCCGCCGCCGCGCAGTGCCCGGCGGTGTCGCCCGCATCCCCGCGCACGACAATGCGGCCTCCCGCGTTGAGCCAGCCTACGTCGGCGGGCGCGGGGCCGTCCACAAGGATTTCCGTATTGTCGAGGCACATGGAGCCGACGCGCTGGCCGGGGTTGGTCACATGGAACCGCAGGGCCTTGCCTTCCCTGTTCCACAGCGGGCCGCCGATGTCATGCTGGCCCGACGCTTCTATTTCAAACGATGTCTCGCCGTTATCGACCGCTTCCTCAATGGCGAGAAGCAAGTCCTGGGTCGACATGCGGTGCGTCCCTTGCAATGTCTTGATTGTCAACATGTCGCGCCCTCCTAGCACACGTATTGGATGCCGAGCTTGTCGGCCACGGCCCTGTCCGTCGTCACAAGGGCGTCGGAACGGCCCACCGGCAACGAGCTGTTGCCGATGGGGGCCATCAGTTTGCGCAGTTCGCCGTCCAGCGCCAGCATATAGTCGACAATGTTCTGAGCGCCGCGATCGACGTCCAGCCGATGGACGAGACGCGGGTCCTGCGTACAGATGCCGGTGGGACATCTGCCCGTGGAGCAGGCGTTGCAGCGGCCCTGCTCATTGCCCACGCATCCCAGAAGCTGAATGAGGATCTTGCCGAGGAACACGCCGTTCGCGCCGAGGCAGATCATCTTGAAGGCGTCGGCCGCCGCCGTCCCGGTCATGCCAATGCCGCCGCCCGCCCACAACGGGATCTGCCCCTGCAGCCCCTGCCGCACGGCGGCGAGGTAGCAGTCACGCAGTTTGGAAACCACCGGATGCCCCGTATGATCGAGCGAAACCTCATTCGCCGCGCCGGTGCCGCCCTGAATGCCGTCGATAAAGAACCCGCCGCAGATTTTGTATGGATCGCGGAGCAGGTTGTTATAGACCGATACGGACGTTGCCGAGGCCGCGCACTTGATGGCCACGGGAACGCGGAACCCGAAGGCCGCGTTCAGGGACAAGTGCATCTTCTGGACCGATTCTTCGATGGAATAGAGCCCTTGATGGTTCGGCGGCGAATGCAGGGTCGTCCTCGGCACGCCGCGGATGGCCTGAATGTGCGGGGCCACCTTGGCGGCGGGGAGCAGGCCGCCGTCGCCGGGCTTGGCGCCCTGCCCTATCTTGATCAGGATACCCGCCGGGTCCGCCTTCATACGGGGCATGGCCTTGATGATACGGTTCCAGCCAAAATGCCCGGAAGCGATTTGCAGGATCATGTACTTGAGCCGCTCGGATTCCAACAGCTTGACGGGCATACCGCCCTCGCCCGAACTCATGCGCACGGGAAGGCCGCATTGCTCGTTGAGGTAGGCCGTAGCCAGTGCAATGGCCTCCCACGCCCGCGTGGACAGAGCGCCGATGGACATGTCGCTGAAAATGACCGGATAAATCCAGTGCAACGGGGGCGTTTTCCCCTCAAGCCTGAGTTCGCCGCCCTCGGCGCGCAAAGGAAGCTCTCCGGGCAGGAGCACACGCCCGAACGGGGCCAGAATGTCAAAGGTATGCCGCTCGGAATCCAGCGCCGGGTCGGTCATCTGGCTGATGCGGCCCACGACGATGTGATCAAGGGTGCGCTGCGCGTTCAGATTGGTCCGTCCGCCGCGCTTGGTGGGGCCTTCCGTCCGGGCCAGCAGCGCATATCGGCTGTCAGGGTTACGGACGGGACGGATAGCCTGATTGGGGCACACTTTTTCACACATGCCGCAGCCGACGCACGATTCGCCAAGGCTCGCCTTCTGCCGGATGACGGGACGGGCCAGGTGCTCCCGAACCGGTTCCGGCCGGCTCGCACGGGAGACCGTCAGATCCTGCCGCATGACCGTGACCTCAAGCGCGTTCAAGGTACACCCCGCCACGCAACTGCCGCACATGGTGCAGCGCTCGGGCCTATAGTCGATGATCCACCTCAAATCGTTGACGCCAATATCCTGCGTGGTCACTGATTCCATCTTTGCACCGCCAAACCATTATTGATGAGCACAAGTTCCCGCTCGTTGGGATAGATGTCCCGCGAGGCATCCCGATCGGGCAACACCGCATTCAGCCCGCAGACTTCGGAGGAAATCGCCATGGTCGTCCCGTCGCCGCCCACAACCACAGGGCGCAGCTTTTTGGAGTCGCAGCACGTCATCATGCTTCCGTCAGGGAGCACGGCGATGATCGTGTTGGGGCCGTTGATTTCCAGATGGGCGAGGGATTCGCGGATGAGGCTCAGCACCTTGCGGTCGCCGCGCCGTTCCGCTTCCGCAAAGGGCAGCGGCGTAATGACGTGCTTGAAATACTTGAGGGGCCACTTCAGTTCGCGCAGCACGTAATGCAGGGTGTAGAGAAAATTCTGCGAGTCCGACTCGAACCCGACGTATCCCCGGTGCAGCGACTTCTGGTACTCCGTGTTCTTCGTATAGAACGTGTTTTCCCCGTTGGCGCACAGGGTATAGCCCTGAAGGAAGAACGGATGCGCCGCATACCGGACGATGTCGTAGTTCGTGTTCTGGCGGCACTGGGTCACGATGCTCTTCGCCCGCAGGGGGCCGTCCTCGTCCCACAGCCGGAAATAGGCGGCGATGTCACGGGGATCGCCGATTTCCTTCAAGGTCAGCACGTCTGGCCAGAAGGAATAGACGAACCCCTGCCCGTCCTTTTCCAGCATCCGGCGCAAGGCAAGCCGCGTGTCGAGCAGCAGTTCCTCACGCTCGGCCTGCGGGCGTCCCCTGTAGGCTTCGGGATACTCGTAGTTACGGAACACATAACAGGGCATGGCCTTGATATCGAGGCCGGGGCGCCGATCCACGTCCGGAAGCCACTCCATCATCTGCTCAAACCCCTGCTCCGCCATATACGCATCGACCATCCGGACGCCGCGCGGCGTACAGGCCAGCGACAGCAGCGGCTTGTCCTTATGGCCCTCGAACACGCCGTACAAATCCTGCATCACCATGGCATAACCCGAGTTGTCATGCCCTTCCTGTTGGGGAAGCATCAAATACAACGCTTTCGCCGGTTCGACCGGCACCTTGCTTTTGATCGCTCCGATTCTGCACATAGCTTCCTCCATCCTCATACGGATTGCCCGCCACGCGCGGCGGGACTTCGTGACGGCGCGCCATCCCGCGCTTTCCGTGCGTACGGCGATTGCCCGCAGCAACACGCAAAGGGGGGAAAGGACTTTGGCGGGCCGTTTTCGGCCCGGCGACACGCGCTGTTATACAAAATTGTTATTTTAAATATCAAAAGAAAAACATACACCTTGTTTGAAGATTCAATGAGCAAATAACATACTTATTTTTAGGTATCAATTCATTCATTTGATTTTTGTTCTATTTTTACAAAATTGTAATATTCGTTCTTTCATCGAAGCGTCTCCCCCATTCCCCTTTCCTCACGTTTCCCAGTGCAACGAGGCCGCAACGCGCTCGCACGGCCTCCCTCCTTGAGAGCCTCCGCCACACGGCGCGGAACTGTCCCATTCGCTCAATCAGCAGGCTAAATGGCCTTGCATGGCCTGACGCTTTGCCGTATGAGACGGGAACATCTTTTCGGGTTGATAAAGGATAGAACACCATGTCCCTGCAGCATTTTTTCACACGTTCCACGTTTGGGCGCTTCGCCCTGTTCATGATGGCCGGCCTTCTGTGCGCAAGCCTTTCCGCGCGGCCCCTGCTCGCCGCTCCCGACAAGGACGCCCCCGCCGCGTCCGACCAGAAAACGTCCGCTAAAGAAGAAAAGGCCAAAACGGACAAAGCGGCTGACGCGTCCTCCGACAAAGACGCCCTGACGGACAAGGAAAAAGCCAAACTCGAAGCTGAAGAGAAGGCCAAACAGGAAGCCGAGGAAAAGGCCCGCCTGGAGGCCGAAGCCAAAGCCAAGGCCGAAGCGGACGCCAAGGCCAAGCAGGAGGCCGAGGAAAGGGCTCGGCAGGACGCCGAAGCCGCGACGGCCAAACTTCAGGCGGAAGCCGAAGCCGCCCAGCAGAAAAGCGAGTCCACCGCCTCCGACGACGCCGTGTGGGAAGAGGCGTTCAAGCAGAATCAGGATGAGCTGAACGCGATGGAAATCGAGATCGACGGCTTGGCCGGGGGCCTCAAGGCGATCATCAATCCGCTCCGCAAGAGCCTTCCCGGCATGGAGGAAGCCGCCCAACGCCTGTTCTCTCTGGCCGGGACGCACAAGCTCGATCCCATCATGCTGGAATCCATCGATCAGCGCGGCGTATTGCAGGCTTCGGGCCTGCGCCAGCAGATGCAGCCCGTCCTGACCGCGCAAAACGTGGTCAAGGACAAAATCGCCGCACTGGAACAGATGAAGAGAAGCCTCCCTCCCCTTCCGGAGAAAGGCAGCAAGGAAAAGCTGAATCCCGATCAGCAGCAGACGTGGAAAAACATCAGCCGCATCGAGAACAAACTCATCAAGATGGATCAGCGGCTGACGCTTGAGCTTTCCTCCGCCACGGACCTGCTCGGCAAAATCGAGAGTATGCACACAGGCGTGACCGGCTACCTGCCGGGCCTGTGGCAGACCTATTATTTTTCAGTCCCGAGCCGCTTCTTCGACCCTGTGGCCTGGGAAGGGATCACCGAGCGGTGGGAAAAGACACTCCAGAACATGACCCTGCGCATGAGCATCGAATTCCCGCGCAACCCTTCCGCATGGAAGGGCGTGGGGCTGCGGTTCCTCAACGTGCTGCTTCTGGGCTGCGTCGTCATCTTCTTCGTCAACCGCCGCATGGTCCGAGCCGAAAAGAAGGGCACCATGCCTACGGCCGCCCGCTCCGGCATCCTGCGCAGCCTCCTGTGGCAATTCACCGGCCTTGCGCTGGTCGGGGCATCCTTCGGGAGCCAGGGCGAACTCTTCCGGGGGCTGCTCGTGCTCGGCAGCATCCTTGTCATCGGCGGCGAGATGACCCTCGCATGGGGTATGCGCTGCTTCATCCTCGACAAGAAGATGGGCCTCACCCCGCTCTGGCCCATGTATCTGGCCTCAAGCCTCGGCATCCTGATCAGCTACCCCAACCTGCCCGGCGGCATCCTCTCCCTGAGCTGGATCGCGGTGGGCCTGGTTTCGCTGTACATCCTCAAAGAACTGCACGCGCGCGAGCTTCCCGGCATCGAAAACAACCTGCTGCACGTCCACAGGCTGACCGTCTGGCTCAGCATGGCTGTCGCCGCCATCGGCTGGCCGCGTATGGCGATCCTCGTGCTCATCCTCGTCGACTGCCTCGCCATCAACACGCAGTTCATCATCGGCCTGCTCCAGATCCTCAACCGATCCTCGGACGTGCAGGACAGTGAGCAGCACGCCCAGCGCAGCGTGCTCGCGGGACTCGTCGCGGCCTTCATCGCGCCCATCGTGCTGCTGCTCATCCTGTGCGGCATGGTGCTCTGGGTCATCGCCATGCCCGGCGGCGCGTTGCTCCTGTGGCACTACCTCGGCACCGGCGTGCAGGTCGGGTCCGCCTCGTTCAACGTGGTGCACCTGATTCTTATCGTCAGCGTGTTCTATATTACGAGGGCGGCCATCACTGCCTCCCGCTCGTTCCTGAACCGCGTGGCCTCCCAGTCCTACAAGATCGACAAGACCTTGATCCCGCCCATGCAGACGGGCATCACCTACGGGCTGTGGACGCTCTTCGCCCTCTTCACCCTGAAAGCCCTCGGGTTCGGGCTGGAAAACCTCGCGGTCATCGCCGGCGGCCTCTCCGTCGGTATCGGCTTCGGTATGCAGACCATCGTCAACAACTTCCTGTCGGGCCTCATCCTGATTTTCAGCCGGACCCTGCACGAAGGCGACGTCATCGACGTGGGCAACCTGCAGGGCGTCGTCCGCAAGATCAGCGTCCGCGCGACCACGGTAGAAACGTTCGACAACGCCATCATCTTTGTCCCGAACTCGGAATTCGTCTCCAACCGCCTGATCAACTGGACGCGCAACGGGCGCATCGTGCGCCGCGAAGTGGCCATCGGCGTGGCTTACGGGACCGATCCCAAGCTTGTGGAACGTCTGCTGGTTGAAGTGGCGCAGTCCGTCCCGCAGATTGTGCGGCGGCCTCAGCCCTTCGTCCTGTTCATGGATTTTGCGGACAGCACGCTGAACTTCGTACTCCGTTACTGGTCGGACATCGGGACCGCCACGGACGCCGCCTCGGCCATCCGCCACCGGATCGTGGAGGTCTTCGCCGAGCATCAGGTGGAAATCGCCTTCCCGCAGCTTGACGTCCACGTCATCCCTCAGACGCCGTCCCTGACACGAGCTGAAGGGTAAGAAGGCTTGACTCGCCGCATTTGAAAGCATCAAACAAAACAGGCTCTCCCGACGGCATCGGGGGAGCCTGTTTTGCATAACAATGCTTATCTGAACCTGATTCAACGAAAAACAAAAAGACGTTTTTTACTTTAACGTCAATCTGTTCCGCGTTACCCTTCCTCCATTTCCCCCAGCGCCCCTTCTTCCTCAGTCAGAGCCGCCCAGCTCAGGGCAGCGGCGGCGTTCACCAGTTCTCCCGGATCCATGCCTATGGCGTCGGCAAGCAAAAGGATCGTTGTGAAACGCGGTTCGTTTCTGTCGTGCTCAAGGTTATTCAGATAGCGGGTGCTGCGCCCCAGTTTTTGGGCAAGACTGTATTGCGTAAGGCCGCGCTTTCTATACTCTTGAACAAGAGCCACACCGAACTTGGAAGGAGGTCTTTTTCTCATTCCTTGTTCATACTCAACACCTGATTTATAAATAGCCGTTGATTTTATCAGGTGATATATTGAACATCTATTTTCAAATTGATACACAACAAACATGGCAACATCGGAACGGAGCGCTCCTGTGCCAATCGCTAGGGCCTTTTAGACCGTAAAATGTAAGGGGTAAACCGGAAAGGGACATTTCAAACGGCGAACAAAGGATGCCCCGCATTCCCAACTGCTTCATTTCTTCTCTGCAGTTCCGCATATCTTCTTGGGGCGCCCGGCTCTCTTCGGCTCGAAGTCTTTGCCATCCGGGATCGCCCATCCTTCCGGCATGAGTGCGTCAACGTCGCGGACCAGTTCCCCAGCATCCATACGCAGAGCCCGCGCAAGCAAGAGCACGGTCGACAGTTGCGGCTCACGCTCGTTGTGCTCCAACATGCTGATATACCGGGCACTACGCTTTGTGAGTTTGGCGAGGCGGTATTGCGTAATGCCGCGCTCTTTTCTGGCTTTTACCAATACATCACCGAACGGGCAAAGGGGTTTTTCTTCCATAAATGGGTCATACAAGAATGACCTGATCTGAAAAAAGCTGAACAATTGATCATCTATATTTTCTATGATAACCAGATCGCTCAAGCGAGGATGTTGTCATGTTTCCAGCCCTACAGCGCTTTTTTGAGGCGGCAGAATGCAGAACACAGGCCGAATTGGCGGAGTTCTTGGGGATAAAACAGTCATCAATCTCGGATGCGAAAAGGAGAAAAACTATTCCTCCAGATTGGCTTCTCACTGCGCTGCGGAAAAAAGGAATCAGACCGGATTGGATACTCACCGGGCAAGGCGCCCGTATGCTGCAATCCTGCGATGGGACGGGAACGGTTGTCCCCCTGCATGTACCCGTTTTGGAAATAAGGCCACCGGAGGAATGCACGATGGAAGAACTTATGGTGGAAATTTTTCGGCGTGCATCAAAAACGATCAACAAAAACAAACTGTATTAGCTCCTTTATTGGTAAACAGAAAAAGGCCGGAACTCATTTCTTGGCAATGAGTTCCGGCCTTGTCTAGACCGGGTGAAACAGCGTTCCCGCGGAAAGGCTAGAACGCGTAGTTCAAGTTCAGGCCGACCTTGTACGCGGTTTTGTCGACGCCGCTGAGCTTGCTCCCCCAAACATCCTTATCCAGATCGAGTCGGACAAAGCCCATTTCGGCCGCCAGCGTCAGGTTCTCGTAGATCTTGTACTGGGAATCGAAGTTGACTTCCCACGCATGGTCTTTCGTCGTCAGGTAGACGTTGCCGCTCTCGACGCCGCCGACCGGGCCGGAAGTGACCATCCGGGTATTGTTCGTACCCGTATAGAAGCCCACCGCCAACGTGTGGGTGAGATTTTCGAAGAACGAGATGTCGGCAAGGCGGGCGACCACGCCCCACGTGCCCGTGGGAGTCTTGCTGAGCACAGCGCCGTCCGAAATCCCATAAGCGCCGTCCCAGCCAAGGGTCGTGGCGCCCCAGCCGGGAGACAGCGTGGGCAGGCGTTCCGAGCCGTCCATCGTATCGGAATTGTCGCCGGAGCCGTACCAGGCGATGAGGCCGGGGGTCACGTAGTCGAGCTTGTATTCGGCAATACCGGAAAGCAGCCAGCCCTGCCGGGTCAGATCCTGCCCGTTGGCCGCCTTGCCCCAGTCGGCCTTGCCGTAAGCGAAATCAAAGGCGAGGCGCAGCGGATCAAACGTCGTCAGCTCACCGCCGATGCCAAGCCACCATGCCGGGTTGTTCGAATCCTTGGCCACGACGGAAACGCCGTCCTGCCCATAGGGAAGCAGGCCGACGATCAGGGATTCGCCGTTCTCGCCCACTTCATTCAGGCTGTTCTTGCCGAGATTGCCGTACATGCCCCACGGGTTGAGCTGCCAGCCTTCCCCGGTCAACGGGACGCTCAGGCCCACAAAGTCCATCGCGTTGCCCACGCCGCGGTCAATCGTGGTGTTGTCGTTTTCCGCACGCATCCAGAACAGGGACATCCCGGCCATATCGTTGAACTGATAGGACAGGGTGATACCCGCGCCGTCCGAGTCGTCGCTCCCCATGATGGGATCGCCCGCCACGAAGTTCGGCAGGCTGAACGGCTGCAAGCCCATACGGACGCGCAGATCCGTCTGGGGCACAACCCAATCCACGTACGAGTACCGGACTTCGACGACCTTGCCGTCCGTTCCGAGCGCGCCGCCTTCACTGCTGTTGCCCCAATTGGTGTCCCCGACTTCAAAGAACACCGTACCCTTCAGGGATTCGGACGCGATGATGTCCACCTGCGTGCGCAAGCGCTGGCGGGCATGGAACAGATCGTCGGTCTTTTCCTTGGCGAAGCCGATATTGTTCCATTCGGTGTTGAAATCCCATTCTCCCGAAACCTTGATGTCGGCGGCCTGCGCACCCTTGTGCACCGCGCCGAAAACAAGCCCTGCTGCCAAAAGAAGGACGGCTGCTTTCTTCATGCTACTTCCTGAATTGAGTCTTTGAGGTTCACGGAAAGGGCCGATGGCCCGTTTATGGTTGACCGCCCGCCGGGATGAAGACGCAAGGCATGACCTCGGCTTGCGGAACACCGTCGCCAGCTGAGCGTTCCCGAGAGCGGAAGATCCCGTCTTGGAGGCTAGAGAGCCTTTCTATAGGTATAGAGGTGAGCGAGGTTGAAGAGCAGGAACAGCCCTCCCGCCACGACATGCCCGCGTTCCCGTCCGGCAAGGCCGAAGGCGAGAGACGCGCCGAGCGTCGCCAACATGCCCCGGTTCGTGAACCGGATGGCCCTGGCCCGGTCGAAGCGCCGCTTCCGGGGTGCCGCCTCATCTTGGGCGGAGGCGAAATCCGCCCACTGCCCGGCAAGGGCCAACAAGTCCTCCCGGCTGATCTGATCCGGATCGTATTCCAGCAGCAGGGACCCGGTACGGCTGTTTACCGTCACGCGCAGCATCCCCGGCAGTGAGGCCAGAAATCCGCGGACCTGTTCGGCGTCCTCCGCCCGTTTCAAGGAAGGATGGCGCAGGCGCACCCGCCCATCCACAAAACTCGTGATGCACGATTCGATTTCGCTCATGCCGAAACCTCCTCAAGTTGCGGTTCCGCGCCCGCTTTGAGCATCGGACGCATGGCGTTGAGGGACACGCCCACCGTCGTCAGATTGTGCAGGAGCGCCGAGGGCCCCGGCTGGAGGAAACCGGCCAGCCCGGACGCGAGGAACACGGTATTCAGGGTCATGATCAGGCCGAAGTCAGTCCGGATGCGCCGCATGGCGGCCTTACTCAGATCGACGGCGGTGACGAGGCCGTCAAGACGGCATTCCGTCAGCACCACGTCCGCCACTTCCCGGGCCAGATCCGCGCCGTCGCTCAGGGTCACCCCCACGTCGGCGGCGGACAGCGCCGGAGAGTCGTTGATCCCGTCGCCGAGCATGGCCACCGTGTGGCCTTCCGCCTGAAGACTGCGGATGACCGCCGCCTTGTCCGTAGGCAAGACCTGCGACCTGTACTCGCTGATTCCCAACCGCTCGGCCACAGCGGCGGCCGTGCGTTCGTCGTCCCCAGTGAGCATGACGACACGGATTCCCCGCCCGAGCAGCTTGCGAATAACCGGAGCCGCCTCGGGACGCAACGGATCTTCAATGGCGATGAGCCCGGCCAGTTTCCCGTCCACCGCCAGATAGAGGATCGAGCGGCCTTCGCGGGCCAGACGCTCGATGTCCTCCCGCATACCGTCCACCGGCACGCCTTCGTCGTGATGGATATAATGACGGCTCCCAAACAGCACGCGCTTGCCGTGCAGGCGGGAGGCAATGCCGTGCGCCACAACATATTCGACTTCGGTATGCTCTTCCTGATGGTGCAAGCCTTCCTGCTCGGCCTTCCGAACAACGGCCCGGGCGACAGGATGCGGGAAATGCTCCTCAAGACAGGCCGCCGTCCTCAGGATGTCGTCCCGCTCGTAGCCTTCGCCGGGGATCACCTCCGCAACGCGCGGACGAGATTCCGTAAGGGTCCCGGTCTTGTCGAAGACCACGGCGTCAGCCGCCGCCAACGATTCGAGGAACCGCCCGCCCTTGACGAGGACGCCGCGACCTACCCCTTCCTTCATGGCGGCAAGCACCGCCAGAGGGGTGGAAAGTTTCAGTGCGCACGAATAGTCGACGAGAAGGACGGAAGCGGCGCGGGCGGGATTGCGGGTGACCAGCCAGACAAGCCCGGCCAGCAGGAAGCTGAACGGCACCACCGCATCGGCAAGCCGTTCGGCCTTGCCCTGCACTCCGGCCTTGAGCGCTTCGGAATCCTCGATGAACCGGACAATCTGCCGGAGGCGCGTGCCGTCGCCCACGCCCATGGGCCGGATGGCGATCTCGCCCTCCTCAACCACGGTCCCGGCGTATACCGACGAACCGGGAGAGCGCAGGACACCGAGCGGTTCTCCGGTCATGGAAGCCTGATTGACGGAGGCTTCGCCTTCCGCCACCACGCCGTCCACCGGAATGGCGGACCCCGTGCGGACAATGACCAGATCGTCTTCGCTCAGTTCGCTGATGGCGACGTGCATCTCCCGGCCTTCGCGCCGCACCCAGACGGTATCGACATCAAGCGCGAGGCTCTGGGCGAGGGAATCCAGCGACTTCTTGCGCGTCCATGCTTCGAGCGCTTCACCAAAACCAAGCAGCAGAGTCAGCAGGCGCGCCGTCTTGAAGTCACGGCGCAACAGGGAAATGCCGATGGCGGCGGCATCAAGGACATCCACACTGAGGCGCCCGCGGCACAATGCGGCAACCCCTTTGAGGATAAAGGGAACGGAGGCCGCCACCGCCGTGGCTACCCTGACGAGAACCGGCATGAACGGCCGGACAAAGATATAGCGGAGGAAAGGCCCCCAACTCGGCCTTCCGGCTGGCTCGGGGAGGTTTTCGCCGCACACGGCGACATCCCCGGAAGGCTGTTCCGAAGCGGCCACAGCCAGCAACAGGAACGCGGCCCGCTTGGCTTCGTCGTTGGCATACAAGAGGAGCACACTCCCCGTACGGGGATTGACGCGCACCCCTTCGATGCCGCCGACGGCGTCGAGCCTGTCCGCAAGGACTTGCGCCTTGCGGAGGCTGAAACCGGACCGGGCGCGCAGGCGGACCCGGCCCGGCACGTCATGGACAATAAAAAACAGCATGGGAGTTCCTTTTTGGAGGAGGCGGGGAAGGACCGCCCGCCTTCCGGGAGCGGCATGAAGCCGTCCCGGAGGCGTAAGAGAGGGGAGCGTTCCGCTTCCGAAGAGGCTTCTCCCTCTTTCAAGGGAAAACGAAAGCCTACCGGAAACATCGGCTAAACGCTCGCGGGGAACACCGGAGGACTAGGCCTCTTCCTTCGCTTCCCGGCGCTGTTCCGCCGCGTGGCGGGCTTCGGCCACCATGTCGTCCATGTTTTCCTTCACGGTTTCCACTTTGGCGAGTACCGCGTCCTTGACGTCCATACCGCGGCTCAACAGGTCAGCGGCCATCGGCTTCAGGTCAAGCTTGCCCTTGCTCACCGCCACCGCGCCGATTGCACCAAGAGCCAAACCGCCAAGGAAAAACAGGCCGTACTTCATGTTCTCGTTCATGTCATTCTCCTTCGATGTGGAATTTCATTCTCAATTAAGGGTGAAAAAAGAGATCTACAAAACAGCCATGCAGATTCTATAGGCTGCCGCCGCCACGCCGTACGCAAACACGGTGTTGAATATCATGCTGAACGCAACCCAACCCCAGCTGCCCGCCTCCTGACGGATGACCACGAGGGCCACGAAGCACGGGGAGTACAGCAGCACGAAAAGCATGAGAGACAGCGCCGTCGCCTTGTTCCAGTTCGGGTCCTGTGCGAGGCGTTCCGCCAGCGATGTCGCTTCTTCAGGATCCTGCTCGCCAAGCGAATAGGCCGTGCCGAGCGTGGAAACAATGGCTTCCTTGGCCGCGATGCCGCCAATCAGGGCCACGTCCGTGCGCCAATCAAAACCCACGGGCTTGGTCAGGGGCTCAATGGCCATGCCGAGACGTCCGGCCCAGGAGTGCTGCAAGGATTCTTCAGCGAGGGTCGCCTGTACGGCGGCCAGTTCTTCCTCCAGCGGAGTGCGGGCTTCATCCCCTTCGGGCAAGGCGTCCACCTTCTCCTGCAAGGCGGCGATCTGCGTTTCCAGCGGCGCGGCCTGCTCAGGATCCAGCGTCGGGAAGGTCATGCTTGCCCAGATCAGGATGGACACGGCGACAAGCACGGTCCCGGCCTTCTTGAGGTACATCCATGTGCGTTCCCAGCAGTGCGTGACTACGCTGCGCAGGGTGGGGACGCGGTACGGGGGCAATTCCATGACGAACGGGGTGGATTCGCCGCGGATGATGGTCGAGCGCATGAGGCGCGCCATGAGAAGCGCGGCGGCCCAGCCGGCCAACGTCAGCAGGAACATGGTACGGGCAGGGTTTTCGGGGAAGAACACGCCCACCAGCAACAGAAACACGGGGAGTTTGGCTCCGCACGCCATATAAGGAAGCGTGAGCAGGGTCGCCAACTTTTCCTTGGGACTGCGCAAGGTCCGGGTGGCCATGACGCCAGGGATGGCGCAGCCGCCCGCGATACCGCCCGCAATGATGAACGGCATGACGGAAGCCCCGTGCAGGCCGAAGGCGCGGAACACGCGGTCCAGCATATAAGCCATGCGGGCCATGTAGCCGAAGTCTTCGAGGATCGCGACCAGCGTAAACATGATGATGATAAGCGGCACAAAGCTCATGACGCCGCCGAGGCCGTCGATGACGCCGCTGACAATGAGCGACTTGAGGAAGCCGTCGGGCATCAGGGCGCTTACGGTTTCGCCAAGCCAGCCGAAGCCGTCTTCGACCCATCCCTGCGGGTATGCGCCGATCACGAAGGTCAGCTGGAACATGGCGTACAGCACGCCGAGCATGATAAGGGGGCCGAACAGCGTGTTGGTCAGCACCTTATCCAGCTTGTCGGACAGCTCAAGGCGGTCCTTGGCCGATTCGCGCCGGACGGCCCCGCTACGCAGCACGCCACGGATAAAGCCGTAACGGTAGTCGGCGATGATGGCTTCGGGCGACGTCTGCAAAGTATCCCGAAGATGGTCGGACACGGTTTCCCGGTCGGCGCGCAGCTGTGCGGCCACATCGGGCATACGTTCCACCTGCCTCAGGATTTCGGAATCGTTTTCCAGCACCTTCAGGGCAATCCAGCGGGCGGGATAGCGATCCGTCAACAGCCCTTTCTCGGCAAGGAGCCATTCCATCTTGGTGAGGACCGGATCGAGATCCGGGCCATAGGAAATGTTCAGCGGAGCGCTCCCCCGGCGGCCAAAGGCGACGGCTTCGCGCAAGGCGTCCTTGAGCCCTTCGCCGGAACGCGCCACGGTCGCCACCACGGGGATGCCGAGCTGTTTGCCCAGCTCCTTCGTGTCCACCTGAATGCCCGCTTTCCGGGCTTCATCCATCATATTGCAGGCCAGCACGACCGGCAGGCCCATCTCCATGATCTGGACGGTGAGGAACAGGTTGCGCTCAAGCGCGGAGGTGTCCACCAGATCCACGACCGCCATCGGCTTTTCCTCGGCCTTTTCGGGCGCGAGCACGGCACGGGTGACGATTTCCTCCTGCGAGTACGCCGTCAGGGAATACGTGCCGGGAAGGTCCACCATGAGGACTTCGACACCGTCGATGGAGACGTAGCCTTCTTTCTTGTCGACGGTGACGCCGGGATAGTTCCCGACATGCTGATGGGTTCCGGTGTATTCGTTGAACGCCGTGGTTTTCCCGCAGTTCGGGTTCCCCGCCAGCGCAATGCGGACCTCTTTCAACGCTATGTGCTTCGCCTCGCTGCCGTCAGGACGGCAGTGCGGGCAATCGGCATGGGCCTGACTCATGCGACCTCCACAGTGATGTAATCGGCTTCGCGGTTCCGCAGGGCCAGCGTGACCCCGAAAAGCCGCAGTGCAACCGGGTCACGCAGCGGGGCGCGGCCCACAATTTCCACATCCGTACCGGGGATGAGCCCCATGTCGCGGATACGCCGCCCGAGCTCGCCATCGGCATCCACGCTGATGATGCTGCCCTTCTGCCCCGCCTGCATCTGGCGCAAACCTATCCTCCGCATACAGTCCTCCAAATTGATTTTGATTTTCTTTATTAAGAAAACCTGACGACACTCTACTTCACCATCGCATACAGTTTGCTGCGTGCGTTACGGTTTTCCCATGGGGTGCTTCAACAAAGCTCCGTACACTCTGACACAAGCCCTCCCGGAACGGGTGAAAGATGCCATTATTGAAAAGTATTGTCAATATAAGTGAGAAAATCTTTCAACTGCAACATCTGTATTCTTCTATAGCGTACGATTTCCGTGTGTTAGAAACCGATGAAATGTTACGTTCACAACCTGAACAACACGGCGTGAGCCGCTCTGGGAAAAAAAGCTCAAAGATTGATTCATCAAACTTTATTTGACAAATACTCACTTTTGACCTACTCCCCGGCTCTGGGGGGAATCCATGCTCACAAACTCCGCGCCGAACAGCGCCCTGCCGACCGCCCGGGAACTCGTTTCCCTCACCGTGCCGCAGCTCGGCATGATGCTGTGCCATCTTGCCGTTTCCATGACGGATCTGTGGGTGGCCGGACGGCTGGACGCCTCCGTTCAGGCGTCGCTCGGCATCGTTTCGCAGGTCTTCACCCTCCTCATGCTGATCACTTCCCTTGCCGGAAGCGGCTGCCTGACGACCATCAGCCAAGCCCTCGGAGCCGGGCTCGAACAGCGCGCCCGCCGGTACGCGGCGCTGATCGCGGGACTTGCCGGTCTTACGGGCACGGTCATCGCAGCGACAAGCCTCCTTTGCCTGCCGCTGACGCTCCGGCTCATGCACGTCTCCCCCAAAATGGAGCCCGTGGTCAGGACGTTTATCATTGCCTACAGCTGCCAACTGCCGTTTTATTACACCCTGATCATGCTGAACTCGGTGTTCCGGGCCTACAAGCTGGTCCGCCTCCCTCTCATCGCCATCGCCGTGGTCGCCGTCGGCAACCTCATCGGCAGCGCGGGGTTCGGGCTGGGGCTGTACGGGTTGCCCAACTACGGATATCAGGGGATCGCGTGGAGTACCTTTGGGTCCGCCCTGCTCGGGCTGGCCTGCAACCTGTACGCCATCGTCCGGAACGGCATCCTGACCCGCGCATCCCTCGCCCCGTGGCGGTGGGCCCGGCGTGCCATGCCCTATCTCTTCCGGGTGGGCGGACCGTCCGCCCTCGGCGCTCTGGCGGGACACATGGGGAACCTCGTCATCCTGTCGCTGCTCACGGGGCTGCCCGGCGACATGGTGCCTGTCCTTGCCGGGATGACCCTCGGCTCGCGGGTGGAAAGTTTCCTGACCTTCCCTACGGCGGCGCTGAGCATGACTGTCACCATCCTGAGCGGGCACCTGATCGGCGCGAACCGGATCGAGGCGCTGTTCCGTTTCGGCCAACAGCTCGCACTCGCCGCCGCCCTTGCGCTCGGATTCGGCGCGGGGTTGCTGTTTGTGTGCCGGGTTCCGGTGGCGGGGATGCTGTCCACACAGCCCGAGGTCGTCCGGCAGGCCGCGCAGTTCCTCGTCTTCGCATGCGCGGGCATTCCGCTCAAGACCTATTCCATGCTTGTGAACGGGGCTTTCGCCGGGGCGGGGGCCACGCGCGTCTCCTGCAAAGTCAACTGCACGACCATGTGGGCATTCCAGCTCCCGCTGGCGTGGGCGCTCAGCAACGCCTTCGGCGCGCCCGGCATCTACGCCGCCATGCTCTGCGCGAACGCGGGCTCGGCGTTTTGGTACGCACGGCTCTACGCCGGGAAAAAATGGCTTGAATACGGTATGCGAAAACGTCAGAATGCCTGACGAGCCGAAAGAGGAGAACGCGGTATGCCCGAAGAGCGGAACGACGCCAGACAGCTCTCGCCTGTGCTGGAAAACTACCTAGAAATCATCTTCCATCAGGAAATCCGGGAAGGCGCGGCCCGCGCCAGTTCCATCGCGGAAGCGGCGGGCGTGTCCCGCTCCACCGTCACCAGCACGCTGAAGGCGCTGAAAAGCATGGGGTATGTGGACTATGAGCCCTACAGCCTCGTCCACCTGACCGAAGCGGGGATGCACATCGGGCGGGATATCGCCCACCGGCACATCGTCATTCAGGAATTTTTCCAGCATATCCTCCAGTTGGAGCCGAACGTCTCCAACGACGTGGCCTGTGAACTGGAACACGTGATCCCGCCGGACGTCATACGGCGTCTGGGGCAATTCGTCCTGTACCTGCGGAGCCGCGAGGACGACTGGAAAAACTGGCAGGAGGACTACAAAGAAATCCGGCTGGAGCATATCCAGTCCAATACGGACAAGGATCTTGTCCGCAACGCGCCGCCCATGCTCGCCATGCGCACCCAGATGATGGGGCAGGACGAACTGCGGAAAAAGTACCGTTAGCGGGCATTAGCCTACGCGTCGGCAGAGCCCTCCGGCGGCGCGAAAAACCATGCAAGACCTCCGAAGCGAACGCCCTCCGCGTGGCCGCTCCATCAGCCGGAAAGCGTGGAAACGTGAAGCCCTATAAGGCTTCCGGGCGAACATCCCCGGCTCTTCGGGATGGATCGCCCCATACGTTGCTCCCGACGTCTTGGGCCGCTTACGGGGCGGAATCCGGGCCTTTCTTTGCGGCAAGGCACAACGCCCCGCCCTCTCCGCGAACATCGGACCGGACATCGGCAAATCCGACGGAGCGCAGCCATTCCGCCAGCGAGTCCGCCGTATACGTCCGCATCCCGTCCACTATGGCGCACCATCGTGAATCCCCGGACTCCTCGTTCACGATCAAAAACACGCCGGACGGTCCGAGTACGCGGTACACCTCTGCAAAGGCGGCGGGCACATCCGGCCAGAAGTAGACCGTCTCGAAAGCGGTGACGAGATCGAAGGACGCATCGGCATAGGGCAGCCGGGAAACATCCCCCTGCCGCACTTCGCAGCGCCCTGCGGCGACGGCTCCGGCGTTCTTCCGGAGGCTGGTGGCGACGCTCTCAGCGGAAAAATCGATCCCGCAGACATACCCCTTCGGGCAGAGTTTCAGAAATTGCGCCAGATTCGCCCCGCCGCCGCATCCTATATCAAGCACCCGGGCGTCGGGCTCCGGCGACACATGCGACCGCCCCCACTTCGCCAGCGAAGCGTGCCCCCAGTTCATGGCCCACAGCATGATCCTTCCCGATAGGCCGCCGGGCTTCCGGGCGTTCTGAAAAAACGTCCGCAATACATAACACATACGATCTCCTTGTCTATCCGGCTGCGTTCCCTCGCTCCACATCCAAAGTAAAACAGACTGGACGAGGAACGACTGGCATCCTCTCCAAAGGTCTGGAAGATATCTAAAAGCATTATCTACGGAGAAAACCCGGCGGCACAGCCGGGCTGAGATCCGCCACGAGCCGGGAGCGCGAAACCGGGGCCTTTCTCACCAGAGCGGACGCCCCCAATCCGGACTACCCCAATGTTTCCGAATACGGACTTTGCGGGAACGGCGGCCCATACGTCAAGAGGAGCACCAACATCGGGCGCTCCCGTCCGGCGAGGACAACAGGGAGGCTACGTCACGCATCCTTGAGCGAATAGCGAACCGGCACCATAACCTGAAAACCTTTTCCCCCACGGACCGAGGGTATATCAAGGCCGACAAGCTTCTCACCGAGCCGTTCGGTGGCTGTATCGAGCACGCCGAAGCCGCTGCCCTTGCCGAGCGAGCACGCGCTGACCTTTCCGTCGGCGGAGATCGTCACGAGAAGCTGCACCGTCCCTTCAGCGCCGATCCGCCGCGCCTGCTTGGGATACCGCTTGTGACGGTTCAGGGCGTCAAGGATGGTCCCCAGCGCCTTGCTCTTGTCGTCCGGCCGTTCCTGCGTTCCCCCGACCGGGGCCGGAGGCGCGGCCGCCGCCACGGAGGATACGCCCGTCCCCGCCGCAACCGGGGGAATCTCCGCCTGTTGGCCTACGGGAGCGGAAGGCGGTGCAGTTTTCTGCGGTTGCCGGACCATCGGCCGCGTTTTTTTCACCGGAGGAGCTTTCTTGACCGGTTTCGGCTTCACGGGTTCGGGAGCCACCGTTTTGGGCGCCTCCTGCGGAGGCTTGGGCCGTTCGACGACCGGAGGCGGCACGGGGATCGTCACTTCCGATTCCGGGCTCAACAGCTTGCGCATGGCGTCCGGCTGAACGGGTTTCGCCTCGGGCGTCGGCTCGGGGCGGATCACACGCATCAGCATGGTGGATGAAGGGGCTTTCGGCGGCGTGAGGAGCTTGACGGAGGGGGTCATCAGACACACGGCCAAGGCCAGCAGGACAAGCCCCCCGGTCATGCCGCCCGCCATGCTGCGGCTCTTGCGGAATTCCTCCACCCCGTACAGGGGCCTAACGCTCACTTGGCTGCGTGCTGATAACAAAGTGTCCTCCTCTCTTCAGCCTGGCGATGTCTATGACGCCGACAAATGCTTCAAAAGGGGCCTTTTCGTCGACGTACAGATTCAGCAGGGCTTCAGGCCGCGTCTCAAGCACGGCGGCCAACGCCTCTTTCGTCAATTGCTGATCCTGATAATAGATAGTCCCATCGGCCTTCACCGAAATCACCAGTTCCGCATTCTTACGGCTGGATTCCTCCGCCGTCTCCGAGGCCGGAAGCACGATATCCAGCACCGGTTTGCTGAATGTAGTGGTCATGATGAAAAAAATCAGGAGCATGAAGATAACGTCGATGACCGGCGTCAGATCGATGCTGGCATCCTCGTCGAAATCATGCATGGCACGTCCTCCGGGTTTCGGCCCGGGCTTCCCGCTTCGCGCCGCCGCACAGCTCCAGCGCACGGTAGCTGTGTTCCACGGCCTCGATATGGAAGCCCTTGAATTTGAGCATCAGATAATAGTAGAACATGAGCATGGGGATAGCGACGCACAGGCCCATGATCGTGGTGATGAGCGCTTCCCAGATGCCCGCCGCCAGCTGCGCGGCGTTGGGGGCGCTGTTTTCCGCGATGGTGCGGAACACCGTCACCATGCCGAGGATGGTCCCGAGCAGGCCGAGCAGCGGCGAGACCACCGAAATGAGCCTCAGCCAGCACAGCCCTTTCGTGACCTGCTCGAAATTGCGGTGGAACAGATAGGCGACCTCGGCCCGGATGTCTTCGGAGTGGCCTCCGTGGGTCTTCACGACATCGCGGATAATGGCGATCAGCGGATTGTCGCTCTTGTCGCACACATCGCGCATACAGCGGCCTTCCTGATGCTCGATGTCGAGAAAGTCCCGCTTGAAGTCGCGCCAGACGAAATGCAGATACAGAAGGTTCCGCAGCGCGAGGTACAATCCCGCACAACCGACAAAAACCAGCGCGATGCCGGACGGGCCTATGGACGCATAGATTGAGGCAAGATTCATGAGCGTTTCCTGAACACGACGTATGGGCGGCAGAGCCGCCCTTCCGGTTTCGGGGCCGAAGCCCCGTTGATCCTTCTGGCCCGTCAGGCCACCTGTTCCGCGAACCCCTTGAAGGCTTCCTGCGCCCGGAGGCAGTCGGCTTCGTCGGGATGTTTGGCCGCTTCCTCAAGGCGCGCCTTGCGTTCGGGCGTCATGGGGTGCACGTCGGACGCCATTTTCTGCATCATGGCGACGATCTTCGGATCGACCTTGCCCTGACACAGATACGTGCCGATCACCCTGTTCCGGCGTTCCGGAGCGTTCACCAGCGCTTCGCCCTGCGCGATGCAGTCTCTGGCGTGATCGGAATCCGGCCATGCGCCCAGCGTGCCGAACAAAGCCACATTCGCGTCCCGTACCGTTTCCAGATAGGCCTTGGCCTGCGCGTCGGGCATACCCTTGTCCACCCAGTAGCCCACGGCAACCAGATCGTAGCCCTCGGGCGCGGGAGCGGACTCCACAGGATGGATCTCACAGCCGGGAAGAACGGCGGCGATGGCTTCAGCGATTTTCCGGGTGTTCCCGGTCCGGGACGAATAGACGACAAGAGCTTTCATGACGGTTCCTTTGCGCCCACGGCCTCGCGCAGCGCGAAGAACGACTCGCGCGCGGCCGGGATGAGTTGACGGTTTTCGCGGCCCACGTATACGGAGAACAGGACCGTGCCCGCCGCGTTGAAAAACTGCACGGAATGGCTTTCCAATCCCATAAAGGGTAAAGACAGGAAACAGATGTGACCGAGATCATCGATCCTGAGATGTCCGCCGAGTCCGCTGCCGCCGGACAGGTTGAAATAGCCGTGCCCGTGCCTGCCTTCCGGTATCTTTCCCTTGATTTCGATGACGGAGCCCAGATGCGCCATGATAAAGGTGGCGTTTTCCCATGAGGCCAAGACCTGCCAGACCGTATCGAAGGCGTCCTTGCCCGCGAAGGCCCGCGCCTCGTCCGGCAGGGCTCTGGCGACTTCCAGTTCCGAAACGCCGAAGCGTTCCGCAAGGCTTGCCAGCATCACCGGCTTCTTTTCCCGCAGGGCTACGGCGATGGACTCGCCCAGCGTTTCCGTCGTCTGACAACACGATGCCGTCATAGTTCGTTCTCCCGTTTGGTTTCCGTTTATTCCCATTCCAACAGCGCTTCGTCTGTTCGAGACGCCCCGGAAAAGATGACTCATGCGGGTGCCGCTCTCCGGAAGGTTTCCCTTCCGATCCGCAGCATTCCCTCCGTACGCACTCGCTATGAAAGAGGCAGCCGCAACGCCCGGGCGCAGGACAACCCCATCAGTTCGAGATCATGGGTGATCACAAGGACGCAGGCCCCCCTGCCGGCCAGCAGCTCCAGCGCGTCGGCGATGCGGCGCATGTTGCGCCCGTCAAGGCCGCTGGTGGGCTCGTCGAGGATGAGCACGTCCGGGCGCTTGGCAAAGGCGCAGGCGATCACAAGCCTCTGCTTTTCGCCGCCGGAAAGCGATTGCGGGTGACGTTCCGCAAGCCCTTCCAGCGCGAACAGCGACAGCAGGCCGGGCACATCGTCCGCGCCGCACCCCGCCAGCGACAGGCTGACTTCAAGTTCCTGCCGTACCGTCTTCATGTGAAGCTGGTGATCGGCGTTCTGGAGCACAATGCCCACTCTGGAAAGCAGTTTCGATGCCGGGACCGGCTGCCCCGCGATGGCGAACCGCCCTTCCTGCGCGGCGTTCAGGCCGGTAAGCAGGCGGGCGAGCGAGGTCTTGCCCGTGCCGTTGTCCCCGATGAGCGCGGTCACGCCCGCCGGGATCGACACGTCCACGCCGTCGAACAGGGCCGGTTTGCCGGGGTACGCGAACCGCAGGCCGGAAACGGCCAGCCCGCCTTCGCCCGGCTCCAGCAGTTCCGCTGCGCAGTCCGGCAACGTGCGGCGGGGATCGTCCACCCGGGCGGCGCGCAGCCCGCACCGTCCGCGCAGGGCGTCGTCGTACAGCAGGTCAAAGCCGCCCCGCTCCGCAATCCGGCCTTCCCGCATGACAAGCACGCGATCCGCTATGCCTTCCAGCCAGTACAGCCGATGATCCACCACAAGGATCGCCATGCCCCGCGCCTTGAGTTCGGCGAGCTTGCGGGCCAGATCCTCGGTAGCCTCGGGATCGAGATTGGCGCTCGGCTCATCAAGGATAAGGGCCCTCGGCCCCTGCGAGAGGATGGAGGCCAACCCGACCTTCTGCTTCTGCCCCTCGGACAGTTCGTGGATGGAGGAGGACAGAATCGGCCCGAGCCGGAAGGCCCGCGCCGCCTCATCGATTTTGGCGGCGATGGATTCGGGCGAAACGCCCTGCCATTCATGGGCGAACGCCAGCTCGTCCTCGACATTCAGAGCGAAAAACTGCTGTTCGGGGTCTTGAAAGAGTGTTCCTACCTCCCGCGCAATGGCGTTGATGGGCCGGGCGTCCGTCGGCTCGCCGCCGATCAGGACACAGCCTTCCAGCGTCCCCTGAAAATAGTGGGGGCACAGGCCGTTGGCGAGGCGCATCAGCGTGGACTTGCCGCAGCCGCTGGCCCCGGTGCACAGCACCAGTTCGCCGGGCCGCACCGAAAACGAAATATCCGAAACCGCCGGGCACGTCTGGAACGGGTACGTGTAGGTCACACGTTCAAAGCGGATCATCAGCGCATCCCTCCTTCCAGCGGGGCCCATCCCACGGCATGTTGGCACAGCACCGCCGCAACCGCCACGAGGCAGGCCGCGACCAAAAGCCATGTGTCGGACGCCTTCCAGACCAGCTTCCGGTAAGGGCGCATTCCTTCGCCGTAGCCGAGGCCCTTGAGTTCGGCGGCGATGCCGAGCTCTTCCGATGTCTTCAGCGAACGGAACAGCAGCGGCGTGAACACCAGCCTGATCAGCAGCACGGGATGGCGGAAGGCGTTCCACGGGGTCATGCGCCAGCCGCGTATCCGAAGCGTTTCCGAAACCTGTTTGACGTCATGCAAAAACGTGGGGATGAAACGGATCATCACCGCAGCCGGAAGATACAGGCAGAACGGCAGGCGCAAACTCTTCAGGGCGGTCAGCAGGCTCTGCACCCGGCAGGAAAAGGCCAGCGGCAGGATCACGTTCAGCATCGTCGCCATGCGCAGGAACGGCACCACCAGCGACACCGCCGAAAACGCGGGCATGGACGGGATCAGCAGGCTCATCCCGAACGCGCACCCCATGGCCAGCAGCGACATGCCCACAAGGACCGCATACCCGATCAGCAGTATGCGGAACTGCCGCATCCCGAGGGCATACACCAGCGACATGCCGAAAAGCACCATCTGCGGCTCGACCCCCGACAGGGCCACCGTAGCCACGGACGCCAGCAGGCTGACGAACATCTTCGCCCGCGTATCCGCCGCGTGCAGCCCGCCGCCACAGCCGGAACCCTCAGTTACGGACAATGCCTGCATGACGCAGCTCCCGAACGGCGCGGACGCCGGAGAAAAGCCCACACAGCGATCCCACGTAGCCGATGACCACAATGGGAACGATGACATACAACAAGGCCGGACTCTCGCGCATGAACAGCCACGAAACGCCCAGCGAAAAAACTTTCGACGTGAGATCGTACACCGCGACGCCGAGCACGGGCGCCCACGGCTTCCGCATCCCTCCAGAGCAGGCCATCGCCGCCTCAGCGCAGCCCGCCGCCAGCAGCATGGCCGGGAGGAGCGTCACGCTGCCGCCGAGCAGAAGCATACTGATGAGCATGTTCACGAGCACGAACAGGGCCAGCGTCCCCGGCTTGCGTACCTTATAGAGCATGACCACGAGCAGCGTGGTGAAAATGAGGTTCTTGGCGAGCAGGCTCACCGGATTCATCCCTCCCCCCACCAGCGCGACCAGCAGGGTGGAAAGCTTGGCGGCGGCCGAGAAAACGCCGAGGACGACGAGTTCCCGCGCACTCCAGTAATGACGGTTGAAGACCTGTGACGGCATCCGTGTTCCTTCCCCTCCTCCCCCCGACGCCGCACGGGATTACCGTGGGCGTCCGCTGCCGTGCAGCGCGGGAGGAGTTTTTTGATAATATAAATGAAATTCAATTTCAATACTGAAGTGCAGACTTCCTCTGAAATCAGAATCTCATGCCGACCTTGATGTTGGCGTGCAGGCCGGGTTCCAAAATGCTGTCGTCCTGACGGTACCGCTTGTCGAAGAGGTTCAGGACTTCGGCGGCCACGGTATACTGCTTTTCGTCGCCGAACTCGAAACCGAAAGCCACGTTCGCCGTCTGCCAGTTGTTGTAATGGGTCGTCTCGCTTTCGGTCTTCTCGACGGAATTTGAGGAGAACCGCCCGTAAATGTCGGCGTTGAAGTCAACGGTTTCGCTCAGGGCGTGCTTGAAGCGCACCCCCGCCCTGCCCGACCATTCGGGTACGCCGGTTTTCCATGTGGTCAGCGTGCCGTAGTCGAACTTGCGCCGCATCCATGTCGCGGAAGCGTACGGCGTGAGGCCGCATTCGAAATCATAGCTCGCGGCCAGCTCCACCCCGTGGGTCTTCGCCGACGAGACGTTGATGTAGCGCGAAGTGTCGGTGTCCGCGTCAATGGTGGGGTTATAGATGTAGTCGTCCGCGTCGGAATAGAAGGCCGCGACGTCTACGGACAGGCCGTCATGGACATACCGCGCCCCGATTTCATAGCTGTTCGAGGTCTCGGGCTTGAGGCCGGGGTTCGGCAGGATCGTCCCACCGCCCATCGCCGACATCACATACTTTTCCTGCAGCGAAGGGACGCGGAATCCCTGCGCGAACGTGGCCCGCAGCGTCAGATCCGGGATGCCCGACCACATAAGGCCCACATTGAAGACCGGCCGGGAATTGTTCGAGGAGCTCTCCGTACCCACGTCATACGGGACCGTGCCCTTGGAATTGGTCTTGCTTCCTTCGGCATGTTTCATCTCGGACTGGACCCACGTATACCGTACCCCATAGCTCAGCGTGAAGTCGGCGGGCAAGGTCGATTCCATCTGGGCATACAGGGCGTTCGTCAGCATGTCGCCCTCGTGGTAGGCCGTGGAAGTGTACGGGATGCTCTTCGCCATGGACGCCGCCGCGATCTGTTGCGCGAAGGGGGGCGCACTGGCCAAGATGTCGGTGGCAAGGATACGCTCCACGGAAGTGGAAGCCGAAGCCCTGGTATCAGCCTTCAACGTATCATAGCTGATGTCGTATCCGGTGATCAGATAATGGTTGTCGCCGATGGCCCAGTCCATCTGCAGCGAGGAACCGAGCTGCTTGTTCCGGTTGTCCGCATTGTTGGTGACGACCAGCGGCATTTTCGTGATGGCCGGGTCCGTGTTCACGTCGTTGGTCATTTCCTTTTCATTCTTCTGCCAGAATGCGTCGAAGCGCACACGGGGAAGCCACGGCGTCACGTTTTTGGCTTCGGCGAAGGCATAGACCTTATCGCGCTGCCACTTGGGGACGTCCACGGCGAAATTCTCATAGCCGGGCTCCATGCTCCCGGAATGGATGGAACCCTTGAAGCTGTCCAGCCCGCCGCCGACCGTGAACTTGTCGGAAAAATCGTAGCTCAGGAACGCGCTGCCTTCCTTCTGGCGGAAGGAAGTGTTCGGCGCTTCGCCGTCAGGCGTGCGCAGGTTCCCCTGATCGCTGTATGAGCCGGACACGCGGTACTTGAATCCGTTCATCCCGCCGAAAGCCGACAGGGATTCGGCAAAACCGTTGGACGCGCCGTTATAGGCCACGGACGCCTCACCCTGAATCGGCTTGTCCCCGCCTTTCTTGGTGATGATGTTGACCACGCCGCCGATGGCTTCCGATCCGTAGAGCACGGACGCGGGGCCCTTGATGACTTCCACGCGCTCCACATTGGAGGGATCGATCAACAGGGGCGTGCCGTCCATCGACTTGTTTTCCACGAGCTTCTGCCCGTCGATGAGGATCAGCACGCGGTTGGGATTCTCGCCGCGGATGGATATGCGCTTAAAGCCCTGCCCGCCGGAATTCCTGATTTCCACGCCCGGCACGTCCTGCAAAAGCTCGCCGATGGTCCGGGCGGGAGAACGCTTGATGTCCTCGCTCGTCATGACGGAAACGCTCATGGGAACGTCCTGCAATTCCTTCTCCACCCTCGTGGCGGTCACGTACACGTCGTCCGCCTTGACCGGCTCCTCCACGGCATAGGCGGGGCACCACGCCGCCAGGCCCAGCGCCGTCAACGGCAAAGCGCGGGCCAGCATCTTCCTTACAAACATCAGGCCTCCAAAGAACGCTTGAGATAATCAAGCAACAGTTGTGAAAGGTTCACCTGCCAGAACTGCCCGGCGAGCGTAAGCACGATGAAGGCCCCGTCCCGTTCGACAAGACCCGCCCGTTCCCATTGCTCAAGCACGGGTTTCCATACCTCGCCCAACGGGATGCCGTAAGCCGCTTCCAGCCCCGGTATGTCCAGCCAGCCCTGCTCCATCCCCTCGGCGATGGCCTTGAACAGCTTGCCCTGCGGGAACGGGCGGAACAGCATGGCGATGGGCTTGCGTCCGGCCCGGACTTCTTCCTGCCACGCGCGGTAGTCCGACTGGTTCAGATAGAAGAACCCGTCCAGATTGCCGCCCGCGCCGGGACCGAACGCCAGACAGTGGGCGCGGCCTTTGACATACAGATTGTACAGGTTGCGTTCCCGCGACGTCCGCGCCCAGTGGCTGATCGAGAGGCGGCGGTAAAACCCTTTCTGCATGGCCTTCACCCCTGCGGCGAACATGGCCGACTGCATGGGGACGTCCGCCCCGGCGGGAAGGCGTCCGCTCTCAATGGCCTTGGCGAGCGGGGTGTTCCGGTACACGTTGAGCTGGTAGCAGTCAGCGCCGTCGAGCTTGAGCGACTGGGCCGTGGCGATGTCCGCCAGCCAGCGTTCCATCGTCTGCATGGGGAAGCCGTAGATGAGATCCACGATGACGGCGGCCTGATCATAGCTCTGCAAAAGCTGGAGCTGCCGAATCAGCGTGTCGCGATCGGACACGCGGCCCATCGCCTGCCGGATCTCCGTGTCAAAGCTCTGCACCCCGAGCGAAAAGCGGTTTGCCCCGCCCTCGAAGCACGCTTCCATCTTGTCCGGGCCGAAATTCGACAGACGCCCTTCCACCGTGATCTCGCAATCGTTGGCGAGCGGCAGCACGGCGCGGACTTCCTTCAAGATGCGCCGGAGATCGTCCGCCTGCAGCGCCGTGGGCGTGCCTCCGCCCATGTATACGGCATGGACCGGACCGGCATCCTGTCCGGGGCGGCCCCGCCACAGGCGCAACTCCTGAATGAGCGCGTCGGCGTAGATCCGGCTTTCGTCTTCGCGGTACGCCTTATTGTAGAAACCGCAGTACAGGCAGTGCGTCTCGCAAAACGGCACATGGATGTACGCCACGGTCTTTCCCGTCCTCGGCTCCGCCAGCAAAGGTTCCAGCGTCGCCTCAAAATCCTGTTTTTCCACGCCCGCACCGCCGAGGCCGGGGTGGACGGCGATCTTGCCTTCAAACGCGTACGGCAGAGGATCGACGCCCTCCCTGGCGAAGTAGCGTTCGAGCCCCTCAGCCGGAACGCTTGGCTGCCCTACCCGCTCCTGCTCGGACGGAAGGCTTTTTTCCAATCGGATTTCAGTCATGACCCCTCCGGGTTCTCATCAAAAGTACATTGAACAACATTAAGTTTTATTAATCAAACTTTATGGCCGCAGATGTACACAGTCCGCCCCGGCCTGTCAACCGTTTTTGCCAAAAGGCGGAATGCTTTTTATTACAGCCTATTTTGAAGGAGATTGCCCAGCGAGGCAGTCCGGACAGACGCCGTACAGATACAGCCTGTGTTGCGTAGGCGTAAACCCGTATTGGCGGACAAGGCGCTCCTGCAGGGCTTCGATCTTAGGATCGACGACCTCAATGCTCTTGCCGCAGCACTCGCAGATGAGATGATCGTGGTGCCAGTCGCTGGCCTGCTCATACCGGACGACGCCCCCGCCGAAAGAAACTTCCTTGGCAAGCCCGGCCTCACACAGCAGCTTCATCGTGCGGTATACCGTGGACTGCCCCACCGTCGGATCCTGTCGCTGAACCCGGCCGTACAGATCGTCAATGGTCAGGTGCCCCTCTTCCTGAAAAAACACGGAAACGATGGCTCGCCGCTGCTGCGTGTTGTGACAACCTTTTCCGCGTAGGAAGCGCGTGAACACCGTCTCCGGATCAATATGGACTTGTCCGCCTGACATACCTCACCCTTACATAACGGTTCAAGATGTATTGAAGCGCGGGCCCTGCACTCCGGCCCGCGCTTCAGGCATAACGGCTACGGAGTGCCTATACCGCCCGCAGTCTATTATGATTGAATTTCATTTTCAATATATTCGCATAAAAAAATGTGGTTAAAGAGCCGCCAGCAGCCGGTTGGCCCAATCTTCCACGTCGCTCTCGTTCGACGAGAGATTGCCGTCGAGCTTCAATCCTTCCAGAATCTGAATGCCGCCGAGTTCGCTCAAACGCGCCTCAATCACATCCACCGCCCCGCAAAAATGCTCAAAGGAGCTGTCCCCACTCGCAAAGCACGCGGTCTTGACGCCCTTGACGCCAATACGATCAAAGGCTTCGAACAACGGCTCGAAATCCGTCTGCAGCTCGACTTCATCGGTCCCCCACGCGGAGCACCCGAACAGCGCGACATCCCGGCCTTCGCACAGGCCATCCGGGGAAACGTCGGCGGCATCCCGTACATCGACGGCATGCCCCGCAGCCCGCAGACGCCCGCCGAGGTATTCGGCAATATCCGCCGTGTTGCCGGTGGTGGACCCGTAAACGATAAGCACATTACTCATGAAAAAGCTCCACTTGGAAAAAAGTTAATGATCGTGATTGTGTTCGCCGCGACATGCGCATCCTCCGTGCCCATGCTCATGCCCGTGTCCCCCGTGGCATGTGCAGTGCGCGCATTTTCCGCAGCATCCGCTTTTCTTCTTGCGGGGCGGTACGATAAGCACACGGCTCCCGGAGGGCGCCATGTTGAATCCGTTTTCGCCCTTGAAGAACAACTGCGACGCCGGAACGGGCGTCTGGCACAACCGGGCCTGCAACACCTTGCTGCCGAACGGCAACACTTCGCTTACCCCCGCCGTATCGACGAACACCCTGCCGCCGCACCTGTACTCCCTCAGAAAGAGATTCAGCAGTTCGTGGGCGGAGTTGCCGTCAAAAATGCCCTGCATCTTCACATGCAGGTTGTCCTTGTTGTGATGGTAGTTCATCTGAAAATCGGTGCTCATGCACGTTCTCCTTCTTGCCGTGCGGATTCGCTCCCCAAAAGACGGGAAATGGTGCTCAGGCTCCCGTTCGGCAACATATAAAATGTCTTGTTGTGTTTCTTCGCCAGATTTTTGACTTTGATGCAGGCGCCGTGGCTGTTGCAGTTCACGGGGCAGAGGATGATGTCCGCGCGCCTGAGGCTCCGCTCGAGCTGGCGCGTGCCGCCCTGTAGCGAGCCGTTGTGATAATCGAGGACGCCGCCGCCCCCTTCAATAAATTCGCGATACAACGACTCCATGCGCTCGACGCCGCCGACGATGAGCACCCGCTTGCTGCACAGATCGAACGAAGGACAACTCTCGTCGCAGTCTCTGCCGCAACAGGTCCCGCAGGAATCAGCCGCCATGCCAGGCAAGTTCCCCTGCTCAAAGCGAGCCCTTCCCTGCTTGAGCAGCGAATTGACCAGTTCGCGCTGGCCCTCGAAACGCTGCGTCAACGACGCAAGCGCCTCCCGCAGGTTCTCGTTTTCCGCTTCAAGTTCCGGGCCCCTGATTTCCCACAGCGCCGTGGACGCCTCATACATGGCGTCCAGTTCGGCTTTCAGGCGGTTGCGTTCGTCCCGGAGCGCGGCGTTTTCCTGCGCAAGCGCACGCCTGCCCTCTTCCGCCTGATCCATGCCGCCGCGCGAAGCCGCTTCGCGCTCCTTCAACAGCTGGATGCGGTTGGCCTGCTGCTCGTTCTTGCGTTCCAGTTCAGCGATAAACCGCCGGATGCGCGTCTGTTCCTCCGCAATGCCGTGCATGGCCATGTGGACCGCGCCGTAGACCGTGCGACGGGCTTCATCCGAAAGCCCGCGTGTGGCCGCCGCCCACAAAAAGCCCACATACTGGCCGGCGGAGAACGCCTTCTTCCACTGCGCGAGAAAATCCTCTTCACTCAAAAGCCGCAACGGGGCGGCCTCACGCTCGTACTTCCGGCGGAGCAGCTGGCTCATCTTCCGGGACAGGGGGTTTTCCGTAGCAGCGGCATTGACGAACAGCTCGTGGATTTCAAACGGCGTCAGTTCAACCGCCGGAAGCGACATTTTCTTCAAGAGATGCTTCTGTTCGGCAAGCGTGATCCCCATGCCGACAAGCGGACATTTGAACAGTTCATCCGCCTCCCATATGCCGTGAACAGCCCGTGAAACAGGCGACGCAACGTCCAACGCGGGTTCCGCGTTCGCTGTCTGAGATAACCAACTCATAGCGTTCCTCCATTCCGTTCTGTTGGAGATAGATCTGCCGTATATGAAAATGAAAGTCAAGATCAATAACTACATTTTTTCTCTCTTCCGTCCTCCCTTTTTCGGCAAAACAAAAAGGAGGCTGTCCGGAAACAGCCTCCTCATGTCGCATAACATATCTTACTCTCTACCGATGCCCTTCCTTATATGCGATGACGTTCGCCTCGCTCATCGCCGCGGCGAAAGCCTGCACCTGCGAAGCCGGAACATGCAGATAGGCTGTGGCGGCGTCACCGTCGGCCTTGAACGGAAGGTTGCTTGCCCTGAGCAGATCGTTCACCGTGGCCCGGGCCTTGGCAGGGTCCCCAGAGACGGCCTGGAAGATATAGCCGCCCCCGCCGTCACGCTGGATATGCCACTGCTGGCGGCCACCTTCCACCACTTGCAGATGCTCCAACTGAACCGTTCCGTGCGGGGACGTCCGCGTGGTCCGGGAGGTCAGCTTTTCCAGATTGCTCAGGTTCTCCAGAATGGGCGGATTGTCGTCAAGGAAAGGAAGCCGTTCGCCGAACACATCGTTCAGAATATAATCGCGCCGGGCGATGAAGGCATCACGCATCGTTTCTACCTGATGCCTCAGCTTCCGAAAATCGGCGATCTGGTCTCTCTTTTCGTTCTCGCCAAGACCGGGATCCCCGGCAACCCGTTCCTCCTCTCCACGAAGCCATCCGATATAGCTGGAGAAAACCTTCAAGTCCCCGCCGGAATCGCGCATCTCCTTCAACTGCCGCACGCCCTCCATCTTTTCCATGTAGGCGCAATCGTCAAACACCGTGTAGTTCTTGAATTTGCTGAACCGACCAGGCTCGGAGAAGGAAAAATCGGAGCGGATGTTCCTCGCATCCATAAACTCTTCCAATGAGTGCCCGGGATCAATGGCGGCAAAAGTATTGCCCATACGTCCCTTGTTGTCGCCGCGCGAGCCGAGGGCGTCGCGGTCGGACAAGGCAAGCATGAGGATCTTGTTGCGCCCCAGCTGCGCCATACTCGTGTCACTTCTGCCCCGGCCATCGTCCCGCACCAGAAAGCCGTCCACGATGTGCCCCGCGAAATCCCTGAAGGACTGGACCTGCCCGTCAGCCCCGGTTTGGCTCATGTGCTCGGCATCGATGAGCAGCTTCATCTTGCCGTCGGTATATTCGCTGCGCACCAGTTTCGCCTTTTGCGACTCGATGCCCATCGCCCGCATGAGGTCGCTGGCCAAAACTTCCTTAATGGCGTTGAAATTGGCTTCATTGCGGGTATGCGCGGTAAAAAAGCGATGAGCGCCGCTTTTGGCCGTACGTCTAGGGATGCGCACGTTCCCCAAAATGTTCCGATCGGATTCGTTGTAATCCAGCTTGACATAGTGCCGGGTGGAAAATTCCGGAATGCAGCCGCGCAACGCGGTCTTTACTTGAGCCAGGCATCCGGGATCGTTCAAGAGTGCTTCCTTAAACTGTGCTCTCATTTCAGGATTTGGAAAATCCGCTTCGCCGAGAGCCGGGAACGTTTCCCTTTTGACGTCCTGCGCCAAAGAACGCAACACGGCGACGGCTGGATTCAGATCCGGGAGCCCCCGGAACGGCCCGGCATTTCCGGACAAGCAGTGCTCCAGAAACGCGTCCGCCGTCTGATGAAGGGGGGGTCCCGGCGCGCGCATCTGCGCCATATGCTCATCCGTGAAGGCTTTCAGGCCGACAAACCCCGGCTCCACGCCCTTTTGTTTCAATTCCACAAATTCGTAGCCGTTGATGATGTCCCCGGGACGAAGCTCCCCGGCCTTGCTCCGATCCTCCACATCAAATCTGCCCCAAATCCGGCCCGCATCCCGCACGCCCAGCGCCCTTTCATCGGCAATGCCCTGCACTGCCGTTTGCAGCTCATCAGAGAGCCGCATCAGGTCCGAATCGGACAAGCGGGACGTTTTGGCCGCGGGCTCGTTCGCAAGCAGACGCCCGGCCACTTCGTTCACAGCGCGCCGATCCCGGAACGCCGGATTCCTCATGTCCGAACGCCCTGCGAAAACGCTCAAAAGGCGCGTCCGGTTCGTCTCCAGATTGGCTTTCTTGTCGTGGGAGCTGAGCTCCCCGGCCTTAGCGATGATGCCTCGGATTTCCCGGCTGGACAGGGCTTTGGTCGTAGAAAGCTGGGGAAGGAAACGTTCCGCCACCCCCACCCCGAACTGCCTGCCCAGAGCGTTGAGCAAAACCTGCCGGGTCATGAGGTTCTGATCAGCCCTGTCGGTGCGGCTCAGGCCCCTGCCCGACTGAGCGGAGACGCCGAGCTGGGAGTCCGAATCCAGAACGACCCGGCTGGAGGAACCGTAAGATAACGTATTGAACGCTTGCAGCTGAGGCATAGAGTCATCCTGATTGTTGCGGCGGTCCGGTTTGCATCCGGAAACGGCCGGTTACACCCGAAACAGCATTTCGGCGGGGGCGGGCGCCCCGGTTCCCACGGCCTCCCGGTTGAGTTCCCCCAAACGATTGGCCCAATATTCCGCCTGCCGCATGACGGAATCCATAATATCCAGAAACCGTTCATGGCTCAGCTCAGTCAACCCGCATTGATAGCTGTACATAACCTTCCGTGATTCCGGCTCCATGGCGAGCACGCCTCCGCCGGTGCCCAGCCCGAAGAGATTCCCGGCCAGCAGTTCCGGGGCGACCTTTCCTTCGCCTCCGGCCACAATCCTGCCGATTTCAAAGTAGATGTAGGCGGCGTCCGCAGGCTCGATGTACTGGATGTTGCAGATCAGTGAGCCGTCGACTTCCAGGCTGGTGTAGCCCGTGTCGTCGACGGGCAGGGAAAACCCGCAGGCGCGCCCCAATTCAGCCATCATATTCTGATACGTTTCCAAACTCATAGATTCCCCTTTCAGCGTCCTTCGCTTTTCCCAAAAAACCGTGAACCCTGCCCCACTTGATGCGGCACAACCCCAAATCGGCGGCACTGCCAAAAATGTTGCAGGCTCTCCCCTCGCGTTTTTTCGTTGCATGAAACGCGCCAGAAAAACCGTCTTCACGGAACAGCACCGCCGAAAGCCTTTTTTCCGGCAAAACGCCAAATGGCGGCCCCGAAGAACTCCTGAGCCGCCATTCGCTTTTACCGTGCCCCGGTGGCGTACACAAGCCCCGGGGCATTCAATGCGCCTACGGAACTGAGGGGAGTTCCGAAGAGATCCGGTTTATCCCCACAGGACCAGCCGCGTCTCCAGCGGCGAGGCCAGCCCCGGTGTGACGGGAAGCACTCGCACGCCGTAGACATGCGGCCCGCTCCGGGACGGACTGTAGGCGCAGGCGTACACAAGCCTGTCCGCCGTGCTCTCCTCCGTGCGCGCCATATCCACGACGTCCGGAGTGTCCGTAAAACCGTTGCCGTCGCCCGGTCCGGCCACGAGCTGGACGAGCAGCTCCTCGGGCTTCATCCCGCCGGGCAGGACGCCGATCTGTACCTGCATGGGCTGGGTGCCCATCAGTTCCTCACCCTTAAGCCCTTCAATACGGATCTGCTCGATCCGAAGGGAGCTGAAGCGGGCGTTGACGTCCTGCTTCCACCGGGCGAGGCGCTTGGTGAGGGCGTTGTGCTTGTCGCGCAGTTCCGCATACCGCTGCGCCGCCGGGATGTAGTAGTCGTTGAGATACTCCCGCACCATCCGGTTGGAGCTGAACCGCGCAATCAAGGACTGCATGGACTGCCTGACCGTCAGAAGCCAGTCGTGGGGCATCCCTTCGAAATTGCGCTCGAAATACAGCGGCACAATCTTTTCTTCCAGAAGGGCGTACAGGAACCCGGCGTCGTCATAATCGCTCTGTTCCCCGCACAGATATTCACGGGTGACGGCGGGCCCGATGGTCCAGCCGTTCTCGCCGTTGTAGCCTTCGCACCACCAGCCGTCGGAGATGCTGAGGTTGACCCCCGCGTTGACGGGCACCTTCTGGCCGCTGGTCCCACAGGCCTCGTAGGGACGGCGGGGAGTGTTGAGCCACACGTCGCAGCCCTGAACCATGAGCCGCGACACAGCGAGGTTGTAATCCTCTATGAAGAATATCTTTCCGAAGAAGCGGGGATCGAGCATGTGGCGGATCACTTCCTGTAGCATGTCGATGCCCTGCGTGTCGGCGGGATGGGCCTTGCCGGAGAAGACGAAGATCACCGGGCGCTCCGCATTGCCCACGATGCGGGCCAGACGATCCAAATCCGCGAAGAGCAGCGTCGCCCGCTTGTACGGCGCAAACCGCCGGGCAAAACCGATGACCAGAGAAGACGGCGTAAGACGGGCCGCCATTTCCTTCTGCTTTTCGTAGGGAATGGCAAACTTCTTGAAAAATTCCGGCAGCGAAGCCCGGAGATAATCCAAAAGCTGCTTTTTCTGGAGCTGCCGCACCGCCAAGAGGCCCTCGTCCGGGATTTCGTCTATCTTGCTCCAGATGGACGAATCCGGGCTCTGCTCCTGCCAGCCGGGGCCAAGCACATTATCCAGCAACGCCCGCATGGGCGCCCCCGTATACGACGGCACATGGACGCCGTTGGTGACGTACCGGATGGGGATCTCCGCCTTGGGCACGCCCTTCCAGCCTTCCTGCCACATATGGCGGGAAACGTATCCGTGCAGGGCGCTCACGCCGTTGGCCCGGAACGAGTAATTCAAAGCCAGCACCGTCATTTCGAAAACATTGCGCTCGCTCCCTTCAAACCGCCCCATCCGCACGAATTCCGGCCACGGCAGGCCGATGCTCTGGGCATACGGCAGGAAGTACGGCTCCATCCGTTCCAGCCCGAAACGCTCGTTCCCCGCGTCCACGGGCGTATGCGTCGTAAACAGGCTGCTTCCGCGCACGAGTTCCCCCGCTTCGGAGAAGGAGAGCCCCCGCTCCTGCATAAGCAGGCGGATACGCTCAAGGATGAGGAACGCGGAATGCCCCTCGTTCATATGATACACGGAGGGCCTGATGCCGAGGGCGCGCATGAGCTGGACCCCGCCCATGCCGAGCAGGATTTCCTGACGGAGGCGGCAATCCCTGTCCGCCTCGTACAGCCGGGCGGTGATCTTGCGATCGTCGGCGGTATTGCTGGGCGTGTCTGTGTCCAACAGATACAGCTTGACCCGCCCCACGCGCACCAGCCAGATCTGCGCATGGAGACGCCGCCCCGGAAGCTGCAACAGCACCTCAAGTGGCGCTCCGCCCTCATCCTTGACCAGCTCCAGCGGCAAGGTGGCGAAATCGTTTTCGGGATACTGGGCGATCTGCCGCCCATCCCTGTCGATCTGCTGCCGGAAATATCCGCTCCGGTACAGCAAGCCCACGCCCACGAGAGGGATGTTCAGATCGCTTGCCGATTTCAGGTGATCGCCGGACAGGACGCCGAGCCCGCCCGAATAGATCGGCAGGCACTCGCTCAAGCCGTACTCCGTCGAGAAATAGGCCGCCGGGCGCTCCGGCGACAACGCGCCGAAGTCCTTTGCGGAAACGCCCATGTAGGCGTCAAAGGCCTCCATTGTGGACTTATACAGCCGCAGGTAGGACTGGTCATGCGCCACGATGAGCAAACGGGCCTTGGTCGCCTTTTCGATGACCGCCACGGGATTGTGTCCGCTGCGTTCCCACTCCGCCGGGTTGAGCGCGGAAAACAGCTGATGGCATTCGGGATGCCAGCTCCACCACAGGTTATGGGCCAGCTCGCGCAGCCGCCCGATGGGCTCCGGCAGCGCGGTGACGGCGGTAAAGGCGTGCAGGGTCGGCGTCGTGGACATCGTCGCCTCAAGCACCCGCGTCAGGGATGCGCTGCTCGGCGCGTCACGAAGCGCCCCGCGCTCCACGGCCTTGTCCAATGCCTGCGTATACGCCTGAATATAGTGGGGGAAAAAACGCTCCCACGAACACGCGCCGGACAACGAGCGGACGGCCGTGCGCCGCTCGTCGAGCTGCGCCGACGGCAGGGCAGCGTAGTCCAGCAAAACGCCCCGCAAGGCCGCTACCGTACCCTCATACGAAGTCTGCTGACGGTGCAGGATCGTAACGCCCTGCTCCTGCCCCTGCGTGTCCCGCACCCACAGGCCGAAGCCCGACAGGTCCGTGGTCACGGTGGGGACGGCGTGCGCGGCGCTTTCCTGCGGCGTGTAGCCCCACGGCTCGTACCACGAGGGGAAAACGCCCAGATCGCAGGCCGCCAGCACTTCCTCGTACGGCATATTCAGGAAGCCGTCGTTGCCGTCCAGCAAAGCAGGATCAAAAATGACCTGCACATGGTTTTCCGGCCTGTTGTCCAGACCGAGCCGCTTGCAGGCGTTCAGGATGGGGTCCTGCGGCTGGTTGTATACGTGGTGGCTGCTGATCCAGTACGGCCCCTGATCGGAGATTTTGGAAGGATCGCCGCCCACGGCATCGGGATTGACCCCGCTGTGCCCGCCCATGACGGCGCACAAGGCGAGCACGTTGGTCTGGGACTGGCGCAGCGCCTCGTTCACGCCCGCCAGCGCGTCGAGGAACACGTCCACGCCCTTGTTGTGGTATTCATACCGCCCGGAAATGATGAAGATCCGGGTATCCGGCGCAAGCTCGCGCCGCAGGAGGCGTCCCGCCGCGCCAAGGAGTTTGGCCCGCGCCCCGGCCGGAACATCCCGTTCGGCGCTGTAGTCGGGGATGACCCGCATGTCGAGGCCGTTGGGCGTTACCACGTCCGGGGAACGGCCCAGAAAGACCGTGGCCTCGTCCGCCGTGATGCGGCTCACCGTGGTAAAGCAGTCGGCTTCCCGCGCCGACGCCGTTTCCATCGAGCATTTGGCGGTGATGTTGTAGGCCCCGGCTTCCATTTTGGGGTTGATCTGGTTCATCTGCTTGTAGATGTCGAACCCGGACCCCGCCATCGACCGGCCGAGCATGGTCGCGTGCGTCGTAAAGACCGTGCCGAGCTTGGGCGCGCGCTCCTTCAGGTACAAGAGGCCCCCGCCGCACATCCATTCGTGGAAATGCGCAAGCACCGGGCCGGACGCGGGCACGGCAAGCGTCTGGCACGCCGCCTCGATCACCTCGCCGCACGCGGTACTGAACATGACGGGCTCCACATAATCCCACCCGCCGGAAATGGAATCAATGCCGTAACGATTCCACAGGGAAAACAAAAGCTGTCCCTGATTGAACCGATCCCGATAGCCGACAAGAATGACCTTGGGCCGCCCCGGAATATCCCAGCGCCCGAAGCGGCAGGCCAGATTCCGCCGTGCCGTGATCGCGCGCAGCTCCTGCCAGCAGGCTTCGTCCGTTTCCTCGAATTCCGCGTTGTTGCCCAGATCCGGGCCCAACAGATAGTAGTTGTCTCCAAAAAGAGCGGCGGCCTCCAGAGCCTTGCTGCTCACGACGGCGTAAATGCCGCCCACTTTGTTGCAGACTTCCCAACTGACTTCAAAGAGCGTGGTGCGGGACATATCATACTGCATACGGTTCTGCTCCCGCGCCGCCACGGCTGGCTTCCGGGGTTCCCCGGCAAGCCCAAGCGCCCTCAGGCGCTTTTCAGGACGGCGCTTTTCGTTCCGGGGTCAAGGGGGGACGCCGCCTCAAGCGTAAGCCTGAAATCGGCGAGCACATTCATATAATTGATGTAGGCGTCGTACGGCGTGCCGTAGGGGTTAAAATAGCTGTGGACATCGCCGTCCGAGAACCACTTCGTGGACATGTAGTAAAAATGGTCGGAGGTCTGCAGACGCCGCCATGTGCGGAGCACGCCGGGATCGCCCGTGGCCTTGACCGCCTTCTCCAGACGATAGACGGATTCGATGGCGTCGTTCTGCATGTCGTTGCCGAGCCATGCGGTGAGATCGCGCTCGGCGTCCGCCCACGACATGAAATGCGGCACGTCGAGGCTCGCCACCGGCTCGAACCGGGCCGCCGCTTCCGAAGGCGTAATGAACGCGAAACCGGGCGTCCGCAGCATGACCTCGGGCAAGGCTTCCATAAAGGCGAAAATGCCGGTGGATTCCCATTGGTGCTCCCCGAACGTCTCGTAATCCATGAACAGATTGATGAGATCCCCGGAGGCGTTGGCGGCGTGCGCCCACTCGGAAAACTTGTCCGCCGTAAGCGGAAATTCGGGCCATTGGTGGTTCGAGAACCGGAAGGCGATGTCGTCCGAGAGGCGGTAATTCTTGAGCAGAAGCTTGAGGCGATCGCACCCCGCCGGGCGGTAGACGAAGTTCGGGCTGCGCCAGCCGAGCACGTGATCCGCACCCTCGGCAAGCACGGCCTTGTAGCCCATCGATTCCACGGCGCCCGCCAGATCGTTGTTGTAGATCAGTTCCGTATTGCGGAAGACACGGGGCGTTACGCCGAAGAGCGCTTCGATCCGCTCGTCGTGCAGGGCGACCTGTTCCCGGAACTCCTCCGGGGAATACAGAAACGCCAGCGAATGGTTGTACGTCTCGGAAAGCAGCTCCACGCATCCGGTGGCCACCAGTTCCCGGAAGCTCTGGATGACTTCCGGCGCGTAGGCCTCGAACTGATCGAGCGCCGTTCCGGAAATGGAGAAACTGACCTTGAACCTGCCGTCGTATTTGCGGATCAGCTTGAGCAGAAGCGCGTTCATGGGCAGGTAGCATTTGCGGGCCACCTTCAGCATGATGCCGCAGTTCGCGTCCTCGTCCTCGTAAAAGGAGTCCACGCCGATGTCGAAAAAGGTGTAGTGCCGCAGCCTGTACGGCTGGTGGACCTGAAAGTAGAAGCAGAGAGCCGACATATCATTTTCCCCCGGAAACAAGTTGCGCGTAAATGGCATTCAGGCGATCGGCCACGTTTTCCCAGCGGATGGTCTTGAGCTCCTCGCGGCAATTCCTGACTTCCTCGGCGGCGAGAAACGGGTACGACAGGATCGCGCAGATCTTGTTCGCCATTTCCCGGATGTCCCAAAAATCGACCTTGATCGCGTTCCGCACCACTTCGGCGACGCCGGACTGGCGGGAAATGAGCACCGGCACGTCATAAGCCATGGCCTCAAGGGGCGCGATGCCGAACGGTTCCGAGACGCTCGGCATGACGTAGAGGTCGCTCATCGCGTACATGCGGTCCACTTCCTCATCCTTGAGGAAGCCGGTAAAATGGAAATGGCTGCCGATGCGCAGTTGCGCCACCCGGCGGACCATGTTCGGCAGCATGTCCCCGCTGCCCGCCATGACGAACCGTACATCCGGGATGCGGCCGAGCACCAGCTTGGCGGCCTCCACAAAGTAGTCCGGCCCCTTCTGGAACGTGACGCGACCCATGAACAGGACCCGCTTCTCGTGCGCGCAGCGTTCCGGCACGGCATAGACGCGATCCGCCTCGCTGCGGGAAACGGCGTTGTGCACGACCTTGATCTTGTCCCCCGGAATTCCGTACTGCCGCATGACCAGACGCTTGGTGTAATGGCTCACCGCCACCACGCGATCCGCCGCCTCAAGGCCCGCGCGCTCGATGCCCGCCACGTCCCGGTTCATATTGTCGCCGCTCCGGTCGTGCTCCAGCGCGTGGATATGCGCCACAAGCGGCTTTCCCGTCAGCTTGCGGACAAGGATGCCCGCCGGATAGGTCATCCAGTCGTGGACGTGGATGACGTCGAAACGCGCCTTCCGGGCAATGGCCACCGCCGCGCAAGCGTAGCGATAGACCTCGCTCATGAGATCCGGGCCGTAGCCGCCGTGCAGACGCAGGATCGTTTCCTGCGTCGAAGAAAAACCGTCCGCGTTCCGTTTCACCGACTGGAGACGTTCCAGCTCACGCCGCCGCTCGTCATAGCTTTCCGGCGTGTCGTAAGGGAGCAGCAACGAGTCCACGTGCTCGATGTGCAGCTTTTCGCGCCACAATTCCCGCACTTCCTCATTGATCCTGAGGTTCCGGGCCGTCCGTTCCACCCGCGTGCCGGATGCCGAGCACAGCGACAGGCGTTCCCCCACCCGCACCGGGGCGTCCGAGGGGGTCTGCGGCAGGACGAACAGGATTTCCGTACCTTTCTTCGCCAGAGCCCGGCTCATGCCGTAACACGCCGTCCCAAGGCCGCCGCTCTTGTAGGGCGGAAATTCCCAGCCGAACATCAGAACGCGCATCAGTTCCCTCCTTTCCGGGCGTTGGCCTCCCACTCGGCATATACGCCGGGAGCGGCCTCTTTAAGCAGGTACAGCAAACGCAGGCATTCGGCGACGCTCCAAGCCTGAGCGATGCAGCCGTTGGGAAGATGGGGGGGATCGCCGTCAAAAATTTCCGAAACGGACCCGATCCCCGCGTCGCCGAGGTGCTGGGCGAACAAGGGCCGTATGGTCCGCAGCAGCTCCCGTACCGAGCCGGGCACGTCCCATGCCGCCCGCAATACGGCTTCCCCGTACGCCCCCAGCAGCCACGGCCAGACCGTGCCCTGATGGTAGGCCTCATCGCGTTCGGCGGGGCCGCCTTCATACAAAGGACGATAACCGGGCGCGCTCGGGGCCAGCGTCCGCAAGCCGTACGGCGTAAGCAGGCACCGCCGCACGCGGGAAAGCACGCTGACATACCTCTCCTCGTCCAGAACCGGATAGGGAAGCGAAAGGGCGAAAAGCTGGTTGGGGCGCACGCACGTTTCCACGCCGCCGTCGCGCCACACGTCCGCGAGGTAGTCGCCCCGCTCGTCCGTGACCCAATACCGCTTGAAAAAGACGGCGCGCATGGCGTCCAGCTGCTTCGTCCGCCGCCACTCCGGTTCGCCGAACGCTTTGGCGAGGCTGTCCGCGAAGGCCAGCGCGTTGTACCACAAGGCGCTGATTTCCACGGGCTGCCCGTGGCGCGGGGTCACCGGGCGACCGTTGGCGACGGCATCCATCCATGTGAGCTGCGTTCCGGGATTCCCTACGGAAAGGAACCCCTCGGCGTCCGGCGTCACAAAAGGGACCTTGCCGCCACCGTAGTGCTCAATGATGTTCTTGATGACCGGCCAGCACCGTTCACGGACCAGCCTTTTCCGATCCGGCAGCGCCTTGAGCATCTGCTGCACGGCCCAGACATACCAGAGGGAGGCGTCCGCCGAGTTGTAGGCGTGGTTGCCGTCGGCGGAGAAGACGTTGGGGATGAGCCCGTCCCTGACGGCGGAACCGAGGCCGAGCAGCACATCCGTACCCTCTTCGGGCCTTCCGGCATAGAAGGTCAGGCCGGGCAGCGCGATAAGCGTATCCCGCCCCCACGATCCGAACCAGTGGTAGCCCGCCGTCACGCCAAGGCCTCCATCGGGCCTCCGGACAAGAAAGCGCTCCCCTTCCCGGGCAAGGAGGCCCTCCAGACTCTCCGAGGAGGCCGCCAACCCCATGCGGCGTTCGGCTTCCCGCCGCCAGATCCCGCCGATGACGTTGTGCCCGTGCTCCGTCTGGAGCGCCTCCGTCGAAGCGGTGAGGAACACTGGTTTGCCGGGAACAAGCCTGATCTCGAACCGGCCCGGCTGAAACAGATCTTCCTGATAGGCAAAGCCGCGCTCCCGCTCCACCAGATACTCCACATTGAAGCACCAGTCGGGAGCGGCGTTGAAGATGAAGCCGCCCTCCACCTGCATAAACAGGGGCGGCAATGCCTCATACGGCCTCAGGCCGATCCCGGAGGGGGCCGAAAGCGTTTCGGGACGCAGCGCGGGATTCGCGCGGGTGAGGTCATGGGCATTGCGAAAGGCGAGCAAGGGCTTCACGCGCAAAACCACCGGAGGCGTGTCGGGAGCGGTACCGCGCACCTCATACCTGACGAGCAGCAAACGGTGTCCGGGAATCAGCATCAGTTCCCGCGTGAGCGTCACCTCTCCGAAACGGTAACGGAACACCGGCCATTCTCCGGCGTCCATTTCCTCAAGATGCTCATTCCCGCGCGGATAATAGACGCCGGGGTGCTTACGGCAGGAAAAACACAGTTCCCGCCCGCCCACGAGCAACGATTCCTCAAGAGACGACAGCAATACATGCCGCCCCGCCGGGCTTTCCAGATCGGCCACGAGCAGGCCGTGATACTTCCGCGTATTGCAGCAGATGAGCGAGCTGGAAGCGTAATCACCGAGGCCGTTGGTCTCGATCCATTCTTTCCTCAGGGATTTTCTGATATTCTGGCACGTGGGCTTATCGAAACGAAACTTCATGTCCACTCCTTCACGGCAAAAGGGGAAACACACCCGTAAAAAGTGACAAGGCAAGAGCACCCTGCGGACAGGGTTAACGAGGTCTCTTTAGAGATGGTTGACGATAAGCAAGCGCCCTGTGCACGGTGGCAGAGGCGGAGGGAGAAATTGAAGCGGCGGGAGGAGCCGCCCGGAACGGGCTGGCCAGCCGGAGTGCTTCTACGGCCAATCGCTTCAACTTTCAGTATGCTTACCTTCCTGAAACGGAGGAGCCCGTTTGGGAAGGAAGACTACTGACGAACGTAGGATACTACCATGATTAATATAGCTTCCTACTTCTGTAATAATCATTTTGGGCCGAAAATCAAGGGCACACCAGAAATCTTATTATTCTTCCCAGCTACAGTACAGTAGACTTACACGCCCGCACCACAAGACGCCCCATCAGCCGAAGGGGACGTTTCAGTCCCGTTCCGGCAACGGCGGCGCTTCTTGTGTTCGTACATGTCGGCATCGGCCAGCCGCATCAGCGCTTCCAAGGAATCGGCCTCGGAGGGGTACAGCGCCAGCCCCATACTCACGGCGGGGTTCAGGTCTATGCCTTCAAGATGGTAGGGTTCGCTTCCGATGGCTTCCAGCATACGGCGGAACCGCTCTCCGGCAATGCACCGCTCGCTGACGCCGTACAGGATAGCGATGAACTCGTCGCCGCCCAGCCGGATCAGCGTGCCCGCCGTCGACAGGGCGCTCTGGAGCCGTTCCGCGAACCCGTTCAGCAGCTGGTCGCCGCAATCATGGCCGTACGTGTCGTTGACCTGCTTGAAGTCGTCCAGATCCATGTAACAGAGCGCAAAGGGCCGCTTCGCCTCCATCGCCTTCTCCAGTTCACGGAACAAGACACGGCGGTTGGGAAGCCCCGTCAGGGGATCGTGCTCCGACATCAACTCCAGCCGCTTCTTTTGATGGGCAAGATCCACGGCCAAACCCACCACGCATGAGAACAGGATGCTGATAAAGGTGGCGATGCCGAAAGAAGCGTACCGGATGCTCCAGTTCCACCCGCCCTTGGGCGTCACGCTCAGGATCCAGTCCGCATTGGGCAGGTGCACCTTCCTTTCCACGGGCTCGATCAGCGTTTCGGCGGAACGCAACAGCACGATCCGGTCCCCCGTGTCGGGGTGGATGCGGGAAAGCTGGTACACGTAGTTCTGCTTGTCGAGGTATTCGAGTTTCACCGGATCCAGCACGTCCGGAAAAGCGAAGGTCACGCAGATGAGCCCCCAGAACTTCTCCTGGGCCGTGATATCCCCTTCCGGCTCGCCCATGAACACGGGAAGCCTGACCGCCATCGCGTAGCCGCCCTGAATCAGATCGAACGGGCCGGCAATGGTGGCCTTGCCCGAATCCCGCGCCAGCAGCGCCTCGCGGGAACGCTCGGGGTTGGCGAACAGATCGTGCCCGATGGCCTTCTTGTTGCGCTCAAACGGGTATACTTTGGTAACGACGCCGCGGGGGGCCAGATTGATGTTGATGGTGCTCGGGTGCATCTTCACCAACTCTTCGGCGTAGGAGTAGAACTCCGAGATCCGGCCCTCCCCCTGCCGCAGCAGGGCTTCCACCAGATAGGCGCTCGAAAAGGCGTTGGCGACGACGTATTGGATCTTCGTGGCGTAGCTGTCGACGACGTACCGGGCTTTTTCCCGTTCCTGAAGCACACGGACGTGTTCCAGACGGAAGAGGAAAAGATAACTCCCCAGCAGACAGACCAGCAAGACGCCGAGGGCATACAAGACGCTCCGGCAGTTCCCGCCTTCCCGCAAGACGCCGGTGTCGAACGTCCTTCGATCTCCGTGCCGTATCAGTCGCTGCATCGTCATTCCTCAAACGCACTCATGCGGGGAAAAGTTCTTCAGGCAGACAAACATATTCTTTGACCATCCCACGAATCCCCTCTTTCGGCAAGGGCTTCCGGATTGCCGAAAGAGGTCCCGCCGCCGTTTGGCCCCCTTTCCCCCCTCTCTTCAGCAACCTCTTGCCGAAGTGGAGAAAAAATTCCATCAGCCGTGTCGGAATCGACTGATATTTTTCAACCTTCTTATACTCTGGACTTTTTTCACACAATCGTCATACTACTGTAACATACTTCCAGGGCCCGCCTGCTACAAGACCTGCATCCATGCCGTCATGCGAAGGAGGAGCGATCGTGGTTTCCAAAGATTCCGAAGGGTACCCGGAGCAACTGTGCGCCACAGAGGAAATCAGTGAACTGGCCTGCCCCAACCTGTACCTGAACCGGGAAATCAATTGGCTGGACTTCGATGCGAAAGTGCTCGACGAAGCCACGGATGCCGGTCTCCCGCTCCTTGAGCAGCTTAAATTCCTCTCCATCTTCTACAACAACCTCGATGAATTCTTTATGGTCCGGGTGGCGAACATCTATCGCCAGTACCGCAGCGGGGCCGTGTCCTCGTCGCCGGACCGCATGACGCCCGCCAAACAGCTCGCCGAAATCCGGCGCAAGGTGCTTATTCTGGTTTCCCGCGCCCAGGAGCATTGGCGCAAGCGGCTGGCCCCGCAGCTGCACGACAAGGGCGTACGCCTGATGCGCTATGCTGACCTCTCGGAAAAGCAGCGCAAGTTCCTCGACGGCTACTTCAGGAACGAAATCTACCCCATCCTGACCCCGCAGGCCATCGATCCGGGCCACCCCTTCCCCACGATTTCCAATACCAGCCTCAACTTCATCATCCAGCTGCGCAGCCGTGACGGCGTCACCCGGTTCGCCCGCCTGAAGTGCCCCAACAACATCTCCCGCTTCGTCTTCATCCCCCGGAACAAGGAGGCCAAAACCTATGCCTCGCTCGGCTTCAACGCCAACGTCCGTGACAGCGACATCATCCTGCTGGAAGATCTGATCGCCGAATACCTCGGCGCGCTGTTCCCCGGCAACACTGTCGTCAACGCCGGGCTGTTCCGCATCACGCGCAATACCGACGTGGAGATCGAGGAGGACGAAGCCGACGATCTGCTGGAAGCCGTCAAGGATCTGGTGGAACAGCGCCGCTTCGGCGACGTGGTGCGCCTTGAGATAGCCCACGGCACGGCCAAGGAACTCAGCGCGTTCCTGACCGAGCGGCTGGGGATGCAGCCGTTCCAGATTTACCGGGTCAAGGGGCCGCTGGCCTTTTCCGAACTCATGGCCCTTTACGGCGTGGACAGGCCGGGCTTGAAAGAATCCCCCTTTTACGGGCGCACGCCGAGCGTGTTTCAGGAAGGCGACATCTACGCGCACATCCAGAGCAGGGATGTTTTCCTCTTCCATCCCTACGACAGTTTCACCCCGGTTCTGGATTTCATCCGCCGCTCCAGCGAGGACCCCGGCGTCATCGCCATCAAACAGACGCTCTACCGCGTGGGCAACGCTTCGCCCATCGTGAAAGCCCTTATCGAAGCCCGGCGCTCCGGCAAGCAGGTCACCGCCGTGGTCGAGCTGAAAGCCCGTTTCGATGAGGAACGCAACATCACGTGGGCCGAAGAGATGGAGAAGGCGGGCGTCAACGTGGTCTACGGGCTCGTCGGCATGAAGATACACGCCAAGCTCTGTCTCGTGGTACGGCGCGAACCGGAGGGGGTTTCCCGCTACGTGCACATCGGCACAGGAAACTACAACCCCTCCACCGCCAAGATGTACACCGACATGGGGCTGATCACCGCCAACCCGAACATCTGCGCGGACGTCACCGATCTCTTCAATGTCATGACCGGATACGCCCACCGCGAGCAATACAGGGAGCTGCTCGTCTCCCCGCTGTCCATGCGCCGCTCCCTGCTGGATATGATCCAGCGCGAAACGGCCCTGCACCAACAAAACGGAAACGGCGAAATCATTTTCAAATGCAACCAGCTGGTGGATAAACACGTTATCCGGGCCCTGTACAGGGCTTCCATGGAGGGCGTGCGCGTCCGGCTTCAGGTGCGCGGCATCTGCTGCCTGCGCCCCGGCGTGAAGGGCATCAGCGACAACATTGAGGTGACGTCCATCGTCGGGCGTTTCCTGGAGCACACCCGCGTCTACTGGTTCAACGCCAATGGGGAAGGCCGCCTCTATATCGGCAGCGCCGACATCATGCCCCGTAACCTTGATCGGCGCATTGAAGTGCTTGTCCCTATCCTCGATCCCGGATTGCGGGCGTGCCTGCGCAACGATATTTTGGAAACACACCTCCGCGACAATCAGCAGACGTGGCGCCTTCAGGAAGACGGCACCTATTGCCGCATCAAGCCCGGCAAGGGAGAAGAACCCGTCAACGCACAGGAAATCATGATGCGCCGCAGCCGGGAGTGTGTCTGATCCTCAAACGCTCAAAAGGAAAAACCATGACCATGCATACGGAAGACCAGTTGCAGGAACCGCAGGCCGAACCCAAAGCGACCCCGGCGAAACGCCCCGCCAGAACGGCGAAAACCGCTCCCGCCGGAGAATCGCAGCCCAAGCCGAGGCCCGCCCGCAAGAAGCCCCAAAGGGCCCAGCCCGAACCGGTACAGGAATCCGCCCCGGAACCCGCAGCCGTGGCGGAACTCGTAACCGCCGCCCCGGAAGCCTACGCCCCCGCTCCGGCATTGTCCGCCCCCTGCTCTGAACCGTGCCCGGAAACCTGCTCCGCCGCCCCCGCCGCCGAAGCGGCTGAGCTCGCCGAAGAGACGCCCCTCACCACGGCGGTCATGCCCGAATCGCCGGTTATGGCCGATTCGCTGACGCACGGGCAGCGTGTGGCCGCCATCGCGGCGACCCTGTTTCAGGATCTCGCCGAACTCCACGGGCTCGACGACGTCTGGGGGCACAGGCTCCACCTCGCGGCGCAGCTGCACGACATCGGGTTCGCCGAAGGCCGCAAGGGGCATCATAAAATCAGTATGCGCCTCATTGAGGAAGATCTCAGCCTGAACATCCACGAGGACGATCGCCCGTGGGTCGCCCTGCTCGCCCGCTACCACCGCAAGGCGTGGCCCTCGCGCCGGCACGCCCGCTTCGACGCCCTGAAAAAAAGCGACCGGAAAGCGCTGCGCAAGGCGGCGTCCCTGCTCCGCATCGCGGACGCGCTCGATTACACCCACACGGGAGTCGTCGGGAACCTTGCCGTCGCCGTCAAGAAACATAAGGTTATCATCGCCGTCCAGTGCTCCGGAGACTGCTCCGCAGAAATGGAACGCGTCATCAAAAAGGGCGATCTGTTCATGCACGTCTTCGGACGGGAGCTGGAATGCGTATGTCAGGAGAACTAGAGCGGACGGAAAAAGCCATCGGCATCATCGATCTCGGCAGCAACTCGGTGCGCCTGCTGCTCGTCCGCGTCCATTCGGACGGCTCCACGACGATTCTGAATCAGGTCAAGCACATGGTCCGGCTCGGCGAAGGCGGGTTCACCCACAACCGCCTTCAGGAAGAGACGATGGCCCGCACCATCGCGGTGCTGCGCGGGCTGGCGGAAATGTGCGCGGTCTATGAGACGACGGAAATCATCGCCATCGCCACGGCGGCCGTACGCGACGCCGTCAACGGCCCCGAATTCATCCGCCGCGTGCAGGAAAAGACCGGGATCGATTTCACGGTCGTCTCGGGCCGCGAAGAGGCACGCCTCATCTATCTCGGGGTTTCCAGCGGGCTGGAGCAGAGCAAAAGCCTCCGTCTGTTCATCGACATCGGCGGCGGCAGCACCGAGCTCATCGTGGGCGATTCCCAGTCCTATGCGAACCTCGATTCGCTCAAGCTCGGCTGCGTGCGCCTGACCAACCTGTTTTTTGAGGACAACAAAGGGCCTGTTTCCGCCTATACCTACGCGGCGCTGCAACGTTACGTCCGCAACGAGGCCCTGCACTCCTTCCAGCGCATCGCGGGTTTCGAGATCCCCGAAGCCGTCGCCAGCTCAGGCACGGCCCAGAACCTCGCGGAAATCGCCGCCGCACTGGAGCAGCAGGACGCCGCGCGCACGGGCAAACCCTCCACGGCTTCCAAGCATGTCCTCAGCTATGACGGCCTACGCCGCGCGGTCAAGGAACTGTGTTCCCGCACCCTTGAGGAGCGCAAATCCGTTCCGGGCATCAATCCCAACCGGGCCGACGTGATCATCGCGGGCGCGGCCATCCTCCAGACCATCATGGAGGAGCAGGGATTCGAGAGCGTGACCATCAGCAACCGCAACCTGCAAAACGGCATCCTCGTCGACTACCTCATGCGGACTCATCCGCAGAAGGCCGGTTCCCGCCTCTCCGCCCGCGAGGAAAGCGTCCTCCAGCTGGCACGGTTCTGCCGCTTCGAGGAAAAACATTCCCGGCACATCGCGAAGCTGGCCCTTGAACTGTTCGACAGCGCGCGGGCCATCGGGCTGCACGACGCCCCGCCCGTATCGCGCGAGCTGCTGTACTATGCCGCCCTGCTGCACGACATCGGGATCTTCATTTCCTTTGCGAACCACAACGCGCACAGCCACTATCTGATCCGCAACACGGAACTGCTCGGTTTCACGGAACGCGAAATCGAGCTTATAGCGGCGCTGGCGTTCTTCCACCGCAAGCGGCCCTCCAAGAAAATCCCGCTGTTCCTCCAGCTTGATGAAGGCATCCGGGAAGAGGTACGCCTGCTGTCCCTGTTCCTGACCCTTGCGGAGCGCATGGACAAAAGCCACCGCCAGATCATCCGTTCGGCCCGTTTCGGGCGCACGCCGGACGGGGAACTGGAGCTGTGCCTTCGTGCTTCCGAGGTCTGCCCCATCGAAATCGAAGAGATCGGGCGTAGCCAAAAGCTGATCAAGAAGACCTTCCACACGCATTTCACGCTTTGCCCCTGTCTCGAAAACGGGGCGCCTATTGTCTGAAAAGCTGGAGAAATGAATATACCGGGGAGGGGGAGCCGCCATCCGGCCGTCCTCCCCTCCCCCGGTCCCCTCCTCTCTCCTTCCCAAGACTTTTGACTGGTGGGGAGGCGACGCGGAGGGAGTTCGTTCCGGCTGAGGCGGGGATTTCTCCGCACCGTCAGCCGTTTTTGCTTACAGCAGTTCACCGTACTTTTTGATGAAGATGCCCTTAAGGGTTGTCGTCAGCAGCATGTAGGCCGCAAGCGTGGCGAACAGCCACGGGAAGAACGCGCCCGGAAGCGGCATCATGTCGAGAGCCCCGCCGACTGTCGTAAACGGGATGCACGTTCCCGCCAGAATCCCGAGCGAAGTCAGCCCCGTCACCTGCCACGAGGCCCGGCTGCGCAGGAACGGAACCTTGGGCGTACGCAGCATATGGAGCACCAGCGTCTGCGTCCACAGCGATTCCACGAACCACCCGGCCTGAAAGAGGCCCACGAACGCGACCTGCATTCCCGCGCCCAGCGTCTCATACGCCCCCCCGAACACCAGCGGGCAGATGTAGGTATACAGCAGAACGAACGTCGTGATGTCGAATACCGAACTGGCGGGCCCGAACCAGATCATAAACCGGCTGATCGATGAAGCGTCCCATGTCTTCGGCTGCTTCAGGAAATCCGCATCGACGTTGTCCCACGGCATGGCCGTGCACGAAATGTCGTAGATGAGGTTCAGCACGAGGATCTGCAGCGGGGCCAGCGGCAGGAACGGCAGAAACGCGCTCGCCGCCAATACCGAGAACATGTTGCCGAAGTTGGAACTTGCCGTCATCTTGATGTACTTGATGATGTTGGCATAGATCCTGCGGCCCTCGATCGCGCCCTGCTCCAGCACCATCAGATCCTTTTCCAACAGGATGATGTCGGCGGATTCGCGGGCGATGTCCACGGCGGAGTCCACCGAAATCCCCACGTCCGAAGCCTTCATCGCCGCCGCGTCATTGATGCCGTCGCCCATGAAGCCCACGGTATGCCCGCTCTCGCGCAGACACGTCACAATGCGCGCTTTTTGCTGCGGGGTCAGCTTGGCGAAAATGTCCGTACGCTCCGCCGCCGCGCGTAATTCCGCGTCATCCATCGCCTCCACATCCGAACCGAGCAGCAGGGAATGGGACCGCAACCCTACCTGATCGCACACGCTGCGCGTCACCGCGTCGTTGTCCCCGGTCAGCACCTTGACCGCGACGCCGTACTCCTTCAGCGCGGCAACGGCAGCCGCCGCGGAATCCTTCGGGGGATCGAGGAAGGCGAGATACCCGATGAGCACCATGTCCGACTCGTCCGCCACAGAAAACGCTCCGGCGACCATCGGATTCGTCTTGTGGGCCACGGCGATGACGCGCAGCCCGGCCTCGTTGTACCGCCGCACCGTGGCGAGGATCTCCTCGCTCAACGCGCTGGTGAGCGGCTCCACATTCCCCTTGTATTCCGCGTAGCTGCAAATGGAGAGCATTTCCTCCACCGCGCCCTTGGTGATGATCTGCGTCTTGCCGGTCTTGTCCGCCACAACCACGCTCATGCGCCGCCGGGTAAAATCGAACGGGATTTCGTCCACCTTCCGGTAATCCTGCCACAGCGGGAGCATGTTCGTCTCGTAGGCGTGATCCACGATGGCTTCGTCCATCAGGTTGCGCAGGCCAGTCTGGTGATAGCTGTTCAGGAAGGCGTGGCGCAGGACACGCTCATCCACATTGCCGTGCACGTCGAGCGGATATTCCAGCACGATGCGATCCTGCGTCAGGGTCCCGGTCTTATCCGTGCACAGGATGTTCATGGCCCCGAGATTCTGGATCGCATTGAGATGCTTTACGATGACCTTTTTCCGGGACATGGCGACCGCGCCCTTGGCGAGGTTGGCGGACACGATCATGGGCAGCATTTCCGGGGTCAGGCCCACAGCCACGGACAGCGCGAACAACGCTGCCTGCACCCAGTCGCCTTTCGTAAAGCCGTTGAGGAAGAGCACCACCGGAACCATGCCCACCATGAACCGGATGAGCACCCACGATACGGCGTTCACGCCCTTCTCGAAATTCGTGCGGACGCGCGTTTCCGCGACGCGCCGGGCCAAAGCCCCGAACAGCGTATCCTTGCCCACGGCGATCACGAGGGCCAGAGCCGAACCGCTAACCACAGTACTGCCCATGAACGCGAGATTGTTGCATTCCAGCGGATTGCCGTCCGTCTGCGGCTGCGCGGCGGTCCACTTCTCCATCGGTTCGCTTTCGCCGGTCAGCGATGACTGGCTGACGAAAAGGTCTTTGGTTTCGACGATGCGCACATCGGCGGGGATCATGTCGCCCGCGGCGAGCCGGATCACGTCGCCCACAACAAGCTCCGAAATGGGGCGTTCCCGGCTCTCGCCGTTACGCAAGACCGCAATGGTGGTCTTGACCATCGCCTGCAAACGTTCCGCCGCGTTGCCCGAGCGCACTTCCTGCACAAACCGCAGGGTGCCGCTGATGAAAACCATGATGCCGACGATGAGAACGGCGGTGAGATCGCGATCCTCCGGCTCGACGATGACGTAGTCGGTGATGAAGGAAATGACCGCGAGAACAATGAGCACAACGGTAAACGGGTTAATGAAGGCTTTAAACAGACGCTTCAGGATGGAGTCCGCCTTTTTGCGGGCAAGCTCGTTCCGTCCGAACAGCGCCCGCATGATGTCGGGCCGGGGCTGTCCTTGGGGCGTCGTTTCGTAGGCTGCAAAGACCTCTTGCGGCGTCTGGCGGGCCGCCTCAAGAAGCCGGGCGGACGCATGACGGGCGGCCAGTTCGCGGGCCCCCTGCGTGACATTCAGGTCCTTTTCCGTTTCGAGCTGCTTTTTAATCATAGTTTCAACCTCATGAATGCTTTTCGGATCAGGCGGGAACCGATCCGGCGATGGCCCAGAATCACGGCTGCAAGGCAGCCTTTCCACGCGCGGGGAGCGAACGCCGCATGAGCGGCGGGGTTCCCGGCGAACAGCCTGCGGCAACAGGCAATATCCACAACACACCTCCGATGTTGTCATTGATAAAACGAAGCGGCGACGGAGCGCAGCCTCATGAAACGCTGAGTGAGACGCCCTGAAAAGGGCACGGCAAAAGACGAACGGCGGTTAACGGCCGCGTTCGTGAGGAGAAAGGCGCAATCCGAAGAGGGTGCGCCGCGAGGAGGACGGGCGAAGGGAGAAAGCCCCGGCCATACGGAGACAGCCGAAAGGCGCAAGTAAAGAAGCCGGGATCTGGAATTCCCGGAAAAAACGGACAAGGGCACGCGAGACGCCGCTCGTATGCAAAGACGAGAAGAAGGACATGGAAACCTCCTGAGCCGCCGGGGGTGCTCCCCGGACCCGTCAGAAGGTCAGAAGAAGCACGCCGGCAGCGGTTGCTGTGGCACTATCAGTTGACGGGCAACTGTGACTACTGTCGGACGACATGCTTTTCCTCCTTGACGAGATGTGGAAGTGCCGCTTTCGCAGCTTCCGGGGCGATCCCTAAACAACTCTCCCGTTAAAGTCAACGCATGATATGCGATCGTACAGCTTCCAATGCGGCACCCGCGGCGGCAAACGGGCTTTTCCGGTTTTCGATGCGGAACAATGTGATTTCAATCATTGTCTTCCCCGAACCCCGGCGTGTACGGGTAGGAAAAGGCCGCCGATTTCAAGGCGGCGCAAACCGCCGGAGGGGTCCCATGACCACAGCCACGGACACGTTCAGGCAGCATCTGCAAGAAACTCAAGCCATCCATTTCCTCCCCTACGTGGGGGACGGCTACGCCGACGCCAGCCCGCGTATCCTCATGCTCGGCGAAGCCAACCACGGCACGGCGCCGGACGGAGCCGACAGAACGTACACTGACGGGGTCGTGCGCCGGGCGCTCCAAGATGCCGCCGAAGGCAACGGCAACCACTGGGTCCGCTACATCCGCAACATCTCCGCCATGCTCACCGGGAACGCCTACGGCGGCCCCAACGCGGTATGGGATACCGTGGCTTACGGCGTGTTCTTCCAGCACATGGAAACGGAAGCGCACCGCAACCGGACCCGCGCCACGCCGGAAGAAATCGCGCTCGGACGCGGGGCGTTTTTTGCCATGCTCGACGTTCTGAAGCCCGATTTCGTGATCGTCTGGGGACTGACCTTGTTCAGACAACACTGGCTGTCCTCCGAAAGCGGCATCACCATGCTTGATCCCGGACTCTGCGCGTATGCCTTCACGGATCGCCCGGATGTCCGTATCTGGCACTGCCACCACCCGTCGCGGGATTTCAGCCATGTTTCCGAACACCAGAAATGGGAGGCCGTCCGGAAACTGCATATCCGCTGATGCCCCTCCCGGCCTTATTCAGGTTTCCCTTACGCGTCCGGATGCCGCCTCCCGGATGGGGCCCGGCCTTGTAAGCCCGGAGGCTTTGGGCTTATAAGATGCCGTATGCGCCGCACGGACAACCCGTTGCGGAAAACGGCGCATCTTTTTCGGCATCCATTGCGAGGCGGGCCATGTCCATCCGGATCGATTTCTTGAGCTACGAGGGGGAACGCAACAACGAGCGGCACCCCCACGCGCAGTTTGTCCTGCCCATCGCCGGTGAACTGGAAATCTCCATCGGCGGCGCGGAAGGCAGGCTTACCCCCTCCTGTGCGGCGTTCGTCGCGCCCGGCGTCCCGCATTCGCAGCTGGCGACCGTCTCGAACGCCTTCCTTATCGTCAACTGCGATCTTGCCGAATGCGGCGTCCCTGCGGCGGAGCAACTGGCGGAACAAGTCTTTCTTCCCGTTTCCGAAGCCACCCGACACCTGATCGGATTCGCGGAGCTGTCCAGAGACAGCTTTTCGCAGCCGGGCACCACGCAATGCTGGATGCCCCTGCTCCTCAACTCCTTCCTTGAGCGCCCGGTATGCCGCCCTTCCCGGCTCGCCGTACTGGAAAGGCTGATCGATGCCCACCCCGGCGCGCCGTGGACTGTGGGCGAAATGGCCCGGCGCATCGGCATCAGCCCGAGCAGGCTGCACGCGCTGTCCCGCTCCGAATGGGGCCTCAGCCCGCAGGCATGGCTGGCCGAACGCCGTATCAGCCACGTGCGGAAATGGCTGGCGGAATCGGATCTGCCGATTGCGGATCTGGCGCTGCGGGCCGGGTACGCCGATCAAAGCGCGCTCACCCGCGCCATGCAGCGTCTGACCGGCCTGACGCCCGCCGCCTACCGGAGGCAAACGCGATTGGAACAAAAAAACAGGAGCCCGGAACAAGACTCCCGGACCCGCCCGTGATATTGTCCGTTCCGGCATGAGGGCGAGGCGGCCGTTTCGCCCTCGGCAATCCCCATTGCACAAGGAGCGGACATGTCGGCCCCCAACATCACCATCGATCCATCCATCAAGGACGCGTGGCCCGAAGCGCGTCTGGGCTGCTTCATCTACACGGCGGACGTACGCGCCCGCGAAGACTCTCTCTGGACCTGCCTCGAAAACGAAGTTGCCCCGTACCTCAAAACCATGCTGGAGACCACGCCGCTGGCCCAGATCCCCAACCTCGACGAATCCCGGAAGGCGTACAAGGCCTTCGGCAAGGACCCCGGACGCTTCCGCGTTTCATCCGAATCGCTGTACCGCCGGGTGCGTCTGGGCAAGGCCCTCTACCAAATCAACAGCGTCGTGGACGCCAACAACCTTGTCTCGCTCGAAACGGGTTTCTCCCTCGGCTCTTACGATACGGCCCGCATCGGTGCGGACATCGTTTTCCGTCTGGGCAAAGCCGGGGAAGTGTATCCGGGCATCGGCAAGGACGACATCGCGCTCGAAAACATGCCCCTGCTCGCAGACGGGGAAGGCGCGTTCGGAAGCCCCACCAGCGACTCCACCCGCGCCATGATCACGCTGGAAACCCGCTCCTGCCTGACGGTCGTGTTCTCCTTCTCTGCCAGATCCAAGCTTGAGGAAGCCCTTGCCCTGACCGTCAAGCGTTTCGGCCAGTATGCGAACCCCTCGGACGCGGAATCCTTCATCATAGAATAGCATTCAGGCTTGGGACAGAACGCGGCCAAACTCCGCGCGGAACCGCCGACCCTCTGGAGGAAACCGTTTATGGCAAAGGATTCGAAGCAGGTGACGGGCTATCTGTATGTGCTCGCCGCCGCCGTCCTGTGGTCGCTCATCGGCCCTTTTTCCAAAATCTGCATGGAAGAAGGCCTTGCGCCGCTGGAGGTGGCCTTCTGGCGCGCCCTGCTCGGCGGCATCTGCTTTTTTGCCCAAACGGGCATCTGCGGCGGGGCGCGCATCCCTGTGAAGCACGCGATGTTCTTCTGCCTTTTCGGTGTGTTGAGCATTAGCGTGTTTTTCAGTTCGCTGCAAATCTCCATCCAGTTAAGCGGAGCCGCCATGGCGATGGTGCTGCTGTATACGGCTCCCGCATGGGTGGCCGTATTCTCCCGCATCCTGTTCCATGAAAGCTTCTCCTCCCGTAAGGGCATCGCTCTGGCGCTGGCCCTCTTCGGAACGGCGCTGGTGTGCTTCTCCGGCGGAAGCCTGAACGCCGAGCCGTCCGTGCTCGGCATCGTCTGCGGGCTCATATCCGGCCTTTGCTACGCCTCGCATTTTCCCTTCTATGTCTGGTGGCAGCCCCGCTACTCCACCGCCACCCTGTACGCCTACATGCTGCTCGGAGGCGCACTCGCCCTGCTCCCCTTCGTGGACTTCGCCCCCACCCGCTCGTGGACGGCATGGGCCAACCTGCTGGCGCTCGGCGTGGTCACGAACTACGGGGCCTACCTCGCCTACGGGCGGAGCCTTCAGCTCATCAGCCAGGTCAAGGCGGCCATCATCGGGAACATCGAGCCCGTGCTGGCGACATTCTGGGTCTGGCTGTTCTGGCATGAGAACTTCTCCGCCTACGGGTGGGCGGGCAGCGCGCTGGTCATCTCGGCGGTATTCCTGCTGACGGCGGATCGAAGCTGATACGGCTCTCCCACGTTACGGCACACGGCATGTTCTTTGGACATGCCGTTTTTTTTTTTGCGTCCTCCCGCAACACGTTTTCTCAGAAATATATTTATGATTTCAATGCAATATAATACTTTATATCTACCATATTCCATTGAATAAACAAACAACATCCTTTCCTTGAATCAGATAGGAATGCAAACATTCAGGAACTGTAAATCATGAAAGTTGAGTGCACAATCTATCGTATGTTTTCTTTACGTTTGAGCAATCAATCTAGTTCTTTTCTTTATTTCATCGTGCTGTTTGATTCCATATTGAAACTGTTTCATAAAAATTCTTATGTAACGCGATAGACATATTTTGCTGTTTATTCAAACAATGCAACGTATACAGAATGTATTTTTTATTCAACACAATACTTT